>Ga0163153_10004384_pt1 | contig 17824 bp, 18 predicted proteins | sample OliLakLV19MP6IB1_FD_148629 | JGI IMG/M metagenome (GOLD analysis project Ga0163153, IMG submission 148629) | Freshwater microbial mat bacterial communities from Lake Vanda, McMurdo Dry Valleys, Antarctica - Oligotrophic Lake LV.19.MP6.IB-1 | ecosystem: Environmental > Aquatic > Freshwater >... | reverse complement strand
GCAGCTGCACCTGTTGGTGAGCCAACTCGACGTGCTCGATACGAAGACCATTGACGCCGAGCAGAAGTCCGCGTGATATTGTGAACGTCGGTGGAACCGGCTTTTCAACTAACGGAGGGACATTCTCAGAATCGACTCGCCAAATGTGATCTTCATCCAGCAAAAACAAGATCCACAGGGGAGGAAATACCTCAGCGCCGGCTCGGATAGACCTGAAATTTGGGTAGACATTAGGCTGCTCCATATATCCAGTACCAGCTTGAAATGGGGGGGTATAGTCAGAGAAGTGCCCTTGCAAATTGAACAAATTTGATGCCCGAGGAAATGTTTGTTGAAATCCGTCGCGGTCGAGATAGCCAATCGGTAGCTTCGTCGTACTATCGTATCCAACCAGATAAGCCCTTCCGTCCAAAGACGTATCACGCACGACAAACCAGTAAGTTGCCGGATTGCCGTAGTCGGTCGTGGCACCAATGCGTTGCTTCCAGTCGATGGTAGTGTTCGCAAGAGCAGGCGGGGGCGGGGGCAAGGGCAAAGTGCTCGTGTACAGAGAACTCTCTTCATCAGCCAGCTTGACTTCCTGTCCGTCCAACGTGCGATAGGTTCGCAGACCTTCATTGTAGGAGCCGCTATTCATGGAAACGATCATCACCGTCCCATCCTGGGCAATATGCAATGATTCTGTCGCGAGCGTATCTCCACCAAATAAACCCATAACCAATTGGTGGCCTACGCTGCATACAATGGCCCAAGCAACCGCAATCCCAATTGCCACAGTGAGGTTTGACACAATAGCTCGCGCAGTTGAATTATGGAGCATGGGTGCAATCCCTTAAAAATCACGTTGTTGACAGTAGTAAAAGATGCCGATCAGCAGAACCACGATTCCGCTGAGCCAAACGACCACCGACAACCACCACCAGGGTATCGAACTTGCAAACCCCGCTGCCAAGATCCCTGCGGCGGCAGGTGCTAAACGGGAACCAAACCAGTTGCCTGGCCGCAGACCACTCAAAAAAGCTCCCAAGTAAACAAGCACCATCGTAAACCCAGTCTTCCAAGCCGGGAGCGTCATCGACCAAAAGAATGGCGTGGGATGGGTTGCTGGCGTGGCGGACCACCACCCATACACGGCCACAAATAACGTATTCAACAGGACTACCAGCATCATGCCTACGGCAAGTTTCACCACAAACACGATCCGCCGAGCTAAGGGGCGATGCAAAATGAAACAGAAGGTGCTGTTGTGCAGCTCCCACGCGGTTTGGCGAAAACCGAGGAGCAGACTAAACGCGCCCAAAATAACCGTCTGCATTAAGGCGTGGGCGTCAGCCGCAAAGGGAAAATAAGGTTTTTCGGCATAACTTCCTGGCAGAATAGCCATGCCAATCAAACTCAGTGTCATGTAAGCAATTCCTACGACCCCCAGCGCCAACAGGCCTAAGGCTTCACGCAGCTCCTTGATCGCTAGCGCTTTGATCATCGCGCGGCTCCTCTGCAAAAAGTGGCAGCGACCGCCTGCGGCCGCGGGTGTATTCGATAAATGCTTCTTCCAGATTCAAATCGACGACTTCGATATTCCGCGGCTCGAGCGCTTCCACCGCCGCGCGTTGCTGGTCATCGTAACCCACCAGCACCAACTCGAGCCGTGAACCTACCGTCCAGCAATTCACTAGACCCTGACAGCTAAACCCTTCCGGCACTGGCCCCGTGAATTCAAGGACCAATTTCTTGACGGATTCGCGGAAATGATCCGTGGGGCAATCGACCCGCAGCACGCCATCGACCATAATCCCGATGCGGTCCGCCACGCGCTCGACGTCACCCAACATATGCGAACTGAAAAAAATCGTGCGGCCTTCACGGTGGATAATCTGAATGAGCGATTCGAGAAAATCGCGCCGTACAACCGTATCGAGCCCCAGCGTGGGATCATCGAGCACGAGTAATTCCGGCTCGGGGGCAACCGCCAGGGCCAGCGAGACTTGAGCCCGCTGGCCATTGGAAAGCCTTCGTAACTTTTGCTTGCGCGAGAGTTCAAAGTGATCGAGGATTTGCTCCACGAGTGTTCCGTTCCAGAGCGGGTAAAACGCGCGGGTAAAGCGGACCGCTTCGTCAATCGTCATCCAGTTGTACAGCGGGTGCCCCTCGGCGATGTAAGCAATCCGCGCCCGCGTGGCGGGATTCATCGTTGCGACGTCTTCACCGAGCAATTCAATCGACCCGCAATCGGGCTGCACCATTCCCATCAGCATCTTGATCGTCGTGCTCTTGCCCGCCCCGTTACGGCCGAGAAAGCCGTACACCTGCCCGCGCTCCACGCGCAGATTGAGCGAATCAACCACGCGCTTCGCGCCGTAATACTTGGTAAGTCCGTGCGTGCGAATAACGTCCGTCATGAGTTGGCCTCGCTTTTCGTGGGAGACGCAAACGCGAATTGTTCGATTCGTTTATTGATGAGGGCCAGAAGCTCTTCCGCGGTAAAACCCAAGTGAAAAGCCTCGACAACCAGCTTTTCGAGCCGCTCTTCCAGTTGACGTTGCCGCCCGCGCTTGGTGAGGTCGTTTCTCGGTTCGGCCACGAACACGCCACGACCTGGCTGAGTGATGAGCGTGCCCTCGCGCTCCAGTTCCGTATAAGCGCGGGCAATCGTGTTGGGATTCACCACCAATTCCCGCGAAAGCTGTCGCACGGAAGGGAGTCGCTCTCCCGGTTGCAATCGTCCCCGCGCCACGGCCGAGCGAACCTGCTCGATCAACTGCCGGTAAATGGGAGTTCGACTGGTAGTATCGCACTGAAACTGCATGACGGCCTTTCTGTACTAGTTGTATTAGTACAGTAAGTTCCCGTCAAGCGAAATGCCAGAATTTTTCCTCCGGCCTTAGCCGGTCCGCAACGCGGGCCGGGATGCAACGCGGGCCGGAATGCCTCAAAACTTCACCCCCACCGCCCGACACAAAAACCCCACGAGTGGCTTCGCCGTGCGAAAGGCTTCGACCGTTTGTTCCAGAATCGCGGGTTCGAGCAATTCCTCGTGGTCCAAGCGGCAGATGCCGATGAAATCTTTGCGCTTGAGGTCCACAATCTGCGCATTGTCGGCGGCGTAACCTTGCGGCGGGCGGCGGAGCGTGTCGCCCGTGAGTTCAAATTTTGCCACAAACGGTTTGTTCGCCTTGGCCTTCTTCCACGCTGACGGATCGTCGTCAATCGCCTCGCGAATGCGGCTTAACGCCTCGGAATCAGGATGCCAAATCCCCGCGCCGAGAAACATGTCCTGCGGATCGACATGGAAATAAAATCCGGGGGCGTGGACATCCTTCCCCGCAGCATGGCGGAAGTGGATGCCCAGATTCGTCTTGTAAGGTTTCTTATCTTTCGAAAAACGCACGTCGCGATGAATCCGCATCAGCGATCCCCCCACCTTTTTGGGAATCGCCACAAAGTTCGGCGAAATCTTTGAGAGCGGCCCCGCCATCGCGGTGATGAACGCGAGCGCCGGCTCGCGCACATCGGCTTCATATCGGGCACGGTTGGCCTCGAACCACGAGCGGTTATTGTGCTTCGCAAGCTCGCGAAAAAACGGAACAAGCCCTTCAGGAAAACCAGGGAACGATTGTTTTGGCATTTTCTGACTCGTGATGAATTTACTGTCATTCCCGCGCAGGCGGGAACCCAGTGAAGTGCGTGAGACTTCGCCTTGGATTCCCGCCTGCGCGGGAATGACGGCCAATAATTTCTTAAATTCGGCAACGCCGCATGTAGAGAGTTTAACCCGCTAAAGCCGATACCAAAAGCACGACCCAATCCACCTGGAACCGCATGAGGCGGTCCAATTTAACCTACCCGCAAGGCTTGATGTCACAATCGGCACAGGCCCTAAAGTTTAGCGCCCGCGTCCAAGGATGGACGCTGCAAGGATGGAACTGTCAGGGATGGACAAGGCTTGCCGGCAACTTCTGTTTGCGCTTTTGCTGCTCACCTCGACGGTAGGCTGTGGGCTTAACACGGCCGTCCTCCAAAAAGGGGGCAACAACCGGCATGGCGTTCTGCTCAACTATTCCTGCGGCGCGCAGCCGTGCGATCCCATTGATCCCACAAAGCCGACCATCGTCATCACCCACGGCTGGAACCCGCTTCCCACCAAAATTCGCACCACCTTCGGCCTGGCCGGGGCGAACGCGCTCAAATGCCGCTGCGGCGATAGCTACAATATCCTGAGTTGGGACTGGAACGCGGTAAGAATTTCCCCCTTTAACGACGAACCGATTCGTGTCGGCCGTTGCCAGGGCCGCATGATGGCCGCCGCTCTGCGGGCCCGGGGCGTGAATCCACGTTGCACGCAGATCATCGCCCACAGCTTGGGTAACTTGGCCGCGGCTCAAGCCGCCGTATGCCTGAGCGACCTCGGCCCGCTCGCTCAACTGACCCTCTTGGATCCGCCCAGTTCGATGCACGAAGAAATCTTTTGCAACCTGGCGGCGACTCGGCACGCCTGCGTGGTCGAAAACTATTGGTCACCGGGCATCAGCGGCTACGGCGATCACGCCGATTATCGTGGCGTGCAAAACTACACGGTCGAAGGCGAAAACCCCATCCGCGGCATTGTGGATCTGAGTGTCTCGAACCACGTTTACGTCATGCGGTGGTACCACGACACGATGCGCTGCCCCTCGATGTCCTGCGGGTTCCAAAACAGTGTGTTCGTCGATTGCTGCAGACGCGCGGGTTGTCTCTGCCCTGGCTGCGTTGAGGGAGAGTTTATCGGCGTGCCAACCGAACCCCCGGTGCCACCAATTTCGGAAGAACAAGAAATCGCGGAACCCATCCCCGCCGTCGAATGATCGAACCATTCACCTCTCATCCCCACGGTCTCATTTTCTCGTCCCCACGGGGACCGTGGTGACGTGAGGTGAGTGGGGACGAGTAGGTCTCGGGAAAAGACTCATGCATGGGACTTACGTCCCCCGCTTGCCATATTTCTTGCCAAGAATCGCACTCGGGCGGCGAATACGTTATTATCTCTGCTGACCGAAAGAGACACACCGACTGCCGCGCGTGAGTTGTTGATGAGCCTGATTGAACTGGAAGAGATTTCGAAAAACTACGGTTCGTTCCGGGCGCTTGATCGCGTATCGCTCACGATTGAGCCGGGCATCACCGGCTTGTTAGGCCCCAATGGTGCGGGTAAAAGCACGCTCATCAAAGTTCTCTTGGGTTTGCTGCGGGCCACCAGTGGCCGGGGACGGCTCTTGGAATTTCAACTCGGTCGGCATAATCTCCAAATTCGCGAGCGTGTCGGCTACATGCCCGAGGATGATTGCTATCTCGCTGGGCTGTCGGGCGTGGAATCGGTGCAACTCGCCGCTCAGCTTTCTCGGTTTCCAGGTTTGGAGGCGCTCCGCCGCGCGCATGAAATTCTTGACTTCTGTGGCATGGGGCAGGAACGCTACCGCACGGTTGAAACGTATTCCACCGGCATGAGGCAAAAACTGCGCTTCGCGCAAGCCCTGGTTCACGATCCCCCGCTCTTGATTCTCGACGAACCCACCTCGGGCCTCGATCCGGCGGAGCGTGAAGCGATGCTCAACCGCATCAAAATTCTTGCGCGCCAGCACGGCAAAGCCGTGCTGCTCTGTACGCACATCTTGCCTGACGTGCAAGCCGTAAGCGACGCGGTGATTATTCTGGCCAAGTCCCGGGTGCGCATTGCCGAGCGTTTGGAGCGTTTGAGCCAGCCGACGTCGCCATCACTCAAGATTCACGTGCTCGGCGATGCCGCCGCGTTTACCCAGCGCCTGGAACGCGCTGGGTTCAAGGCGCGGGTCGATGCCCTCGGCGCGATTACCGTGGATGGTCAACACGCGGAGCTAGCCGCCAGGATTTGGCAAGTTGCCCAACAAGCCAACATCGGCGTCCGTTCGATCGAGCCGTCACGCAACTCGCTCGAAGAAATTTTCCTCTCCGCCGTTCGGGAGCAGCCAGATGCCCATTCATGATCTCGGTTACCGCGAGTGGCACGAACGGCTAGCCTCGCCTTGGACGCGCTGGGTCGTGATCGCCAAGGCGGGCGTGCGCCGGGCCTGGCAAAGCACTTGGCTCCGACGGATGATGTTTTTCGCTTGGCTCCCCGCGATTTGGTTCGCGACTGGCTTCTTGATGTGGGAACAATCGCGGCTTTCTCCCGATATACGCGAAGGGTTTAGCGTTTTTGTGCCTGATCGTCCTGGCGTGCTCGATGGTCTCTCCGAACGATTAAGTATCGAAGATGAATCCGTGGCACGCCATTCGGTTTGGTCGTGGCTGCTGTACACATTTCTGCGTTATCCTCAGGGGGGTATAATGGTGCTGATGGTAGGGATCATCGCCCCGCCGTTGATTTCCCAGGATGTCCGCTCCCGCGCCTTCCTGCTTTATTTCTCGCGGCCCTTGACCCGCTGGCAATACGCGCTTGGCAAGCTCGCCACGGTCTGGTTTTATCTGGTAATGATCTCGGCCGCGCCGGCACTGGTGCTGTACACGATGGGTGTTTTGTTATCACCAAGTATTCATGTGGTGGTCGACACCTGGGACTTACCCCTTCGAATCCTGGGGGCCTCGGCCGTGCTGATGATCCCAACGGCGTCGCTCGCGCTCTGTATGTCGTCTCTCACACAGGAAAGTCGTTACGCGGGCTTTGCCTGGTTCACCATCTGGATCATGGGGTTCTTCACGTATATTGTGATGACCGGCATCGAAATCAATCGACTCGGCATGGAAACGGATTTTGCCTTCGAGAAGTGGGCACCCGTGTCGCTCTACCACATGCTGGGCCAAGTGCAGGGCTGGATTTTTGATTTCGCCAGCTTCGATCAGGTCAAATATGCCGCCGGGATTCTCGTGGTCATCACGGTCGTCTCAACAGTCATTCTCTTTCGTAGAATTTCCGCCCCCTTGAGGGCCTGATGATCGCGGCTTTATAGAACCTTATGATAGAACTTTCCCACGTCACCAAACTGTACGGCACCGTCATCGGCGTCAACGACATGACGCTCGCGCTACCTGCCGGCGCGTATGGTTTGCTCGGTCCAAATGGCTCGGGCAAGAGCACGCTGTTGAATTTGCTCACGGGGCAACTCCGGCCCACGATTGGCTCGGTACGCGTGTTCGGGGAGTCACCCAAAAACAATGTCGACTTGTTTCGTCGGCTAGGATATTGCCCCGGCAGTGAAGGCTTGTATGCCAATGTCTCGGCTTACGAATGGGTCCGCTATTTGTGCCAAATGCAAGGCATGAAGTCGTCGGTCGCCGCCACGGCCGCGCACGAAGCATTGATCACTGTCGGGATGAACGAAGCGATGCAGCGACCGATTGCCAGTTACTCGCGCGGCATGCGTCAGCGGGTCAAGCTCGCTCAGGCGATTGCCCATGATCCCGACTTCTTAATTCTTGATGAACCGTTCAACGGCCTCGACCCGATTGGCCGACACGACATGGGCGTGTTGCTAAAAAATTGGATTGCCGCCGGCAAAAGCCTGCTGCTCGCCAGCCACTTGCTTTATGAAGTCGAGTCCATCACCGACAGTTTTCTTCTCATCAGCGGCGGGCGATTGCTCGCTTCGGGAACCGCCGCCGAAGTTCATGCCTTGTTGGTCGACGTGCCGAATGAAATTACGATCCGCACCAGCGACCCCCGTCGTCTCGCGGGTGTGCTCTTGGAACACGAGATCACCGACTCCTTGCGGATCGACCACAACCAGTTGGTCGTCTCCACGCGGCATCCGGGCAAACTTTATCAGCAGCTTCCCGGTTGGCTCGCCGAGACGGGCATCGCCGTCGGCGAGATGCACTCGGCGGATGAATCGTTGCAAGCACTCTTTAACTCACTCTTAAAAATTCATCGGGGGGAGCTGGCATGAACCCGAGCAGCGTGGCCGCCGTGTTTTTCTTTGAATGGCGCCGGGCGTTCACCCTGGCCCGCATGGGTTGGTGGCTAGCCCTGGCGTTGTTCCCCGTGTTGATAATTAGCATGATCCGCATCGCCTTGCGTGGTGAATACATGCCTCGCGAAGCCTGGACCTTGATGCTCTTTACGTTGATACCGATGCTGGTGAGCATGTTGGGAACTTTTCTCTGGGCCACGCCGGTGGTTTCCGCAGAGCTCGAGCGCAAGAGTTGGGTCTATTTAGCCGTGCGTCCGCATGGAACAACGCATGTATTGCTCGGCAAGTATTTGGTTGCTCTGACCTGGGCACTCAGTGCCGCGCTGGTAGGCTTATGCGCGGCGGTGGCGATCATCCCCGACGGAGATGGCCTACAGATAGGCGGCACGATCGCGCGCATCACCATGCTTTCCTGCCCCGCCTACGCCGCTTTGTACTTGCTGCTGGGGACGCTCTTCCCCAAGCGGTCGATGGTAACCGCCGTCGCCTACACCTTGATTTTTGAATTGATCATCAGCTTCGTCCCAGCGCTAATCAACACGTTCACAGTGCAATATCGTATCCGCACTTTAGTGTTTCTGTGGGGCGATATGACAACTGACCCCGAGATGAACTCGCTCTTGACCTTCATTGGCGAACCACCGGCATGGGAGCACGTCGCTGTGCTAGTCGCTTACACGCTAGTCCTGTTAGCGGCGGCCGTGGGCGTGGTCCGTGGCCGAGAGTTTTCCAATACGGAAGAAAGCGAAGGTTGAGGGTTATTAACTCGCCAGTCGCTGCAAAACCGATAGCCCGCGCTCCAGCGTATCCCAACTCGCCGCGTAGGAAATGCGGAAATGCGTGTCGTGTTGGCTGAAAATGTTGCCGGGAATAATCAGAAGTTCCTTTTCAATCGCGCGGGCGACAAACTGCGTCGCCGTGCCGTGATCCTTGGGCACTTTAGGGAACACATAAAACGCGCCGCCGGTGGGCGCGACTTCGTAACCCGCCGCGCGCAGGTCGTTCACCATGAAGTCGCGCCGCTTGCGATACTCGGTCACTTGTGGTGACATATCGGTTTCAAGCGCGGCAACGCCCGCCCATTGCAGCGGATGCGGCGCGCACACGAACGTGTATTGCTGCATCATCGTGAGCTTGTCGATGATCGCCGCGGGGCCGTGAATCCAACCCATCCGCCAACCGGTGACGGCGTACGTCTTGCTGAAACCGTCGATCACTAGCGTTTGATCATTCCACTTCGCCGGGCTTGCCGGCACGTCGTCGTAGCTGAACGTGCGATAGATTTCATCGCTCAATAGCGCGATGTTCCGCTCAGCAGCGAGTTGGGCGAGTGCTTTGACGCTCTCCTGACTCGCCACCACGCCCGTCGGATTCGAGGGGCTGTTGAGCAGAATCATTTTGGTGCGCGGCGTGATCGCGGCGGCGACCTTCTCAACGTCGATGGCAAAGTCGGGAGCCGTATCGATCATCACGCACTTACCGCCGACCATCTTTACGAGCGCCGGATACATCACGAAATACGGATCCATGAAAATCACTTCATCGCCAGGATTAATCAGCGCGAGCATCGTCATCACCAGCGAGCCGCTGGTGCCCGATGTGATCAGCACTCGGCGATCCGCATGACCATACTCGGCATCGACACGAGTTTGCAGTGCTTCACGTAATTGCGGAATCCCCTGCGTGACGCTATAGCCATTCTTATCCGCGCGAATGGCCTCGATCGCAGCCTCCTTCACCACGTCCGGCACGGGAAAATCGGGCTGCCCAATCGACAGATTGATCGGGTGCTTCATCTTCGCCGCCAGATCAAACACCTTGCGGATACCGGAACTATCAAACTCGCTCGTGCGCTCAGCTAACCAGGGATGGGACATATAACAAGTCAATGGTTGGTGGTCAGTTGTCAGTGGTTGGATAAAGTACACACTATAACCCATCCGCTTGCGTCTTCGCGAGCGGACACCGGCATCACGCCAAAGGTTCTCCCTGCGGCTGGTTCGTCCCCGCGGCGCGCCATTGCACCAGGGCCACCATCGCCAGCACACCACCAATCGCCGCGATTTGCAGCGTCGTGAGCCGCTCGCTATCGTACTGCCCCCAGGCCAAAGCCACGATGGGAATCACATAGGTCACCATCCCCGCGAACAACGGGCCTTGGTATTTCAACATCTGCAAGAACATCAGCGTCGCCAGCCCGGTGCTGAACACTGCCAGAACAAACATCGACACCATCGCGAGCGGCCAATCCCGCGGCTCCGCCGGTCCGGCTAGCCCTGCTTCCGCGAGTAAGCTGGGGAACAATTGCAATGGCAACAGCAAGAGTCCCGCAATGCCGAGGAACAGCACCGTCATCGGCAGCGGATCCATGTGCGACAGCTTCCATTTGATGTAAGTGTTGCCCAAGGCATACGTAATCGGCACGGTCACCGCGAGCGCCAACACCCCCGGCGCGATCCCGCGCTGGGAGCCATCGAGCACCACACCGCCCAAGCAAATCAGTCCACCAACCACCCCCACCACTTGCCGAAGCGACGGCCAAATGCCGAGCATCGGGATCGAAGCCACAATGGTCACCAACGGCACGAGCGACGGCATCATCCCAAAATAACCATGCTCATCCGCCCGCGACAACACGAAGGGAAGCACAGTGAAAGGCCAAGCATTCGATATCGCCGCGACTAAAAAAATAGGCTTCCAATCGCTCTTGGCGATTCGCACCTCCGGCTGTTTCCAGGCCCAATAAAGCGCAAGCGTCAACGCGCCCCCCAACAACCGAATCGTACTAATCGCCAGCGGCCCCAGCGCCGTGGCCGCGCGATCCATCATGATGAAGCTCGAACCCCAGATCAGGCAGTTGAAGAGGAAATAGAGGTAAGGCATGGGCAGAGTTTAATCGAGAAAGCAAGCTAAAGCCATCCGGCTGTGGCGAAACGCCCTCTGCCACCAAGCTTGGATGTATTGGCCGAAGGCCTCTTTCATCGTAGCCTAGGGCATCGCCCTAGGTGGGTGATACATTGTCACAGTTTGGCCAAAGGCCATATTCATCTCCTTGATTCAAACCCAAACGTATTGCGCGTCGTAGGCCACGCCATATTTGACAAGGAACGCACGAAATTCTTCTTGAAACTACTTCCCGTGGTGATGTTCTTCTTGATTGTTGACGTATGCTTCGGCTTCTTCTCGGTGTGTCGGTCCCACTGAAAACATGCCGTATCCTCGTTGCCAATAAAAGTCTTTGTACTTGGCGCCAAGGGTCTTGATGAACTTCGACGACTCTCGTTTGGTTACTTCCACGAATTCCACCGGTGTGTGCATCTTGCCCATATCAAAGAGGATATGTACGTGATCGGCCACGCCACCGACGACAACCCAGGGAGAATCAAGGTCGCGAATGATTGTTGCCAGATGGGCATGGGCTCTCGGTCGAGTGGCCTTGTCCAAGAAAGGCTGGCGATTCTTGGTGCTGAAGATTAGGTGCGCATAGAGTTTGGTAAGGGATTGCGGCATGGTTGCTCCTAAGGCAGAGCTTTAGGGTGAGGATGAATATGGCCTTCGGCCAAGCGGTCGGTTTTGTATTATTTCCTGGGGCGATGCCCCAGGCTACGTTGAAGAAGGCCTTCGGCCAAATAATTGGACGGTAGAGTGATTATTTTTGCCAACGGCCATCAACATCGTAGCCTAGGGCATCGCCCTAGGTCGGCGTTATCCGTTTTAACCGTTTGGCTGAAAGCCAAATTCACTACAACAATGCCTCGTATCGCGGCCATGAAAGTAGCCTACCGCACCTTCACCTTAAACTGCAAAATCAAACCCGCGCCCTTGGCCAGCGGTTCTTTGATTTCCCACCGCAGCACTTCCGAACCACCATCGTTCGGCTCGGTGGAGAAGTCGGCCGCGACGCTCGCCTTGGCGCTTTCGGGCACATATTCGAGTCGGGTCGTGAGATTGTCGACCACGGTGACGTTCCCCATCTCGCGGTTGCCGATGTTGTCGACGCGCAGGGTGAACTCGATGATCTCGCCTTGCTTGGCTGAGCCGCAGGAAGCCAGTTTAATGATCCGCAAGACGGGCTTGTTCGGCTCGTTCAAGTGATAGATCACACCCGGCGAGCGGTCGCTGACCGCGGCGATCGCGTTGCGGCTATCGGCGGTGATCTGCGGCGATTGGTCGCCGGTCCAGGTGATCGCCGCGAGGCTGGCTCGCGCGATTTTTACCTTTTCGTCACCCGTGAGAATCCCCGCCTTCACGATTTGCAGATTCGCGTAGGGTGCCAACGTGCCGATGTCGGCCAGCAACCGCACTTCGCGGTCCAGCTCGCCCGGTTGTTGACGCTCCTTCAAAAGACTCGCGGGGTCTTGAGCGCGATTGATGTTCGGCTCAACCTTGGCGAGCGAAGTCATGATCTTTTCGTTTTCGTCGATCTTCGCAAGCGCCGTGATTTGGCCGTAGCCGTTGGCTGCATCGTAGCGGGCGTACTCTTGCAGATCGACCACACGGCGGACCACGCCGAACCTTGGAGCGTAGATGCAAACCTGATTGCTCGGTGTGATAATCGTGCGGCCATCGACCGTGTCGTAATGGGCGACCGTGTCTTCTTGTTCCAGCCCCGTCACTTTCCAATCGGCTTTCACGCCGGCGGGGAGTCCATGATCGCCACCGTCGCACAGATATTCATCACGCGGCCCCACCATCGGGCAGTTCTCGCAACCACATCCCGTGCCACATGCCGAGCAGCCTGGCAACTGGCAACCGACCGGCGTCACGCCAGCGGCGTACTCCGCGCGCCGCGCGGAGGGAGGTGGCACATTGAGATTCTCTTGATACATGACCGGCATCACTTGCCGCATCGGTGTCGCTGCCGTGGGAAACTCAGCCGGTGGATACGGAAGCTGCTGCATGGCTTGCTGACCTTGCGGACCGAATTGCATTCCTGGTGGCATGCCCTGCATCTGCTGCGAGTTCTGAGGTTTCACCGTTTGGCAAGAACAGAGAATCAACGTCGCCACCGCGATCACGCCGTAGCGGAACCATGTTGGTGGCCGCGAAAAATCGGTTTGCCAATCTTGAGCGTGCGAATTCACGGAAGTGTGCCTTGTGTTCTTGCTTGGTTGTGCCGTCTCACTTGCCGGTGCCATACTGGGGCATCTCTTCCGGAGCGATAAGTATTTCGTTGGGAATCGCCTGTTGAACCGCAGCATCTATGCGCATCTGATCAATCCCTGCTTTATTCGGATGACCCCCTGATGGTTGATCAAACACGAACGGTTGCACCGCGCCGTAAGTGAACGAGGCTTCATCCCCTTCCGGCGTGCGTCCACCCAAGCGGATAATCGCCATCGGCCGACCCAAGGAATCGGCCATCACCAGCGGATCGTCTCCCGCGCGGGCTTCCACCCAAGGTTGTTCTTTGCCATCACGAGCAATTGCGGGCGCGAGGTCGGGGTCTTCCAGATAAATCACCCGCGTGATAAAGCGACCTTCCGCGGCCAATGCCAGCTCTTCTTGAGTCAGCTCAACCGGCACCGGAAAACGGAGCGCTTGCCCTGGCGGTGGATACAACCGGTCGATCAATTCGACGGTTGGAAAAACTTCGAGGCCCGGATGGCCAGGAATTTCAGTCACGCGAAAACGATAGACCGGCCCGATGGTGAGTCCCACCATCAACCGGTCAACGTGACCTTCCAGAAAAGTGGTCCCTGCCGCCGGTGCGATCCGTGCTCCTTGAGGGGCACGAATCTCCACCGGCTGACAGGCACCTAACAACGGTGTTCCCCTCAGCAGCCGCTGACGGCCAATCGCTCCCGGAGGCATGGCACCTGCGTGGTGCCAATGCACTGATTTTTCCGCAGCCAACGCTTCCGCGCCGTACGCGAGACCAATCAGAACTGCTGCAAGCAGCAGTGAGCCAGCGACCAACATGCGACTCGCATCGCATGGCTGAGTTGAACGATCCGTTGCCATAAATCTCCATCTCGACCAAAGCTTGTGGCTATTGGCAATCTTCGACGTACTCGCCCTCGGGACATTCCCCTTCGTAGCACTCGCCGTCATGACAACCAGCCACCGCGGCGGCCGCTTTCTTGAGGGCGGTTGGCACGGCGGGAGCCACCGTTCCGTGGAACAGTCGCAAGCCGGCACGATTCGTCTCGGAAATATTCACGTGATTCACAGGCCGTGGGTAATTCATACCAGGACGCTGCTTCACGGTAATCGTCTGCTTGTGAACCGGAGGAGGCAGCATCACCCGCGTGTGATTTTTCATCACGTGCTTGGTGAGACCCGCTTCGTGTCCCAAGGGAATGTGAGGAGGCCCGGGCAAACCAATCGGCGTGCCCACGCTCGGCATACCCCATTGCGGCGTGGTCATCCCCGACACCATGTGCGGAGGCAACGCTTGAGGTGCAAAACCCGCGGTGGACATACCCATCGGAGGCTGCATGCCACCGGCGTAGCCGCCACCTTGATAGCCGCCGCCGGGATAGCAGTTTGGATCAGGCGCGCCGCCTTCGTAAGGAGCACCTTCGGGATACTGGCCTTCTTCTCCCTCGGCGTATTGAGCATGCTCAACACCCCCAGGGCCCATGCCCACCCCGCCGCCACCACCCAATTGCAGGTCGAGATTACCAACCCGCAAGATCGCCAGAATCGCACCGCGACGGTCCGCCTCGGCAATCGGGTCCACACCCGGATCAAGCCGTGTGCTCACCAATGTTTCCACGCCCGACAGCGCGAGTTCTTGGAACTCGGGATCGGGCAAATAAATCACTTTGGTCACAAAGTTACCGCTCAAGACTTGGTCCAGGTCCTCATCGGTGAATTGCACGGGAATCGGCGCGTGAGCCAGGTAAGCATCGGTCCGCGGAGTCACCGGAGCGACTTCCAAGGTGGGATACAGCTCGACCCCTTCGCGGCTCGGCAAGTTGGTCAACTTCAAGCGGTAGATCGCACCCTGGGGAAAGTTCTGCCGACCGGGCATCACTAGCGGAGTGGAATCGAAGATTTGCTGCCCGCTGATATCCCAGGAGATTTCACCCCCCTCGACACCAAGGAAAGCAATCTGCGAAGTTGCGCCGGCACTCATGCCCATTGGAGGGCAGCCAGGTCCATATCCACCCATGGCCATGGCGGGATTCACACCACCACCCATGCCGCCCATGCCCATCCCAGCATCAGGCATCAACACGCCCGGTCCAGGGCCACCCACACCGGGGCCTGGTTCCATCAGCCGCTGGGCAGGCGGCAGATTGTAGGCCAAATGGTGATGTTGCGCGGAGCATTTCGCCCCGGCGAACATGGCCATTAAACAGAGAGCAGTTTTGAACAATTGTTTTTTCATCGCGTTTCCCCCCTCAGGTCGCACGAACATGCGCATGGCGTACGAGGTTGTGGAGTTGCCCGCGGCCCACGGCCTGGGGACTCCGTATTTCGTTCAGTTCATGACCACTGGTTGCTAGCATCCACCTAAAGGCTGATGCTCGCGTTTGCCGTGGACCCCGTTGGCGGAATCTCACTAGAATCCCGCACCCTGAATCACCGGCACTTGGCCATGGGGAATCGACCCCGACGAGTCGAGGTAGTCTTCCGGTGAGTAAGGTCGGCGTGCTACGACCGGAATCTTTGGCAAATCCGTCAAAACCGACAAAGGAAGTCTAATTTGCCTGGCTTATCATGGTGGGGTGCCACTGCTGGCTTGCCCAGCAGTGAACGCCCTGAACGAATTTCACAACGCTCGCAAGCCCAGGGACAGCGCTCTCTGGGTCTCCTAACGCGCGCCACGCTGCTGCTGCTGTCGTTGGCCCCACACACCCTCCAGGCAGAAACCGCCACTAACGGCGATGCCTACCTCGCCGAAGTCCTTGCCGCCATGGAACGTCGGCCGAACGTTTCCGCCAAGCTTCGCCATCAATCGCGGATCGACGCCGACACGCTCCTCGGCTCCGGCAATTTTTGGCAACTCGGTGCCGGCCCCCAGCGTCTGACCCGCTGGGAAATGCAAACCCAGGTCGCCGACAAGGCTGCTAGCTACGTGCAGGTCTTCGATGGTCGCTATCTGTGGACCGATCGCACGGTTCCCAGCGGTCGGCAAATCCATCGCCTCGACGTGGGGAATCTCAAAGCACGGCTACGCACCAATCCCAAAGCGCTGAACGAGTCGAGCAACTGGGAAGACCTCGTCCGCGGCGCGGAGTTCCGCGGCGGCCTGTCGCAAATGCTCGCCGACCTCTTGCGACGCTACCATTTCGCGCCCCCACGCGCCACACAACTCAACGGCTTTGCCGTCGAAGCCCTCATCGGCCAATGGCAGCCCAACCAGTTCGCCGAGCTTTGCCCGATCCTCGGCGAAGAACAAAACTGGCCCGAGCAACTGCCGCATCATGTGCTCGTGCTCGTGGGGCAAAGCAATTTGTTCCCCTACGTGATCGAATTCCGCCGCTCCACCGATGCCGAACTCGCCGAGAACCTCAGCGGCCTCAAACCGACCCACGACCCCCTCGTCCGTTACGAAATCTTCGAGGTTCGCTTCGCCGACGCGATCGACGGCACGGTCTTCCAATTCAAACCCGGCGACGTGGACTGGAGCGATGAAACTTCGCTCGTGTTCGATCAACTCAACAAACAAAAGGGTGCCGCCGAAGCGGAACTCGCGGTGCGGAAAGCGAGCGAGCAGAAGTAGAATGCCATCCACGGGAGCCTCGGCAACCTAGGAATCTGGCTGACTTTGCAGTTCTCCGCAGGAGAGTACAATAAAGAACAAGGCCCTCACCAGTTGTCGATGCGGGAGAATTGAAACATGTCGAGCAGTTCAGTTAAACGCCGCTACAGTAAGCAAGACTTCGCCGAACGTGGCGATGCCATCTACGAAAATAACGTCCGCCCTCAACTTCAGGCCGACGACGACGGCAAATTTGCCGCGATCGACATCGAGAGCGGGATGCATGAGGTGGATGCGAACGAGTTAGCAGCATGTGACAAGCTGCGCGCTCGGGTTCCTGAGGCGCAGATCTGGATGGTACGGATCGGTTCGCCTTATGTCCATCGCTTTGGCGGACGCGAAGTGCGGGGAACGCCACGATTACTGGCGTGGTCAATGAGCGCGAGGCGCGTATTCTGATTCATGTCATCGGAACCGGCGGGCACGAGCAACTAGTCGATGCAGTTGTTGATACAGGATATACAGCGTCGTTGACCTTGCCACCTTCTTTGATTCAGTCATTGATGCTTCAATGGCAGAAGGTAGACCGCGGGACACTTGCCGATGGTAGCGAATGCCTATTTGACGTATACGAAGCTGACGTGGTTTGGGACGGTGAGGTGCAACGGTTGCTTGTCAGCGAGGCCGACACCGACCCGCTGGTGGGAATGTCGCTGTTAAGTGGCTACGAATTGAGAATGGAAGTTTGCTCCCAAGGAAAGCTGGAAATCACGCCGCTGCTGGTTTAACTTCGACTCTGTTGGATGAATTCCGATTGCGGAGAACAACGACATGAGTACCACCCCTAGCGCTGAACGAATGGTCGATTGCCTTGTGACTTACACGCTCGAAGTCGAGGGACGGTTTGTCGTGATCGAACATGTCCCAGCGCGGGTGAACGAAGAAACAGGCGAACGGTTTTTCGCTCCGAAACGGTTGAGCGAATTCAGCAGATCGTGCAGGATAAGCCCAAACCCAGCCGCACGATTTAGACGCCGGTGTTCGAGTTCGCCGCGTAGTGCCACTGCTGCAACTGCAACGAGTCCGCGCGGGTGCCGTTAAGCATTATCGTCTTGGCTTTACCCCGGATTTCCCAGATGACTTCCCGCACAATGGCACGCGATTTGCGCCACACCTTGTAAAAACAGCGGTTTGTACGCTCAACATGCCATCGTGACAGGGGAGCCCCATGGGTGACTGCCAAAACGAG
>Ga0163153_10004383_pt1 | contig 17831 bp, 21 predicted proteins | sample OliLakLV19MP6IB1_FD_148629 | JGI IMG/M metagenome (GOLD analysis project Ga0163153, IMG submission 148629) | Freshwater microbial mat bacterial communities from Lake Vanda, McMurdo Dry Valleys, Antarctica - Oligotrophic Lake LV.19.MP6.IB-1 | ecosystem: Environmental > Aquatic > Freshwater >... | reverse complement strand
CAATCGTCGTGTTGAGGTCCGCGGTTTGTGCGATCTTCGGCGTCGCCGGGTTGTTGTCATCATCATACTTACCTGGAACAGCGCTGTGGGCGATGTCATCCAGGAACGCATGTCCGGTGCGAATGGCCGTCGCCAGATTGACTGGCGCGAGAGGATTGCCTTCGAAAAGCAAATTGCCGGGGAAGACAACTTGCGGGAAGCCATTCGGTCCCCTGATAAAGTTGCCGTAAGCATCTGTCGCCAATAGTGGAACGTTGAACACATCGGCATCGGTCAGATTGATGCCGAGGATGTCGCGCGCCTGCGCCTTGACGACGGCCCATGTCGCCATGCCGCCGAGTTCGATATCGTCAACCGTGCCGTAAATGTCATCAGGTCCGATATCGCGATTGGTGATCAGTCCGCCCGTCGCCACCGGGTCGCCGGCGCCGTTAAGTTCGTAGGCGCGCAGGAAAACCTGGTGCGAGGGATGCGAGGAATAGGTCTGGTTCTGATCGACGAACGGCGACGTCGTGTTGGTGTGCTCGCGAACGTCGTCAGCGGTCCCCAGAATGCCGTCAAAACCAGGCTGGTTCGTCGCCCGCGTCAGCACCATGAAGTTCGGGCCGTCGTCGCCATTTCCCGGGATGCCATCAACGCCTGCGTCGAACAGCGGGTCGTCGGGCTGCAACGGAATAAACACCGTGCCCGAGCCGCCCTTGGTCAGCAGGTCAAGCCCGTGATCGAAGAACTGGCCGAAGAAGGTCATCCAGGTGTTGAACGACGCGGAAAGGCCTTCGTCGGGTGTAGTATTGGGAATGAAGAACACCGGCGTGTCGTCGCCGGTGCCGAAAATGCCATCGAGCCCGGGGCTCATGACGGTGGGATTTCCACCATTGGCCGCGACCGCCGCCGGATTGTTCGGGGTCTGATCGACAATTAAATTCGAGATGATGCGCGGTTGGGAGTCGACGACGAGGCCGCTGGTCGCCAAGTAGGCGGGAAGAAACGTGGGATCGGCAGTGGTTATGCGCGGGAATAGATTGTCGGCGGCGCCAAAGGCGCTCTGGCCGAAAAAGACGTTGTTGTATGACCCGTCTACGGTTCGCAGACCGAATGGCACCACCGCATTGGGAAGTAAATTGCCCAGCTCCTCACCCGCCGCGTGACGTTCCGCGATACGGATCTGCTCCAAGATAAATTCAAGATCAGAGCGGATATATTGGACCATTGGCGAACCCCCTATTTATGCGTCGTTTTTGAACCGGTGCATCCCGGCTGAGCTGACTTGATCTAAGTGGCGGGCGAGTGACCGCGCGCACGGCGTTGAGCGGGACACACCAATTTGTGTTCCCGGCCACTGCCAAGATCTCCGTGCGTGCGCTGCAATCGCTGCCCCCAACTTGCGCTTTACAGCTGTCCGAACCCCATCTCTCTGCCCGCCCGAAGCGTGAAAAATAACACGCAGCAGTACTGGTCGGCTGATGTTGCAGCCAGAAAGGGTTATAACCTGAGTTAAAACGCTTGGGAGATGTTAAGAGATAGTCCCCAGTCTCTCCATACTACTTTAGAGAAAATGCATGCCTATAAAGGAGTAAGTAGTCATATTATTTGTTTGTTACTGAGTTAGTCGCAACCAATTATGCATAAATCAAAACGTGGTAAATACTTCCAAATAGCAGATAACAAATCAAACAAGTAAGTATAGTTGAAAAACTAAACGCGACCAACACGCTAGATACCAAATAATTATTCAAATAAATTAGAAAGAGCGTTGCTGCTTTCGACGGGCGAGCTTTGCCAAAACTGCCAGTTTCTATTCCTATCGTAATAAAACACCTCGTCAAAGTTGTTTTACTGTTTATTCCATTTTATTTTTTTTATGCTCGCCGCCAACGATATTTGCGTCACACTTCCCCAGGAAATTCGTTGGCGTTTCCTGATTTTCTGCCTAACAAGGAAATTATTCCGTACTCTCTAAAAAGTTTCTAAGGCCGGAATCGGCGTCTGATGCAACAATCGGCGCAACTCTCGGATGCAAATCTCAGGCAGGGTTTCATGACAGGTTTCAACACACGCGGCTTTTTGCGTTTCTCGGCTTTGACCTGTTGGTTAAGCTTGGCGGGCGCTGCTGGCGCATCCATTTTCGATGTGCCAACCGGCATGAGCGCTAGTCCGCTCTATGGCGCCCTGCCCTTTTCGCAGGCGGTGCTGCAACTTGAGGAATTCGGAACCAAACCCGTGCCAACGTCGCCAACCTGCCCGGGTTGCACGCCCCTACCCGTCCCCGCAACTTGCGGTGCCAGCCCCAATAGTGCGGCGCTCGACACTTTCCTTGGCCAGACGCTGTACCCCCTTCCACAGCGAGTGGCCAACACGACACTGGCAAACCCATGGGCCGCAAAAGTCGGCGAGTGCGTTTACCCGCTGAGTGCCAGTGCGATCGAAGGCAGGCCGCCGGGCGAATGGTTTGCCCATCAGCGTTGGACCGAGTTCATGCCTGCCGTCTACACGCAAACGGCACAGGCAGGGGCACGCGTTAATGGAGGCCTTCGCGACGCCGCGCAGCGCCACCATTTCCAGGTTGGCGAGTTTGCGCCAGGCAAGCTTTATCATAACACCGGAACGAATTCCGGCGTGCAGGTTCGCTTTCACCCGAACATGCCGGTTCAAGGTCCCAATTCGGTTTGGACATTCGATGGTACGTTTCCACCGAAACTGATGGTGGTGCGCTACGGCGAACCAATTCTGTTTCGCCACCACAATGCCTTGCCGATCGACGCGTCCGCCAATTCGGGTTTTGGTCAACACACCATCACGACGCACCTGCACAACGGGCATACACCGGCGGAGAGCGACGGCTTCACCGGCGCCTATTATTATCCTGGCCAGTTCTACGATTATCGCTGGCCAGTCATTTTGGCCGGACACGATTCGATCAATACGGGCGCCACCGACCCTCGCGCGGCGACGCCAAACGGCAGTGGCGGCACGACTCGGATCAAAGGCGATTGGCGAGAGACGATGAGTTCGTTGTGGTTCCACGATCACATGGTCGATTTCACGGCGCAGAACGTCTACAAGGGCAATGCGGCGATTATGAATATGTTCAGTGCCATCGACCGCGGGCGAGAAGGCTTTCAATGCAATTACTTTAATCCGAGCAATGTCAATTTGTGCTTGCCCAGCGGCACCGCGCTCGACTGGGGCAACCGGGACTACGATATAAATTTGGTGATCAGGGATGTGGCATGGGGCGCCAACGGGCAGCTTGCGTTCAACATCTTCAACTTCGATGGCTTCCTGGGCGATCGCGTCCTCGTTAACGGGCTCTACAAGCCCTATATGAACGTTCGCGCGCGCCGGTATCGCCTGCGCCTCTTAAACGGCAGCGTCTCGCGTCTTTGGAAAATTGCCATCGTCACCTCGACCGGCCAACGCGTGCCGTTCCACATGGTGGCCAATGACGGCAACATCATGGAACATGCCGTGCTGTTTCCCAATGCCGAATCGCAGGAATTGCCAACCCAGGGTATCGGCGAACGCTTCGACATCGTGGTCGATTTCAAACCCTTCGCGGCCGGCACCAGACTTTACATGGTGAACTTGGCCGAGCACAAGGATGGGCGCGGACCTTCTGCTATTGCGCCGTTCACTCAAGCGGTGAATGGAACGTATTCCGGCGATCCGGCGGTCGGAAAATTCTTTGAGATGCGCGTGGTTGCCTATACCGGCTACGATCAAAGCATGAAGCCCGGCGACTATGTCGAAGGCAAAAAGAAAATGATCGAGCGTCCGGTCATTACGGCCGCCGAACTCGCATCGGCGCGTGTGCGGACATTCGATTTCGGCCGCAGCAACAATACAGACTCTCATCCCTGGACGATCAAAACCGATGGCGGGCAAGGGCTGTTCACCGATGTGAAGCGCATCTCAGCCTCGCCGGACAAGGGCTCGATTGAGATTTGGCGCCTGAGTTCGGGCGATGGCTGGGTGCACCCCGTGCACATCCATTTCGAGGAAGGCCGGATCCTCAGCCGTAACGGTCTCGCGCCGCGCTTGTGGGAAAAATGGGCAAGGAAAGACCTCTATTCCATCGGCGGGGAAGTAGATCTGCCGGTGACGATGGACGTCGCGATTCGCTTCCGCGAATTCATGGGGACGTTCATGGAGCACTGCCACAACACCCAACACGAAGACCGGTCAATGTTGCTCCGCTGGGACATCAAGAACCCGGGGCAGACGATCATGATCCCGACGCCGATGCCGACATGGACCGGTGTGAGTTACGTGGACTCCCACGCGTTGGTGGAAGATTGAACTTTGCAAAAGCGCCGCGTCCACGTCTTAGTCGTCGCGATGGGCTTGCTTTTATCGGGACCCTTCAGTGCCCACGCCGAGCAGGCCCTGGCACCGGCTGCCGCGCAGCCGTGGCACGCGGGCTATTTTCCGAACGTGATCCTCACCGATCACGACGGACGCCGTCACCGCTTCTATGATGATTTGATCAAGAACAAAGTCTTTGCCATCAACTTTATTTATACCAAGTGCGTTGATGTCTGCCCGGCGGAGACCGCACAGTTACGCCAGGTGCAAGATTTGCTCGGCGACCGGCTCGGGAAAGACGTGTTCATCTATTCGATCTCGATCGATCCGAAGAACGACACGCCCGTAGTCTTGAAACGGTACCGCCACATGTTTGGCGTAGCCAAAGGCTGGTCGTTTTTCACCGGCAAACTTGGCGACGTCGAGTTGCTGCAGAAGAAGTTGGGGCTGAAAGTCGTCTTGCCTGCGGCAGTGAAAGACCACGCGACTAGCGTCATGTTTGGAAATGAAAAGTCCGCGACCTGGATTAAAAGGTCGCCGTACGACGAACCCAAAGTCCTGGCAGGGCTGCTCACCGAGCGGCTGCAAAATCATGCGACTGGCGCAGGGGGACGCGCCTCGTACGACACAGCCCGCCAAGCTGGTCACCAGTCCAAGGGAGAAATTTTGTTCCGCTCGCGGTGTGCGTCTTGCCACACGATCGGCGGCGGTGATCGTTTGGGGCCTGACCTTGCCAATGTGGTACCCACCCGGCCGCGGCCGTGGCTGGTCCGGTGGTTGAAGGAGCCCGACAAGATGATTGCCGAGGGCGATCCGGTCGCGCTCGAACTCAAAGCCCGCTATCGCAACTTGCCGATGCCAAATTTCAGCTTTGGCGATGTCGAAGCCAACGCGCTCATCGAATACATGTCCGAACGGGACGCCAAGCGCAAAGGGACCTCGCCCCCAGTCAAACCAAACTGATCATGGTTCGCGAGGCACCCGGATGACTCCAATTCAACATGTGATGGCGGAGTACCGGCGACGGGTTCCAATAAACGCCACAATGAGTGTTTCTCCGGCGCATCGGTCGTCGGATACGCCGCATTATGGCCGACAACGCCTCGTGACCAAATCATTGCGAATGGCACGGTCGCTCCAAATCAGCCACTCGCCGTTCACACCCCGCCAAGGACGCCACTTCGCCGATGAGGTTGCAAATGGGCTTGCGCGCGGCCTATCGCTCAAAGCTGCAATCGTGGCCACCGTCGAGCTTTGGTCATCGTGGAAGATAAGCCGCCGCACGTCCCGCGAGACTGGAATCCCCATTGGTCTTCCCTATCTCACTGGCTTCGTCACGCATTGCGAGATTATGAGCGAGGACGAGTGACGGTGATTGCCTCCACGAACTGTTCTTTCGGCATTCCTTACCTTATCGGATCGCGCCTACTTCACCTGACATGATCGGCAGTGCCGTGGCGGCTCATGCGGATCATGACGTGGCGCACATGAAAATGCCGCAGGCCCCGTTTCCAGGGCCCACGGCTGGCGACAGCTTGCACTGCCGGGATGCCGCGCAATTTTTGGATCGAGTGTCCTTGAACGTCAAGTTGATATTTGAGCCCTGCGCGACTGCATCCCATCTGATGTTGAAGGCGCAGTACTAGAAATTTGCCAGCTAAGCGAGTTCAAGACGCAGTGTCCGCCCGACGGCCTTGGCTGCGCGCTGCAAGGTGTCAAGCGTGACGTTGCCGTCTTCGGGATTGAGCACCCGGCTGAGCTGGCGCCTGCTGGTTTCCATCAACGCCGCCATTTCGGTTTTGCTGAGGTCACGCTCGGCCATCGCTTTCTCAAGTTGCCAAGCAATCACTCTCTTGACGGCAATCAAAGTCGCCGCCTCATAGTTTCCATCTTCCTTGAGAAAATCTTCGAGAGTTGAGCCGGCGTTGGGGTGCTTTTTCTTTTTCATGTGAGCCTCACTTGCCTCGCCGCATTTTCATTTGCTCTTGTTTCTTTCGTATTCAGACTTCCGCTTTCTTGCGCTATCGATTTCTGCCTTCGGTGTTGTCTGCGTTTTCTTGATGAACCCACAGACGATGATCAGTCTTTCTCCATCTTGAAAGAAAATCAGCCGAGCCTCCTTCTTGGTTGGAAGGGTACTTCTGACTTCGTGAATTCCACTGCCCAGGGGGCGGCACACCGGCATCCCCAGCGGAAAGGCTAATTGAACCGTTCGAAGATCGTCGCCAATCACTGCACGTTCGTTTGCGTCAAGCCCTCGCAACCACTCTCTGACGGGTTCATTTCCCGAAGCGGTTTTGAAGAAAATTACTTCGAACATTCAGTGACTGCCCCGACCCGAAAACACCTTTCCTCGCAAGCCGTTTATCGACAAATGTGTTGTGCCATATATGACACGTAAAGTCAAGTGACCATTTAGCGTGCAAGGTGTTGGCATGTAAGCATCCGGTTAAACAGCGAGGTCAAGATGGCGGACGCGGTCATCCACATCGTCTCTGGCACTCGATTCACGCGGTGGACCACGCGGTGGACCACGCGGTGGACAAGGAGCGCGGGCGACTGACTGTCGCGCAGGACGGTTTGCGTTCTGGTCCGCGCAATTCAGGTGCAAAGACACCGATGCCGTCCTGCAACGTCAGTTGCGATACGGCCGGGTCATACCCTGCCCGCTTGCTGATCGTTGAACGTGTCGTCCGTTCCATCAAGTCGGGCCGACCCACCGCTATGATCCAGCCAGCGCTTGCAGATGACGTCGCAGTACTTCGGATCCAGTTCCACCAGCCGCGCGTGGCGGCCGGTCTGCTCGCAAGCGATGAGCGTGGTCCCTGAACCGCCGAAGGGATCGAGTACGACGCCGCCGCGCTGCGAGGAATTGCCGATGGCGCGCTTGACCAGTTCCACCGGCTTCATGGTGGGATGCAGGTCGTTCCTGGCCGGCTTGTCGACAAACCACACATCCCCCTGGTCGCGCGCCCCGCACCAGTGATGCTTGTCGCCTTCCTTCCAACCGTAGAGGATCGGTTCGAACTGGCGCTGGTAATCGGAACGCCCGAGGGTGAAAGTGTTCTTGGCCCAGATGATGAAGGTGGACCAGTGCCCGCCGGCCGCGACGAAGGCCTTCTGCAAGGTGTGCAGCTCGGACGACGACATGCACATGTAGACGGCGCCCCGTGTCACGGTCAGGATGTTGAGGCTGGCGTCGTAGAGGAACGCCTCGAAACCGTCCCCCAGGGCGTCGTTGAGCATGCGGCGGTCGCTACCGCGTTTCTTCGTAGCGCCATAATCGACGTTATAGGGGCTGTCGGTGAAACACATGTCTGCGGCATTACCGTCCAGCACCTTTTCAACATCGGCCAGTACCGTTGCGTCTCCACACAGCAACCGATGGTCTCCGAGATGCCACAGATCACCGGGCCGCGACACAGGCTTCGTCGGCGGCTCGGGCACGGCATCGGGGTCGGTCAAGCCGCCGCGCCTGTCAGCCATCACATCGGTCACAAAGGCCGCGTCGAAGCCCAACAGACTCGTGTCGAACGAAAGCTCGGCCAACTCGCCGAGCTCGACGCGCAGGAGATCCCGATCCCATCCGGCATTGAGCGCCAGTTGATTGTCGGCGATGAGGTAAGCCCGCTTCTGCGCTTCACTCCATCCGGCGGCAACGATCACTGGGACTTCGTCGACACCGAGCGACTTTGCCGCCAGCAACCGCCCGTGACCGGCGATGACGCCACCCTCCTCGTCCACCAGAACCGGCTGTGTCCAGCCCCATTCGCGGATACTGGACGCGATCTGCGCTACCTGTTCGGGCGAGTGGGTGCGGGCGTTGTTTTTGGCTGGTTTGAGCGCGCAAACGGGGCGCCGCTCCACCCTGAAGGCTGGCCAAGTGTCGTATTGCATATGTCGAAGTTTCTTCCTTTTGTCGACTTGTCATAAGAACATGTCGATGCGATCGACACGTCCCTAAGCGCCATCGCTGCATTGCTGTCCGCAGGGTGCAGGTGCCGCTTTTGCATAGCGGACTGGAATAACCCCCTACCTTTCCCCGATATTGGCCGTGATTTGCACAACCTGTTCGGTCGAGTGCGCACGCGTTGTATTTGGCGGATTTGGGCGCGGAACCGGACGCCGCCCTACCCTATTGGCGGGCAGATGGCGTTTTGCATAGCGGACTGGAAAAACCCCCTTGGGCCTGGGCTTTTTTTGGCGGAAATAAAAAATTCCCTGCGTGAGGACCCGGGCGGCACTGTCCCTGCAATACCTCCAGAGATTTTAATCCCCCTCCCCTTGCACTTATGGGGACATATTAAACAATGCTGTCGGCGGGACGTTGCGTTCGCTTGTTGCGCTCGCGCGCCGTCTTCAAGCTATGCGACCGTGCACATCTGAGGAGGATCCCCCTCGTGTCCAGCTTCGCGCCACCGTCTTGGATCTCGACGATGTGATCGGCGTAGATGCGTTGGCCACGAACGTGCGGACCCTAACAGCGCCGTAGCCGCTGCGGCGCTCAGGGCGCGCGGCGCATGGTTCCTGTTCCTTCCCCAGTACTCGCCCGACCTCAATCCGATCGAGATGGCTTTCTCAAAGCTCAAGGCGCATCTGCGCGGCGCCGCCACGCTCACCTTCGAAGCCCTTTGGGCTGCGCTGGGCGATATCTGCGATCTATTATTCGATCCGCAGGAGTGCTGGAACTACTTCAAGGCCTCAGCCTATGCGTTCGATTAGACGCACGATGCTTTAGCCGCGCGCCGCGGTGCAAAGTCAACCCTTTCAATCTCTCAAGACCGATTCGGACGGCGAGCGAAATGAAACATAGGCAACGCAGGACGAATGTTGCAACCGGATGAGGGCGCCGTCCTTGAACTTGAAGATAACTTTCACGACCGATTTGTCGTCATCAGTCGTGTCTGGTTCGCCGAATCCCTCGGTGAAACGGTCGACCAATTTAGCAAAACGCGACGCGCAAAACGGCATGTCATCCAACGGCCAATCAACTTTTGCGGTTGCTATTGAAAACAACCCTTGTTTGTCAAATTTGTACTGAACGGACAACGCCTCGCCAAAAAGCTGTTCGTTCTTAGTGTTGAGCCACGTTTCGCCTGGAGACCAATTGTTCGTCCCCTCTTCGGCGTTTCGCTGCTTTTTCACGTCGTCGAATGGGGTTCCAAAAGCCACGCCATCAAATCCCGCCAACGCATCGCGAACCGGCGCAGCGTTCGCAACGCCGAATGCAAAAATGCAGAAACTCAAAGTGAGCGCGGACACCCATTTCATGGCAGGTCCCTCCAGATACGATGTGCATCTTATAGCAGCTGTCGGCGAATGAACAAGGGTTGGTGCTCTTGTTGTGGCGACAGCACAGGGTTTGTCCGGATCAAGTACCCACCATTTGTCCCGTTCTTTTTTGAACGTGCTGAGGAGATGAACTACTTCAAGGCCGCAGCCTTGTGCGTCCGATTAAGCGCACGATGCTTTAGCACCGCTACCTCGGTATCAATTGGGGTTTCGTCGTGGGCGCGGACGCCGGCGTTGAGTCGCCGGACTCAACCGCTTATGCGTTACTGATTACGTGTTCGGTTCTTGCCGGGCGCCAGAACGCCGACTACGCGCGCTGCCTCTTCACGCGCTCGCGTGCGGTCTTCAAGCCATGCGAGCGGCTACATCGCAACAGCACGTTTCGCGGATCAAGCTTCGCACCGCCATCCGAGATCTCGACGATGTGATCGGCGTAGATGCGTTGACCTGGATAGTGTGGACCCTTGCAGTTCGCATCTTCGCAAGCGTCACCGCGCTCGCGTCTGATCTTGGCGACAAGCACTCGCCATTCGCGTGAGAGGTAGAACGGATCGCACGTCTTCGCCGGCAGCGGCGCGGTGCGCGTGTCGAGTTTGTTCACGCGTGAAGCCATGGTCTTGAGCTTGGGCATCGTCGGCTCAGGTTGCTCCCGCAGGCGGCCTGGCCCCGGTGCGAACTCGGCCTTGGCAACGCTGAGCACGATGTGATATAACCTCTGCACTTACACGTATTGGGCGAGGTTTCATCACATGCCATCCCACAAGGCCTCTCAAGCGCAGCGCGCCCAGGCGCTCCTGGCTGAGCACGGCATGCTCCGCCTTCGCGAACTCACTGAGGCGGGCATCGGCGAGGAAACCCTCTCCCGGCTCGTCCGCCAAGGCAGCGTCATCCGGCCGTCCCGTGGACTCTACCAAGCTGCCGACGCCGAAATCGACGCCGCACACAGCCTTGCCGAGGCGGCAAAGCTCGTGCCCAAAGGGGTCATCTGTCTCATCTCGGCGCTCCAGTATCACGAGCTCACGACGCAACTGCCGTCTCGGGTCTGGGTCGCCATTAGCCGCGCGGCATGGAAACCATCGCTGTCATACCCGCCGATCCGGATCGTGCGGTTCGCCGATCGCTCGCTCGACACCGGCGTCGAGACACACATGATCGAAGGCGTTGCTGTCCGCATCACAAGCGTCGCCAAGACCGTCGTCGACTGTTTTCGCTACCGCAACAAGATCGGAACCGATGTCGCGCTCGAAGCACTGCGCGAGGGTCTACGCAAGCGGCGCTGCTCTGCCAACGCCCTATGGAAGCTCGCACGCGAACTGAGGATTCTAAGCGTCATGCGACCCTATCTCGAGTCGGCGGCAAGCGATGGCGCGTGAAATCAAGAACGTCGCCGCCTCGATCCGTGCCCGGCTGCTCAACAACGCTCGAGAGTCAAAGCGCGATTTCCAGTTGGTGCTCACACACTTTGCGCTCGAAAGGCTGCTCTATCGACTGAGTCTGTCACGTTACAAAAGCCGCTTTGTGCTCAAGGGCGCGCTGCTCTTCAACGTCTGGCTGGACGATCCCTTCCGGCCGACGCGCGATCTGGATCTGCTGGGGCTTGGTGATCCCGAAACAGACAAGATGGTTGCCATCTTCCGGCAGGTTATCTCTCGGAAGGTAACCGACGACGGTCTGGTCTTTGACGTCGAAGACCTCCGAGCAACGTCAATCCGCGAGGATGCTCGCTATGGCGGCATCCGCATTGAAACCACGGCAACACTCGAACGGGCTCGCGTGCCCATTCAGGTCGACATCGGCTTCGGTGACGCGATCACGCCCGCCGCCGAAGAAATCGACTATCCCACGCTTCTGGGCACGCCAACGTTCCGGTTGCGCGCCTACCCGCGCGAGACCGTCGTCGCGGAGAAGCTCGAGGCCCTTGTGATGCTCGGCTTCACCAACAGCCGTATGAAGGACTTCTACGATTTGGCCCAGATGGCACGACATTTCGACTTCGACGGCCCAAGGCTCGTTCAGGCGGTGCGGTCCACGTTCACGCGTCGTCGCACTGAGATTCCAGCGGCAACACCCGATGGATTGAGCGACGCGTTCGCGTCCCAACCCGAAGTTGCCGCCAGATGGCGCGCCTTCCTGACGCGAGAGCGACTGGCTGCCGATGTCGCGGACTTCACCCGCGTCATCAAGAAAGTTCGAAAATTCCTCGCGCCGGTACTATCAGCTGCGCGCGGCACCACGTCACCTGCGCCGCGGCGGTGGCCCGCTGGTGGACCTTGGCGCAAATAGCGTTCTTCACACCCCTCCCCCGTAGAGGAGATTTGCCCAAATGGGCGTAAATGGGCATGGATTTGGGCGTAAGACTACGTCCCCTCAACACTGGGCGGTCAGTGTTGAGCCTTGGCATAATCAGAAATCCAATTACCGATTGCTGCATCGTGACGGCGCGCGGCTCGCCTGAGCTTGACGTGTTTTTAGCCCTCCGAACTCGAAAACACGACCCATGAAAGTGTATCACCAATAGATGTGATCGGCGTAGATGCGATGTCCTGGAAAGTGCGGGCCATTGCAGTTCCGATCTTCGCAAGCCTCGCCGCGTTGGCGTTTGATCCGCGCCACAAGCTGGCGCCATTCGCGCGAGAGGTAGAACGGATCGCAGTTTTTGGGCGCCAGTGGTGCGATGCTGGTGTCGAGCTTTGCCAGTTGAGGGCGAAGGGTCCCAAGTCGCGTCATGATCCTTGACCTTAGGCCGCGACAGACTGGTGGCGGCCACATCTGAACTCCGGCGTTCGCAATCCTCGCAGCGGCGATGGCGCGTGGATTGGCGCTTTGGTTTCAAGGCGGGATTTGTGATCCATGCGCGCAATCATGGAACCCTCGTCGATCGCCCACGTGCCGAAATCCCGGGCCGCTTGCTCTACGAAACTTGCCGCTTGGGCAACAGACACTTCAAACCAGCCATCCTGACGTTTCGATTGCCCAAAGTGCACAGCGAAGGCGTTTTCGATGCGCCTTGCCACGGGAATCCCTGCCAACCACCACAACCGCATGAGTTCGACAGGCGCGGTTGAGTCAGACTTGAACTTGGAGAACCGTCCTTTGGGCTCGTTCGAGCTTACGATCCGGACCAAGGCGCCTTCTTGGCTTGCGATCAAGATGAGGCCACGGAAGCCGTTGAGCTCGACGAAGCGTTGGAAGCCTTGGGGTCGTCTCAAGATGGTTTTCTCCGCAAGCCCGCGTCCACGTGAGCCGAGGCTCGGCGGGACGCAAGAATTCAATCATGGGATGATATTAGGCAAATTCAGGGGAGGCTTGCTAGGGCGTCCGGTGTATCACCAAAAATTGTCTCACCTCTCATTTTGGGCTTGACAGACGCGGCGTCGATGCAAACGCAAAACTGACGGCGGCCAAGAGGGTTGGCTCGGTGAAGGCAGCGCTGACGATGCGCGAGCCGGGGGTACTGGTGGAGGTGTGAAGGGAGGCTTGAACTAAAGGACTAAATTAGCTATTATTATGATATTCCTGATTATCTTGAATTTGGTGAAATATGAGCAAAGTCCAAAAAGTCTCGTCAAGTGAATTTGCAGGCAAGTTCGGTCATTGGTCGTTTGCGGCGCAATCGGCACCCGTGATGGTTACAGACCGGAAAACAGGGGTCGTGAAAGGTTATTTTGTTTCTGCAGGCGAGTTCAGCGAGTTTATCCGGCTGCGCGACCGGCTGCCGAAAACGGGGTACCTTTGGGATATGAGTGCGGATATGGCGGCGGAACTCGAAAAGCCGCTGCCAAAGAACTATCCTGACGGCAAGCGACCGAGAAAGAAATAGCCGCATGGTTGGTGGGGCGCCGAAGGTTGGCGAAGTCATACCCTATTGGTTTTTGTGGAACAGCGAGCACGAAGCTGGAGAAGAGTCGGGCCGGAAGTTGAGACCCTGCGTTGTCGTTGCTTCGTTGCAAATGGAAACCGGAGCTACTCGAATTGCTGTGCTTCCCATTACGCATTCGCGGCCTGCTGCAACCAGGAGCGCAGTTGAAATTCCGAGCACGGTTAAATCGCTATTGATGCTGAGCGCAGCTCGTTCCTGGATAATCTGCGATGAGTTTAACGAGTTCACGTGGCCTGCACTTGATGCGGGCAAGACGCCTGCCGGTAAGCCGAGTTTCGGGTTTCTAACTCGCGGCCTGATCGAATCAGTTCGCAGCGAAGCCGCAGCCTCGCGTAAGCGAGGTGCTTTCAAAACTGTTTCACGCGATGAGTAGCAAACAGCGCGCCAAGATGCCGATTCCGATGAATTCGCCCACCTGTTCCGACGCGAAGTCGCCCGCGATTCCGATTTCAAATCGCCCGGGGGTTGTCCCTATCTCAACGATTTGCAGTTCCAGACGAACGCTGCGATCAATATCCAGAATGTGTATGCGAAGGGCTGCCCATTCAATTCAGTCCCTGTGGAGCAATATGTGCTGCCTACAGAGCGCTTTTGAGAGCTTGTATTTTTAATTGGCGATGTAAGTTAAAATATCGCAGCCGTATCAAATGAGTTGGTCGAACTCAGCTAGCTCACTGGCAGTTGCGATCAGTCCGACATTGCGCATCACATCGAGATATTCCGCTGCAGTGTAGGGCGGATTTTTCAAGCGCGCGCGGACCTTTTGCACGCTTGCGCAAAATGCGCCCGGCGACAAATTAATGAGGTTGCTCAAAAACTCGTCGGGGTGCTGAATCTCAATTCCGTGCGGTGCCAATGCTTCATCCGGAAAATCCTTGAGGTTCTGGGTAACGATGCAATCGCACCGTCCCACAATTGCTGCGGCAAGGACATGACGGTCATTCGGATCAGGCAGTGCGGTAAGGGACGGAATCAGGCCTTCATAGCCTTCGATGAGGCAGCCGCGAACCGCCGTGTTCATCAGCGTTCGTGGACGTTCGAGCTTCTGTCTATCGCGGTCTGGTTCTTTCTTGAGCAGCGCTTCGATCCACTCATCATTGATCTGTTCAGTCCATCGCGCACGAAATAAATCAGAGAGCGCCAATTGCATCAGCAGGTCACGCATCGGTGCAGGATAAAGCACATTCGCATCGAAGAGGACCGTATACATTGACATCGATCAGTAGCCCATTTTCTGCTCTTGGGCATCTGCGACTAGATCATCAAGAGCTTTTTCTCGCTCGTGATCGATTTGTGCCTTGAAGGTCATCACCTCTTCCATGCGCACACGCCGATGCTTGCCGACCGTGCGGTAAGGAATTTTTTTGCTTTCCAGCAGCTTGATTAGAAATGGCCGAGATACGTTGAGAATTTCGGCAGCCTGCACTGTCGTTAGTTCCGCGTTTTGCGGGATGATCGTTACACCGCGCCCAGCCGCCATGTTCTCCAAAATTTCCATCAGCAGATGGACGGCCCCTGCGGGCAGTTCGATGGGTCCAGCCGTTCCATCGGCGATGCGCAAAGTTAGCGGCTGATTTTTGCTCGCGAACCTCGCCAATTGCTGCCCCGAGTTGCGCGCAATCGCAGAGTCCTTGGCCGTCGGGGGAACCTGATGATGTGCTGTGATAGGCATGGCTTCTCCTCCTCAATGAAACGTAGCTATATGCAATAAACGAATTATATGCAATAAGTGTTTCTGACTGGTAAAGACAAGAAGGCCGCCAGCCTTGTCAAAATGGCTGATTTTATTGAAAAACAACGCCGTAAGGCATCTCCGACTCAGTGTGCTCTCAGGTGAACACAACTTTCTAGATAAGGCGGCCGAGGAGAAATGCCCGCGAGCGCTTGGTGGGTACACGCCTGCCGTTGAGCCGCCAAGCGATGAGGCTCAGCGCATAGTCGAAGCGCCGGCTTGCCGTAGGCCGCGCAATACCGAAGCGCCAGCAGACCGCTTTCCACGGTGTTCCCTCGGCCCTCATCCAGACGAGCTTTGCGTCCTCGGCCTCCAGCCATTGCAGCCACGGTAGTGCTACCTCCGTCCGGTCGATCGCATCGCGTGCCGGCGCGGGACGGCGCATTGGTACTGGCTCTTGGCCGACGAGATCGCTGAACTCCTGGCGCTTGGCGGGCCAGGTCGAGAAGAACCCTGCCACACGCACGTTTGGCAGACGCTTCATCACGCCGGCTGCTTCGATCAATCGTTCTTCGACAATCTCGCGTGTCCATTCACTCATGATGTCCCTCCTTCAACGCCATGCGCATGCCGTAGAGCTTCTCGCCAAGCTGGCGTACGAGCTCGCGCTCGGGCCAGGTCAATCTTGGGTCAGCTGGGTTGACGACGAGCAGACCCTGTTCGCGCCAGCCCTCGCGCTTGACCTCCTCGGGCGAACGCCGCTCGCCGCCGTAACCATGTGGCGCCCATCTCATTGGCTCACCTCGTGCAGGACGGCGGCATAGCCGGCGATGTCGATGATGCTGTCCTGGTGTTTTGGATCGTGACCGAGCCGGGTCAGTTTCAGATCGATCATGCACACCACGACCTGCGCCGGCGTTACGGTGTGCCCGAGCGTCAGGGACCAGCGCTTGGCGACAGCCTCCATGTTGGGGCGTGGCGCCCCATAGGCCTTGCTGCGGCCGGCGACCACCGTTGCTGCGTGCTGGAGCATCGTCGCACCGCTCATGCGCAGTCCTCCAAGGCGATAGAGCCATGACGATAAGGCTTGGACAAAGTCGTCCTCTGGCCTATATAGGCGCCATAGAGTTCGAGTGGAACGAAACCAAAAGCAGGACCTGCCACACCAAGCGTGGGTTCGCTTACGCTGTCAGGGTCTTTCTCGACCCTGATCGTCTGATCGAACCGGATGATCGCTTCGAATATGGGGAACCACGCCTTCGCGTGCTGGGGCGGATCGAGGGACTTATTTTCGTCGTTGTCTACACCCCGCGCGGCAAACGGTTTCGGTTGATTTCGGCTCGCAAGGCAAACCAGAGGGAGGTCCGGCGCTATGAAGCAGGTCCGCGTGATACTGAAGCCTGACGGCAGGTTGGAAACCAGAGGCAAGACCCGCAAGCCGATCGTCGGGCGCATCGATCCAAAGAAAGTCGATGCTACAGGCGAGACCGTGATCGCACGGCAGATCGCCGACGACGAGGCGGATGCGCGGCGCGATGCGGCGGCGTATGCAAGGCGTGTCCGCAAGCGTACCGGACTGACGCAAGCTGCCTTCGCCGGGCGCATAGGCGTGCCGCTCGACACGGTGCGGAACTGGGAGCAAGGAAAGCGCTTGCCCGCAGGTCCCGCCAGGGCTCTCTTGAAAGTCCTCGACCGCTCGCCAGAGACGGCGCTCGCTGCCCTCGAGTAGTAGATCCTCATCGCACGCCTGCGCCAGTCTGGGTGGCCCACAGCAGGATGGCGAGCGCGTCGGCCTCGTTGTCATCGGCGGGGTTGAACCCGCGCGCTCGGATAGCTGAGATGACAGCCGCCTTGTCGGCGTTGCCACGCCCGGTGATGAAGCGCTTGATGGTGCCCACGGGGACACCTTGGTAGGCGATGCCGCGTTGCTCGCACCAGGCGGTCAACATTGCCAGCAGGCCGCCGTGCACGTGCGCGGCGTCGGTACTCAAATGCCTACGCACTTCTTCAAAATGAACGACACCGATGCCGCCGGTATCGGCTGCGAGCTGGTTCAGCCAGGCGCCGAAGCGCAAATAGCGCATGCCGCCACCGTCGTAGCGGCTGGGGCGAAAGCTCACCGTGCCGCTCACTATGTTGCCGTCGGTGGTCCTGAGCGCGTAGCCGGTGGTGGTGCCAAGATCGAGGGCGAGCACAACTTGCTCAAGCGGTGCGCCTGGAGGGCGAACGAGTACTGCAGGACCGCGGCGCTGCTGCGCTTTGGAAATCAACATGATGAGTTCCTCGAGATTTGGGCGGCAGGGGCGAGGCCCGCGTCCTTCCGGGAGCGCGGTATCCGCCCGAACCTCGGGAGAGGTGCGGTACAATAAAGTCTGCAAATCGCGGGCGTATCGCCCTCAGAAGCGTTCTGGAGAAAACCGTACGGCGATACGTTTATTTTTACGGGTTCATGTCTTTGATTTGATTCAGGAATTTCGAATAACCGAATAAACGTAGAGTTTTTGCAGAGTAGGGGCACAAGGCCAAAGCCAGACCTTTCGGGGGAGGCCCCCCTATCTCTCTTCGTTTTACTGTTATCTATATATATACCCTGAATCCGCGGTAATCCGAAAAACTTGTTGCGGCCCGCCGATTTTTGGATTCGTCTGGGGGCATGATTCGTCCCGGCTTTCTTTCCCCTGA
>Ga0163153_10004382_pt1 | contig 17833 bp, 19 predicted proteins | sample OliLakLV19MP6IB1_FD_148629 | JGI IMG/M metagenome (GOLD analysis project Ga0163153, IMG submission 148629) | Freshwater microbial mat bacterial communities from Lake Vanda, McMurdo Dry Valleys, Antarctica - Oligotrophic Lake LV.19.MP6.IB-1 | ecosystem: Environmental > Aquatic > Freshwater >... | reverse complement strand
CCCCGGTAGTCAGGCGCGAACGAGCGTGCCCGCTGCCTGGAACGCTCGTCGCAGGTCCGCGGCAGCGAACTCGACGGCGTCCCTCGCCTGGTCGACGACCGCGCCCATCCCGAAGAACTCGTGGGTCACGCCGTCGAAGCGACGGAGGTTGACCTGGATGCCGGCCGCGCGGAGGCGCTCGGCATAGGCCGCACCCTCGCTGCACAGCGGATCGATCTCGGCCAGGACGATGGTCGTCGGCGGCAGACCGGCGAGATCGGCACGGAGCGGTGACGCGTGGGCCTCGCCGCGCATCGCCGCGTCGGGGACGTAGTTGTCCCAGAACCACAGCATCATCTCGCGGCTGAGCGGCTTGGCCTCGGCGTGCTCGCGATACGACGGCGTGTCGAACGACGCGTCGACGACCGGGTAGACCAGCAGCTGATGGATCGGTGTGGTCCAGCCCTGCGCAACGAACTCCAGGCACGTCGTGGTCGCGAGGTTGCCGCCTGCGCTCTCGCCGGCGATGGCCACTCGGGCCGGATCGCCGCCGAGCTCCTGGGCGTGCTCCATGACCCAGCGCGTCGCGGCCACAGCGTCGGCATGGGCGGCCGGATACGGGTGCTCGGGCGCCTGCTGGTAGTGGCAGGACACGACGATGCACTCGGCGGTGACTGACAGGGTGCGGGCCGAGCTGTCGTAGGTGTCCAGGTCGGCGATGACCCAGCCACCGCCATGGAAGTACACGAGCACCGGGAACGGGCCGCTGCCCTCGGGCGTGTAACAGCGCGCCTCGATGTCGCCGGCCGGACCGGGGATCATCAGGGGCTCGACACGGCCGACCGGCTGCGGGGCGGTGTCCTTGCCCTGCGCGATCAGGACCTGCTTGACGGCATCGGCGGGCGTCGGGCCAAGTCGGGCTTCCTGCGGCGACAGGGTGTTGGGTGCCGGGGCACCGAAGGCACCGTGGGCGTCGAGCACTCGCTGCATCTGCGGGTCGATGGTCATGACGACTCCATGTGGGGTGGGCTCGGGGCTTTCCATGACGGTACCCGTCGTGCGCTGACAGCCGGCCCCGCGTGAGTCGCTCGGGCCATTGCACGTGTACGACGGTTCGGACGGGCGGCTTGGCGCCCAGCGCACGCCGTTCCGTGTACCCTCCGCCTCATGACCGACCGTGACGCCCGGCCCGCCGGCACCCGCTCCATCGATGCCCTGACCGAGGACTTCCGCGGCCGCGACTACATCGCCGACCGCTCGCTCATGACGGCTGTCTTCCTGGCCCTGGAGCTCGGGCGCCCGCTGCTCCTCGAAGGTGAGGCCGGCGTCGGCAAGACCGAGCTCGCCAAGGTCCTGGCCGCGAGCCTCGGCGCGAAGCTCATCCGCCTCCAGTGCTACGAGGGGCTGGACGTCAACACGGCCGTCTACGAGTGGAACTACCCGCGCCAGATGCTGGAGATCCGACTGCTGGAGGCTCGCGGCGAGGCCGAGCAGGCGACCGCCCGCGACATCTTCGGCAGCGACTTCCTCATCCGCCGGCCGCTCCTGCAGGCGCTCGAGGTCCACGACGGCGTCGCGCCGGTCCTGCTCATCGATGAGATCGATCGGGCCGACGAGGAGTTCGAGGCGTACCTCCTGGAGATCCTGTCCGACTTCCAGGTCACGGTCCCCGAGATCGGCACGATCAAGGCCGAGCTGCCGCCGCGGGTCATCCTCACCTCCAACCGGACGCGCGAGGTCCACGACGCGCTCAAGCGCCGCTGCCTGTACCACTGGATCGACTACCCGACGGCCCAGAAGGAGTACGAGATCGTGCTGGCGCGCGTGCCGGCCGCCCCGGAGCAGCTCGCCCGCGAGGTCGTGGGCTTCGTCCATCGCCTGCGCGAGGCGGACCTGACCAAGGTCCCGGGCATCGCCGAGACGCTCGACTGGGCGGCCGCCCTGCTGAGCCTGGGCGCCCGTGAGTTGTCGCCCGAGATCATCGACGAGACGCTCGGTGTCGTCCTCAAGTACGAGGAGGACATCCGCCAGGTGCGCGGCGAGCAGTCCAAGCGGATGCTGACCGAGGTCGCCGCGCGCGGCTGATACGCCGCGAGCGTGACCGGAGCGCTGACGCCCGGGCCGGAGTCGTGGCACAGTCCGCACATGCCGTTGCCGGATGATCCCGCCATCGTGAAGGCCCCGTGGGGGCCGGAGATCGATGGCCGGCGCCTGCTCCACGAGACGGTCGGCTTCGGGCGGGCGCTCCGCGCCGCGGGTCTGCACATCGATCTGGGCGCGGCGGTGGATTACGCCCGCGCTCTGCCGCTCGTCGACATGAGCGAGCGCGAGCAGGTGCACGCCGCCGGCGAGGCCATCTTCTGTCGCCGCCGCGACGACCGACCGACCTACGACGCCGTGTTCGATCGCTGGTGGCGCCAGCGCACGACGCGCCAGGGCGACTTCCAGGCGCCGCCGCTGCAGCGTCCGGCTGAGACCGAGACGGACACCGAGGAGGCCTCGGGCGATACGCAGCCGACCCCCGGTGGCGAGCACATCGAGCAGGAATCGAGCGAGCAGGGGATCCCGATGCCGTCCGCTTCCGACGACGTGAGCGATGACGACGCGGAGATCGACGCCGTCGTGGTCGCGCCGGACGCCTATTCCCGCGGTGAGCTGCTGCGCCACCGCGAGTTCGACCGGATGACGCCGGCCGAGCTGCGCGAGGCGGAGCGCCTCGTGGACCTGCTGGTGCCGCGCCTGGAGCAGCGCCGGACGCGCCGCTACGAGCTCCACGCTCATGGACGCCGACTCGCCCCGCGAGCGATGTTCCGGCGCAACCTGGGCACGGGCGGGCAGCTCCTGACCTGGGTCTGGCGCCGTCAGATCCGCGAACCACGCTCGCTCGTCGTCATCTGCGACATCTCGGGGTCGATGGAGCGCCACTCGCGGCTGCTGTTGCGTTTCATCCAGGCGCTGAGCGCCGCCAGCGAGGTCCGGACGGAGAGCTTCGTGTTCGGGACGCGGCTGACCCGCGTCACGCGGTTGCTCAAGGACCGCGACCGCGACCGCGCCCTGGCTCGCGTGGCCGACACGGTCAACGACTGGGCCGGCGGCACGCGCATCGGCGAGAGCTTCCGCCAGTTCAACCAGCACTGGGCGCGGCGGACGCTGCGGACCTCCGGCGTGGTCGTCGTGGTCAGTGACGGCTGGGACCGCGGCGATCCGGCGATCGTGGCCGCCGAGACCGCGCGACTGCGTCGCAACTGCCATCGATTGGTGTGGCTGAACCCGTTGGCCGGGACGCCCGGCTACCAGCCACTGGCCGGCGGCATGCGCGCGGCCTACCCGTACATCGATGACTTCCTGCCGGCGGGCACGGTCGCCAGCCTGGAGCGCCTCGGCGAGATCCTGGGCGGCGTGCGCACCGCCGACACGCGACGAGGTTCCGAGGCAGCCGCGCATGCCGCGATCCCCGCCGCGCCGACGCCGGACCCAAAGGCCATCACCCCGCCGTCGGTCGTCGGCGGCGCCGCCATCCCGCCCGATAGCGCGAGGCCGCTCCGATGAAAGAACTCCTGGACACACTCGCCGCTTGGCAGGGGCAGGGCGCGGACATCGGTCGGGCCGTGGTGGTGCGTACGTTCGGCTCCGCGCCGCGGCCCGAGGGCGCCGTCTTGCTGTACGCGGCTGATGGTCGGATCGCGGGCTCGGTCAGCGGTGGCTGCGTGGAAGGCGCCGCCGCCGAGGAGATCGAGCGCGCCCGGGCCACTGGCCACGCCCGGGTCATCCGCTACGGCATCAGCGACGAGCAGGCCTGGGACGTCGGCCTGGCCTGCGGCGGCACGATCGACGTGCTCGTGGAGCCGGTCGTCCCTGCGGCGGCCATTGACGCTGCGATCGCTTCGCTGGGCGCCGGCGGCCACGGGGCCGCGGTCATCACGCCACTCCCCGGGGACTCGCCGCCGGCCGCCTTCGGCCAGCACACGCCGGGCGATGGCGCGCCGCCCGAGGCGAAAGTCGTGGTCCACGACGACGGCCGATTGGAGGGCACGCTCGGCGACGCCAGCCTGGACGCGGCGCTCATCGAGCAGGCCCACGAGGCCCTCGAGCGCGGGCAGTCGCGGACCGTGGAGCTCGGTGGCAGGTCGCTGTTCGTCGAGGTCTTCCCGGTCCGGCCGCGCCTCGTCGTCGTCGGCGCCGTCGAGGTCGCCCGGTCGCTCGTCCGTCTTGCGAAGGAGCTCGGCTTCGAGACGGTGGTCATCGATGGCCGGGCGTCGTTCGCCACGGCGGAGCGCTTCCCGGATGTCGATCGGCTGGTCGTCGGCTGGCCGGACGAGGTGGCCGATGAGATCGGTCTCGGCCCCAACGACGCGGTCGCCGTCCTGACCCATGACCTGAAGTTCGATGAGCCGGCCATCGTCGAGGCGCTGCGACGCGGCTGCCGCTACGTCGGCGCCGTCGGCTCGCGCAAGACCCAGGGCGATCGCCGTGAGCGATTGCTGGAGGCCGGCGTGACCCGGGAGGAGCTGGCTCGACTGCGTGGGCCGGTCGGACTGGACCTCGGAGGCCGCGCACCTTCCGAGACGGCCCTCGCGATCCTGGCCGAGATCGTGGCCCAGCGCTACGGCGGCAGCGGCGTCCCCATGAAGGAACGCGCGCTCGCATGACGCGCTGACTTGACGCATGCGCTAGCATCGACTTCATGAAAGTCGTGACCCTTACCCGTGGTGGTCAGGTGTCCATTCCGGCGGAATACCGTCGAACGTGGACCTCCAATCGTGTGATCGTGCGCGAGACGGACGAAGGCCTGTTGTTGACCCCGATGCCAGAAGATCCGCTCGCGGCGGCGGCCGGCTCCCTGAGGCACCTCCTCGCCGGCCGTACGGCGGATGAGATCATGGGCGAGTATCGCGACGAGACGCGCGAGATCGAGGCCCGCAGGTGGGGCCGCAGTGGCCGTCCTTGATACGAGCGCCGTGGTGGCGTTCCTGACGGCTGAACCTGGCGGCCCTCGGGTTCACGAGATCCTGGAGCAGCCCGTGGCGTCGTACCTGTGCGCGGTCAACCTCGCCGAGGTCTTTGACGTCCTGGGTCGGCGAACTGGGGACGTCGATCTCGTGGAACGTCAGGTCGAGCTGCTATTGCACGCCGGTCTGGACGTCGTGGTTGCGGACGAGACGCTCGGCCGGACGGCCGGCCAGCTGCGCGCGGAGTTCTACCGGCGGCGTTCCCGGGACATCGCGCTCGCTGATTGCTTCGCGCTCGCGACCACGATCCGGGTGGGCGGACCCCTCGTGACCAGTGACCGGTCCCTGGCCGAGGTGGCCCGGTCCAAGAGGGCCAACGTCGTCCTCATTCCCGATTCGGCAGGCAGGCTCGACTGATCGTGGGCGAGCGCGTCGTGGCCGTCGTGCTCGCGGCAGGGGCTGGGTCGCGCTTCGGCGGCCGAAAGCTGTCGGCCACGATCGAGGGCCGGCCGGTCCTTCAGCACGTCCTGGATCGTGTCTCCGAGGCGGGCATCGAGCGGGTCATCGTCGTCCTGGGCGATGACGCGCGGGAGTTGCAGGCCGCGATCGCCTGGCGCGGCGAGACCCGCGTCGTCAATCCCGAGCCAGCTCGCGGGCTGTCGAGCTCGCTGCGGTCCGGCATGGCGGCACTCCCGGCCGACGCCGAGGCGGCACTCATCGTGCTCGGCGACCAGCCGCGCGTGCCGGTGACGGCCATCCATGCCGTGCTGGACGCCGGCGTCGACGCCGAGCGACCGATCGCGGTGCCGGTCTACGCCGACGATCGCGGCCGAAACCCGGTCCTCCTCGGTCGGGCCGCGTTCGCGCTCATCGAGGCCGCGGACGGCGACCGTGGCCTTGGACCGGTCATCGCCGAGCACCCGGAACTCGTGCGCGAGGTGGCCATCCCGGAGAGCGCGGCGGCGGGCGGCGGCAACCCGGACATCGACACGCGTGCGGATCACGTCCGCCTCCTGACCCAGGCCTGGGCCGCGCGCGTCACGGCCAACCAGGAGCAGGTGGCGCGGGTTCGCGAGGTGCCCGACGGGTCCGATTTCTACGCTCCGGTCACCGGCCTGTTCCGGGCCGACCCGACGCGGACCGACGAACCGGTCCTGGACGCGCTCCTGGCCCACGTCCGGGCTGGCGAGACGTGGCTGGACATCGGCGCGGGTGCCGGGCGCTACGCGTTGCCGATCGCCCGCGCGCTGGCGCCGTCGGGTGGACGGGTCGTCGCGGTCGAGCCGTCGGCCGGCATGCTCGCCGCGCTGCGCGAGACCGCCGCGGACCACGGCATCGACAACATCGAGGTCATCGAGGCTCGCTGGCCGCCGCCCCACATCGAGCTGTCGAATTTCGAGGCCGATGTCTCGCTCATCGCCCACGTCGGTTATGACATCGAGGCCATCGGGCCGTTCGTGGCGGCGATGGACGGCGCGACCCGACGCCGATGCATGGCCATGCTCATGGAGCGCCAGCCGTCATCCATCGCCGACGTGTGCTGGCCATCGGTCTGGGGCGAGGAGCGCGTCGCCCTGCCGGCCCTGCCCGAGTTCGTCGAATTGCTGCGGGCGATGGGTCGCGAGGTGGAGGTCCTGCGCATCTCGCGCGAGCCCCGGCGGTTCGGGTCGCGCGACGAACTCGCCGGGTTCCTCCGACGCCAGCTCTGGGTGGCCGAGGGCAGCGCCGCCGACATCCGCTTCCGAGACGCGCTCGAAGGGGTCATCGAGGTGGACGCGGACGGTCGCGTCGGCCTCCGTGGGCAACGCCCGCTGCCCATCGGCCTCGCGACCTGGACACCCGGCGGTGGCGCATGAGTGACGTGGAGGAGGGGTCCGCCCAGGATGGCAAGCCGTGGGTCCACCCGCTCGACCGGGCGGCCTGGCGCGCGTGGCTGATCGCCGATCACGCGACGTCTGCCGGCGCCTACCTCGTGACCTGGCGCCGCCACACCGGCAAGCCGGCGGTCAGCTATGACGACGCCGTCGAGGAAGCGTTGTGCGTCGGCTGGGTGGATGCGACCGCGCGCAAGCTCGATGACGAACGGTCGCTCCTATGGTTCACGGCGCGCCGGCCCAGGAGCGGCTGGTCGCGACCCAACAAGGAGCGCGTCGCCCGGCTCCTCGCCGCCGACCTGATGCTGCCGACGGGCCTCGCCGTGATCGAGCAGGCCAAGCGGCGCGGGACGTGGTCCCTGCTTGATGACGTCGAAGACCTGGTCGTGCCTGAAGACCTGGCCGCAGCGCTCGCCAGCGCGCTGCCGGCCCGGACGAACTGGGACGCATTCAGTCGCTCGGCGCGACGCGGCATCCTGGAGTGGATCGTCCAGGCCAAGCGGCCGGAAACGCGGGCCAGGCGCATCGAGGAGACGGCCGCTCTGGCCGCCCGGAACGAGAAGGCCAACCAGTGGGTGCCACGCGACCAACGGAGCTGATGTCGGACGGCGTGGGCGCGTAGGCTGCCTCCGCCATGACCATCGAGCGACCGATCGACCAATTCGTTGTGTACGTGCTCATGTATGTCGGCGGGATCGTCCTCGGCGCCGCTGTCCTGTGGTTGGTGACGAGCGCGATCCGCAGCTCCAGACGGCGGGTCAACCAGGCACGCGGCGCCGATCGGCCGACCTGGGCACCGGGCATCTGGCTGTGCGCGTTCTGCCTCTCGACGAACGCGCCGGCGTCGACCTCGTGTCCAGCGTGCAAGCGCCCGCGCCAGGACCTCGGTCGGCGCCAGGTGGAGGTCGCGAGGGACGTCATCCCTGATCGCGTCCCGGTGCCGCCGGGCGCGATCGTCACCCTCCATCACGAGGCGCGCGCCCATCGCGACCCCGGCGACCCGCACTGGCGGGTGACGGTCGGCGGCGCCACCGTCGGGTCCGCGGCCGCGCGGGATGGGGCGCTGGCCCTGCTTCGCGCCCTTGACGGCGTCGATGTCGTGATGCTCGACATCCGCGGCGATGGGCCGGCGCCGTACCGCCTGCCGGACGTGATCGCTCGCTTCGATGGACCGCGCTTCCCGCTTGACGTGGCCTGTCCCGAGGCCGCCACCTGGTCATCTGCCGGCTGCAAAGACGACGACCATGATGAGCAACCAGGCTGGCCGCCCGCGAACTCGATGCGGACGAGGTCGGCCGTCGCGCAGATGCCCGCCAGGCGCGGCTCGATCCGGACGCCAGCGAACACGACGGCAGCGATGGGCAGGACGCGACCGAGGGATCCCTGGAGCGCCGACCGCCCGCCTGACGTCCGCAGGCCCCTCGGCTACGCGGTGGCCAGACTCAGACGTACCTTGAGACGGGGACCGCGCCCACGACCCCGTTTCGGGCGCTGTTGGAACGCCCGGCGTTCCAACAGACGATGGAGCGACGCCCCGTACCTCCAGGGAGCTCCTTCGACGGTCGGTTGGAACACCCCGCGACCCACGGCGAGCAGGCTGAGTCCGCGGCCCGGGACCGAGGTGCGCAGCCGGGCCCCGCTCGACTGACGTCCGCGGACGTCCGCGGACGCTGCGGAACGGAATCGCGTTGACGCGGCAACGACCCCGGGGGATACTGCCCAGACACTTCCCGAGCACCGGTCGTGGCGCGTGGCACAGAGGGAATGGTGCCAGCCGCCCGGCCGTCGAGTCGTCGCCACAGCTCTGTGCCCGTCCGGGCTCGGATGGGCCGACCAGCCCCCGCATCGTCGGGGAGGAAGGCAGCGCGATGATCCCGGCCCAGTTCGATTACGTCCGACCGGCTGACCTCGAGGAGACCCTCGGCATCCTGGCGGACCGCGAAGGGGAGGCGAAGATCCTGAGCGGGGGCTACAGCCTCATCCCCCTGATCAAGCTCCGGCTCGCGCAACCCGGCCTGCTCGTCGACATCAGCAAGCTGCCCGGCCTTGACGGCATCGTGGAGACGGACGACGAACTGCGCATCGGCGCACGGGCCACACATCGCCAGATCCAAGAGCACGACATCATCGCGGACCACTACCCGGGTATCGTGGACCTGGCCGGCGTCATCGGCGACCCGCAGGTCCGCAACTGGGGCACCATCGGCGGCTCCGTCGCGCACGCCGACCCGGCCAGCGACTGGCCAGCCCTCCTGTTGGCCGCCAACGCCACGATCGTCTGCCGCAGCAAGGCTGGCGACCGCGAGATCAAGGCCCGCGACTTCTTCCTGGACACGTTCCAGACCGCCATCGAACCGACCGAGGTGCTGGTCGAGATCCGTCTTCCACGGCGAGCATCGCGCCAGGGCGGCGCGTACACCAAGCTGGAGCGCAAGGTCGGCGACTTCGCAACGGCCGGCGCAGCCGCAGTCATCCGCCTCAACGAAGACGGCACGATCGCCGGCGCGGGCATCGGGCTGACCGCGGTCGCCGGGAACCCGTTCGCAGCCACCGACGCCGAGGCCGTCCTGGCCGGCCAGATGCCGACCGAGGAGCTCTTCCGCCGAGCCGGCGACGCCGCCGGTCAGCAGGCCGATCCGGCCGGCGACATCCGCGGACCCGTCGAGTACAAGCGGGCCATGGCCTCCGAGCTGACCGTCCGGTCGCTGCGATCGGCCGTCGCCCGCGCGCTGTCCTTCGGGTGATCCTCGGGCGGATGGCTCGCAGGAGCGTCGCCTCCGCCCTCTGAGAGAAACTCTCGACATATCGTTGAGGTGGACATGACAACCCAGCACATCTCGGTCTCGGTCAACGGGGAGGCGCACGAAGCGGAGGTCGAACCGCGACTGCTGCTCGTGCACTTCCTGCGCGACAACCTCGGTCTGACCGGCACGCATGTCGGTTGCGACACGAGCAACTGCGGCGCATGCACCGTCCATGTCGATGGCGAGAGCGCCAAGTCATGCACCATGCTCGCCGTCCAGGCCAACGGCCACGAGGTCAAGACCATCGAGGGCATGGCCGATGGCGCCACCCTGCATCCCCTCCAGCAGGCGTTCTGGGACCAGCATGGCCTGCAGTGCGGCTTCTGCACGCCGGGCATGATCATGCAGGCCTCGTGGCTCCTGGACCAGAACCCCGAACCGTCCGAGGCGGAGATCCGCGAGGGCATCAGCGGCAACCTGTGCCGCTGCACCGGCTACGTGAACATCGTCAAGGCCATCCAGCAGGCCGCCGGCACGCTCCAGGAGGGCGAGAGCGCTCCGGTCGTGGCCGCCGAGACCACCGAAGGACAGGAAGTCTCGGCCGAACCGGCTGCGGCCGGCTGAGTAGGAGTGACGAGATGACGACAGAGGAAGCGCCCCGACAGCTCCGCACCAGCCCCGAGGTCGGCGGGATGGGCCACAGCGTCAAGCGCAAGGAAGACCCGCGCTTCATCCGCGGTGCCGGCGAGTACATCGACGACGTGAACCTGCCCGGCCAGCTCTGGCTGGACATCGTGCGCAGCCCGTATGCCCACGCGAAGATCAAGGGCATCGACGCCTCCGAGGCGCTCAAGATCCCGGGCGTCCTGGCGGTCATCGACGGCAAGGCGCTGGAAACGTACAAGCTCCACTGGATGCCGACCCTGGCGGGCGATATGCAGATGGTGCTGCCGACCGACACGGTCATGTACCAGAGCCAGGAGGTCGCGGCCGTCATCGCGACCACGAAGTACATCGCGGCCGACGGCGTGGCCGCCGTGCTCGTCGACTACGAGCCGCTGCCAGTCATCACCGACCCGTACAAGGCCCTGGAGGATGGCGCCGCCGTCCTGCGCCCGGACCGGGCCGCGGACAAGCAGAACAACCACATCTGGCACTGGGAATCGGGCGATGCCGCCAAGGCCGATGCCGCGATGGAGGCGTCCGAGGTCCGGGTCAAGGAGCACATCTACATCCCCCGCATCCACGTCGCGAGCATCGAGACGTGCGGGATCGTCGCCGACTGGGACCCGGTCCGGATGCAGCTGACGATGCACATGACGACCCAGGCGCCACATGCCATCCGGACCATCGTGGCCCTCGTGGCTGCTGGCGCCGGCCTGCCCATCTCCGAGCAGAACATCCGGGTCAAGACCCACGACATCGGCGGCGGATTCGGCGGCAAGGTCCCGGTCTACCCGGGCTACGTGCTGGCCGTGGCCGCATCGTTCCTCATCGGCAAGCCGGTCAAGTGGATCGAGGACCGCTCGGAGAACCTGCAGGCGGACTCGTTCGCCCGCGACTACCACATCGATATCGAGGTCGGCGCGAACAAGGCCGGCAAGATCCAGGCGATGAAGGTCAAGACCCTGGCCGACCACGGCTACACGGACGCTGCCGCGGACCCGTCCAAGTACCCCGCCGGGCTGTTCAACGTCATCACCGGCTCGTACGACTTCCAGAACGCCTTCGTCGAAGTCGATGGCGCCTACACCAACAAGCCGCCCGGCGGCGTGGCCTATCGCTGCTCGTTCCGGGTGACGGAGGCGGTCCATGCCGTCGAGCGCATCGTCGACGTGCTCGCGCACGAGATCGGCAAGGACCCGGCCCAGCTCCGGATGGAGAACTTCATCCAGCCCGAGCAGTTCCCGTATCACACGCCGACGGGCTGGGACTACGACTCCGGCGACTACCCGCGGGCGCTCCAGAAGGCGCTCGACCTGATCGGCTACGACGACCTGCGCAAGGAGCAGGCGGAGAAGCGCGCCCAGGGCGAGCTCATGGGCATCGGCATCAGCTCCTTCACGGAGATCGTCGGCGCCGGTCCGTCCAAGGACTTCGACATCATCGGCATCAAGATGTTCGACTCGTGCGAGATCCGGGTCCACCCGACGGGCAAGGTGATCGCTCGGCTCGGCGTCCAGAGCCAGGGTCAGGGCCACGAGACGACGTTCGCCCAGATCATCGCCGAGGAGCTCGGCTTCCCGGTCGCGGACATCAAGATCGAGGAAGGCGACACGGACACGGCGCCCTACGGCCTGGGCACCTACGCGTCGCGCTCCACGCCGGTCGCCGGTGCGGCGACGGCCATCGCGTCGCGCAAGATCCTGGCCAAGGCCCGGACCATCGCCGCGCACCTGTTGGAAGCCGCCGAAGACGACCTGGACTGGGAGCCCGGCAAGTTCACGGTCAAGGGCTCACCGGACCGGTTCAAGACCATCCAGGACATCGCGTTCGCGGCGTACACCAACCTCCCGGACGGGATGGAGGCGGGTCTCGAGGCCGTCAACTACTACGACCCACCCAACCTGACCTTCCCGTTCGGCTCGTACATCTGCGTCGTGGACATCGACAAGGGCACAGGACAGGTCAAGATCCGTCGTTTCGTGGCCGTGGATGACTGCGGCAACATCATCAACCCGATGATCGTCGACGGGCAGATCCACGGCGGCCTGACGATGGGCCTGGCCCCGGCGCTGTACGAGCAGATCACCTACGACGAGCTCGGCAACAACATGGCCGGCACGTTCATGGACTACCTGCTGCCGACCGCGGTGGAGACCCCGGCCTGGGAGCTGGAGAAGACCGTCACGCCGTCCCCGCATCATCCGATCGGGGCCAAGGGGGTGGGGGAGTCGGCGACGGTCGGCGCCCCGCCGGCTATCGCCAACGCGGTCGTGGATGCCCTGTGGCACCTCGGCGTGCGCAACATCGACATCCCGATCACGCCCCAGAAGGTCTGGGCGATCCTGCACGAGAACGGGATCAGCTGACGCCGGCCCGGAGATGACCAGCCAGCGATGACCAGCGCGTCCCTGTTCCTGCGGGCCGCCGAGCTGCAGGCCACCGGGCGACCGTTCGCGGTCGCCACGGTGGTCGCCGTCCGGCGGCCCACCTCCGCCCGCCCGGGGGCCAGCGGCATCGTCCATCCGGACGGCAGCATCGAGGGCTGGGTGGGTGGCTCGTGCGCCCAACCGGTCGTCGTGCGCGAGGCTCTGCGGGCCATCGCCGACGGCCAGCCTCGTCTGTTGCGCCTGAGCAAGGACGGCCCGGGCGAGGGCCGTCGATCTGACGGCGTCATCGAGCTCGTCATGACCTGCCATTCCGGTGGCACCCTGGAGATCTACGTGGAACCGCATCTGCCTGCGCCGCTCCTGTGGCTCGTCGGCACGACGCCGATCGTCGGAGCCCTGGCTAGACTCGGGTCGGCCGCCAGCTGGCGGGTCACGGTCATCGATCCCATCGCCGAGGCCGACGCGTTCGCGGGCGCGGAACGGGTGCATGCCTCGGCCGATATCCGCGGTCTGGACCCGACGGCGTCGCCCTACGTCGTCGTCGCCAGCCAGGGCATCTGGGACGAGGAAGCCGTGGGGCTGGCCCTTACCCGCGAGGCCTCGTACGTGGGCCTGGTCGCGTCGCCCACGCGGGCCGGCGTCGTGCGCGAGTGGCTGCGCGAGGAAACGACCGTCGGCGAGGACCGTATCGCCGCGCTGCGTGCCCCGGCGGGCATGGACATCGGCGCCGAGACGGCCGAGGAGATCGCCCTGTCCATCCTCGCCGAGCTCGTCCAGGTCCGGCGCGGCCGGGCGGACTTCGTGGCGTCGCCCGGCCCAGCCACGGTCGCCGGGGGGATCCCGGCGTCCATCGACCTCGCGCCCGTCGTCGACGACATCGTGCTGCTGGATCCCGTGTGCGGCATGACCGTGGAGGGGTCCCACGCCCGGCACCTCGCCGAGCACGACGGGACCGTCTACGCGTTCTGCTCCATCGGCTGCCGGACCCGTTTCATCAAGGAGCCGGTAACCTACCTGACAGCCGATCCATCCACCCGTTCCATGTGAGGTCCCCGCATGCATTTCGAAGGCTCCACGGAGATCGACGCTCCCCGTGACAAGGTCTGGGCGTTCGTCATCGACCCGAACCAGGTGGGCCAGTGCGGCCCGGGCGTCGAGTCCATCGAGGTCATCGACGACACCCACTTCAAGGCGACGGCCAAGGTCGGGATCGGGTTCATCAGCGCCCGCTTCGTCGTGAACATGGAGTTCGCCTCGCTCACGCCGCCGGACGAGGCACTGATCAAGGCCCACGGCCAGGCGCCGGGGAGTGCCGTTGACGCGGATGCGTCCATGCGCCTGTCGGACGGCGAGGGCGGCGGGACGGTCATGGACTGGTCGGCGGACGTCAACATCTCCGGCACGCTCGCGAGCGTCGGCGCGCGACTCATCGAGGGTACGGCCAACAAGATGATCGGCCAGACCTTCGACTGCATGAAGTCGAAGCTGGAGGCGTAGGGGCGGTCCCGGAGCACGTCCCCGACGAGTACACCGAGCTGGATGCTTGACAGTCCGCCCGATAGGAGTCACTACAACTTGACCTTATCGGGGAATAGTCAAACCGAAGGAAGGAAGCGGCATGCGCGTCTTGATCGCCATGATTGCTGCCTTTCTCATCACGGCTACTGCTGCGCACGTAGTAGTCGCCAGCCATTGGTCGGGTAAGGGTTGGTACGACCGCCGGTACAACTATCCGGCTGTCCCAAACGGACTGAACGCCATCAATCAGACTTTCGGCAATCGGTGTATCGCCGACTCGAATTTCAACCGATTCAGTTGGCGCGCGTCGGACGACGGGGTACTTTACGCGGTCAACTTTCACAAGAAGCTCGGCGGAGCGCCGACTCCGGGCTGGTACAACGGCAATGGCGGTGGTTCCACGAACCTCTACTACGACGTGCGCGGCACCTTCGCGAATCGGCACATCGACCATAAGGTCCTGCGCGGCATCTGGGGCTACAACTGCCGTGTCATTTCAGGGACGACCAAATGGAGTACCCATGCTTGGGGCATCGCGATCGACACCAACTCCGCGCACGAGCACATTGGCCATTCGCACAGTCACACCGTCGATGCACAAATGGTCGGCATCTATGAAGACCACCGCTGGACATCGGGTCTGCCGTTCCAGGACGCCATGCACTTTCAGTACGCCACCGGTTACTGAAGGACAGGAGACGTGAGACGCTGGTTCATCGAACCTTTCAGCACTCGAGTGATGGTCCTATCGGTCATAGCACTCGGGATCGGGACGGGCGCGGCATCAGCGACGATCGCACCACCAGCCCAGCCACCCGAGGCCGCGGCACTGGACGCGGCCGCGAACGTGGGTCGCGGGGAGGCAGTGCTGGTCGTCCTCGGTCCCACGTTCGCATCGCGGGCCGAAGCGGATCGGGCGGCAACTGCTCTGACATTCGGAGAGATGCAGGGCTTCTACGTAGACACCACTGACAATTACGACCTCCTGGGCGCTTACGCGCAGCTCACCCCTGATATCGAACTGGTGAAGTGCGGTCGCCTCGACATTGGTTGCCAGCCCGAGGAAGAAGTTCGCGCACAAGCTAGTGTGACTCTGGCTCTTCGCGAGGGCGCCGCGCTCGAGGTATTGGTTTCCGAACGCATCGCGGCCTGCGGACAAGATGGGGCTGTGCCTTGCATGGCGGAACGCCTCGAGCGCGTGATTTCTCCGCGGCGGACTCTTGTGGCCGACCAGTGGGTGTTGCTTAGCGCCTTCCGCACGAAGGTTGGCGCGGAGCAATTCGTGGAGCTCGCGCGGGCCGCCGGCGCGTCTGATCTCGTGGTGCTCAGAGTTCGAAAGGTGGGTGGGCCGTACGTCGGACTCGGTCAGGAGGCACATCCCGACGGCGTGTCCGGGCCTCTGTTGGAGGTGCTTCCCGACGCGAAGGCGTACCAGCAGTGAGGACATGGGTGCCAGTGTTGTTGCTGTTCGTGGCGAGCTGCGGTGGTGAGCCGAACCCGTCCCCGTCGGGCGCCGAGACCGCCGCCACCTGCCTGGAATTGGTGCCCGCGGCGCTCCCGCCGGACTTCGAACTGCGCGATCGGATCGTTTCGCCTGGCCCTGCGCCAGCCGGGCTCACCGTGGTATTCGCCGACGGACCCGCGCCCGACGCTCGGGAACTCACCGTGCGATCGGGGGTGGGGGGCGAACTACCGGGCGTGGCCACGGGTGAGACCGTCGAGGTACGCGGCGCGAGTGGGACCATCACCCATGACGCCGATGGCGAGATCCTGGCCGTCTCGTGGACGGAGGCTCGCGCGGATACCCGATGCGGCACCTATGCCGTCGTTTCGTGGAAGGTCAGTCGAGAGGAGTTCCTGCGGGCCGCCACGTCGCTCGCAGAGGTAGCGACTCCATAGGACCAGGTGTGCGCGGGGCAAACGGACGCCCCCTCCTGCCCGGACCGGATCGTGGCACTGGTACTGGCCACCTCGCCACGAACGTGCAGCGCTCCTCGCGGATTCCGACGTTTTGGCGTTATCGCCTACACGTTCATCCGGAAACGGGTACTGGTGGTGACCGGGTCCACCTAAAGCTGCCGCTCTGCGACAATCAGGCGCATGGCGCATCTCCACCGGGTCGTCGGCCCGCTCTCGACCAACGTCCACGTGCTCGCGGACGAGCGCACGCGCGAGGCCATCGCCATCGACACAGCGACCCCGAGCCTGGCATGGATCAGCGAGGAGCTGGCCGCACGCGAGTGGACGCTGAAGCTCATCGTGTCGACCCACGGCCACTGGGATCACGTTGGCGATAACGCGGCCGTCGCCGAGCACACGGGCGCGGACATCGCCGTCCATCCGCTGGACGCGCACTACCTGACGACGCCCCGACCGCTGTACGCGCCGTTCGAGATCGTCCCGTCGGTGCCGGCCGTCGAGCTCGCGGAGGGCGGCGTCATCCGATTCGGCGACGCCCGACTCGAGGTCCTGCACACACCGGGGCACACGGAGGGGTCGGTTTGCCTGTACGACCGCGACTACGGGAGCCTCTTCAGCGGGGACACGCTGTTCGCCGGCGGCTGGGGACGGGTGGACCTGCCAGGTGGCGATGCGGACGCGATGGTCGCCTCCCTTGCCCGCCTCCTGGAGTTGGAGGATCAGGTCCAGGTCTTCCCCGGCCACGGATCGGTGACGACCATCAGCCGAGAACGGGCCTGGATGGAGCTCGTCCGCGATGCTGGGGCGCTGATCGCGTGAACGACTTCCTTCCATACCTGGAGCGGCTGGCCATGTCGCTTCCGCTTGATCCCGATCTCGAGACCTTGCGGCGCCTGCACGCCCGACACATGCGGTCGATCCCGTTCGAGAACTCGAGCGTGTTGTATGGCGATGCCATCACGCTCGACGAGTCCCTGCTGGTCCAGAAACTGGGGAGGGACGGCCGAGGTGGCTTTTGCTATGAGCTCAACGGGGCGTTCGCCGCGCTCCTGCGCGAGGTCGGGTTCACGGTCAGCTACCTCGCCGCGCGAACGTATTCCGATGGGGCCGTCGGCGAGCCATTCGAGCACCTGGCCCTCCGCGTGGATCTCGACGAGCCATGGCTGGTCGACGTCGCCTTCGGATACTCCTTCGCTGAGCCGCTGCGACTGGTTGCCGGAATCGAGCAAACGGATCCGATGGGCGCGTTCCGGCTGGTCGAAGCCGAAGACGGTTGGGACCTGGAGTGGCGGCATCGCGACGGCAGCCCGTCGTCGACGACATCGTGCTCCTGGACCCGGTCTGCTTCATGACCGTCGAACGAGCCCATGCCCGCCACCTGGCCGAGCACGATGGCACGGTCTACGCCTTCTGCTCCTTCGGCTGTCGGACGCGATTCATCCGTGAGCCCCTATCATTCGTCGGCCCCCGGGTCGCGCCGGGATCCCCGGACTGACCCACGCGCACGGAGGATCGCCGAATGCATGACCTTGGTCATCGCCGCTCCAGCCGCCTGTCCATGGCCACCCTCGTCGGCCTGCTGCTGAGTGGGTTGCTCCTCCCGGCGACCGCCGGACTGGTCCTTGGCGCGGACCCTGCTGGCCCTGGCCGCGGCGACATCGTCGGCACGTTCAGCGAGGCCCAGACCTTCGGCACGGCCGCCGTTGAGCCAGGCACGGTCGGCGTCAAGTCGAGCCTTGGCTACACGTACGGCGACGGCTCGACGGCCATCGTGGGCGAGATCCTCAACCTTCGAT
>Ga0163153_10004381_pt1 | contig 17834 bp, 19 predicted proteins | sample OliLakLV19MP6IB1_FD_148629 | JGI IMG/M metagenome (GOLD analysis project Ga0163153, IMG submission 148629) | Freshwater microbial mat bacterial communities from Lake Vanda, McMurdo Dry Valleys, Antarctica - Oligotrophic Lake LV.19.MP6.IB-1 | ecosystem: Environmental > Aquatic > Freshwater >... | reverse complement strand
ACCAGTGGGCCCAGAACCAGGATAGAGGCACGCATGGTTTTGACCAGGTCGTAAGGCGCTTCAAAGTGATTTATGCCGCGCGGATCGATTTCCACCTGCATGCGTTCGCTCATGCCCAACGAGGCGCCCATGCGCCCGAGCAATTCCATGGTGGTGGTCACATCCTGCAAATGCGGAACATTGCTGATGCGCGAAGTATCGTCGCCCAGGATGCTGGCTACCAGAATGGGCAACACAGCATTTTTGGCACCGGAAATACCCACATCACCGTGCAACGGTATGCCACCGTCAATACAGATCCGTGCCATTTCAGTTGTGCTCGTCCGGCGTCAGGGTTTTCAGCCCCAGAGCGTGAATTTCATGCCCCATCAATGCGCCCAAAGTGGCGTAAACCATGCGATGGCGCTGCAGAGTGGATTTGCCGGAAAACTCAGCACTGACCACCAGCGCTTCAAAATGCGCACCATCGTCACCGCTGACTGAAATCGTAGCGTCCGTCAATCCGGCGTTAATCATTTGCTCTATTGTTGAGCTATCCATAGACTATGCTGCCTCTTGGTCCCATATTGCGGAAGCGGGCATCATAATGAAAACCAGCCAGCAAACAAGTTATTCTCATGACGAATCATAGTGGAAACAGGGCAATGGATTGCGAAATGAACCGGCCCGGACAGCGGCTTGAAGGCCGCATGGCAAAAAACAGCGCTCTTTAATGTTGATATCCCTGGTTCAACTGTTGGGTGGTTTCATCCTGCTGGTCTGGGGTGCCGACCGACTGGTCGCAGGTGCGTCAGCAACGGCGCGTAATTTTGGTGTTTCGCCCCTGATCATTGGCCTGACCATTGTGGCTTTCGGCACATCGTCACCGGAACTGGTGGTCTCAGCGGTTGCCGCTTATCAGGGCAAGCCCGGCCTGGCCGTTGGTAATGCGATTGGATCCAATATCGCCAACATCGGCGTGATTCTGGGCGTTACCGCGCTGATTTATCCATTGCGGGTTGAATCGCAAATCCTCAAACGTGAATATCCGCAGCTGATGCTGATTATGATTGTCTGTTTCATCATGGCAGCCAACCTGGAATTCAGCCGTCTGGAGGGCAACATCCTGCTGGTGGGCCTGGCTGCATTGGTGCTGTGGATGATACGGCTGGGTACACGCAAGGAGCCGAATGATCCGCTGGCCCAGGATTATGCTGATGAAATCCCCACTGATATGCCCACCCGTGCGGCGTTGCTGTGGATGGGAGTAGGCTTGATTATCCTGCCGTTGAGCTCACATTTCCTGGTATTGGGTTCCATCAGTATTGCTCGCACACTGGAAGTATCCGAAACTGTCATTGGCCTGACGATTGTTGCACTGGGTACCAGCCTGCCCGAACTCGCAGCCTCGCTGACCAGCGCCTTACGCAAGGAAGATGACCTGGCCATCGGTAATATCATTGGCTCGAACATGTTCAACATATTGGGCGTACTGGGCATTGCTGCATCCATCAAATCCGTCAGTTTTGAACGCTCCATACTCACGCAGGACATGCCGGTGATGTTCCTGTTCACGGTATCACTGTTTTTCATGGCTTATGGTATTCGCGGGCCAGGCAGGATCCGCCGTTCATCCGGTGTGCTGTTGCTCATTCTGTTTTTTGCGTACCAGGTACTGGTGTGGCAAACGGCGGAAAAAGTCGTGAGCGCCATTCCAAGCTGAAGAAATAAGGTTGCTTTATGAATACCAAAGCCATCCAGGCACTGGCCCGCGCCGTTATAGAAAGCGAAGCTGCAGCGATCAGCGCTTTAGCTGAGCGCATTGATGCGCAGTTCATTGCCGCCTGCGAAGCGATGCTGGCCTGCAAGGGACGCATCGTGGTCATCGGCATGGGCAAGTCCGGTCATGTGGGCAGCAAGATTGCCGCCACGCTGGCCAGCACCGGCACACCGGCCTTTTTCGTTCATCCGGCGGAAGCAGGCCATGGAGATATGGGCATGATCAAGGCCGAGGACGTGGTATTGCTGCTGTCCAACTCCGGCGAAACCGATGAACTGAACGCAATTTTGCCGCCACTGAAACGCCTGGGCGTGCCGTTGGTTGCCATGACCGGCAACCCAACGTCGACTTTGGCACGGCATGCGCACATGCATATCGATGTCAGCGTTGCCAAAGAAGCTTGCCCGTTAGGACTGGCGCCCACCTCCAGCACTACTGCAACCATGGTGATGGGCGATGCCCTGGCAGTGGCTCTGCTGGAAACACGCGGCTTTACCAAGGAAGACTTTGCCCGCTCGCACCCGGCCGGTGCGCTGGGGCGGCGCCTGTTACTGCATATCCGCGACATCATGCATAAAGGCGACGAAGTACCGCAGGTAAATGAGGCCGCCAACCTTAGTGAAACCATCGTCGAAGTGACGCGCAAACGTTTGGGCATGTGTGCCATCACCAACAACCAGCAGCAGGTTATCGGCGTGTTTACCGATGGCGACCTGCGCCGCGCGCTGAATTCAGCCATAGACCCCCACACCACACCCATCAGTAAGGTGATGACCAAAGGTGGCAAAAATATCAGCCCTGATGCTTTGGCCATCGAGGCCGTTCAGATGATGCAGGAATACCGCATTCAGGGCCTGCTGGTGGTGGATGCTGAGGGCAAACTGCAGGGCGCGCTCAACTTCCAGGACCTTTTGACGGCAGGAGTAGTCTGAGCCATGTCTGTTTCTATCAATGGGTCTGTTTCTATCAAGGGGTCTGTTACTCTCAATGGGTCGGTATATCTCAAGGATGTTCCAACTGCCGTGGTGGAAAAAGCGCAACAGGTTCGATTACTGGCACTGGATGTGGATGGCGTGATGACTGACGGCCGTTTGTATTTTGACCAGGCTGGGCAAGAAATGAAGGCCTTTTCCACCCGCGATGGCATGGGCATCAAGGCCCTGCAGCGTTGCGGTATTCAGGTCGCGCTGATTACCGGCCGCCAGTCACCCATGGTCAGCCAGCGCGCCCGGGAATTGGGTATAGAACTGGTTTTCCAGGGCTCGAATAACAAAGCCCAGGCTCTGCAAGCCCTGCTGGCCGCTACCGGCCTTGGAGCAGAACAGGTCTGTTATGCCGGTGATGACTGGATCGACTTACCGGTATTGAGCCTGGTGGGCTTTAGCGTTACCGTGGCTGATGCCGATCCTCTGATACGCCAAAATGTGGACTGGGTAACCACAGAAGCCGGTGGCATGGGTGCGGTGCGCGCCTTGTGTAACCTGATTCTGGCCGCCCAGGGCCAGATCGACCAGTTGATGCAGGAATACTCGCCCGCATGATCCATCGTAAAACCTGGCATGGAATTTTCGCGCTCGCAGTATTGGCCATAGCAACTGCATTGATCGTTCGCTCAGGCCGCGAGCCTGGCGGCCTGCCGCCTGCAGACCTGGATACAAGGCTGAGCTATGCCTTATGGGATTTCTCCGGCGTATTGCTGAACAAAGACGGCCAGGTGAATGTGCGTGTTGATGCCCCCATGTTGCGTAACAAAGCCGACAGTCAGGTCGGAACGGTGGAAAATCCGCGCTTGCGCATCATGCAGGATCAGGATGAGTGGTACATTAGCGCCGATTCAGCCATTATCACCGGCGACCGTGAATTTGTATCGCTGGTGGGTAGGGTCGATCTGGTGAACTACAACCTGGAAACCCACAAGCGGTTGAACATACAGACCCGCGACGTGATGTTGACCATTACACCCCGATTAGCCAGCACCGATGCATCCGTGAGTATTCAGCAGGATCAGGATGTACTCGATGCCGTTGGAATGAAACTCGACATGATCAACCAAAGTTATCAACTACTGAGCCAGGTACGCGCCCGCTATGCCACGCCTTACTAATTTCCTGATACTGTGCCTGGGCTGCGCCCTGATGCTGCCAGCCACAACAGCTCTGGCATTGAAAACCGACCGGCAAAAGCCCTTGCTGATCAACGCGGATGCCTCCGATGGCACCTTGGGGAATGGCAAAGCCAGCTTGCGCGGCAATGTAGAAATTCGCCAGGGCACGCTGCTGGTCAAGGCCGATCAGGCGGACTTAGAAAAGACTGATGGCAAAGTAAAAGAGGTATTGCTCATTGGCAAACCCGCCTTGCTGCAGCAGGAAATCGAGAACGAAGGCCTGGTAACAGCAACAGCCAACAGCATCACCTATCAGGTAGCCACCGGTATCGTCACCTTGACCGGCAATGCCGATGTGGATCACCCGCAGTACCAGATCTCTGGCGACTTATTGGTTTACGACATGAACCAGCAACATTTCCAGGGTAGCGGTGGTGACAGCAAAGGACGCATCCGCATCCAACTGGAACCCGAAGTGATGTCCACGCTTGAATCCAAGCCGGCAGCTACCGCCCCGGCGGACCAGCCCCAGGCCCATTCAGCTGCCGATGCTGCTGCTGATGCTGCTGCCGATGATGAAGCTGATGATGAAGCTGATGATGAAGCTGCCGGGAATTCTGCCGCAAGGGCCAGCAATGCTGCGGACTGAGGGGATCAGCAAGTCCTACGGCAGCAAGCACGTCGTCAGCAAAGTCACCATGAGCATCAAGCCCGGCAGAGTGGTGGGCTTGCTGGGGCCGAATGGTGCCGGCAAAACCACCTGCTTCTACATGATCGTCGGTCTCATCCCGGTAGACAGCGGCAACATCCTGGTAGATGACCATGACATCACCCATGAACCTGTGAATATCCGCAGCGGAATGGGCGTGGGTTATTTGCCTCAGGATGCCTCGATATTCCGCAAGTTGAGCGTGGCGGACAATATCATGGCGATACTGGAACTGCGTAAAGACCTCAACCGTGAAGGCCGCCAGGAGTCGCTGGTGTTGCTGATGGAAGACCTGGGTGTATCCCACCTGGCGGAACAATCGGGTATCAGCCTGTCCGGTGGTGAGCGCCGCCGGGTCGAAATCGCCCGGGCACTGGCCGCCCAACCGCGTTTTATACTGCTGGACGAGCCTTTCGCTGGCATTGACCCCATTTCCGTGCGTGAAATTCAGCATATCGTGCAGCATTTAACTGATCTGGGAATCGGCGTGTTGATTACCGATCACAATGTGCGCGAAACCCTCGGTATATGTGATTACGCTTATATCCTGGCTGATGGACACGTGCTCGCTTCAGGTGAGCCGGCCGAAATCATCGCCAACGACCGGGTTCGTGACGTTTACCTTGGCAAGGAATTCCGACTTTGATCTCAGCGGCTAGCTGAACAAATTGAATTAACTACAGGGAGTACGCTGCCCAGAGCGGATTTACCGCCCGGGCTTCAAAACAGCATGGCAGAACAGTCACTCCAACTCAGACTTTCGCAAAAGCTGGCCCTGTCGCCGCAGTTGCAGCAGGCCATCCGCTTGTTGCAGCTCAACCGCATCGAACTGCGCGAATACATCCAGGACGTACTGGAAACCAATCCCATCCTGGAACGCACAGAGGCCGAATCCAGCGACCCCATGGATCAGGCCGCGGGTTCCGAACAGGATTCGTCCAAGTCTGATGAAAGCGGCAAAGACCTTGACCTGGAACGCGACGACTGGGGTGAAGATGACTCATTCGATCAGCAATGGGGTGAATCATCCGGCGGTGGCGACAACTACTCAGGTGAGTCACAGATTGCCGACCAAAGTGATGGCAGCCTGCGTGAACACCTGTTGTGGCAAATCAACCTCAGTCATTTTTCGCAGAAAGATGCTGCCATCGCTGCGGCCATTGTGTTCGGGCTGGATGACGAAGGCTTCCTGCAGGACAGCCTGGAGGACATACGCTCTGGCCTGGCACCGGAAGTCCTGGTCGACATGGACGAAGTCCTCGCCGTGCTGCATCGCGTGCAACGCATGGAGCCGGTCGGTGTAGCCAGCCGCGATACCGCCGAATGCATCCGCGTACAGTTGGCCGCATTACCTGGCGACACACCCGGCCGCGAGCTGGCCATGCGGGTCGCACGGGATTTTCTCGACCTGGTTGCGCAACATGCCCTGGCAGAAATCCGCAAACACACAGGGGCCAAGGAAGACAAGCTGATTGAAGCACTGCAGTTGATCCAGTCGCTGGACCCCAGGCCCGGTTCACGCTATGACAATCGCCGCGATGAATATCTGGTGCCGGATGTGTACGCCACCCGTGTAGAGGACAACTGGCGGGTTACACTGAACCCTGAGAACGATCCGGGCTTGCGGCTGAACAAGTACTACATTGACTTGTTGCGCAAATCCGGCGGCAAGGACCGGGATTATCTCAGAGGGCGCATGCAGGAAGCGCGCTGGCTGATGTCCAGCCTGGAAATGCGCAACCGCACGCTGATCAATGTGTCGCAATGCATCGTCGACATGCAGCAGGACTTTCTGGAAAACGGCGAAATTGCCATGCGCCCGCTGGTTTTGCGTGAAGTGGCCGAACGGGTCAATGTGCACGAATCCACCGTGTCGCGGGCCACTACCCGCAAGTATATGCTCACGCCACGCGGGGTGTTCGAGCTGAAATATTTCTTTTCCAGCCATGTCACTACCGACCAGGGCCACCCGGTCAGCGCCACTGCGATCAAAGCCAGGCTGCAACTGTTGCTGGATAATGAGCCGGATTCACAACCCCTCAGCGACCAGGATCTGGCACAGATTCTGCGGGATTCCGGCATCCAGGTCGCGCGCCGCACCGTGGCCAAATATCGTGAATCGCTGGGCATAGGCTCCAGCGCCGATCGCCGCCGACAGCACCGCAGACGGTCGCGTTTACTGCAGACGGCAGCGAAACCTGGTTCAACCTGAACCAATGGGGACTAGGAAAGCCGCCACAGTGGGTATAACATTGCTCACGAAAATGTCGAAAATGATGATGAAATCGATCAGGCCGCCATATTTTGCTGGAAAAACCATGCAATCAAACCGCCTGAAAGTCCCTCTTATTCAGCAATACCATACGGACTTGATTAGACCGCTTGAATTCTTGTGGCCCGATCCTGTCTGAAGGAGACCAGTATGCAGCTCAATATCACCGGACACCACGTCGAACTGACTCCCGCCCTGAAGGCCTATGTCACGGAAAAAATGCAACGCATCAATCGCCATTTCGACAGTGTTATCTCCATGAATGTGATTTTGAGTGTTGAAAAGCTCCAGCACGGGGCCGAAGCGACTCTGCATACCGCTGGCAAATCATTGTTTGCCAATGCATCCGAGCTGGATATGTATGCCGCAATCGACGACCTGGTCGACAAGCTGGATAAGCAGGTCCGGCGTTTCAAGGACAAGCGCAGCGACCACACGGTTTCCCGCGACGACAAGCAAGCCTCACTAGGCTAACCATCAACCAAGTTTCCCACGGGCAATGCCCGTATGAGTATAGAACTAACATGTTAATCAGTGATCTGCTGAGCCCGGAAAGTATTCGCTGCGATGTACACAGCAGCAGCAAAAAGCGCCTGCTGGAAATCATCAGCGAAGAATTGGCGCGCAATAACGAAGATCTCAGTGCCCGTGAAATATTCGAGAGCCTGTGTGCGCGCGAACGCCTGGGCAGTACCGGTCTGGGCAAAGGTGTGGCCATTCCGCATGGCCGCATCAAAGGTAACCGGCCAATTCGGGCATCGTTCATCCGGCTGAAGAAGCCGCTGGCCTACGATGCGCTGGATGGCGAGCCTGTAGACCTGTTATTTGCCATGACGGTGCCGGAAAACTGCGGTGAAGATCATCTCAAGTTGCTGGCCCACATCGCCGAGTTGTTCAGTGACCCGGAATTGCTGCAGGATTTGCGTGATGCCGGCAATTCGGGTGATTTACTCAAGTTGTTATCGAGCAAACGATCCGCTAACAAAGCAAATACCCACCACTGAGCAGGGAATTCATCCGCTGATAGGGTAGTATCTTGCTCGTGACACGCGCCCTCACAGCCCTGACCCTGTTTGAAGAACTGGCAGATCGCCTGGATTTGCGCTGGGTGACTGCAGCGGCCGAAGCCGCCAGTTCTGCAGCCAATTGGCCAGAAATCTCTGCCAACGATCTCAGTTCACGACCCGCATTGGCTGGCTTTCTTAACCTGATTCATGCCAACCGCATCCAGGTGCTGGGTAATGAAGAGCTGGATTATCTGGATAAACTCAGCATTGAAGAGTGCCAACAAACCGTAAGCACCCTGCTGGACGCTTGTCCATTGGCTATTGTGGTGGGCGATAACCGTGCCATGCCCACCTCCATCATCGAGCGCGTGAGCCCGGCCTGCCGGGTAGCGCTGATGCAATCCAGCCTGCCCGCTTACGAACTGGTCAACTACCTGCAATATCATCTGTCCCGTGCCCTGGCGCGGCGAACGACTTTACATGGTGTGTTTATGGAAGTGTTCACCATCGGTGTACACATCATGGGTGACGCTGGCTGCGGCAAAAGCGAACTGGCGCTGGAACTGCTGACGCGCGGTCACCGGCTGATTGCCGATGACGCGCCGGAATTTACCCAGATCTCACCGGAAATCATCGACGGCGCCTGCCCCGCCGCACTGCAAGACTGTCTGGAAGTACGTGGTCTGGGCGTGCTCAACGTGCGGCAGATGTTTGGCGATGCCGCCATCAAACTGAATAAGTTCCTGCGCCTGATCATTCGGCTGGAATTGCCGGAGCAATCCGCCACCCGCGAAACGCATGATCGTTTGCGCGGTGATAGCAGCAGCCTGCGAGTGATTGAACTGGATATCCCCTGTATTACTTTACAAGTGCGTGCCGGGCGCAATCTCGCGGTCATGATCGAAGCGGCTGTGCGTGATTTCATGTTGCGTATGAAAGGCTACGATGCCGCGGCAGCTTTTGTGGAACGCCACGTCAAACTGTTGCAACAGGACAGCGGAGACTGGCGCGATTGAGCAGATCAAATTGAACAGGTCAGGTAAAAACCCTGCAGTAACAACTTCCTCCCCAAAGGAAACGGACACAGCGAGCAAGGGGCAAGGCAAACAACAATTGCTGGTCGTCAGCGGCATGTCAGGTGGCGGCAAGAGTACCGCCCTGCACGCGCTGGAAGACCTGGGTTTTTATTGTGTGGACAATCTGCCCGCGGCGCTGCTACCGGGTTTTTTTGAGCAGATCCGCAACCACCCCAGCCTGTATGCACGCGTGGCACTGGGCATAGATGCGCGCTCCCGCGGCACCGACCAGCAACGCCTGCCAGAACAATTGGAACAATTAGCTGCCAGCGGTTTACAGCCGCGTTTGTTATTCCTCAGCGCCGATACCCGCGTCATCATCAAGCGTTTCAGCGAAACCCGTCGGCGCCATCCGCTGACCTTTGATCAACATGCCCTGCCGGCTGCCATTGAGCAGGAAAAAGCCCTGCTGCAGCCGCTGCAGATTCGCGCTGACTGGGTGATCGATACCAGTGAGCTGAACATCCATCAGTTGCGACAGCAGGTCTGGAAGCACGTGGGCTCGGAACAATCCACCATGACCATCATGCTGGAGTCATTCGCCTACAAGAAAGGCCTGCCACAAGACGTGGATTTTGTATTCGATGTGCGGCACTGTCCGAACCCGCACTGGATCGATGAGTTACGCGGCCTGACCGGCCGCGACCAGGCCGTCAGGGAGTGGCTGGAGAATGAAGCTTCCGTTCAAGCCTTGCGCGACGACATTCTGGGTTTTCTGCAGCGTTGGCTGCCGGAAATCCGCGACAGTCAACGCAGCTATCTCACCATCGGTATCGGTTGCACCGGTGGCCGGCATCGCTCGGTTTATCTGGTGGAATGGCTGGCCAATGAATTACGCCGAAGTTTTGCTTCGGTTGAGGTTTATCACAGGGAATTAAACGGTCAATGAGTACTGAGCCTTCCAGCGAGATTGCAACCGGACTGGTCTTGGTCACACATGGCCAAATTGGTCAGTCCTTGCTGGATGTAGCCGAATTCATCCTGGCCCAGTCACTGGCGGAAGTAGGCTTTGTCTCCTTTCGACAGTCTGCCATGGAACATACCGGCGAAGCAGAAATCAAGCGCGCCATCAAGGCAGCCGACCAGGGCCAAGGCGTATTGGTCATGGCCGACATAGGCGGTGCCAGCCCATTCAATCAGGTCGCCAGCCTGCTGCCGGAATGTGGCGCTGAGCTGGTCACCGGGCTGAACCTGGCCATGCTGATTCGTGCCTGGAATTACCGCCAGCAAGCGGCCCACAGGCTGGCCATTCTGGCCGCCGAAGGCGCCATTCGTGATATCAGGGAGTACCAATCATGAGTATTTGGCAATGATCAGCAGCACCGTCACCATCATCAACAAGCTGGGCCTGCATGCGCGGGCAGCTTCCAAGCTGGTGAACTGTGCTTCCGGGTTTTCAGCCCAGGTGTGGATCAGCCGCGGTGAGCGCGAAATCAACGGTAAATCCATTATGGGTGTGCTTACCCTGGCAGCCGGTCGCGGCACAGAGCTGGGCTTGCGCGCTGCTGGCAGCGATGAAGCAGCGGCGATCGCTACTATTACTGCCCTGATTGAAGATTATTTCGGTGAAGGCGAATAGTGCAGTGGCAGTGATGGATCAAACAACATGACGCTGGCGCTGACAGGGCATGGTGTTTCGCGTGGCATTGCAATAGGCCAGGCGCATCTTGCTGAGCGCAATGAGCTGGAAATCGGCGAGTATCGCATTCTGGCCAACAATGTCGATGCCGAAGTCAGCCGTCTGCGCGACGCCTTGCGTACTGCCCGGGAGCAATTGGAACTGCTGTCCGACAGGGTAACCCGCAGCGCTGGAACGGCAGCCAGTGAAATGATCCAGACCCATATCCTGATGCTGACAGACTCTTCCATCGGCGATGCAGCCGAGCAGCGCATACGCGATGAATTGTGTAACGCGGAATGGGCTTTGCAATCCCAGTTGGAAACCATCCTGGCGGAATTTCGCCACATGGAAGACGAGTACATTCGCTCGCGTGGTGAGGACGTAGCCCAGGTCATACGCATGGTCCAAACCGAGCTGAGCAAGGCAGGCACTGATCGCTCCTTCGACAGCATTCCGGATCGCCTGGCCGATACCCTGGTGGTGACTACCGAGCTCACTCCGGGTGAACTGGCACTGTTACATGAGCGCGGCGTGGCCGGTATCGTGACCGAACACGGCAGCCCATACAGCCATGCCGCCATCCTCGCCAGCAGCCTGGGCATACCGGCCGTGTTTGGCGTGCGGCTGGCGCACAGCCTGCTCACCGAAGGTGAAACCTTGATACTGGACGGCCGTCTCGGTGTGGTCTATGCCGACCCGGACGATGCCTTCATCGAGCACTATCACGAGATCGAGCGCAGCACTTCGCGTTTTCGCAAATCGCTGGATGAAATACGCCGCAAACCGGCCCTGACCCTGGATGGCGAAGCCATATTGTTGCAGGCCAATGCCGAACGGGAAGACGAAATCCGCCTGGCCGCTGAGCTGGACTCGGATGGCGTGGGCCTGTATCGCACCGAGTTCCTGTTCATGCGCGGTGCAGCGCCGGATGAAGCAACCCAACTGCAGGAATACCTGGTTGCCATTGCAGCACTGGCTGGAAAACCGCTGACCATACGCACCTTGGACCTGGGTGCAGACAAGACCTCAGAGGCGCTGGATTTCAGTTTGCTACGCAGTTCCATGAACCCGGCCCTGGGTTTACGGGCGATACGCTTGTGCCTGCGTGACACCGACCTGTTCAAGACCCAACTGCGCGCCATTCTGCGTGCCAGCGCCGCCGGCAAAGTTCGTTGCCTGGTGCCCATGCTGACCAGTGTGCACGAAGTACGCATGGTCAAGACCCTGCTGGATGAAGCCCGCGCTGAGTTACAGATTCGCGGCCAGGCTTATGACCCCTTGATGCAACTGGGTGGCATGATTGAAGTGCCGGCCGCGGCGCTGGCGATTGAAGACCTGGGCTACCACCTGGATTTCCTTTCCATCGGCACCAATGATTTGCTGCAATACGCCCTGGCGGCCGACCGGGTGGATGAGCAGGTGGCGCACCTCTACGACCCATTGCATCCCGGCGTGGTGCGCCTGCTGCACTACATGTTTGCTGCCTGTACCGAAACACGCATGCCGGTCACCGTCTGCGGTGAACTGGCTGGCGACCGGCGTTATACCCGCTTGTTACTGGCGCTGGGACTGCGTTCTTTCAGCATGCATCCGGGCCGCTTGCTGGAAGTGAAACAGGTGATTCTGGAAACCCATGCCAATCGTGCGGCGGCGGCGCTGGCACACTGGTTGAATCTTGGTGCGCAGCGGCAGGATGTTTCCCTGCTGCGTTTGCTGGACCAGTCACAGAAATAATTTTCAGGAGTACCGCATGGCCGAGCAACTTCAGCAGGAGAAAACAGCGCGTCAGTTGCAACGCTTGTCCGAAGCGCTGGATTCCGGCGTTAAATATCGCGCCAGCCGCATGCTGAGCGGTTTGTCGGCCGCAGAGATCGGTGACTTGCTGGAATCCATGCCGCTGGCCAAACGCCTGGCCCTATGGGAACTGGTCGATCCGGAGCAGGACGGTGACGTCCTGGTCGAGGTTAACGACGAAGTCCGTGCCAGCCTGATCCGTGACATGACCCAGGAAGAGCTGATCGCGGCCGTTGATGAGCTGGACCTGGATGACCTGGCGGATATTTTCGACGATTTGCCTGAGGCGGTAACCAGCCGCGTGCTGCAGAGTATGGACCGGCAGGACCGCGAACGGCTGAATCGGGTGCTGTCTTACCCGGAAGATTCGGCCGGCGGACTGATGGACCCGGATGCGCTGACCATTCGTTCGGATGTAACCCTGGAAGTGGTATTGCGCTATTTGCGCACTCGCGGCGAGTTGCCGGAAGTGATTGACATCCTGTTCGTGGTGGATCGAAACGGCCGCTACATGGGCGGCTTACGGTTGGCAGATTTGCTCACCAGCGACCCGCAGTCAACCGTTGCCAGCCTGATGAACCTGGAGCTGCGCACCATTCCGGTAGATATGCCGGCCAGCCAGGTGGCGATTGAATTCGAACATCATGACCTGATTACCGCCCCGGTGGTCGACGAGTCCGGCCTGGTGCTCGGCACAGTCACCATCGATGACGTGGTCGATGTGATTCGTGATGAAGCCGAACATTCAGTTCTGACCCGGGCTGGCCTGGACGAAGAACATGATATGTTTGCGCCGGTGACGCAATCGGCCCGCCAGCGCTGGGTATGGCTGGGGGTTAACCTGATTACGGCACTGATGGCTGCCGGTGTGTTGTACATGTTCGAACCCACACTGGACCAGATCGTAGCCACCGCAGTGTTGTTTCCCATCGTTATGAGCATGGGCGGTATCGCTGGCACACAAACGCTGACCCTGATGGTACGCGGCATGGCCACCGGCCAGATCAGCGAGGCCAATACCCCGGCTTTGTTGCGCAAAGAGCTGGCCGTTGGCCTGCTGAATGGTCTGGTGTTTTCGGTGGTTGTGGGTGCTGTTGCAATAGTGTGGTATGGCCAACTCAAGCTGGGGCTGGTCATCGGCGTAGCGATCCTGATCAACCTGCTGGCCGGTGCGCTGGCCGGTGTATTGATACCCGGCATATTAAAACGCATGTCCATAGACCCGGCCCTGGCCGGCGGAGTGGTGCTGACCACGGTGACCGACGTGATCGGCATCATGGCTTTTGTGGGTCTGGCTTCGCTGTTGTTGCTGCAAGGCGCGTGAGTAGTTCGTCATGAGCCTGATAATGCATATCCTGCAGGAGCCCTTGCAGATCGATAACGCTGTGTTCAGCGGCAATGACCTGCGTACCCGGCAACTGGACCAGGCTATCAGGCTTGGTGGTCACCGCATCAGCCACGCTTTTTTGCGCAAGCCGGGTATGGCGGGCAACACCAACAGCTTTGCCAATCGCGATGAATTGCAGGGCCTGATCCTGCGCCACAAACCCGATGTCATCCTGGTGGCTTATTGGGAATTGCTGGCGCTGTTGCCGTTTGAATTAACTCAGTCGGTGGTGTTGGATTTTGTAGCGCCGCGTCCGCTGGAAGAATTGTTTGAGCAACCGCAGGCCGTGCAAGCCAATATGGCGCGTTTGCGCAATGCTCTGCAACGTTGTGATCTGGTGTTGTGTGGCAATGAAAAGCAGGCCGACCTGCTGATACCCCTGTTGCTTGAAGCGGGCCATGATCTGCGCAGCGGATTGCCGCTGCGGATTGTTCCATTGGGTGCCGACGTTGCCGAACCAGCCGCCAGCGAGCCCGGCCCCGAAGGCGCCACGCTGGTGATGGGTGGTGTTACCTGGCGCAATGAACAACCCTGGCTGGAAGCCTTGCAACAATCTGCCGCTGGTCAGCCTGCGCCGCTGCAGGTGATGCGTTTTGAAGGCAGCTATCGATTACATAAAGATCAAGCAGCCGCCAACAAGACGGATTCTTCCAAAGGTGTTATCCAGACTTCTCCCCTGCTGCCCTATGCACAATACAGCGAATTCCTCAGCCAACAGGCTCATGCTGGAATCGAGCTGGCCGACTGGAATGTGGAACGGGCTTTCAGCCAGTCCTTTCGTTCTTTGGATTTCCTGCGCCACGGTCTGCCGCTGATCTGCAATCGTTACCTGCCTCTGGCCCGGCTGGTAGAACAATATGATGCGGGTTGGTTGGTCGATAAGCCGGAAGATTTGGCAGAAGTCTTACGCGAACTGAGCAGCAACACTGAGTTGTGGCGCCGCAAATCAGCCGCAGCTTATCGCCTTGCCCGGGAAGCGCTGAGTGTTGAAGCTACCACTGCAGAGTTGCTGGACTGGCTGGAGCAAGCTGGCAAATCCCCGCGTCTGCCCATTGTAGCCGCATCCAGCAACGTGCCTCCTGTATTGGGTATACCGCCTTTACGTGAACGCCTGAAACGCCAGTTAGGCCTCGCGCGACAGGTCGCTACATCGAGGCTGTTCGGCCAGCAGCAGGCTGGTGAAGGCATATTGTTTGTCACCCGCGGTGACCTGTTCCCGCCAGATCACGGTGCTGCCGTGCGCACGGTCGAAACTGCCCGCGCTTTGGGGCAGCAGGGTTTGCCGGTAGGCATCGTCACGGACGATAGCCGACATTGGTACGAATTCGTACCTGACCATTCCGGAAAAGGTGAATCCGGAAAAGGTGAATCCGGAAAAAAGGCATATGGGCAAGCTGAACTCAGTCAAGGTGAATTTCAGCAACGCGCCTACCCATTCTGGCTGCGTTTTGTCAGCCTGCCCACGCCGTTGGTCAAGCTTTTGCACTATTCCAAAGACTTGCCACAGAGCAACGCCTTTCTTTACCTGCCTTTGACTGGTTCCGGCTTTTTCTGGCGCATTCTCGTGGCAGGGAAACGCATCAAGGCGGGCATTTTGCAGGCTGAATTTCCAGCCTATGCCCAACCTTGTTTGCAGGCCCGAGCCGCGCTGAACTCACCGGTCGTGCTGGTGGAACACAATGTCGAATATCGCCGCCTTCGGGCACAAATTCCAGAATTAACCACTGATCAGTATCAACGACTGCGCGCGCTAGAGATTGATTTGTGCCAGCGAGTAAATGCCGTGGTGTGTGTGTCCGACTCCGATAGGCAAATCCTGCTCGACGATGGCGTTCCGTCACAACAACTCAGCACCATTCCGCATGGCGTGCACCTGGATCGTTATGCAGCCGCTGCCCATGCAGAAATCCGCCAGCAAATGGGCGTGACCGCGAAAGATGTGTTGTTGGTCTACCACGGCACTTTTTCCTACCCACCCAACCGTCAGGCGATACGCATTTTCGCCGAGGAACTGTTACCACGATTGGATGCTTTAGGCCTTCGAGCGCATGTATTGGCCGTGGGCCGTGATGCGCCCGCCAGCAGCCCGCATGAACGTATCCACTTCAGCGGCAGCGTGGCCGACGTCGCACCGTGGTTGAAAGCCGCAGACCTGGCCGTGATTCCGCTGCTCGAAGGCGGCGGCACGCGTATGAAAATCATCGATTGTTTTGCCGCCCGCCTGGCAGTGATCAGCACCGGCAAAGGCATTGAAAGCATACCCATAGAACCGGGCAAGCAGGCGCTGGTGATTGATGACTGGCAGGAAATGGCTGAGGCTATTGTCGATTTGAAGCGCAACGATGCCCGGCGAGAAGCGCTGGCCAACGCCGCCTACGATATGGCCAAAGAATTGGACTGGAGCGAAATTGCCCGACGTTATCGAGTCTTATATTCCAGCCTGGGATGATCGGCATTTTTGTAGGAGCGAGCCATATTGTGCAGGAAACACTTAGATAGCGAAGCACATGGATGTGCGAGAGCTATCCGCGACTGGTAGGTTTGGTCGGCAGCATGGCGGCCTCCTGCAATTGATGTGTTAGCATATTTGTGGGCTAGACATGCTCGCGAACCGGAGGATAAAACAGCCCGGACCAGGGTTTTTCATGAGTTGAGAGGAAGGAACTTGGCACGCCAGCAAATGTGCATTAATTGCCCCTTCCCCAAATTATTAAACCCCCCGCGCCAGTTAATTCAATCGCTATTTGACCATCTGATACAGCTCTCAGGAAGAAGCCTTTGGTCCCGAACAATAGTCTGAACCTGTTCTTTGCCCACAACTGCGTGCATCGAAGTTGGCTTAATTTGGCCGGACAACATCCCTTCTTCATCTGCAAAGTGAACTCTGTCTATAAAGTCCCGATCCCACTCATTCTCGGCATCGAAGTTGTGACCAAATCCCCGGTCAATGAATGGAAATATGATATTTCCAAAAGGCAGAAAAATTTCAAAGTGAAAATTTTCCACTAATAGTGGCAGGATGTCCTGCGCTCGAATACCTTCAAATCCCGATATTGAACAGTCGTGGTTTATAAAGTCTGCCTCCAAACGACTCATCTGGTGATTGAATTTGTGGCTGTCGGGTAGCTCTGCCCAAAATTGGTTCACCAGTTCGAGCGCTTCAGGCCATCGTTGATGGCCGTTTCGGCCAATCATATCGGATATCAAAAACGAGCCATCCGCTTTCAACCCTCGCTCAACTGCTCCGAAAAGCTTTGCTAATTCCAGCACATGATGAAGTGATTGATTCGCCATGACGGCCGTATAGCTGTTTGCGTTGGGTTGCCAGTGATTGAAGTCTGCAGTAACGAAGTTGATATGGTCTTGCACCTGTTTTTGAATTGCGAGGAGCTTGCCCCTTTCGTGCATTGATTTATTGATATCCAGACAATCAATTTCAAAATTGCCGTAGCCAAGAGCAATCAACTTTTCAGCTAGCCCGATTTCCAGTTCGCAATTCCCCGATCCAATGCTGACGATCTTTGAAATGCTGGCAGGATTTTTTTTGATACTTCGTTCAAGAAACATTAAGAAAAAATCACCAGGGTTAGTGAATCCAAAGGGTTGCATCATCGGCACAAGGTACTTGTTCGACCAGTAATGGAAAATTTCCGGTAACTCATGCACATTTTCACATTGCTGGAAATTTTCAATTTCGTTCTCAATTCGCTTTTGATAGCTTGTTTGGGTTTTTGCTGCGATCGCTTCGGCTAACCGCTTGGCTTTCTCTAGAATCGTCATTTCAAAGTTGTCGCTCGCTCACGCATTTTGAAGTGCCTTTCTTGTATTGTGTCATTGACTCAAAAAAATGAGTGTTTGCCTACTGGATTAAATCACAGCATGACCAGGGCTTGGGTGTTATTTCAGAAATGGGCCATTAGCGACTAATCGCTGATCACATTAAACCGTCAGCACTATTCAGATTGTGCCGGTTTAACGCAAGTTACGGCCTTTCAAAAAGCCGTTGGATCTCGTTCTAAAATCATTGGTATCCTTTCGCTTAAATATCTGTATTTAATAGATATTAAGTAGATTTATACGCAATAATACTATAAATTATTCCAGT
>Ga0163153_10004380_pt1 | contig 17837 bp, 14 predicted proteins | sample OliLakLV19MP6IB1_FD_148629 | JGI IMG/M metagenome (GOLD analysis project Ga0163153, IMG submission 148629) | Freshwater microbial mat bacterial communities from Lake Vanda, McMurdo Dry Valleys, Antarctica - Oligotrophic Lake LV.19.MP6.IB-1 | ecosystem: Environmental > Aquatic > Freshwater >... | reverse complement strand
AAATAAAGCATTTGAATTAATTATAAATATTTCTGACCAAAGTAGGAAAATATAAGTACACAATTCGTTGTCAGTGGTTGAGAAACACAACACAAAAATGACCTTAAAACAAGGTCTTTTTTCTTTATACGATGCGTGATATATTCACGGGGCCAAACAGGATCCTGGGTTGCATTTTCATCGAAATAACTCACAGGAACTCATTCGTAATATTCGTATAATTTTCGTATCGTATATGAAATTCACCCAAAAAAAGCTTAAAAACGGGGTTAAACTCATGCTTGCACCGATCAAAGACTCGCTCTCGGTGACGGTCTTTGTAATGGTCCACACAGGCTCTAAATATGAGACAAAGGGTAATAACGGCATCTCTCATTTCCTTGAACATATGGCATTTAAGGGTACTCCGAAGCGCCCGACTGCTATGGATATTTCAAAGGCACTTGATGAAATTGGCTCTCAGTACAACGCCTTTACATCTCAGGAATTTACAGGGTACTTTGCGAAAGCACACCCAAAAAATATTGACGTGCTCGTCGATGTGATTTCTGATATTTATCTCCACCCGAGCTTTGATGCGAAAGAACTCCAAAAAGAAAAAGGTGTGATTATCGAGGAGATCAATATGTACGAAGATATGCCACACAAGCAGGTGGAAAATGTGTTTGCACAGGCGATGTACGGCGACCAGCCGGCAGGGTGGCCGATCATCGGCTGTAAAGAAAATGTGAGAAAGATGGACGAGAATGACTTGCGAAAGTACTGGGTGAGTCACTATGTAGCGAGCGCGACGACCGTGCTTGTGAGTGGGAATTTTGATACACGCACGATTAGTAAAAAAATACAAAATGCATTTGCGAGTATTCCGAGGTCAGCGAAAGCAAAGAAGCGACCGGTGGTGGAGCCGCAGAACCGACCGAAGATGCTTCTTAAATACAAGAAGACAGACCAGGCACATGTCTCACTTGGGGTGCGCTCATTTAAAGGTAAGCACAAGATGTCGGCAGCTCTCAAAGTACTCGATGCAGTGCTCGGTGGTGGTATGAGCTCGCGACTTTTTCAACGGATTAGGGAAGAAATGGGTGTAGGGTACTACCTCCGTACCACGATTGACGAATATACTGACCATGGGTATTTTTCGGTTTCTCTCGGCCTCGACTCTTCTCGCTTTGTCGAAGTAGTCAAAGCTATTCTCGATGAGTGTAAAAAGCTTACAACTGATCTCATCTCAAAAACAGAGCTTGTAAAAGCAAAAGAATATCTGATTGGAAACACCATCCTTTCACTCGAGTCCTCTGACGCAATGGCTGAATACTTTGCCATCCAAGATATTACTGGAGAAGAGATTACGACTCCTGAAGGTCTTATACGAAAGATACGAAAGGTAACTCGGGAGGATGTGAGGATGATAGCAGAGGAAATATTTACAAATGACCGACTTGTACTCAGTGCAGTGGGTCCTGTCAAAGAGAGTACTGCTCTTAAAAAAGCGTTTCGGTTTTAGATATTATTTGTGCTAGTATAAGTGCATGGAAGACCGGGTACAAAAAATACAAATTAGCGCCGGAACAATCATTAAAACGGTTTTTATCGGCGTACTTTTCTATCTTGGATACATCTTGAAAGACCTCCTTTTAGTGACACTCATGTCGATTATCATCGCTTCTTCGCTCGAGCCGGTCACACGCTGGTTTGTACAAAGAAAGATCCCGCGCATTCTTGCGGTGATCCTCATCTACCTGACCCTTGCTGGCATCTTAGCTGGATCGATTTTCTACCTCCTCCTTCCACTCCTTTCAGAATCAACTGATGTGCTCAGAAATCTCCCGTCATATCTAAGCTCTACTACAGGAAATCAGACCATCACGACTGCAGGCTTTCTAGGTGATCAGTCATCATTTGTAAGCGGTATTAAGAATACGATTAACATTCCACAAGTTGTTTCAAGCATCAATACAGCGATCGACAGCTTTTCTACAGGCGCATTCAATACGATTGCCTATGTATTCGGTGGTGTCATTTCTTTCATCCTCATGATCGTCCTTTCCTTCTATCTATCTATGGACGAAAACGGAGTAGCAAAATTCTTGCGCATTATTACTCCGCTCAAACATGAGGGGTATATATTAAACCTTTGGGGCCGAGCAGAGACAAAGATTGGGCTGTGGATGCAAGGACAACTCATTCTCGCTGTTATTGTTGGTATGCTCGTTTACCTTGGGCTGACGCTTCTCAATGTTCCTAATGCGCTTCTGCTTGCATTTCTCGCAGCACTTTTTGAGATCATTCCGCTCTTCGGACCGATTCTCTCCGCTATTCCTGGCGTACTCATTGCTTTTGTTTCCGGCGGCATGCCTCTTGCAGTTGTTGTGATTGGTCTTTACCTCATCATCCACCAATTTGAAAATCATCTCATATACCCACTCGTGGTAAAGAAAGTGACGGGAGTATCTCCGATCGTATCAATCCTTGCACTTGTCGCTGGATATGAGCTCGTTGGCTTCTTAGGACTCATCATCTCTGTTCCGTTTGCAACAGTACTTATGGAATTTTTCGATGATGTCGAGAGGAACAAGATTGCTCAGATCGAAGCTGCAAACAGCGCACAGTAGTTTTCACTCAGATGAAGAAGAATTTTTACATTACAAGCACACTTCCCTATGTAAACTCAGAACCTCACATTGGCTTTGCCATGGAGATTATTCGAGCTGATATCATTGCGCGAACTAAAAAGCTCCGAGGTTTTGATGTCTTCTTCAATACGGGTACTGACGAGCATGGGCAGAAGATATATGAAAATGCAGAGAAGGCAGGAAAGGACGTAAAGGAATATGTAGACGGCTATGCACAAAGTTTCAAAGACCTCATTCCACTTCTCGGACTTTCGTTCGATATTCATTTTATACGCACCACTGATTCAAAACATGTTCATGCCGCACAGGAATTTTGGAAACGGTGTTTTGAAAAGGGGGATATTTACAAGAAAAATTATGCGACAAAGTATTGCGTAGGATGTGAGCTCGAAAAACAGGATTCTGAACTTGTCGATGGCAGGTGCCCATTGCACCCAAACAAGGAGCTTGAAATACGAGAAGAAGAAAATTATTTTTTTAGGTGGAGTAATTATGGGCAGTATCTTCTTGAATTTTATGCTGCACATCCAAATTTTGTTACACCTGATTTCCGCTTTAATGAAATCAAAGCTTTTGTCGAAAGAGGACTCGAAGATTTTAGTATTTCTCGTCTCAAATCAAAAATGTCTTGGGGAGTTCCAGTGCCAGGTGACGACGAGCATGTAATGTATGTATGGTTCGACGCCCTTGTGAGCTACATTTCAACTCTTGGCTGGCCCGATGATGAGGTTACTTTTGAGAAATTTTGGAAAGAGGGAACCCCCGTGCAGTACTGTGGAAAAGACAACCTCCGTCAGCAGTCAGCAATGTGGCAGGCAATGCTTGCTTCTGCAGGACTTCCACATACTCACACGATCGTCATCGATGGGTTTATAAATAGCGGAGGACAGAAAATGTCAAAGTCTTTAGGTAATGTGATTTCGCCATTTGATATTGTAAATGAATACGGTACTGATGCGATGAGGTATTATGTAGCTCGCGAACTTTCTACATTTGAAGACAGTGACGTAACAATGGAGAAATTCAAGGAAAGTTATAATGCAAACTTGGCAAATGGAATCGGCAATTTAACTTCGCGTATTATGAAGATGGCTGTTGCGTATGAAGTTGATTTAGATCCCGAACAGAAAGAAATGAAGTATTATACTCATTCTGCTGGGTTTCAAGAAAATGAAAATTGGAAAAATTTTGATTTAGCAAAAGAAATGGATGATATCTGGCAAGGTGTTGGATTTTTAAATCAACACATACAAACAGTAGACCAAGAAAATACCACTCGAGTATTTGGTAGTATTAAGATTTTAGATGAGTTTATCCAGAAAGAAGAACCTTTTAAAAAGATAAAAGTTGATCCAGACAAAGCAAAGTCTGATGTGAAATTCCTTCTCTATCATCTTCTTGGTATTGCATTACGACTTGAGCCGTTTATGCCCGAAACTTCAGGGAAAATAAAAACGCTTATTGTAGAAAACAAAGTTCCAGAAACTCCTTTGTTTGCAAGAAAAAATTAGTATATCCAGGGTAACCTGAGACACGTTTGAATTATTTCCTATCTTTACTTTCCACTTTTAACTTTATGGACTTTCCAACTCTTTCCTACATCGACATTCATTCACATCTCTATTTCAAAGATTTTGATTCTGACAGGGAAGAGTTAATAGGTCGTATGAAAGAAGCGGGAATTGCCACTATTTCGATTGGTACCAGACTCGAAACTTCCAAAGAATCCATCACCCTAGCAGAGCGGTATTCGCATCTGTATGCATGTGTAGGCCTTCACCCAGGTGATGTCGTGTCTATGGATGTACCTGAAGAGCTCGAAGTTCTTGCAGAACACGAAAAAGTGGTAGCGATTGGTGAATGTGGTTTTGACTATTTCAGACTCGAAGGTGACTACCTAGATATTAAAAAATCCCAGAAAAAAGTCTTTGAGCATCAAGTAGAACTTGCACTCAAGGTTAAGAAACCCCTCATGCTCCACTCTCGTCCGAGTAAGGGAAGTCAGGATGCGTATCACGATACGCTCGATATTCTCGAAAGTTATTATAAAACAAATTCAGAGCTTTCCGGCAATGCCCACTTTTTTGCGGGGGATATGGATGTGCTCAAGCGTTTTCTCAACATTGGCTTTTCGGTCTCTTTTACGGGAGTACTTACATTTACTCATGATTATGATGAGCTGGTGCGTTTCGCTCCGCTTGAATCTCTTCATGCAGAGACCGATGCACCGTTTGTGGCCCCGGCCCCTCACCGGGGCGCCCGAAACAGTCCAGAATACGTCCCGCATGTCGTTTCGGCTATTGCTCGCATAAAGGAAGAAGAAGAGGAAATAGTGAAAAATACCCTTATTTCTAATGCCCGAAAGCTGTTTAAGCTCCCATTTTAGACCAAAATTAGAACCTACACACACCTTGCATTTGGGCCTTTGGTGTGATAATCTTTGACTCATGGAAAAAGAGAATGCAACACCTACAATAAAAGCCCCAAAAACCGACTCATCAAAGATATATGAGATCGGATATATTCTCGTAGCTTCGCTTCCCGAGGAAAAAATAGGTGAGGAAGTGGCTTCTCTTAAGGACCTTTTGGTAAAGAATGAAAGCGAAGTGATCTCAAGCGAAGATCCAATTTTGATTGACCTTGCATACTCAATGGTTAAAGTAGTTTCTACAGAACGCCAGAAGTATTCACGAGGATACTTCGGGTGGATCAAATTCGAAGGTGAACCTGAGGCTTTAGTTGCGATTAAGAAAGTTCTTGACCTTTCTCCCTCAATGCTTCGGTACATAATCATAAAGACTGTTCGAGAGAATACACTTTTGAACGGCAAGATGGTTCTTCGAAAAGAAGAGAGAGAAGAAGTCTTGGCTGAGGAAGTGCTTGCTGAGGAAGCGCTATCTGAAACTTCGGCAGAAGCTCCAGAAGTCCTAAAGGTAGTTGATGAGTTGGCAGTTGTATAAATAGTGCGTAAGCACATAATCTAAACATACTATGTATCTCAACAAAGCAATCGTTATAGGAAACCTCACCCGAGACCCAGAGCTCAAATCTCTGCCATCAGGGATTACAATTACAAGCTTCTCCTTAGCAACAAACCGCGTATGGAAAGACAAGAACGGTGCTAAGCAGGAGAGTGCGGACTATCACAACATTGTAGTCTTCGGCCGCCAGGCAGAGATTGCAAACCAGTACCTTAAAAAAGGAGCATCGGCACTCGTCGAAGGGCGAATGCAGACTCGAAGCTGGGATGATGCGAGTGGAAAGAAGAACTACCGCACAGAGATCATTGCAGATCGTATCCAGTTTGGTCCTCGGACCGGTGGGGCGCCAGCAGGAGGATCGTATGGAGGAAGTTCTGCTCCGGCAGCAGCTGCACCGGGAGCGGAGAACCAAAAAGCTCCGATGGATACTATCGAATACCCAGAAGAAGAAATAAACCCCGAGGACATCCCCTTTTAGTTAAACATACGAATATACCAATATACGAATGAAGCGAATGGTTATGAATAAAATACCAAAAGCATTAATTCCGAAATATTTGTAGATTCGAATTATTCGTTAATTTGTATATTAATTTCATGAAGTGCTACTTTACTCAAAACAACATAAACCATATCGACTATAAAGATGTTGATTTGCTCAAGAAATTCCTCAACCCGCATGCGCGAATGCTTTCACGAAAGCGAACAGGAACGACTGCTAAAAACCAGCGAAATCTGGCAGAGGCCGTTAAGCGGGCTCGAGTTATGGGTCTATTACCGTTTGTTGCACGATAGTTGCTCCGGTCTTTTTTTCAATTTTCTCCGCGACCTTGGCGAAAAATCCGCAGAGTGTGAATATTTGAATATTAAAGAACAAAAACCCCGAAAGGGGTTTTTGTTTGTCTACAAGAAGATGATTCTTGAACGATTTCGCAGACTTTTGCAATAGATGCTAATAATTTCTTTAAACCGTGAGCATTTAGTCCTGTACTCAGGACCGAAGCGCAGCGAGTCTGCGGAAGGTCAAAGAAATTATGTTGCATCTCAGAAAAGGCGAGGACTAAGTGAAATGAATAATTTCTTGTAGATAAGAAATTAGAATGAGTTACCTACACGTTCAGCGTACTCACCAGTGTCAGTGTTAATCTTGATAATTTCTCCTTCTTTAATAAACATTGGCACGAACACTGTGGCACCTGTCTCAAGCGTTACACTCTTTGTTGCTCCCTGTGCAGTGTTGCCCTTGGTCGCATCTTGAGCTTCGGTAACCTTGAGTTCAACTTTGACAGGCATTTTTACACCGATAATCTTTTCTCCAAACATAAGGAGGGAAATAACAGAATTAGCTTTCATGAATTGTGCGCCGATACCAATCATTTCTTGATCAATTTTGAATCTTACAGCTGGGTTATGTATCTCACAAAACCAATATTCTCCCTTACTTGCATAAAGGAACTTCACATCTTTTTTTTCAATTGGAGCCTCCTCTACTTTATCAGACACATGGAAAGATGGTTCGGTAATTTTACCAGTTATCATATTTCTAAGTTTTACAGCATTCACGGGTTTTCGTTGTTGTTTACGGAATACATGCGCATCCATAACCTCATATGGTCCACCTTCAAAAACGATGTATTTACCTTTCGTTATTTCATTATAATTAAGCATTGCCATAGAAATATAGCCTATTTTAGCCCCAAAATCCACTTGACAAATATACAGTACGTGTGTCTATTATTAGAGGAGGTTTTACGGTTCCCACATCCCATGTTTTAATATATTTAATTCATCAAATCTCCTTGAAAAAGAAGCACGTCAGTGCTTCGTTTTTCGTATCTCTTTTGATGTCATCATAAAATATGACAAAACAAAAACTACTTAATACCAATGGTTTTTTCTATTTTTGTCACCCGCAAACCGAGAGAGTAAATTTCACTATTTTTAGGTTCTTTGTTTAAAACTCTATCGGTAATTATTTTTTCCAAACCATTAATACGAACAGTAAGCCTATCTTCCATATTTAGCATATCTTCTCTCACTGAACTAAACTCAGATTTCATATCTTCTCTCACTGAACCGATCTCAGATTTCATATCTTCTCTCACTGAACCGATCTCAGATTTCATATCTTCTCTCACTGAACTAAACTCAGATTTCATATCTTCTCTCACTGAACCGATCTCAGATTTCATATCTTCTCTCACTAGACCAATTTGAGATTTTATTTCCTTGTGTACAGAATCAAAACCTTTAGCTACCATAATAGCTAAATCGTTAATTGTTACATTTTTTGACACTTTAGGAGTTTCTTTTTTCATTGTCATTACTATATCACATCTAAAAAAAGAGCAAACTTTTTTCATCCACAAAAAATACGAGAGAAAATCCCACGTCTACTCCATACCACTCCCGCTTTCTTCAGAGTTTCCACCTTCTGTGCCCCCATTTCCAACACTCGGTATAACTGATCCACCGTTTGCCTGGAGTCTTTCTCTAATTTTTTTAAGTATCTCCTCAGCCTCTTTTTTGTTTTCTTTCAAGAATTGTCGAGTGGCGTCGTATCCACGCCCAAGCTTCACGTCATCATATGCGTATGAAGTACCAGATTTCTGGATAATTCCCATCTTTTCACCAAGCGCAATAATTTCTCCTTCTCGAGAAATACCTTCGTTGTACATAAGGTCGAACTCAGTCTGTTTAAATGGAGCGGCAACTTTGTTCTTTACGACCTTCACTCGAATACGTCCACCCATGATCTCTTCACCTTTCTTGATCTGAGCGATACGGCGAATGTCGAGACGGACAGAAGTGTAGAATTTGAGAGCTTTTCCTCCTGGAGTTGTTTCCGGGTTTCCAAACATCACGCCGATCTGCATGCGGATTTGGTTGATAAAAATAACCACAGTCTTAGATTTTGCAACGATTGCAGTCAGTTTTCGAAGTGCTTGGGACATGAGGCGAGCTTGCTTGCCGACGTGATGAGCTCCCATATCTCCCTCAATTTCGTCTTTTGGAGTGAGAGCCGCCACAGAATCGATGACGATCACATCCATCTTACCTGAACGTACAAGGGATTCTACAATCTCAAGTGCTTGTTCGCCGTTGTCTGGTTGAGAGATGAGGAGCTGGCTCGTCTCTACACCAAGGCGTACTGCGTATTCAGGATCCATCGCATGTTCAGCATCGATAAATGCGCAGATACCTCCGAGCTTTTGTGACTCTGCAATGATATGAAGGGAGAGGGTAGTCTTTCCTGAAGATTCAGGACCAAAAATTTCAATAATACGTCCGCGTGGGATACCTCCAACTCCGAGAGCAGCGTCAAGACCAATGGATCCAGTAGGGATCGCATTTACATCCACACGAGGCTTCTGGTTGAGCATCATGATCGAGTCATCACCAAATTTTGTCTTAATTTCTCGCAGTGTATCTTCAATGCGTGAGTCTGTACTTTTTGCCACCTTCTCCTTCTTTGGTTTCTTTTGCATAAAATGTATAGGACTTACATATTTGGCAAATTTCTTTGTCGGCCTTCAAAAAATAATTTCCGCCGTACAACGAGTACGTCTCCAATTATTTTTCTTTCCCTTCGCGAACTTTGCTCAAATCTATAAGTCCTTATCTTAGTGTTTAAAGTTCTTTGTAAATAATTTCTATCACTTTCTTCGTTTCAGAACCAAACTTATCCTTTGCCTCGAGCTTAAGTATAGTATAGCCAGGGTTGAGGAGCAATGTATCGGAAAAATTACCTGCTTTGTCGGTATAGAGTGGACGGTCGTTTAACATAAGAGTGCTTACATTTTTAGCTACACCTTTGACTTCAATGAGTGCTGTAGTGTATGTCGCTCCATTAATAGGAGAGACGACTGTAATTTTTGGACCACCAAGTATTTTTTGTGCTTGAAAGATACTGTAACCAACAACGATTACTCCAAGTATAATAAGTGAATAAAATTTAAGATAGTAAATGCCATTGTGATGCATAGAGATAACTATTCAGTAGGTGCTTCATCTTTGGAGACCAAGATGTCACGAGCCTTTGCTCCAGAACCAGGACCAATTACCTGACGGTCTTCTAGGGCATCGATCAAACGCGCTGCTCGTGCATAGCCAATACCGAGTTTTCGCTGGAGATATGAAGTAGAAGCCTTGCCGGACTCAATGACGATAGAACGCGCTTCTTCATAGAGATCATCTTCTTCACTACCTTCTTCTTCAAGACTTGCTTCAAAAATAGAATTCTTGCCCCCGCTCACTTTCCCGGAAAGGTCAATTTCATTTGGAAGTTCGGGAGAATAATTATCGGAAAGATATTTTACGACACTTTTCAGTTCATTTTCAGAAATATAGGCGGACTGGATACGCTGAGGCTGTGACATTTCTCCAGAAAGGTAGAGCATATCTCCAGCGCCGAGGAGTTTTTCTGCTCCGGACATGTCGAGGATTGTACGAGAGTCGATTTGAGATGACACCTGAAGTGCAAGGCGAGTCGGAATGTTCGCCTTGATAAGTCCGGTAATAACATTAACGCTTGGTCGCTGGGTAGAGAGTATCAGGTGGATACCGACTGCACGCGACATCTGAGCAAGGCGTACAATACCTGCCTCGAGCTCTCGTGGGTATGCCTGCATAATATCTGCAAGCTCGTCGATTACGATGACGATGTACGGCATTGTTTCTACCGGATCACTTTCCCCTCTGTTACTCTTTGCTTTTTTGAGTGCCGGTTCGACGATATTCTTGTGGTATGACTCGATATTCTGAAGAGAAACGCTCTGGAGAATATCGTACCGACGATCCATTTCTTTCGCGGCCCATTTAAGTGAAAGGATAGCTTTCTTGGCATCAGTAATCACTGGAGTCAGAAGGTGAGGTATTTTGTTATATAAAGTAAGTTCCACTCTCTTTGGGTCCACCATGATGAATTTGAGGTTTTCAGGGGAATTGCGATACAAAAGCGAGGTGATAACCGCATGGATCGTCACAGACTTTCCAGAGCCAGTCGCACCTGCGATGAGCATGTGGGGTGCTTTGGCAAGGTTTGCAAAATATGACATACCAGAAATACCTTTTCCAAGACAGATCATGAGAGGTTTTTCTGAATTCTGGAATTCAGAAGATGCGAGGATAGAACCCATGCCCACAGTAGTCTTACTGGTGTTCGGGATTTCAATACCGACGAGTGACTTGCCGGGGATCGGCGCTTCGATACGGAGCGGGTGTGCGGCAAGAGCAAGAGAGAGGTCATTTTGAAGACCGAGAATACGAGAGAGCTTCACTCCTTCTGCGGGTTTGAGTGCATACCGAGTAATAGAAGGTCCGACAGACACTTCATCCATTTCTACATTGATGCCAAAGTTTGCAAGCGTACGCTTGATGATATTTGAATTTGCTTTAATATCTCCGACACCTGGTTTACCGCGGTCCTTCTCAAGGAGAGTCAGAGGAGGAGGGACAAATTCTTTGCCGGAAAGAGAAAGGAACCCACCGCCGAGGTCAAATTCTTTTCGCTCATCATCTCCGGATATTTTTTTGTTTGTTGCTCTTGGCTCTTCTGCTTGTGCAAGTGCCTGGGCTGTGGCTGGAGTAAGTATCGGCTCGCGGTCTTCTATTCCCGCTTCCGTTCCTGGAAGAGGTTCTTTCTTTTTAAAGAAAGATGCGAAGCGGAGTTTGAGTGGAATATCAAACATAACCAAGAAAGAAATAATGCCGAAGGCAATCAGAATAATGACAGATGCATAGAGGTCAAAAAGTGAAAGAAGCGGTGAAGAGATGAGGTTTCCGACAACACCACCTTTGCCACCAAGCTCTGAGGTCGAAGTAAAGATATTGAGCAGGGCAAGGGTAGAAGAGAAGAAGAGTAGCCCTCCAACACTATGCGTGAGCGCAAGTTTTTTTTTCAAGGAATTGAAAAAAGAAATACAGAGGATGAGAAATATAAGAGGAAGGAGCCAATAGCCGTACCCAAAGAGATTTTTCAAAAAGTCATATGACCAGAACCCAACCTTTCCTCCACGTGCAAAGCCTGAGAGTGTAAAAAAAGTGGCGAGTACAAAAAAAATTACGGCAATAATTCCCTGAATAGTCTCTTCTTGTAAGTAAGTAAACAGCCCACCTTGTACTTCACCTTCTTTATCTTCCTGTTGTTTTTTCTTTCGTCCCATTGTTTTTCTTTTTCTATATTGTAACACAAAGGGTGGAGACAAGAGATATGAGATATGAGAGAAATGCAAAGAATTGAGATAATAGAAATGCAAAAACGCAGACTTGGTTCGTGTGTATAATTCTCACATCTCATATCTCTTGTCTCATATCTCCACCCTATGTATAATGGACAGCATCGGACAAGCGCTTGCCACCTTAAAAGACATATGGTATTATATAAGACAATATAGGACGTCTAATAAATGTCTATAAAACAAAAAAATAAGCTAATGGACACTCAAGGTCACAAAAAAGACATAGCATCCGAACATGATCCAGAGAAATCTATGGCGGTAAATAGCTTGGAAAATATGCAAAGTCAAAGCCCTATTGATTATTTCTCCAAAGATCAATCGTTTGTTTTTGTCTACAAAAAGACAGAAAAATTAGCCACTGCCCTTTACATGGTAACCAACCTTTTTGGAGACAACGAGCCGATGAAGTGGACACTTAGGACTAAAGTTTCCAATCTATTGTCCTTTATAATCGGGTTCAAGGATATTCTTGAATCAAGAGAGTATGAGTTTTCAAATGATGTGAAGACCAAAGTCCTTGAAGTCGTCTCGCTTCTTGAAGTGTCGTCTCGTTCTGGTCTGGTGTCGCCTATGAATTTCTCAATCCTTAAAGGGGAATTTATGAACCTCGTCAGCTCACTTGGTGCTCTCCGGAAAGAACAGCAAGAGGGAACTCAGTTTGCCTTATCTAAAACATTCTTCGAGGTGCCCCAAAATCATCAAAATACGGCAACTTCTTCACCCAACACTCATGGATCTTTTGATATAAAGGCAGAGTATAAAGGTCAGCAGTATGCCATAAAGGACAGAGTGTCTTTTAAAGAAGAGTCTCCTGAAGCCAATGGTTTTAAAAAGACAAATCGTCAGTCAATTATCGTGAATCTCCTCAAGAAAAAGAAAGACCTAACTATTAAAGATATTGCTCAGGTCATACGTGATTGTAGTGAAAAAACCATACAAAGAGAGCTTATTGCACTCATTGATGCTGGTGTCCTTAAGAAGATAGGTGAGCGCAGGTGGAGTCGCTACTCGCTTCGCGGAGCGTAAGTTTCAGAGTTAAAGGTTAAAAAGTTACTGAAAAACTACTAGGCCAACCGTAATTTTATAGACTTTATGAACTTTAGACTTTTGACTAAATTATTGACTTTTGACCCCTCTCTATGAGATACTAAGCTACGTGGGTCATACAAGGAAAAGCTCCATTTTGAAGCCTCTCCTGCATAGTTATCCACATCAATTATTTTGTGAGACGGCGTCTCGCATATATAATTGTCTAGATAGGTAGTATGTCTTTACTAAACACTTAGTTAGGCATTCTGTTTATCACATTTCCGTACTCAGGTTTTGTCCGTACGAATCGATCCTTGACAACTTAATATCAAATAATGTTTTAGGGCTTTCATAATTAAAAAGCTCATTTCTGCGTTACAGAAATTATCCCGCCCTTTACTGAAGTACAGACATACAGACATACATTCACAAACTATCTTTCATGTTTGTGTCGGTCTGTGCATCTGCTGCCACCATGTGGCAGATCGTACAAATATAAACATGAGAGGTTAGTTGAGTTGAGAGTGCATGACATTTCTTTTCATTAAGAATGTTATGTACGACTCGGTTCAAAATTATCAAGAAGTTATTTATCGGTTCGTGCACCAAGGTCATGTCACATTATTAGTAACAGACATGACGTGGACACAATTTACAAAACGAATATATGATAGCAAAATCAAAGTTTGCAAAGATTGTTGCTGGTATCGTAGGATTCACAATGGCATTTTCATTTGTCGTAACTCCGGTTACTGCATCTGCTGCTACCGCTGCGGAACTACAGGCCCAGATCAACAGTTTACTTGCAACAATTCAAGCGTTGCAGTCACAGCTTTCATCTTCAACAGGTGGAACTACGACTACAACAGGATATACATTTAACACAAACCTAACTATGGGTAGTAAGGGTACTGACGTTATGAATCTTCAAAAGGTTCTTAACGCAACAGACGGTACACAGCTTGCAACAGTTGGTGCAGGTTCACCAGGCAATGAAACAAGTGCTTTTGGTGGTCTTACACGAGCAGCGGTGATTAAATTCCAGCAGAAATATGGAATTACACCAGCAGTTGGTTACGTAGGAGCAATCACACGAGCTAAACTCAATTCAATGGGTGGTTCAGTTGTTGTTGTCCCTCCAGTAGTCATTCCAGGTACAAACCCACAGGGTGGAGCACTTACAGTTTCAATGGCATCACAGCCTTCAAACTCTCTTGCACCAGGTGGCGCAGCTCGAGTTCCGTTTACATCTCTTACACTTACAGCAGGTGCTTCAGATGTAACTGTTAACTCTATTACTGTAGAGCGAACAGGACTCGCAGTGAATTCTGTATTTTCAGGAGTAGTACTCTTGAAAGCAGATGGAACACAAATTGGTATAGCAAAGACTCTTAACTCAAACAACCAGGCAATGGTTGGTGAGCCAATGGTGATCCGAGCAGGTACTTCTCAGACCGTAACAGTTGCTGGTAACATGGCTTCACAATTAACACTTTCCGGTCTTGCTGGTCAGGTTGTTGGTCTAAACGTTGTTGCAGTTAACTCTTCAGCATCAGTTTCAGGATCACTTCCTATCATGGGTGCTATGCATGTGATAAACGGAACACTTACAATCGGTACGGCGCAAATGACTAGTTCAGCATTTGATCCAAACTCTGCTCAGTCAAAGGAAATCGGCACAACAAACTACAAGTTTGCTGGAGTTCGAGTTACAGCTGGTTCAGCAGAACAAGTTAGACTTTGGTCAGTAAGATGGAACCAAACAGGTTCAGCATCTGCAAACGACCTTTCTAACGTAAAAGTTTTTGTAGACGGTACAGCATACGACACAACAGTGTCAGTTGATGGTAAATATTACAGTGCTAACTTCTCTGGAGGAATTCTAATGGACAAAGGTAACTCAAAGGATATTTACATCCAAGGAGATATCGTTGGTTCAAATGCTTCTGGAAGAACTGTACAGTTTGACCTAAACAGGAACACAGATGTTTATGTATCCGGCATAACTTTTGGGTACGGAATAACAGCGACACAAAGTCAAAACGGAACTGTTGGAGCAACAGGATCTCAGTTTACAGCTGGTACACCATTCTTTGATGGTTCACTAGTATCAGTTACTGGAGGTTCTGTAACAACTATCCAGAAGGCAACTTCTGTAGCTGCAACTAACGTAGCACTTAATGTTTCAAATCAGATTCTTGGTGGGTATCAGACAGATATTAAAGGTGAACCTATCTCTGTACAGAGTTCAGTATTCAACTTTAATTACAGCGCAGGTGTATTAGCTTCTTCATACCTTTTGACAAACGTATCTATCGTTGACTCAAACGGTGCTGTAGTTGCTGGTCCAGTTGACGCTACAAACGTAGGTGGAGTTGCTCAGAAAGTTACATTCACAGATACGATTACATATCCTATCGGAATGAAAACTTACACTATGAAAGGTAAAATCCCTTCAGGTGTAGCAAACGGAACAACACTTACAGCTTCAACAACACCTTCATCTGATTGGACAAACTTAACAGGTCAGACTACTGGTAATACAATTAGTCTTTCAGGAAACGGTGTCTTCACAATGAACTCAATGACAATTAAGGCAGCAGCTCTCGCAGTAAGCGTTTCAGCTACTCCTTCAGCACAGTCAATTGTTGCAGGATCACAGGGTGTAACATTTGCTAACTACCAGTTTGATGCATCACAGTCAGGTGAAGACGTACGTCTTTCATCACTTGCTTTGACAAACGGAGGTTCAAACACAACAGGTGTAACTTCATGTCAGTTGTTCGACGGTTCAACAGCTTTGAACACAGGTTCAAACTCAGTTAACCCAACAATAGCTGCTACATCATTTACACTTGATCAACAGCTTGTCATTGCAAAAGGCACAGTCAAGACTTTGACATTGAAATGTAACGTTTCTTCATCTGCTTCCCCTGCTAGTACATTCCAGTGGGGCATTACAAGTGGACAGATTGGCCTTATCGCTGTATCTGGCGTAACTTCTTCAAACTCTGTAACAGCTACTGGTTCAACTGGTACTGGACAGATTATGACAGTTGGAGCAGGATCACTCGTGGCATCTATAGATTCATCGAGCCCTTCATACTCTGTTGTGGCAGCTGGTTCTATGGGTAACACTTCAGGTGTATTCAAATTCCGAGCTACAAACGAGGCAGTTAACCTAAACCGACTTGGTCTTAGATTGACTTCAGGTGCAGCTTCTGACCTTATCCAGGTATCTATCTGGGATGGTGCAACACAAGTTGGTACAGCAGTATTTACTGGTAACAGTACATTCGCTACATCAACATTTGCAACTCCAGTAGTACTTCCAAAGGATACAGACAAGGCTTTGACAATCAAGGTTGACCTTGCAATGGTGGGAACATCACAGCCAGGTGCACAGGGATCACTCATAAGAGTTGATTTCAATGGTTCTGACTCAACAGGTACTCAGGGAACAGGAGTAGGTTCTGGTAACACAATCAACGCAACTGGTTCTACAGCAGTAGCAGGTGTACGATTGTTCAAATCATTCCCTACACTCGCTCTCGATACTCTTGGTTCAACAGGACTCGTAGACGGACGACTTATCCGATACAAGGTAACTGCTAACTCAAATGGATCTATTGGAATTTCTTCAATGAAGTTCTCAGTAGCTACTACGTCAGCAACAGTTACTAACGTATCTCTGTATGCCTTTACAGACGCTTCATACTCTTCTCCAATTTCTGGACAGGGTGTAAGTGGTCAGATCGGCTCAACAGCAGCTACTATCCCACAGGGACCAACATCATTTGCAATCGCTCCAACAACAAACCCAGTTCAGGTTTCTGCTGGTGCAACATTGTACTTTGAACTCCGTGGATCAATTGCTGGTGTAACTACAGGTTCATCTGCAGTTACAACACTTTTGGGTGACTCAGCATATCCAACAAACTTGACTACAGGATTCAACGTGGCGACATCGTCAGCGTTGACATCAGGTAACAACTTTGTATGGTCAGGTAATGCGACTTCTACATCTGGAATGTCAGACGTAGACTTCTCAAACGGTGCAAGTCTTCCAGGCTTCCCATCAAATGGTCTTATCCAGACTCGATCTAACTAATACTTAGGTTACGTACGGTTAACACTAACTGACAAAAAACCACTCCCGAAGGGAGTGGTTTTTTGCTGTATATTTCCGGTTCTTTTGGTATAATGGGTTGCATATGAATTCACAAAAAAGAAATAGTATTATCGGAGTTTTGGTGCTCGTGCTTTTAATTGGACTCTCAGTGGTTTTTTATAAGTCCAAAGGAAAAATTGACGCAGGTGTTTCTTCACAGGTGGGGACAACTACAGATACAACTCTCGATACCGCAACGACAACAATAGTTGATCTTGGTGGGGGAATTACCACTACTGTACCCAAAGGTTATACCGTGGAGATTGTAAAAGGTTCAGGAGTACCACAACCAATCCCTTCTCTTACACGCGCAGTAGTTTTTGCACCAACAGTTGACCCGAGAGTAAAGGTTGCGATTGAGGCAAAGGTGCCAGAGCTTCAAGCAGTGCTCAAAAAGGATCCGACAAAGTTTGATTATTGGATTGACCTCGGTACACACTTTAAAGTGGCAGGTGACTACACAGGCGCAAAGCTTTATTGGGACTATGCAGGAAGACTTGCCCCAACCGACTATATTTCTTTTGGAAACCTCGGAAACATGAATGCATATTATTTGAAAGACATGATAGTTGCAGAAAAATACTACAACCAAGCAATCAAAAACGGCCCCACTCAATCTTACCTCTACATCCAACTCGCAGAAGCATTCCGAGATGTATCGAAAGACACAGTAAAAGCAAAAGCAGTAATCGAAAAAGGCCTCAAAGCAAAACCAAACGACCCCGCCCTCCTCGAATTCAAAACAACTCTATAATCCAAGGACTCCCCTTGAATTGTATATCCA
>Ga0163153_10004376_pt1 | contig 17858 bp, 16 predicted proteins | sample OliLakLV19MP6IB1_FD_148629 | JGI IMG/M metagenome (GOLD analysis project Ga0163153, IMG submission 148629) | Freshwater microbial mat bacterial communities from Lake Vanda, McMurdo Dry Valleys, Antarctica - Oligotrophic Lake LV.19.MP6.IB-1 | ecosystem: Environmental > Aquatic > Freshwater >... | reverse complement strand
AACCTATTGTTTTGCGTTGTTGCAGCAGGGCCATACCATTGCCGAACTGGAGTCCGCTATGCCTGCATTCCTCAAAAAATACCACCACCCCGAGAGCGAAACGCTGTTTCAATACAAACCGCTGGCGCTGACAAGCCTGCACCTCGACAGGGGTTACGGAGGCGGGCAGATCGCCAAAAATTACCTCTGGGCCTTGGCATTTATTGGTATATTCCTCCTGATCACAGCCTGTGTTAATTTTATCAACATGGCTACCGCCCAGGCGCTTAAACGCGCCCGGGAAGTCGGCGTACGCAAATCGCTGGGCAGCACCCGGGGCCAGTTGTTCTGGCAGTTTATGTTTGAAACCAGCCTGATCGTTATTGCAGCCGTCGGGATCGGCTTTGCTACGGCCTGGTTTTCATTGCCGTATCTGAATACCTGGATAGAAGAGGGTATCCATTTTACAGGCCCCGGTCGTTTGCCATTGGTCGGTTTTATTGCGGGCCTGAGCGTATTAGTTGTTTTTCTGGCAGGCGCCTATCCGGGACTGGTGCAGGCGCGTTTTCAGCCGGTGGTATCGCTTCGGGGCCAGGTGGACAGCCGGCAGGCAGGCGGACTTTCCCTGCGCAGGATTTTAGTCACCTCACAATTTGCTATTTCACAAATCCTGATCATCGGCGCAGCTGTAGTGACGGCCCAGATTCAGTTTGCCCGCGATGCCGACTGGGGGTTTCGCTCCGGGGTGGTACTTACATTGCCTGTACCCGAGCGCAGCCAGATGAATACATTGCGCGAACAAATCTCCGCGATTACAGGGGTAAAAAACGTCTCGTTCTGTTATCAGCCGCCTGCTTCCAACTCCAACAATCAGACCGGCGTTCGATTTGATAACCGGCCGGAAGGAGAGCCCTGGATCGTCAACAACAAACCCGCAGACGTGCATTATCTTGAAACGTTCGGGCTCCGGCTGGTGGCGGGACGAAACCTGCAACCCAGCGATACCGTCCGGGAATACCTTGTCAATGAAACGTTTGTAAAAAAACTGAACCTGGCTTCTCCGGAAGAAGTGCTGAACCGAAAAGCAAACATCGATGGTGTAACGGCGCCGATTGTGGGGGTGATACAGGATTTTCACAACTGGGAATTATCAGAGGCTATTTCCGCCATCTCGATATCTACCGATTCCAAATCCTATTCCAATTGTGCGGTGGAACTGACGTCGGTCAATCCGGCACCCGTCCTGTCCCAGATCAAAAAAGTGTGGGAAAAAAACTTCCCCGATTATTACTACGAATGCACTTTTATGGACGATCAAATGGAGGAGTTCCTGCGATCGGAAAATATCATCATGCAACTGATCCGCATTTTCGCAGGTATTGCCATTTTTATCGGCTGCCTGGGATTGTACGGACTGGCTTCGTTTATGGTCGTGCGGAAAACCAAAGAAATCGGTATCCGAAAAACCCTGGGTGCTACCGTTCCGGGTATTCTGTGGCTCTTCGGGAAGGAATATTTAAGGCTGATTATCGTTGCTTTTGTCATCGCCGCGCCAGTCGCATGGTGGGTTATGAATGCCTGGTTGCAGGATTACGTGTACCGCGCTCCATTCGGCCCCGGCATTTTTGTGGTCGGCCTGTTGTCCAGCTTCTTCGTCGCGTTTTTGACGGTCGGTTTCCAGAGTATTCGGGCGGCTATAGCCAATCCGGTGAAGAGTCTGAGGAGTGAATAGAGGTGAGAGAGGTGAGAGGTGAAAACATCCCCTTCGGCCTTTTTTTATAGGTTTAGGTTAGGCTTTTCAGGCTTGTATTCTTCAAACTCCCAATATTTCAGGAGAAACAAATCAACATACCTCTAACCGAATGCCACTCACGACTCACGACTCACGATTACAGGCCTGAAAAACGAAGCCTAAAATACCAGAGCGGCCAAGCGGGACGCCTCTCACCCTCTCACTTCTCACTTCTCACTTCTCACCTCTCTCACCTCTCTTACCCGCTTCACTACTTCCGCCACCTGTTTTTCCAGGCCTGCCCAGTCTTTTTGCTCCATCACATCTTTGGTAATCAGTTTCGATCCCATACCAACACAGGTAGCGCCGGCTTCAAACCAGCCGCGCAGGTTGGCAGCGTCGGGTGATACGCCGCCGGAGATCATGGATTTGGTCCAGGGGCAAGGCGCCAGGTGCGCTTTTATAAAGGCAGGGCCAAGTACTTCTCCGGGTGTTATTTTGACGATTTCAGCGCCTAATTCCTCTGCGCGGCCAATCTCGGAAGGTGTTGTGACGCCCGGAATAACAGCCACTTTCCGGCGGTTGCAGGTCAGGATCACGTCCTCGCGAAGCAGCGGCGTAATCACAAAATCGGCGCCCATTTGCAGGTACAAGGCGGTAGTACCCGTATCCTGAATGGAGCCGATGCCAAGCAATAAACCCGGCAACTCGCGGCGGACGCGTTTTATCAAGTTGGCAAACACTTCGTGGGCAAAAGGCCCGCGGTTGGTAAATTCGATTACCTGTGCCCCGCCCCGGTAGCAGGCTGCTGCCAACTGAAAGGCGACTTCCGGATCGGAGTGATAGAACAAGGGCATAAAACCGGATTGCTGCAAAGTTTGATAGACGTGGAGGCGCATGATTTAGAGGTGAGAAGTGAGAGGGTGAGAGAGGCGAGAGGCGTCCCGCTTGGCCGCTCTGGTGGTTTTTGATTTGAGTTTTTCAGGCCTGTATTTTTAACCGGAGTATATGCCGGTCGATGTAGAGGCTGTGAAAAAGAACAGCGCGACAAAGCGCCAGTCATTTGAAAAATATTTCAGTAAACGTATGCAAAATGTCCTGTTTCAACCGGATTTTTAGAAAAATATTACCTGTAAACGAAACAAATATGTCTTTTACCTTTCATCAAATATCTGAATATACTTTTTTAACAAAAAAATGCATTTTATATAAAAAAATAAACAAAAAATGTCGTAAAAACCCTGCTTGTTTGTCGTAATAACCAAACACAACCTTCAGTCTCATTGTCCTACTTTTGCACGTATATGTTTAGTTTCCCTCATTCTTAATTTACATCAGCTCGATATGCGAAAAGTAAAACTGCAAATGCAAATCTCCCTCGACGGATTTGTCGCAGGGCCGAACTGCGAAATGGATTGGATGGTCTGGAACTTGGACGCGGCGCTTGGAAATTACGTGACGGGCAATTACGGAACCTATGGATTGTATCATCATGGGGCGCGTACTGGCCGAGGGTTTTATCAACCACTGGGCAGCCATTGCAGCCAATCCGGATACCACCGAGCCATTTGCCCGGAAAATGCACGAAACGCCTAAAATTGTTTTTTCCAAAACATTACATACACACGACTGGCAGCATACCACTATCGCCCAAAACGATTTGGTAACAGAAGTCACCAACCTGAAAAACCAGGAGGGGCAGGACATTATCGTGTACTGCGGCGGCAATTTTGTAACGAACCTGATCAAACACGGGCTGATCGACGAATACCATCTTTTTGTAAATCCTGCAGCGCTGGGCAACGGTATGTCCATTTTTCAGGGTATAGAAAACAGGCAGGCGTTCAAATTGATGGAGGCCAGGTCGTTTGAAGGCGGAATTACGGTGCTGTGTTACAAGCCCGATGCGTGATATATTAATTGATGTTCCATCACTCTACGATCGGAACAACAAACGCCACATTCCGCTTCAGTCCCTCAAATTTCACCCGCTTGACCGCCGATTTTTTAAAAACCCTGCTAAAAACGTCCTCCGTCAGTTCCTGCCAGTCACGGCGGCTGAGTTGCAGCAGATCGGGATGTGGTTCGAGCGCAGGTTCCGCATGGCGTTCTGCAAAACGGTTCCAGGGGCACACGTCCTGGCAGACATCGCAACCGAACATCCAGCCGTCCATGTTGTCCTGGAATTCGGCAGGAATATTATCACGCAGTTCGATGGTCAGGTACGAAATACATTTGGATGCGTCCAGAAAATAGCCTTCCGGTGAGATCGCCTCGGTTGGACAGGCATCGATGCAGCGCCTGCAAGTGCCGCAGTGGTCGCGGATGGGGTCATCGTAGAGCAGCGGCAGATCGCAGATAATTTCAGCAAGAAAGAAAAAAGAGCCGCGTTTGGGATGAATGGTCAGCGTATTGCGTCCGTTCCAGCCCAGCCCGGCGCGGCGTGCCCATTCGCGTTCCATCACCGGCGCCGAATCGACAAAACATCGCCCGTTCACCTCGCCGATTTCGGCTTGCATAAAGGCCAGCAAGGCTTTTAGTTTGTCTTTCACCACATGGTGATAGTCTTCACCATAGGCGTATGTAGCGATTTTGGGCGCTTCCGGGTCTTGTTGCTTATCGGGATGGAAGTAATTAAAAGCCAGGCAAATTACCGTTTTTGCGCCTGGCACTAATTTGGTCGGATCGATGCGTAGGTCGAAATAGTTTTCCATGTAAGCCATCCGGCCATGTGCGCCCTGTTGCAGCCATTTTTCCAATTGACGCGCCTCTTCGTCGAGTTGCTCCGCGCGGGCAAAGCCTACGAATTCAAAGCCAAGTCGGTGGGCCTCCTGCCGGATCAGGTCGCTGTGTTGCTGGATGGGCATGTTTGATGGTTTCATGGTTTGAAAGGTTTGATGGTTTGAAAGGTTTGATGGTTTGGGGCGACAACTCAAACCATCAAACCTTTCAAACCTTTCAAACCATCAAACTTTTCCCTTAACTATTCAAAACGACGCTTATAAAACCACGTATTATCGTTCAAAGTAAAGCCCAGTGATATACGGAAATACGTCTCTTCGATCGGCGAATTGTTGCCAAGTTTGCCAATTTCAAAAGCAGAATTGACAAAAGAAGTCTGCTGACGGGGCAGCACAATCGGGAATCCGAATCCGAATGAAACGCCCACATCGTCCAAGCCCTGGCCATTGATGACCCGCGAATCCTGGCGGTAATAGCCGCCTATGCGGTACCGTATGCGTTTGGCGTACCGGTTATAGGAAGAGAAATCGGGTATAAATTCTGCGCCCGCAGAAATGGAAATGGTATTGCGGAATGTTTCCGGCCGTGCTTCATTCTTGTAATCGGACCAGGATTCGAAGCCGAACTGCGCACCGAGCCTGAGTTTTTCTAATTTTACATATTGTATACCGAACGTAATGCCTGCGGGCAGCGTCAGATCGCGGCGCACATCCGTTTCCTGCGTGAGCGTATCAGCGTTGGCATATTGTCCGTTGGACGAACGGCCATTGCTGCGGATGAAATACGCATCCGATACCGTGTTCAGTTTGTGTTTGCTTTCTGCGGTCAGACCCAGCGTGATCCAGCGCGTCATTACATCCTTGTTATTGGGAGCATACGCTAAAGGAATATCCTGTTGGAAGCCCACGTTCCAGACGAAACCATTGATACCGATATCCTGCCGGATATTGTTCTGAAAAGTAGGGAACAGGGTATCGTTGAAAAAAGTCGTGTTTTCGTAAATGGATTTGCCAAACATCCAGCCCAGCGTAGCGCCGAACGCGGTATTGTTATGCCGAACGCCGTTCGACCACTGCATGCGGTAAGTGCCGCCGTTGCCCTGGAAAGTTGTCTGCACTTCCCCCACATCCGGCAAGGTTTCATCCGCCCGGATATTGTAACCGACCACGGAATAAGGGGTGAGCGCGAAGCCCATGCCAAATTTCCAGGGCGTTTTATTGCGGTCCAACACCTCATTGATCGGGCTTCTCAGGGTAAAACCAAGCGCCAGGTAGGCCAAGTTGCCCGACCAGTTATCTTTCGTGTCAGTGGCGGTTGCCAAATGGCTGTATTTCGCATACAGGCCCGTTTCGAGTGCGGTAGAACGCAGGAAAGCAAAAGAAGCGGGATTTTGCAGGTTCAGGTGAAACGGATCGTGAAAAGCCGCCGACTGACCGGCCATGCCCGTTTGATGGATCAGCGATTGTGTGATAGGATCGCCGATTCCAAAGCGCGAATACGGAGAGTTTAGTTTGGGCTGCGCCCATGCAGCAAACGTAATCAGGCAAAAAAAGACAGAGGCTAAAAAGCGCATAATTTGTTGCTAATGAAAAACTTGAATCGTTTTTCTCTATTGAAAATGATGTCGTAAAATGTGGTTCAGTCCAAAAAGCGTCAGCTCGGGTTGGCAGATCAGATCAGGATGATGAATGCTCAAAAAGCCTTGTAAAAACGCTGCATCCCCACCGGTCAGCAGCACTTGCAACGGAGCAACCTGCTGTTGAAACAAGCGGGTAAAACCTTCTATTTCTAAAACGGCACCCCGAATCGCACCATTTTGCAACGCCGTTTGGGTACTGTCGCCGATGGTATTTTCCGGCATTTCCATGGGTACTTCCGGCAGCCGGGCGGTAAAGTGGTGCATCGCCCGAATCCGCATCATCACCCCCGGCGCGATATTGCCGCCGTGGTAACGCCCGTCGGAAGTGATTAAATCGTACTTGATGCAGGTGCCGCAATCCACCACCAGACAATGGCGGTCGGGGTAAAGCGCTTGGGCGCCGGCCACCCCCGCCAACCTGTCTTTCCCCAGCGTGAGCGGGGTGCGGTACAGGTTTTGAAAAGGCAGCGCCGTTTCGTGCGTCAGTTCCAGCACATTAAAATATTCCTCCAGTTCTTCTTTCAGGCCGGTATCAGGTGTTGATACCGAACTGAAGATGACACAACGCACGCCGTTTTGGTTGCCGTAACGCAGCAGTTCTGCTAACGTCCAGTCTGTCCAAATCGCTTGCTCGACCAGCGTATTTTCTTGAAAAAGGCCGATTTTGCTGCGCGTATTGCCGATGTCAATCACCAGGTTCGTCATGCGGGCGCAAAGGTAACGATCATTTGCGGGTTTGCGGGAGTTGCCCTGAAAAACAAAAACGCAGGCTTCCTGCTGAAACCTGCGTTTTGTTTGTAGCGCGAGCGAGACTTGAACTCGCGACCTTGCGATTATGAATCGCATGCTCTAACCAGCTGAGCTATCGCGCCATGCTTTTCAAAAGCGGCGGCAAAGGTAAAACGCTCTGCGACATTTTACAAATAATGGCTGCTTTTGAAAGCAAAAATTTCCAAACGGATTAATTTTCCCGTTCGTACTGGCAGCATCCGTGCAGATTAACGTACACCTCGTCGGCTGCTTTCACCTTTTCCGTGTCATGCCCCACGGCAGCAACGGCTTTGTGTACCTGTGAAGGTTTCACTTTAGCCGGATCGAAAGTAATGGTCAGTATTTTGCTGTCCACATCCCAGTCGGCTACGGTGACGCCGTCTATTGTAGCGGCTTTTTCAATGCGTTTTTCGCACATGCCGCAGTTGCCGAGAACTTTGAATTTAGTGGTCATGGTGGAAACCTCTGTTCCGGCGTTGGTTTGAGCGTTGGAGATGCTGAGGTTTGTGAGGAAAAGGATACTGAAAAGCAATATGGATTTCATGATGTAAGAATTTTATGATGAATGTTTGAGAGGGGGGTGATTGGGTTTTACCCGTCGTAGCGGGATGGAACACAGATAAACGGATTAGACACAGATTTTTTTCTCGTAGAGTAGGATTTTTCCGCTTCGCGCTCGTAGGAATAATAGCAACACGGATGAACGCAGATGACGCTGATTTACACGGATTTTTCCGCTTTAGAGTTGACACGGATCAAATAATGTTCCCTATTACTAAAAAAGCAAATCGCATCTCACTGCAACCCGCCTGGCGCAAAACGAATACCCAGATAAGCCACCTGCCGCATCATCGGCCCCCACACCTGGGAGCCATTGAAGAACGGGCTTTCCGGTTCGTTGGCCGCGATGATGGCATTGTGTTGCTGGAAACCGTTGAGGTTTTCGCCGCCGATGTACACTTCTAATTTTTTGCCGAAAGTCCGGGTCACCTGGGCATTCCAGATGCCGTAGGTCGGGCTGTCAGCCGGAAAATCGTGCGTGTATTCGTGCGGAATCTGCGAATTATCGGGCAGTCGTTGCGGGCCTACCACCTGTACGCGGGTGTTGAACATCCACAACTTGTTGGGTGTCGTGTAATCGAAGGTCACCAGCCCGCGGTGTTGGGCGACTAACGGCACTTTTCGCAATACACCGTCGGCGTAAGTGGCTCGCACGTCGTTCCATTTGTAACTCATTTTCACATCCAGACCGGGTAAAACATTGTACAGAAGCGATGCGAGGAAGCTGTTCGAGAAAGACTTGCCGTCGACGTTGTAAAATGAAACCTGTGTCGGCGAATAGTCCACGTCCACCAGAATCTGCTGTTCAAAATCAGTGCGATACAGGTCGACGCTGAACGAAGCGTCCCGTCGGGCGACTTTAAAATTCCGGGTAAAATTGACGCCGTAGTTCCAGGCTTCCTCCAGCCCGAGGTCGTTGGCAAAATTCAGCACGCGGTTGCTGGCCAGCAGGCTGATATTTTCTGCCATCAGGTTGGGCGAGCGGAAGCCCCTTCCTGCGGAGATGCGCGCAATACTGTTTTGCGAAAAATTGTACTTCGCGCTCATCCGCGGCGTAAACAGCAGGCGGTCGAAGCGGCTGTTCCAGTCGACCCGTGCGCCGAGTACGACCACGAGGTCGGGGATTTCCATTTCCAGGTTGGGGCGGCTGTAGGTATATTCTACCATAGCGCCCGGCAGGGCCTCTTTTCGGCTGAGATCGCCTTCATTGACCTTTTCCTGAATGTCGTCGTATTGCAGGGAAGGCGCTACGACAAATGTGTGGTCGGTTGTGCCGATAATCGTCTGATACAGGCTTTGCCAGTAGAACGACCGCTGTGTAGCGGCATAGCTGTTCGGCCCGAACAAGGCATTGCTGCGGTGCCAGGAAGCCGAAATCATATTGCCCAACTGGTTGTAAGGTTTGCCGCCGATGCCTTCATAGCCAACTTTACCCCACACTTCTACGCGGTCGTTGTTCTGATCAATACCGAACAAACCTGTTTTGCCGGCAATCGGACTGATTTGTCCGCCCTGGCGACGGTCAGTCAGCGCCTGTACATTGAATTGGGCGCACATACCGGGGCTTTCGTAAAACACCCGGTACAGGCCGTTCAACTGCTGGCGGCTGGGCGAGTCGTAGAAGTTGTCGTCGTTCATATCCCAGCGGTTTTCCACAAAACTGCCGTGCAACAGCAGTCCGTTGGAAATGCGGCCTTTCCCTTTTTTATTCAGGTGTACGTTCAGTTCGCCGCGGCCTTCTGTTGAAGTAAACACATTGACAAACAAGGGTTTATCCAAATGCGGTTTCACTAATTCGGCATTGATCTGGCCGGTAATACCGGCAAAACCGTTTTTCACCGAACTGGCGCCTTTGGCTAATTGGATGCCTTCCAGCCAGGTGCCGGGCACATATTCAAACGCAAAAGGTGTGGCAATACCGTTCATCGTCGGGCGGTTTTCCACCATAAACTGGCTGTACACGCCTCGCAGACCGAGCATCTGAATTTCCTTCACACCTGTGAGCGCGTTGGCGTAGTTGACATCCACGGCGCCGTTGGTTTCGAAACTTTCTGACAGGTTGCAGCAGGGCGCTTTACGCAGTTCCTTGCTGGAAATATGTTCCACATTGCGGGTTTCGAGCGTGGACACATGCGTATCAAAACCCGCTCCGTTTACCGTCACCTGCTGCAATTGGCGGATGCCGCTCACTTCCACCCAGATGTTGTTTTCGCCGGGCAAGACCTGCACTTCGGCGGGTGTATAACCAATGTAATTGACCACCAGCGTGGCCTCAACGGTTCGGGACGGCAGACTGAACCGGCCGGATGTATCGGTAACGGCGCCTTGTTTGGTGTCTTTCCAAAAGACGGAAGCGCCGATGAGTAATTCCTCGTTTTCATTGGTCACCATACCCGTCAGGGGTGGGGCTGTTTGTGAAAAGAGCGAATGCGTATACAGGAATAGTCCTGCCAGCAGGACAGTAATATTTTTCATAGTCAACAGGGAGACCCTGATTATTGTGATTGGATGATTCACTTGATTGCAATACAAAGCCGGGGTAGCACAGCCTTCAGGCTGTCAGGACAGGGCATTTATGCCCAGTAGTGTGGCGCTTTCCCCATGCTGCCAACCAATCACTAACAAATTGCAACACAATGGCGCACACAGATCATGCGCCCGGAAAGAGGTGGGGGAGGGTTTGGAAATGCCTGAATACCAACTAATTGTGTATGGGTTGGATATTCAGTCTGCCATACAAAAACAGGCACCGGAGGAAGATCTGCCGGACAGTGAATAATTTTACCGAAATCTGATTCCGCGACGGTGAATTCGGGTTTTAATTGAAATACCCGGGTTGTTTTTTTCGTGCAACCGTGTTCTTTGTCGGTGTCGGCAGCGCCTTTTGCACAGCAGGATTGCTGCTCGGGCGATTCTTTGGCGCAGCATGCAGGTATGCTTGCGGCATGCTCCTCATTTATTTTTTGGGCCGAACATTCGTCCTGAGCGGTAAAAAGCGATACCGAACGCATGCCTGCACAATAGCAGTATATCTGGTGCACGCTGACGCCCATCGTGGCCGTGATCAGCGCGGCCATCCATATCCAGGCGAAAGATTTTTTTACCAGAACAGACATGTGTTTTTGATGTATTGAGTATTTGAAGATTCGAGTAATAGAGTATTTATGACTGGTTAAGTGAGGAACGTTTCCAAAATAAGGGTGTAGAAAACCGAGACATTACCCGGAGACATTTGTACCCTTATTTAAAACCTGTTCCTAACGATGAAATGACAGCCATTTTTTTTCAAATTTTCCGGATTTCGTAATCTTCAACAACGCTGCAAAAGTACGCAAAAAATTGCCCGATAAAAAGGCTTTTCTTATATTTTGCAAGGTGTTTGCAATAGAGAGCAGCGTAAGGAGTCGCTGTGAAGATCATTCACAACCCACGATTCACGACCCACGTGGCGACGATGGCTGATTTTAAAAAACCAATACACGATCGCTTTCAGCGGTTCAGGCCCCAGTTCAGCCATCTCCATAACTTTGGATGTGTCGTCTGGCAGCGCATCCGGAAATCAGCAAAAAATCCGGTAGCGACCGTCAATACGCCCACAGCAACAATACCGGTCGGGATGCCGAACGCATCGGCCAGTACGCCCGTTAGTAAAGCCCCGATGGCATAACCCATATCCCGCCAAAATCGAAAAACGCCGAGGCTTTTGGCCCGGTCAAAAGGGTGCGTATTTTCGGCAATGGAAGCCAGAAAAGTGGGATACACCATGGCCGTGCCCCAGCCCAGCAAGGCAAGCAGTGCGGCAAACGCTGCAAAACTGTCCACCCATGCTAACCCAAGCAAGGCTACTCCTTGCAGCACCATCCCCCACAGGAGCAAGTCTTTTTTACAAACAAAATCGGACAACCGCCCGCTGAACAACTGCCCGATGCCCCATACTGCCGGGTACACGGCGGCTAAAATGCCGATTTCATGCAAGGAAAAACCTTTCTGAACCAGAAATATGGGAAGCAAGCCCCATACCATACCGTCGTTCAGGTTGTTTACCAAACCGGTAACGGTCACAGAACCCAGGTTGCGGTGCCGCCAGCTGGTGTCGCGAAAAACATGTGCCAACCGAGGCACCTTGCTTTGCGCAGCTTCCGCTACAACATGTGCGTGCGTGTCGTGCACCAGCAGCACAGTAGCCAGTAAACCCGCCACCGATAAACCCACCCCGAGATAAAATGGATAAGGCCGTAAACCATATTCGCTCGCTATCCATCCCGTAAAAAAGGCCGCCAGCGCCACGGCGAGGTATCCGGCAAATTCATTCAAACCCATCGCCAGCCCCCGGTCGCGCTCGCCGGCAAGGTCTATTTTCATCACGACGGTAGCCGACCAGGCAAATCCCTGGTGTACGCCGAGTAAAATATTGGCTGCAATAACCCAATTCCAACTCGGGGCGTACATGAGCAGAAAAGGTACGGGCAGTCCCAGCACCCAGCCCAACAACAGCAGCCGTTTGCGGCCCAGGAGGCCGGCCAGGGTTCCGGTAAACAGATTGGCAAATGCCTTTGAAATGCCAAACGCCACGATGAAAGATAACACAGCCGTCTTGGCCGCGATACCAAATTCCACTTCGGCCAATTGCGGCAGGATGCTGCGTTCCATGCCCACCATGCCGCCTACAAAGGCGTTGATGACCACCAGGAGTGTAAATTGTCGCCAGTTTTCCCGGAGCCCCAGTTTCATTTCCTGCATTGCTGTTTTTTCTGCAAAAGTAGGGCAATGCAAGCAGTCAATTCTTTATAAATGATAAGAAATCAGTTCTATTCCCCATCAAAACAATGTTTACTTTTGTAGGTTTTAGAAGCCTCATATCAGTAGACAATTCAAACATCAATATGCAGACCGACCCTTCCCTTTTACGCAAGCTCGCCGACGAAAACGACGTCAGAATACTCCCTGCCGGCGAGGTGGTGCTCAATTTTCAGGCTTATATCAAAAGTATTCCCATCGTCTTGCGCGGCCATATCAAGGTAACGGGCGAAGATGACCAGGGCAATGAAATACTCCTGTATTACATCAAACCGGGTGAGAGTTGTGTCATGGCCATCCTCGGCGCACTGACCGGAACAGCCAGTAAAATAAAGGCCGTTACAGTAGAAGAGACCGAAATTATCTTCATCCGGCCTGAAAAAGCGGCCAGACTCGTCAAAGAATATCCGGGCTGGGCCGAGTATATTTTCACGCTGTACCAAAGCCGTTTTGAAGAGTTGCTCCAGGTAGTAACCAATGTCAGTTTCAAAAAAATGGACGACCGTATTGTGGATTTACTGCGCGAAAAGGCGAAGATTTTTGGCTCCCGTGTGATTGATATTACCCACCAGCAAATTGCAGAAGAGATCGGCAGCACCCGCGAAGTGGTGACCCGTATTTTGAAAAAACTGGAACAGGAGGATGTGCTGCGCACGGGGCGCGGGAAAATCCGGTTGGTGTGAGGTAGGAATGGGGAATGAGGAATGAGGAATGAGGATGTCTGCTCAATGCATCGTGGCGCCCGTACTATCCAGGTATGCCTGAATTGGCCCCAGACCGACGGAGGCCCTGCGTTTATCCAGATTAGGCGGGTCTTCCACTTCATATAAGACCCAGGTGCCGGTTTCTTTATCCGGCACGAACTGGCTGCCGTAGCGTTGCGGTTTGCCCTGCCGCATCAGTACCCGGTCCTTCAGGTAGGCGAGATTGGAGGCTTGGGCTTTACCATCGGCTACAGCCTGGCGCATCATGGACAGGTATTTTTCCTGCACCGGTAATTCGGCGTGTTGTATCACCAAAAAAAGCGCTGAGTTTGCCCGTTCACTCACTTCGTCGGAGCCGAGCCAGCCTTTCTCATCTAAAATTTGTGTCACCCGCATTTCATTCAGGGAATCCTGTTGCCGGTTGCGCCGCAGAAAGTCCTGAAATTCCGGCGATTTGCGTCCATGTATGGCAATCACGCTATCCCACCGGACGCGGTACCACTGATCAAGTTCATGAATCTGTTCCAATTCCAGGGTCAGCGGGTTGGTTTTTACTACCATGCGCCGTTCTTTTTTCAGTGTTATGCGGTTGAGCAAACGCGTCCAGCGGAAATCGATTTCCAACACATGAAAATCCGGAAGATTTTCCCAGGTTGACGTTTCGTCCAGAAAATTCGTTTTTTCGGCCAGTCTTTGGAGGTGAAATAAAGCAGAATCGGCAGTGCGGACGTATCCAGCGTACATTTTATTTTGAGCGGTCAAATGCAGTACAAGGGCCAACGTCCATACAACCCCACTCAACCTTCTGACAATTGTTATTGCTTTTCGTTTCACTATTCGGCTTATATGACATTTGTTACATACACGGAACGGCACAATCTCTCATCTTTGCAACAAGTTTTTCAAATAAAAAATCCAAAAGCAACCAAATTACGCGTGAAAAACATTTTTAACGCTGTATTTGTAGCCTCACTGTCCAAAAAATTGCCATCCGAATGGAATACCTGGGGTATGCCTTGTCCGTTTTAATCGGCATTTCATTGGGGTTAATTGGCGGTGGCGGCTCTATTCTGACTGTTCCGGTACTGGTATATGTGATGGGTATTAGCCCGGTGCTTTCTACGGCTTATTCGCTGTTTATTGTTGGACTGACTGCTTTGGTCGGCTCCGTCGAATATGGCAGAAAAAAGTTACTGGATTACAAAACGGCATTGATTTTTGGCATTCCGAGTATTATGGCGGTGTATAGTACCCGAAAATTTTTAGTGCCTGTCATTCCCGACCCGGTTTTTCACATCGGCAGTTTCGAAGTTACAAAAAACCTTTTTGTAATGCTCTTGTTCGCAATTTTGATGGTAGTGGCTTCCATTTCCATGATTCGCGACAAAAAGAAAAGTGACGTCTGCGAACCGAAAGAAAAACGCTACAATTTATCCCTGATTTTTGCGGAAGGATTGTTGGTCGGAACGCTCACCGGATTAGTTGGAGCAGGCGGCGGATTCCTGATTATTCCCGCACTGGTTTTGCTGGCCGGACTACCAATGAAACAAGCCGTAGGTACTTCCCTGTTGATTATCGGCGTCAAATCACTCATCGGTTTTCTCGGCGACATCGGGCATCAACCCATCGACTGGACATTTTTACTGACTTTTTCGGCTTTTGCTATTGTGGGTATCTTTATCGGCACACACCTCGCCCGGCACATCAGCGGCGACAAATTAAAACCCGCTTTCGGCTGGTTTGTGCTGATTATGGGAATCTATATTTTGATCAAAGAAATCTTTTTTCAGGCTCCGGTTATGTAACATTCATCACGAAAACGGCTCTTCAACCACCCGTACCTTTGTACGGCAAACTATCAATAAAATAAAATCATTCTTGTTATGGTAATTGAACAAATCTATACCGGCTGTCTCGCACAAGGCGCCTACTATATTGAAAGTGAAGGGGAAGCAGTGGTGATCGATCCGCTGCGCGAAGTGGAACCTTACTTGCTGAAAGCCCAAAAATCGGGCGCAAAGATCAAGTATGTTTTTGAAACGCACTTCCACGCCGACTTCGTTTCGGGCCATTTGGATCTGTCCAAAAAAACCGGTGCCGCCATTGTGTACGGCCCGCAGGCCAATCCTGATTTTGAAGCGCATATTGCAACGGATGGCGAAATATTTCAGGTGGGAAAAATCAGTTTCAAAGTACTGCACACCCCGGGCCATACCATGGAAAGCACCTGCTACCTGCTGCGCGACGAAGCGGGCAAAGATGTGGCGCTTTTTTCCGGCGACACCCTGTTTATCGGGGATGTAGGTCGCCCAGACCTGGCACAAAAAGCGGCGCACTTAACGCAGGAGCAATTAGCAGAGACGCTGTACGACTCCCTGCGCACAAAAGTGATGCCCTTAGCCGACGAAGTGATTGTTTATCCTGCACACGGTGCCGGTTCTGCCTGCGGCAAAAAAATGAGCAAGGAAACCTACGACACCCTCGGCAACCAGAAAGCGACCAATTACGCCCTGCGCGTCGATATGACAAAAGCAGAGTTTGTAAAAGAAGTGACGCATGGCCTGATGCCGCCGCCGGCTTATTTTCCCCTGAATGTGATGATGAACAAACAGGGTTACGACAGCATCGACGAGGTACTGAAACGCGGACAACACGCGCTCAGCCCCCGCGCTTTTGAAACGGCAGCCAATGAAACCGGCGCCATCATTCTCGATACCCGCCACGCCGAAACCTTTGCCAAAGGTTTTGTGCCCAACTCGATCAATATCGGTATCGACGGCAATTTCGCCCCCTGGGTAGGCGCTTTGATCCCCGATATCAAACAGGAAATCCTGCTCGTGACCGATCCGGGCCGCGAACAGGAAGTGGTCACCCGCCTTGCCCGCGTGGGTTACGATTACGTGATAGGCTACCTCGACGGCGGCTTCGATGCCTGGAAAAAAGCAGGTTTGGAAATCGATCAAATCGAACAGGTCAGTGTAAAGGAACTGGCACAATTGATACAAAAGGATAAAAACCTGCCTGTTCTCGATGTCCGCAAGGAAAGTGAATTTTTCAGCGAACACATCCAAAATGCCGAAAACACGCCTTTGGACGACGTGAACAGCAGTATGACGCAGGTGGATAAAAACAAAACCTACTACGTGCACTGCGCCGGCGGATACCGCTCGATGATTTTTGCATCTATCCTGCGCGCCCGCGGCTACGACAACCTGATCGATGTAAAAGGCGGATTTAAAGACATCAAGGAAAGCGGACAGATCGCTGTCAGCGACTATGTTTGTCCGACGACTATGTTATAAATTCTTGTTTACCACATTTCACACACTTGAACCATGTTAGATTTTCTTAAAAACGTATTCAGTAGCGGTCCTGCAACGGACTATAAAGCCTTGCTGGAAGCAGGCGCTGTCATCGTGGACGTACGCTCTGCCGGCGAGTTCAAACAGGGCCATATCAAAGGCTCGGTCAACATTCCACTCGACCAGATCGGTACAAAAATCGCCTTTCTGCAAGGTAAAAACGTGCCCGTTATCACTGTTTGCCGGAGCGGCAACCGCAGCGGCGCCGCAGCGGGAGTACTCAAAAACAATGGCATAGAGGTGTACAACGGCGGCGCATGGGATACCCTGAATGCACAGATTTAGTACATTTGATAATCAGGATAAAATTAGACAATGTTAAATCTTTGTAACGCATTGATTTTCATTGTCTTTTGTAATTTTATCCTTTTGCTTGACCGTTCAACATTGAATCTATTATGATAGAATTATTAAGCCAACCCTGGCCCTGGTGGGCCGCCGGCATCATCATCGGTCTCACAGTGCCGACGCTCCTGTTGCTTGGTAACAAACATTTTGGCATTTCCTCCAGCATGCGACATATCTGTGCAGCGTGCTTTCCGGCTGGTATTCCTTTTTTCAAATATGACTGGCGGAAAGAATCCTGGAACCTCTTTTTTGTGGGCGGAATCCTGCTGGGCGCAATAATCGCCTCGACCTTGCTGGCCAATCCAAACCCTGTACAAGTGGCGCCTGCATTAGCCGCCGAACTCCAGGGCTACGGGCTGACTGACTTCAGCAATATGCTGCCTACAGAGATATATTCCTGGGAAAGCCTGTTTAGCCTGCGCGGATTTATCCTGCTGGTGGTCGGCGGATTTTTGGTAGGTTTCGGTACGCGCTATGCGGGCGGTTGCACCAGCGGTCATGCCATCATGGGCCTTTCCAACCTGCAATGGCCTTCACTGGTCGCCACCATTTCCTTCATGGCGGGTGGTTTCCTGATGGCCAATCTGCTGCTGCCGTTCATCATGCGACTCTAAATTGATGCGCATTTAAATATTCGATCAACTGTACCTGTAACCTCTTCTGAAGAATATGTCTGACATCAATCATATCACTACTTCTTTTCAAACGACCACTCCCGAAACGGATTTCGAGGTGCGTTCTTTGGACACCATGTGTGTCAATGAATCCCATTTACAGCACCCCTGGTACTACAACTTTAAATATACGATTGTAGGACTGATTTTCGGGATTGCTTTTGTAAAAGCCGAGATTGTTTCCTGGTTCCGCATTCAGGAAATGTTCCGATTGCAATCGTTCCACATGTACGGCGTCATCGGCGCTGGCGTTGTACTGGGCGCTTTGTTCGTTTGGCTCATTAAACGTTTTAAAATCAAAACCATATACGGTGAACCGATCGAATTTCATCCTAAAAAATTCAACAAGGGCCAAATCTACGGCGGCCTTGTGTTCGGCTTCGGCTGGGCCATGACCGGCGCTTGTCCCGGGCCCCTGTTTGCCCAAATCGGCACGGGCGTATCCGTTGTTGCAGTGGTCATTCTGAGCGCTATCGCAGGCACCTGGGTGTATGGGTACATGCGGGAGAAACTACCACATTGAGAGAGGTGAGAAGTGAGAGGTGCGAG
>Ga0163153_10004374_pt1 | contig 17863 bp, 16 predicted proteins | sample OliLakLV19MP6IB1_FD_148629 | JGI IMG/M metagenome (GOLD analysis project Ga0163153, IMG submission 148629) | Freshwater microbial mat bacterial communities from Lake Vanda, McMurdo Dry Valleys, Antarctica - Oligotrophic Lake LV.19.MP6.IB-1 | ecosystem: Environmental > Aquatic > Freshwater >... | reverse complement strand
GCCGGGGCATCCCTGCTTCCCCAACCCTTGAACACCCTGCCATGCCTCATAAAATCCAACCGTCGCCCCGCCAACTCGTCGTCAATTCACCCACAGATTCTGGCGAAGACCCTGAAATCTTGTGCGGTTGCGTCCGGAGCGGACTACAATGGCCGAAAACGAGTCGGGATAGGTGGCAGCGTTCTGTCGCGCTTCCTGTTTAAGATTTCCCCAGCGGCCAGACGAGGGGCCCCCGATGGCGGACCCAATCACCTTCGAGGAGTTCATTCGGCGGATTCGCGATGGTGACGACCAGGCGGCCACAGAGTTTGTCCGTCAATATGAGCCGCTCATCCGACGTGAGGTGCGCTTGAATCTAGAGGATGCGCGGCTTCGCCGCTCGTTTGATTCTCTGGATGTCAGTCAATCGGTGCTCGCAAGTTTCTTTGCCCGAGCAGGGATGGGTCAGTATGAATTGGACAACCCGGTCCAACTCGTGAAACTGCTGCTGGCGATGACGCGCAACAAGGTTGCCACGGCGGCGGTCCGGCAACGCCGACAGCGACGCGACGACCGGAGGACGGTCGGTCCGGATGAATTGGGCGCAGTCGCCACCTCGGGGCCGTCCCCCAGCGACGAAATCTCGGGGCGTGAACTGTTGGAGCAATTCCGCACGTCACTCACCGAGGAAGAGGCGGTTATCGCCGGACATCGCCGGGCTGGGCTGGCCTGGGCCGAGATCGCAGTCCTGTTGGGAGGAACCGCTCAGTCGCGGCGGATGCAGTTTGCCCGAGCGGTCGAACGCATTTCGCGGCAAATCGGTCTCGATTAGCGCCTCGAACTGACCTGCAAATGTGCGTCGGCGCTGCGAACGGTGATGTAGTAGTCATGGAGACCCGCATTGACCGAACCTAATTCCCCCTCTGAAGTCTCGTCGAAAGCCGCCGTGGAAACGTCGGATCCGGCCGAGCAATTGCTGTTACGTTGGCAGCAGGGGGAGCGCCTCGAAGTGGAGGCTTTCTTAAAGTCCGCCGGCCAACTTTCCGCGGGGCAATTGGGGGCCGTGCTTCGCGTCGATCAGCACCGGCGCTGGCACTCCCAAGATCGCATCTTGGCGGAGCGCTATTTAGAGCGCTATCCCCAACTTGACGCAGACGCCGAAGCGGCCGTCGACTTTGTATTCCACGAATTTCTGCTCCGCGAACGTTTGGGCGAATACCCGGAAGCAAAGGAGTATGCCGATCGCTTTCCAGCGCATGCCAAATTGCTGCAAGACCAGATCTCGCTGCATCGCGCCCTAGAAGACACGGACGTCGGCCAGACTGCAGCGTTGTCCCAAACGATCATGATGCCTGGCACGTCGATCGCGGATCGCACTCCCGACACTCCGACCAACCTAGTCATTCGGGAAGGCCTGTCGTCGCAGTGGGAGATTCGGCCGCTGCTGAGAAAGCGCTTGCGGCTCATCGCCTTGTTGAACAGCGTGCTGATTGTCCTAAGCTTGCCGGTTTGGTGGCCACTGATGGTCAGCCCGGGACCCATTGTTGCCTACTTGGTGGTCGGAGTCGGCTCATGCCTAATTACGGTCTGGCTCTGGGGCCACCGACCAATTCCGTTACTAACCTTACGGTGGATTGAGGCAGTTTCGTTTGGCGTCCTGGTGCTCTATTTCGGCTGGCAAGATTTCTGGTTCTTTAAATCCGGCTGGTTTGCCACGCTCGCCTCGTACCATTTGCCAGGCGTCGTCACAGCGGTTCGAAGTCAGAGCGGGCAATGGGGTCTGCTGATTATTCTTTACGGGATTCTGATTCCCAACACGGCGCGGCGTGCGCTCGCCGCCGTCGCATTGCTGGCGTGCGTTCGTCTAGCGATCTTGGGTGGCGTCGTCGTGACGATCGGCGATGTGGCGAATGCCGACACAGTCAACTTTTTTTTGATTACCATCCTCGGTATGTTTGTGGTCGGCGCCATCGCAGTATTCGGCGCGCATCGAATTGAAGGCTTGCGTCAGTCGGTATCCGAGGCCCGGAAGTTGGGACCGTATCGGCTAATCCGACCCATCGGCGCCGGCGGGATGGGGCAGGTCTATCTAGCCGAGCATGCACTACTCCGGCGACCCTGTGCGCTGAAGTTGATTCGCCCCGAACAAGTCGGTGATGCGCGATTTCTGGCTCGATTCGAGCGCGAAGTGCAAACGCTGGCCACGTTGACGCATCCCAACACGGTCCGAGTCTACGACTACGGCCTGGCCGCCGATGGCACTTTTTATTATGCCATGGAATACTTGTCCGGTTGGTCGCTTGAAGCACTTGTGGCCCGTGAAGGCCCACTTCCGCCCGCGCGGGCCGTGTACCTCTTACGCCAGGTCTGCGGCGCATTGCGCGAGGCCCACGCGGTCGGCTTGGTACATCGCGATATCAAGCCAGCCAATATCCTGGTTAGCGAAATCGGCGGAATGCATGACGTGGCAAAATTACTGGATTTCGGCTTGGTCCAGGTGGCAATCCCCACCACCGACGTCAACCTGACTGGCATCGGCGCCATTGTGGGAACGCCCGCCTTTATGTCGCCCGAGCAAGCCGCCGGCAGCGCTAATGTGGATTCCCGTTGCGACATCTATAGCCTTGGCGCGGTTGCGTATTTCCTGGTCACCGGAAAAGCGCCATTCACGCGATCTACGTCCGTGGAAACCATGGCCGCCCATCTGGCCGAGCCGGTCGTCGCGCCCAGCGGGCTGCGCGCTGAAATCCCCAGCGACTTGGAAGACATCATTTTACGATGTCTCACCAAGCAGCCGCACGATCGGTTTCCGAATGTCACGAGCCTGGAGCAGGCCTTGGCACGCTGCGCATGTCGCGACGACTGGTCAGCGGAGCAAGCCGCCAATTGGTGGCTAACTGCGACAAGCTCAGTTTACTAATGCTATTTTCAACGGAGCCGAACCCCAGTGCGGCCGGCGGAACGCCTACCAAACTACGTCCGTCGCTTGAATATGATGAAAGCCAATGGATACAAGTGGAGGCGCGGTAGGCTGCACGTCAACAAAGTCATACGCGGATCGCTCCATGAAGACGTCCGGCGGGGTGCCTCGTCGAACTCGAAGACTTGACGTGTTGAGGGCGGTCGGAAGTGGTCGCTAGTTGAGCAAGAGTCTCCTCGGTCGTGTGGCGGTCGGTGTCGCCGGGTTAGTTTTTGCGTGACGTGTCGCGGAGCGGCCAGCTGTGGCAACGTCTTCGGCGTTTGGCGTCCTGGAGTTAATAGCTTTCGCCTGTGCTTGCCAGGATCTGGCAGCGATGCGTTAGTCGATCGGGGGCTAGACCTCAGTCTCCGGTTGCTGAAGCGATATTATTGCGGCTGACGCGCTGGAGCGCGGCTCGTGTCAGCGGTGCTCGCTCGCCCATTGCACCCATTGGTCGAGCAGAGTAGCCGCGCCGGGCGACAGGCTCTGTCGAAATCCCTGAAGCCGCACGCGCAACTCCATGAGCGCGCTTTGCTGCTCTGCCCGGGGCAGCACCTCGAAAGTGCGTTGGCCGCCGTGCAGACTTTTTTGCTGTCCCATCAACTTACGTTGTTCGTCCGCAATGCCCATCGCGGCGCCATTGGCGTTGTTGCTCTTCGTCTGCGTGACCGCAATGAGGCGACTAATCCCGTCGATTGCCATGTGAGCACCCTCGCATCGTCAAAGACTCGACACTATGCTTGTTGTTCTGTCATCAGCGTCTCCAGACTTGCCACGCCGTAGGTAGCAAAAGTCATTGCAGTTGATTTAGACGGTGGTTTCCCTGAATCATGGTCGGCGCGGTGCGCGCCAGCGGAGGAAAAGCCAGGCGATCGAAAGCGAAAGGACCGTCGTCGCGCGGACAAGGGACCAAACGTCGAATTCATGGCCGCCCAGACGGATTGCAATCAACCCGACAAAGAACGCCACAACTACAACCAAAATGCTGATCAGACGAAGTGGATGATGGGTGATCGCTTCGATAAACCGTGGCACAGGACCTCCGCGGCCCACCAGTGTGCCGCATGTGAAAGGAATTCTTGAGCCTGAAAGCACTAGCGCTCGGCGTAACGGGCGTTTTCCTCTAACAGGTAAATCTCGATCGACGGACAAAACGCACGGTGGCATCACGTTTTTTACTTAATGCGAGGTTCACCAAGTGCCGTTAGGCGATGTCAGCGGGCGTGTAGCGCCCCGCCGTAGTCAACTCCGTTGGCCAAGTAGCGGCCGTCATCACTACATCGCTCGCTACAGGCCGTGTCGCATGTCTCCTAATCAGCGCCGTCGCACCGCCGCGCGCTTTGGCGACAGGATACCAAACGCCTCGTTTTCTCCGATTAGACGAAACAGCGCGTCAAACAGGAGGGATGGCGGCGGGATGCGATATCGATCGCCATGACTGTCGACGGAGACGACCGGCGCCGAAGTCGGTGCGCCAACCGATTCGCCGAAGTGGTTGCGGACCGCGTTCAGGTCCTTGAGGTTGACGGTGCCGTCAAAGGGATAGGCGTCGCCCGGGATGCGTGGGCCGCCGATGACTCCCTCGCCGAAATAGTTGCGGACCGCGTTCAGGTCGTTGAGATCTACGTCGCCGTCACTGTCGGTATCGCCAATGAGCTCGGAACCGTCCGGCCCGTCGATGGTGAGGGTGTAATCTGGGTTCGTGTCGAGGTGTGACTTCCCATGCACGCGGATGTAAAACTGATCGCCGCCGCGGACCGGGATCGAGACGTGCTCGTCGTCATCCGTGGAGTTGGATTGCGTGACGTATTGGCCAAAGGAGTCCAGCAACTCCAGGTCGATGTCCCCCTGTGCATGGGTGAACAACACGTCCACGTCCAGGGTGCCGGTGGACGGCGCGGTCCAGAGGTAGAAATCGTCGTCCTGAAAAGCGAGCGACAGTCTGCCGAGCGACAGGTCCCCTGTCCCCACGTAGGTCCGGTAGTCCAGAGCGCCGTTCGGTTCGAAGCGGTCGCCTGCGATTTCCGGACCGTCGATCGACAGCTCGTAGCGCGGATTGGTCGCGCCGTTGTAGCCGTACACCTGGACGTAGACTGATTCCCCTGCCGAGACGCCCCACGTGACCGACTCGTGGTTTTCGAACGAGGTTGAGCTGGCAACCTCCGTGCCGCTGCGGTCATACAGCTTCAAGTCCAGGTCACCGAAGGCATGGAGGAAGTCGATGTCCACCCGCAGTGTGCCGCCGACGCCGGGGAGCGCCGTCCAGAGATACCAATCGTCGCTCGACTGAAACTCCTGTCCCGGCCCGCGATGGACGGTCAGCCCGCTGTATCCTTGATTTCCGACGTGAAGATTGAAGGCCTGTGCCAACTCCTCGTTCGGCTCGCAGAAGTCGCTGGGAATCAGTCCCGGGCCGTCGATCTTGAGCGTGTAGCTCGGGTTGGTTGCGCCGCTGTAGCCGTACACACGGACGAAGTACACCGCTCCGGCTTGGGCCAGGTAGAAGACGTGTTCATTGTCCGTGGTTTTGTTTGACACGGCCAACACGCCGCCGCCGGCATCGTGGAGCACCATATCGATATCGCCCGCCGAGTGCTGGAAGTCGACATCGATATTGAGATTGCCGTCGGCCGGCGATGTCCAGACATACCAGTCGTCGTTGCCAGACTCGTGGATCGAGAGTCCCGCGACGGTCACATCGCCGGTCTCGACGTAGAAGGCTGCGCCGAACGAGTCATTCGGCTCAAACACGTCGCCGACTAGCAGCCGGCGCTGTTCCAGCAGCTCAAGGCGGGCGGTAGCGCACTTACTAACGCGCGAGCGGGGCCAGTGCCTGGCGTGCGTATTTGAGTGCGTCTTCATGGCTTGGCTCCGAGAAAATGGTCGGTTTTTTGCATGACGAGTCGGCTCGCCACTTCGGTGGCCATCAGATAGGCCCGATGGGCATTATTCTCGTTCGTTCGCGTACAAACATCAGGGGAATTCTCATACGAGCGCCTGGAATCCATCTTCCTCCGTAAATTCTTCGAGCGGAGGAAACGGTAATTCCTTCTTGATAAACGGGATAAATGTTGGGCTCACGGAGAAGGTCACGCGACACTTGGGACCTGCCATCCGACGAATCGCATCAATCGAGACCTGAAAAATGGGAGAACCTCGCGTGCAGATATCGCTCGCGGTGCCGCTTGCGACGCCGGGAGGCCGGTCGGTGTCCTCCATCTAGAGTCGAAACGTGCCGTTGCCCATCTGCGAATGTTCCAGGTCGGCGGCGTAGTCTTCACAGCCTGGCGTCTCTTCTTCATCCCACAAGTTGATTTTCCCTCCCGAACCGCGTGGATTTACGGCCCTACCTGTGCGTCGGCGGAGCGCCGACACAGCAAGGACAGTCGCGGCGAGACATCCCAGGACCATCGTGTTAGGCTCGGGGACGTTGGCCACGGTGACCGGCAGTACGAACGCCTGGTCGAAAATGCCGACGTCAAATGACGGGTTGTTGACCGTGCCAATGTCGTCCGACGGACCGGTATCGACGATGCTGAATGAACCTGTTCCGGCCTTGAGGGCGTCCGCGTGAATGCGAATGTTAACAAGCGGATATAAATTGCTCGGATCATACGCGCCAGCGTCAAGGGTTAGATCGCGGAGGACCGCAAAACTGGCCGTGGGGGCTGCGTCCGAGCCGTTAGTGATGATCGGGTCGGAAAAACCGAATGCCGTCAAGCCGGACCGCGTGTTGTTAGCATCGTTGAGCGGCTGAACTCCCGTCGCGATTAATTGGTTCGCTGCGTTCTGGGCGAAGTTAAGCCGGAAGCCCCAAGCGAACAACCTATTGTTTACACTGTCGACGATGACAGGATTCGTCGGGCTCGGAACGCCGACCGTTCCCGTGTCTTTAAGCACGACCTGTAGAAAAACGTCCGGGCCCCCCGGTTGCAATTGCAGGCCGACGACCGGATCAATGAGCGTTCCCGGCGTTTGCTGCGTGATTGTCGCCGCAGTTCGGTACTCAAATACCATGTCGGCGCGCGCAGAGGAAAACGTCGCCAAGGCTGCCAGCGTAAACAGAGGAATTCTCATCACACGTGTCCTTTTAGTGAATGGTTACCGGGTTCATTCGTGACGTCGTGCATTTCACGTGCGACCATCAGCACCTCGATCTGTTCGACACCGAATATCCCGATACGCGGTCAATGGTGGCATCAGCGTGATCGCTTCCAAACAACAAAGTCATCCGCACTTTTCTCGCCGAGCATGACTATCGTCGACCCACTCCCGAAGAAGGCACTGATGCCTTCTGACAAGACACGAAAAACAGGGATGGCTTAAATCGTCCGCCATTTATTCGGCGCAGTGGCAGCATGTGGCCATCGGGCTACATGCGGAGCGCTCGACCAGTGCGAGTGTGGTGGTTCGGCCCAGCGCCGTCAAGGAATTTCGCTGCAATTGCCGACGATTAGCCGAATACTGGCAAAACCGGCTCTCGCAGCATGAGCCCCCCGCAGTGGCACGCGATTTGCCCCAAGCTGACCGGGGAACCCTATGGGTGACTTCTTCCGTATAGGTTACTGTCGAAAGCGACTACTTGCGGTTCGATCGGCATCGATTGGCCCACCGGCCAGACCCACAGGCTAAGCTTGTCGCCGAATGCGTGCGCAATGGCGTCTCTTCGACGTGGGGAGCATTTGGCCAACGGCAATCTGACTTTGTCCATTCCCTGGTCGTTGAACAGTCTGGCCGGCTATTCGCCGGAAACAAGTGTGGAGCAATGGGGCGTCGGCTATGCGTCGAACCGAGTGGGCCGGCTGGTCTTGAAAGAAGTGCGGCATTTCAACGCGGCGAACGAGTTGGTGTTCCAAGACACGACTCAGCGCGTGGTTCACACGCTGGAATAGCGTGCCGTGCCGCAGCGCGAAAGAGAAATCCACACTCACCGAAGCCTGACCACAATGAAAACTCGATCTTTACGATCGCAAACGTCCCGGAAACATCGCGCCCCTGACCTCGTGCTGATGATCGTGTTACTCGCCTGCGTGGCATTCGCGATTGACCAGTGATTCCCACCGCGCAAGAAGGGCATGGTGATTTTATCTATACGCCGGTAAGACTTATTCGTTGAGCGAGAGTGTGAGTATGCTGGCAGTGACCGCGCGGGGGAAAGGACCGAGTCCCCGGCGCGGCCTGTCGTTTGACAATGTCGCATCAAGGTAAGGTACAAAACTCCAGCTTTATGAACCTCCCCAATCGACATGGTACGCGTTGTCTGTTGCCGGCGCGATTTGAGTAGCCATCGACTTCATGGCAAACTCTGCCATGGCCGAGAGAATGATCTTCTTAGATTTGGAAACGACAGGACTAAATCCCCGCCGGCATCCGATCATGCAACTCGCCGCCATCGCGGTCGACCAATCGCTCGCGCCACTAGAAGCGACCGAACTCAAGATCCGTTTCCGCGAACAAGCTGCCACACGGGCGAGTCTGCGCAAGAATCACTATTCGGCCCAGTGGTACCGAAGCTGTCATGAGGTGCCATCTGGAAGCGCCAGCCGGCTGAACTAGGCCCGGCTGGGGTACCCCGGCTGCCATTCTATCCCATTTTTCCGTCTGCTTGGTACCATCCTCCCATCTCTCGAAGGTGGAGGAAGGTTCCATGAAACGAAATTGGGATGAGCTGGAGCTCGCCGAACACTGGTCACTGACGCACGACGAACTTGCGCTGCTCTATTCGTTCAGCACGGTGCCTGGTGACTGGGGAAGTCCAGACGCCGGTGAAGACGTTTCGCTTTCAGCCTGTAAAGGAGGCCGAATACTACCAGGTCGAAATCTCAGGCATGGCCGAGTTCGCCAATTGCCCCGACTGCGCGGCGCTCGATGGCGTTTACATCATGGGGCCGATGCAGCAGATCCATATCGACGGCGACCCAGTGAATTGCTCGCACGGCATGTTCCTCGCCACAATCAGCTACGCCGACTCCGACGAGCCCGGCTGTTATGGATTGATCGGGCTGCAGTTCTATCAGGCCGGCGGGGCGTTCCACCTCCTGGTGAACTTGCAAAGTGGCGGCACACCGTGCGGGCAAGGCGGCGGCCAGCCATCGATCGAATGGGAAATGGACTTCGCTCCCAGCGCCCCGGACTGCCTTTTCCTGGACGAGTTCGGTATTCCCCAGCCGCGGTCGCTGACCTGGATCACCAACGGGCGTCCCGACCACCGAACGCTGCGACGGCGGCGGCGCGACCTGTGTCGTGACGGCGATTCCCAGTCCGTGAGGTAACGTATGTGGTGCGTGTTTCAGGCAACGAATGATCCGCATGTGCATCGCTGTGCGAGGTGTGGATTTGTAGTTGCGCCGACGAGATTTCCGCCGGAGAAGTTACGGCGGCAATGTCAGATGTTGGCGGCGACATCGTGACGGCATCGTTGCTCGATCGAGTTCGCAGCTATCACGAAGCCCGGGATCGAACAATCAGAGATCATGTGACGTAGCCCGTGGCTGGTGGCGGTTGGCTGCAGCGTAGGTTTAGGCCTTTTCATGGACTCTTTCGCTTGCAGATAATCAACTCTTGATTGTTTTTGTCTGATAATTCTGTGGGGCGCGAACCAGAAGCGGCGACCACAATCTTCAACGAATCTCCGTTCAACTCATATGCAACGCTGACAGGCGTCGAATTGGTAAGCGTCTTTTCTGGCTGAATAACAATAAGCTTGAGGCTGCTGACAGTCTCCAACTTGAACGAATACTTCATTTCCTTCCCAGTCTCGTCTTGGAAGGTAAGCTTATCTCCCCTGAAGACATACTGGTAAGTCACATTCCTTTTGTGGCCGTTTTGACTTTCTGATTGCGCCAACCAAATTCCTTGAATGTTTGCTTGGTCCGTAGATTTCGGCGCGTCTCCGGCGCAGCCGCACAATGAAGCGCAAACAAGAACCAGTGTAATGAGCGAGGTCTTCATAATCTCGTAATGCTAAAACGAATTGCGCGTTGAACGGAGCCGATTGGCGAGCGGTGCTATGCGGCTGACGGGGTCGACTCCCGTTCTGCTGAAGAATCTACCGCTGGACGTCATGGTCGGTCAAGCAAGAATCATGCGGCGGAAGCGTCGGGCGTCAAATCGTTGTCCAACCGAAAAGCGAGTAGCGACAACAGCTTGGCATGGCTCGCACGGGTGCGCGCTTGTCAGCTTTTTTGCGGCTCAAGCGCGAATCGCCGCCGATCACGAATCGAGCGCGCGCCGTGAGTGCTAGGCTCAACCGAGGATCAGCCTGCGCAGCCTTCCGCTCGCAATGTTTGAGCAGCCCACCGAGCCGTTCGTGGCAGTCGACATCATTCGTCTCAGACCAACGTCGCGTTAGTACGAGGTGCCGCTCCTGTATTCCAAAATGTCCCCAGGCTGACATTCGAGCGCTCTGCAGATCGACTCCAGCGTCGAAAGCCGAATCGCCTTGGCCTTGCCGTTTTTCAAGATGGAAATGTTGGCGATCGTGATGCCGACTTTTTCGGACAACTCAGTGACGCTCATCTTCCGCTTGGCCAACATGACGTCGATGTTGATGATGATTGACATGCGGGTCTCGTCACACCGTTAATTCATTTTCGGATTTCAGATCCACGCCATTTTGCGAAATCCGCTCAAACATCGCCGCCGCTACGGCGACGACGATCGAAGGAAGAACAATGAGGAGCCCGAGAAAAATCGGAGCGCCAGGATTGTCATTGTCTTCGCCGCTGGCCAGCAGAATCCAGATTTCCTCGACGACGACAAAGCCAATGATGGCTAGCGCGCAGTATTTGATGATCCGCAACGCCTTCACGACTTCCTGCGAGAAGACTTGATCTCTTCCGATGTAGCCCAATGCGCGGATCGCCTGATAGAGTGCCACAAAGAATGGAATGGAGCCTGCGTACACCAGCACCAGAAACGGATCCTGGAAGTAGATCTCAAATTGCGAGGCGTCCTTGTTCCTGCCTTCGATCTGAGGTTCCCACAGCAACAGCGCAAGAGCGGCGAGGCCAATGAGCACAATGACGATCTGAAGAAAGATGATTGCGCTTCGTTTCATGGGTGATCGACTTTCTCGGCTATTTCTCAGCGACGAAGACAATTTTTCTTCCTTCGTGAAAATCAACTGCAAGGGACCGCGTTTCAGGGCGTCCCGGACTGTTTTCATCTGATCGAGGCTCTCTCGAGAGATCAGCTTCAGGTCAAATAGCGCTTCGACGATCTTGGCCATGTCGCGGGGCGTCGAAATGATCTCAAAGATGACCGGGTGCATATCCCGCCCTGGCTTCTAGTCGTTGCCGAATCGCCAATAAGTGATGCATTCGTTCTTCATCAGGTCGACACGTTCGGCGACCATGTACGTATCCTTGAGCCCAAGCGCACCCGGATTGATTCGTCTGAATACGGATGCTGGTCGAACTGCGGAGGCGGTTCAAGATTCACAGGGACTAACTTCCCTCAGCCATCTCATCAAAAGCAGTTCGCTCAGGCCGGTTTATCGCAAAATAGCAAGGTTTTATCGTATGTCAATAGTATTTCATTGTTCTAGTTAGGGGCGATTCGCCGGCGCGCTGCGAAATTGGGTTAATCGGCGTCAGGTGCCAAAAGATTTCCCAGCGAAAGGCGATTAGCGGCAACGGCTTGGCATGCACGAACGTGCAAGCCATTGCCAGCGGGGTGGCGAACCTGAGCCGGAAAAGCGCCGTGCGAGTCGGCTCAGTGCTTTGACAACTTCCGATTTAATCGAGCCGATCAAGTGTGGGCCTTCGAAGCCGACGTTATCTTGGTTTCAGGCGCATCGGACGCGACCGGCAGATCGGCCTGCAGTTCTACCAGGCGTTTGGCGCGTTCTACCTTATTCTCGTTACGACAGTGCGGCAACAACTTGCGGCCAAGGCGGTGGCCAGCCCGCAATCGAACGGCAGAAGGATTTCGCTCCCAGCGCCCCGGACTGCCTTTTCCTGGACGAGTTCGGCATTCCCCAGCCGCGGTCGCTGACCTGGATCACGAACGGCGTGCCGACGACCGAGCGCTGCGACGGCAGCGGCGCGACCTGCATTGTGACAGCAATTCCGGCTTCCTTAGGTGCGGCATGTGGTGCGTGTTTCAGGCGACTGACGATCCGCGGGTTCACCGGGGTGCCCGGTGCGGGTTTATAACCGCGCCGACACGGTTTTCGCCAGATCGGGTAAGGCGGAAATGCAATGCTACGTCATTGACCACATTACAAATGCCGTCGTTCGCCGAGCGCGTGCGAAGTTACCGAGAGGCTCGCGAGACGTGGATTTCGGCGGGGCGGCAAGTTCGCAGTGAGGAGGAGATGGCACGCCTACACGCGATCTGCCGAACGTGCGCGCAATTCAGCGGAGCCAGTTGCAAACTCTGCGGGTGCGCGATTCATCCATCTCGGACATGGCTGAATAAGCTTTACTGGGCGACAGAGAATTGTCCTGATGTTGTTCCGAGATGGTAATGCCGCAAACTTTGCCAGTTTTTTGGTTTAGTTTGCCGGCGTCGGTTCCGATGAACCAAAGATAAGCGATCGTAGCGAATGGGCCTTCTTTGCCGAGCGTGCTGGGCTGTGCGATGCATGAACGTGTACCCCCTGGCGGCGGAGCCGGGCGGTTCGCTACCAAGGCGCACCGTTGGGTGCTCGTGCTGCTTGCACTTGCGAGTCTAAGTGGTTGTCGGACACCTTACGCGGCTGACCGCAACTGCGTGTCCACGCAGTTGGTTACTCGTACGGGACTGGAGCTTGGTCCCCCATCGTGCCCAGGGCAATTCGCGCTCCCGAATGGATCGTCGCTGCAAGACGGACTCTCGGAAGACGAAGCGGTGGTGATTGCACTTTGGAACAACGCGCTCTTCAATGAGTTGTTGGCCGACTTGAACGTGGCGCGTGGCGACCTGGTGCAAGCGGGTCTGTTACCCAATCCCGAGGTCGTTTACTTCGTTCCGGTCAACGACAAGCCATTCAAGTACGCGCTTGATTTTCCGCTGGAATCGCTGTGGCTGCGACCCATTCGTGTGCGCGCAGCGGCTCGCGAATCGTCGCGTGTCTCGCAGCGTTTGACGCAGTCCGGCCTCGATCTCATTCGCGACGCCCGGCAAGGCTTTGCCGACGCCCTACTGGCTCAGGGGCGGCTGGAGGTAGCCCGGCAGTCGGCCGCGATGCGCGGCGAGATCTTACGGGTAGCAGAAGCACGACTTCAGGCCGGAGACATCAGCGTCCAAGAGACAGTTACCGCCCGCATCGACATGCTGCGGGCGCGGCAAGAATTGAGCCGCGCCGGCTTTGACGTCGCCCTGGCCGAAGAGCGGTTGAGAAATCTGCTGGGGGTCGGCGACGACCGCAGTCCGTTGAGGCTCATTGCCGCTCCGCTGCCACCACTCCTGCGATTGCACGCCGACACCCTGGTGGCCGAAGCGACCAGCACGCGCCCGGATGTTATGTCCGCGAACCAGAACGTGGCCGCGGCGGCCGAACGGGTGCGTCTCTCTCGCGTCGGCTGGGTGCGATTCCTGGGCATTTTGGACGCGACCAGCGGCACACGCACGGGGCACGAGTTCGGCCCGGCGCTGCGAATGACGCTGCCGATTTTCAACTGGAATGAAGGCTTGATCATCCGTGCCGAAGCGGAATTGGAACGGGCGCGGCGGCAGCGACAGACGGTCCACAACCAGGTAGTCATGGAAGTCTACCAGGCACATGCCCGCGTAGAGCAGGCCAGGGCGGAATTGGACGTCCTCGACCGGCAGGTGCTGGTCGAAGCGGAGCGATCGCGCACCAGGGCGGAAGGGGCGTTTCGCGAAGGCGACACGGCATACATAATTGTGCTGGAGACCATTCGTCAGGTTCTCGACAGCCGATTGCGTCAACAGCAGCTTCACGCCGACCTCCGCCGCGCCTGGGCCGACTTGGAGCGCAGCGTGGGACGCCGCTTGACTGCCGAGCCGTTGCCACCGCCCGCCGCGCCCTTACCCCCGCCCCAAACCCCATGATTGCACCGCGCCGCCCTTGTCAGAGAGAAATCAAGCTGGCAGTGCTGATGTATTCGTTGCTGTGCTTCGGCTGTAGCGACGATCAGGGGGCGGGCAAGGTCGCTGGATCGAAATCGCCGGCTAATGTACCCAAGGTTTTGAACGAGGCGCAAGTCAATGTCATCACGCTTACGCCGGCGGCAGTAGAGCGGCTGCACCTGCAATATGGAACGATCGAACGCACTGGGGTTCGCCGCGTGCGCATCTATGGCGGCGAAGTACTGGTTCCCGCCGGCAAGACAATCCTTGTCGCAGCGCCGCTCAGTGGCGTACTGCAAGCCACGCCGAACGGAGTACCCCAAGCGGGAACCACCGTCGCGAAGGGAACGCCGCTGTTCACGCTTCTTCCACTCTTGTCGCCCGAGTCTCGAGTTACGCTCGATGCCGCGAAGACGGATGCCCAAGGGCAATTCGACACTGCCACGGCGCAACTCGGCGCGACCCGGATCGCACTCGACCGCGCCAAGCGCGTGTTTCAGACCGAAGCCGGCAGCCGTCGCGCGGTCGACGACGCCCAAGCACTCTTTGATGTGGCTCAGGAGGCGGTCGAGGCGGCCCAGGCGAGGCTGACGCTGTTGGAACGTGCCCTCGGGGCGACCGCTGAAGGGACAGCCGCCGAATTGGATATCGTTGCGCCGCAAGCGGGACTTCTGCGCGCGGTATTGGCGCTGCCCGACCAACAAGTCCCAGTCGGGGCTCCGCTCGTAGAAATTGTCAACTTGGAGCGAGGTTGGGTACGCGTGCCCGTGTATGTCGGGGATCTGACGGCGCTTGATCGCGAGGCCGAAGCCTCGATTGTGGACTTCACGGCCCAAGCGAATGTTACCGGAATTCCCGCGCGACCCGTCGTCGGTCCGCCCTCGGCCAATCCGACCGCAGGCACGGTGGATCTCTTCTATGAGTTCGACAATCCGTCGCTGCAGTACAATCCTGGCCAGCGTGTCGGCGTCAACCTAATGCTACGAGGCGAGGCCGACGCGCTCAGCGTACCGTGGAACGCCGTCGTGCAAGACGTGTACGGAGGCAGTTGGGTCTACGCGAAAGCGGGCGAGCATGCGTTCGAGCGTCGTCGCGTGTCGCCGCGCTATCTGGTCGATGGCCGCATGGTTTTGGCGGACGGTCCGCCGGAAGGGACGGCAGTCGTGACGGACGGGTCGGCCGAACTGTTCGGCACCGAAACCGGGTTCAGCAAATAGCGCCGACAGGAAAGACTCATGCTGTCCGCAATTGTCTCGGCGTCGGTGCGCTATCGCGTGGTGTTGCTGGCGCTCTGTATCGCGCTGCTGGTCGTGGGCTACCGATCATTGCAGCGCGCCCCGTTCGACGTCTTTCCCGAGTTCGCGCCGCCGATCGTCGAAATCCAGACGGAGGCCCCCGGGCTTTCCAGCGAGCAGGTTGAAAACCTGGTCACCGTGCCGTTGGAAAATGCCATGATCGGGATTCCGAACGTCAAGACCGTGCGCTCGAAATCGGTGCTCGGGCTTTCGCAGGTAGTCCTCGTGCTCGAACATGGCGCGGATCACCTGCGCGTGCGGCAGTTGGTACAGGAACGTGTGGCTACCGCTGCGCGTCAGCTTCCAACCATCGCGCAAGCCCCGGTGATTCTGCAACCGCTTTCCTCCACTAGCCGCGTGATGAAAATTGGCGTCTGGTCGGAACAGCTCGATCAACAACAGTTGACCATCCTGGCGCTGTGGACGATTCGCCCCAAGTTGATGAGCGTGCCGGGCGTCGCGAATGTGGCGATTTGGGGGCAACGCAATACACAATTTCAGGTCCTTGTCGATCCGGATCGCTTGCGGGCGCAGGGCGTGTCGCTCGACGCGGTGACGCGCGCGGCGGCCGACGCCACGGCGCTCGACACCGGCGGTTTCCTGGATTCCCCGAACCAACGGATGGCGATTCGCCACGTGTCGCCCGTGCGCACGGCGGAGGACTTGGGCCAGGCCGTCGTGGACTCGCCCGGCAGCGCGCCGATGCTCTTGTGCGATGTGGCGTCCGTCAACACCGGCTTCCCTCCGCCGATTGGCGACGCGGTGATCAACGATGGCCCAGGACTCTTGCTGATTGTCGAAAAACAACCAGAGGGAAACACGCTGGACGTCACGCGAGGCATTGAGCAGGCGTTGGAGGTCCTGAAGCCAGCCTTGGCCAACGTGGAGATCGACTCCACGATCTTTCGTCCGGCGACGTTCATCGAACGCGCGATCCACAACCTGACTCGGGCCTTAGCCATCGGCTGCGCCCTGGTCATCGTGATCCTGATCGCTTTCTTGTTCGACTGGCGGACCGCGGCAATTAGCTTGACGGCCATCCCCCTCTCCCTTGTGACCGCAGTTCTATTGCTTACCTGGGCAGGCGCGACGCTAAACACCATGGTTCTGGCCGGTCTGGTGATCGCCTTGGGAGAGTTGGTCGACGATGCCATTATCGATGTGGAGAACATCGTTCGCCGGGTGCGTTTGAACCGAGCCGCCGGCAGCCCGCTGTCGGCCTTTGAAGTTGTCCTGCGGGCGTCGCTCGAAGTCCGTAGTGCCGTCGTGTTCGCTAGTCTGATCGTCGTCCTCGTCTTCTTGCCGATTTTCTTCCTGGATGGTCTGGCGGGCGCATTCTTCCGTCCCTTGGCGATTGCTTACGTCTTGGCGATTCTTGCCTCGCTCGTAGTCGCACTGACCGTGACCCCTGCGCTGTCGTACGTGCTCCTCACGGGCCGAGCTGCCGAGCGACGCGAGCCCCCGCTCACACGCCTCCTGAAGCGATGGTACGGTGGCATCCTGCCGCGCATCGTCACCCGGCCCTATCTCGCCATGGGCTTGCTGACCGGTGCGTTTCTCATCTCTGGCTGGTTGGCGAATGGACTGGGGCAAGAGTTCTTGCCGCACTTTCGCGAAACCGACTTCTTAATGCACTTCGTGGAAAAACCCGGCACGTCCGTCGAGGCCATGCAGCGCGTCACGGTGGAAGCCAGCCGCGAGTTGCGCGCCATCCCGGGCGTCCGCAATTTCGGCGCGCACATCGGTCGCGCCGAAGTGGCCGACGAAGTTGTCGGCCCGAACTTTACGGAATTGTGGATCAGCATCGACGAAGACGTCGACTACGACGCAACCTTGAAAAAGATCGAGACCGTGGTTCACGACTACCCTGGATTGTATCGTGACGTACTAACTTACCTCCGCGAGCGCATCAAAGAGGTGCTGACCGGTGCGAGCGCTTCGATCGTCGTGCGCATCTACGGTCCGGAGTTGGACGTGCTGCGCTCCAAGGCGAAGGAAGTCGAACAAGCGATCGGCGAAGTTCCGGGCGTGAGCAATCTGAAGACGGAACCACAAGTCTTGGTGCCGCAGGTGGAAATCAGGCTCAAGCCGGATGCCGCGGAACGCTTCGGCATCACCTCCGGACATGTGCGCCGCGCATCAACGACGTTGCTTAAAGGCCTGAAAGTCGGCGAGATCTTCGAAGGGGAGAAGCGTTTTGACGTCGTCGTCTGGGGCGATCCCAAGGTCCGCACCGACGTCGCCTCGCTCCAATCGCTACCGATCGATACGCCCAGCGGCATGCAAGTGCGTTTGGGAGACGTCGCCGAGGTGTTCATCGCGCCCACGCCGAATGAAATCAAACGTGAAAACACCTCGCGCCGACTGGACGTCACTTGCGATGTGCAAGGTCGCGATCTGGCCTCGGTGGCGCAAGAAATCGAAGTCGCCGTCCATGGTTTGTCCTATCCGTCGGGCTACCATCCGGAACTTCTCGGCGAGTACGCGGCCACCCGCGCCGCTACGCAGCGGCTGTACGCACTGGCCGCCGCCGCTATGGTCGGGATCGTGTTGCTGTTGCACGTCGATTTTCAGGCCTGGCGGCCGACGCTGCTCGTGGCCCTGACGGTGC
>Ga0163153_10004373_pt1 | contig 17867 bp, 18 predicted proteins | sample OliLakLV19MP6IB1_FD_148629 | JGI IMG/M metagenome (GOLD analysis project Ga0163153, IMG submission 148629) | Freshwater microbial mat bacterial communities from Lake Vanda, McMurdo Dry Valleys, Antarctica - Oligotrophic Lake LV.19.MP6.IB-1 | ecosystem: Environmental > Aquatic > Freshwater >... | reverse complement strand
CGTCGTAGTCGTAGGTCGCGGGCCGAGTCCGCGAGCTTCTTCCTTTTAGCCGCTCGGCGGGGTTGGCAGGGTTGGGGACAATGACGCGCCCGTGGAAAAATGGACAAGTGCGAGCAGCGTCCGCGCGAGGGCAGCGCTGTTAGACGCACTTGCCCCATTTTTCCACCGGCGCTGGGACAATCGCTTCTCGATGGAGCGTCGCGGCGCGCGCAGCCTCCAGGCTCGGCGAGACGTCGTCGAGCTCGCTGCCGGATGCGATTGCCCCCATTGCCCCCCAACCCCGACGACGGCATTTCAAGATTTCCATGAGCAGAACCAGACCCAGAGGCAGACAGCGGCCGGGGCGGCGCCTGCGCAGCGGCCACCTCTCTGGCTTCGAACAGGGCCGTTCCTGGCCTGGTCAGTGGATCACACCCGGGAGATCTTCATGTGCGATGCCGCAGACGATGCGAACGATGAGGCAGAACTCCGGCCAGGACTGGGAGAGGGCCCAGAGGCGAAACGCGGCGGGCGGCAGCTCGGCGCCGCGGTCATGCACGAACAGCTCGTAGCGCTCGCTGTACGGCGCGGGGGAGGGCTCGGCGAGGGCGCGCTCGACCACGTCCTGCCCCCACAGCTCGTAGGCCTCAGCTTTCTGGATCGTCATCGCGCTCGCGACGGAGGATGCGCTGGATCGTGGTCGGGTGCCAGCGTCCGCCGCGCTTGGTGGCGTGGCCCTCCTCCTGGAGCACGACGGCGATCTGCGCGAAGGTCCGTCCTTCGGCGCGAAGCTCCCGGAGCCGAAGGATGACGGCTCGCTCGCTCTCGATCGGCTCCCTGCAAGGAGGGCCGTGCGGGTCGGCCGCGGCGGCGCCGCGCTTCCAGCCGAACCCCTCGCGGCCGAGAATGCCGCCGTCCGCCTTGACCTGGGCGAGGGCGTCACGCGTGCGCTCCGCGGTCGCCTCGCGCTCCCACTGGCTGACGGCGCCGAGGACGTGCAGCACGAGCCGACCCGAGGCGGTGCGCGTGTCGAGCGAATCGGCGACGCAGAGCAGGGAGAAGCGGCGGTCGAAGTAGCGCTCGACGAGATCGCCGAGATCGCGAACGCTGCGCGTGAGACGGTCGAGCTTGGCGACGACCAGGCCGTCGGCCTGGCCCTGATCGAGGAGCTCGAGCGCGGCGCGCAGGCCTGGGCGGTCGAGGGTCTTGGCGGAGACGCCAGCGTCCTCGCAGAGGGCGACGAGCTCGAGATCCATCGCGACGGCGTACGCCCGGAGCTTGGTGCGCTGGGCCTCGAGGCTCACGCCCTCGTCAGCCTGCTGCTGCGTGCTCACACGGAGGTAGCCAACGACACGGGTGGGGGTCGTAGACATTGGGGACTGAATGTAAGGCCAGTGATGCAATGGTCAACACCATAACGAACGTTATGGTGTTGCGAGGGTGCGTCCGTTAATGGTCACTCACCGAACCGCAGCCGTTTGCAAGGCTCTGCGAGAGGTCGAGGGCGACAGCGCCGGCCTCCTGACCTCTGCTCTGCTCTGCTCTGATCTCAAGACGAAGTAAGCCGTCGTCGGGGCTGGGCGGAAGTGGGGGCAATCGCATCCGGCCGCGAGGTCGACGACGCCTCGACGAGCAATCCCGGTGCTCGAGCCACGAGGCAGCTCGAGAAGCGATTGTCCCAGGGGCTGTGCGTGAAGTGGGCAGGCGCGCGTGGAAAGGGCGCGGCCACTGCCATCACGCTCGCTCGCGCGGCTGTCCACTTCTCCATCAGCCCCGGCACTTTCCCCAGCCCTCTCAGATCTCGTCACGAACACAACGCTGGGCGGCCGAGCCGCCGAGGAGAGAACATGCCGAAGGGTCGAACCGGTCGGATCGGAAACTTGACGAAGGTAGCGAGCCTCGATTCGGCGGTGCCGGACGGATTCGCGCATTGGATCTCGCACCACCTCGAATGGATGCTCGTCAGGAACTACTCGAAGGCGACGGTCAAGACCGCCGAGCTCTGGCTCGTCGGCTTCGCCCAGTGGTGCGCGGTGCGTGCGATCATGCGCCCGCGCGAGGTCACGAAGCCCATCCTCGAGCGCTATCGCCGTCACCTGTACTACTACCGAAAGGCGGACGGCCGGGCGCTCGCGTTTTCGGGCCAGGCCAATCGCCTTGTGCCGCTCAAGCTCTTCTTCTCCTGGATGACGCGGCAGAACGCGCTGCTCTGGAACCCGGCGAGCGAGCTCGACTTGCCAAGAGCGGAGAAGCGCTTGCCGCGAGCGCTGACGTTGGAGGAGATCGAGAGGGTGATCGGGCATGCCCCAGTCTCGGAGCCGCTCGGCCTGCGAGACCGCGCGATCATGGAGACGCTGTACTCGACGGGCATGCGCAGAAACGAGTTGGTGCATCTGAAGCTCGCGGACTTCGTCAGCGCGCAGCGGACTGTCTTCATTCGACAGGGCAAGGGCAAGAAGGACCGCATCGTGCCCATCGGCGAGCGCGCCGTCGCCTGGGTGAACAAGTATCTGCTCGACGTGCGGCCGCTCTTCGTGGTGGACGACATCGAGGACTCCATCTTCGTCACCGAGCTCGGGGGCGCCTTCCATCCCGATAGCTTGAGCATGCGCATCCGTCGGTACGTCCAGGCGGCGAAGCTCGGCCAGAACGGGTCTTGCCACCTGTTCCGCCACACGATGGCCACGCTGATGCTCGAAGGCGGAGCCGACGTCCGCTTCATCCAGGAGATGCTCGGCCACGCGAGCCTCAGCACGACCGAGATCTACACGCGTGTGTCCATCCGGGCCCTGCAGGCCGTGCACGACGCCACTCACCCGGGGGCCCGGCTGCGTGCGACGACCCCGAAGGAGCCGCCGGCGGTGGTCCACGAGGGTGAGGAGCTCGGCGAGAGCGTCATGGATGCGGCCGATCTCCTCTCCTCCTTAGCCGCTGAACCCAGCGACGACGATGCAGACGGCGAGGACCTCGAGGACGCCGCCGGCGAGAAGCTGGCGCCGCTCAAGAAGACGATGCCATCGCCGAGGCCATCAAGGCGGCGCTCTCGAGGCTGACTCACGAACCCGACGGCTCGTCGTCCGGTGGCGGGCGCAGAACGCGAAGCTTGGTCGGCGTCGCGACCACGAAGCAGCGCGACCAGGTGAGCGCGTCGGGCAGCGAGAACCAGGCGTGAAGGAAGTCCGCTGCGCGTCGCTGCTCGGCATCAGGAAGGCGGATCAACACGATGCCGCAGTGGGTCCCTGGCGCGAACCGACGCGTGTCGGAGAAGTCCAGATCGAGCGTGACGAGAAGGCGGCCGGCGGCTTGCGCCGCGGTCCACACGTCCGGGTCGCTTCGACCACCGAGCCCCTCGTCGACGACGGTGTCAACATCGAGCCCGAGCGCTTCGAGGCGAGCGCGAGCGGACGTCGGCAGATTCTCGTCGAGCTTGAGCTTCACGAGCTCTTCATGTCGGGCGGGACGGGACTCGGCGCGGGGAGATCCTCGCTCGCCGCGGTTGCGGCGAACGCGATCACAGCGCGCACATCATCGGCCGACACTGTCGGGAACTCTTGCAGGATCGTCTCCACGCTGTCGCCGTGAGCCAGGTAGCTCAGCAGCGTGCGCACGAGGACGCGGGTCCCGCGGATCACCGGCTGGCCCGCGCAGATCGCTGGGTCGCGAACGATGTGCTCTTGGTAGGTCATCGACTCGGTCAGCCTACCCCACGCCGGCCCAGGCGGCTCGATCGACGCTCCAGCTGCCGCTCGCCGAGGACCTCGGAGCCCGGTACCATCGGCGTCAGTGATCGCCTCGACGTCGACCCTGGACATCTCGTCCGCGCGCGCCCGCGCGCCGGCGAGATCGCGCCTGGGCACTCGCGTGTTTCGGCGCAACCGCGGATCCCGGGTGACGACCTCCTGGGCGAGAGATCGCATCGGGCACCGACGCGTGCAAGCGGTGAACACGCATCAGGAAAAGACCTCGGCTCGCCGCAGACTCGCGGTGGCTTCGTCCGTTGGCTACAACGGCGAAGGACAGACGACGCAGGTCACGCCGCCGGCGCAGCCCAGCCATGCGATGACGTTCAATTCGATCGGCCAGCTCGGTGCCTACGATCCTCCGAGTCTCGGATTCCCCGACGTCACCTCGTATTCGTATGACCTCGACAAGAAGCTCGAGCTGGTCACGCAGCCCGGACCGAGGCTGATCTCCTACGATTACGATCTCGCGGGCAGGTTGGACGAGATCAACTTCCCGGACGGGATCGTCTCGCGGACCTACTCGCCCACGACAGGGCAACTCGTCGAGATCGACGGCCCCGACGGCGTCGTGCTCGGCATGAGCTACGACGGCTCGCTCCTGAAGAGCCTCACATGGAGCGGCGATGTGAGCGGCACCGTCGCGTGGACCCACGACACCGACTTCCGAGTCATCAACGAGACCGTCAACGGCGGATTCCCCGCGGCGTTCTCGTACGATGACGACTCGCTGCTGACCGCGGCGGACGAGCTCACGCTGGTGCGCGACCCGGAGAGCGGGCGAGTAACCTCGGCGACCAGCGGCGGCGTGACGGAGACGCTGACATACGACAGCTATGGTGACGTGCAGACGAAGATCTCGAGCTATTCCGGCACGCCCTTCCTCGAGCTCTCCTACGTGCGCGACGACCTTGGCCGGATCACACAGAAGACCGAGACCATCGGCGGTGTCACCACGGTCACGGTCTATGGGTTCGACGAGGTCGGCAGGCTGCTGACCGTCACCGAGGACAACACCTTGGTGGAGAGCTACTCATTCGATCCCAATGGCAACAGGACGTCGGCGTTGAACGCGAGCGGCGTCTTCGGAGCCGCGTACGACGACCAGGACCGCATCACCGGCTATGGCTCGAACCTCGCGTATGTCTTCAGCGACAACGGCGAACTGGTCGAGCGGGAGGACGTCACCACGAACGAGGTGACTGCCTTCGAGTACGACGCGGTGGGCATCCTGCGGGGCGTGACGCTGCCGAACGGCGACGTCCTGGAGTACCTCGTCGACGGCACCGGGCGGCGCGTCGGCAAGACCGTCAACGGCGTCTTCGAGAGGGGCTGGCTGTGGCGAGGTCAGCTGCAACCTGTGAGTGAGCTGGATGCGTCGGGCGCGGTGGCGAAGCGCTTCGTGTACGCCGGCGGCGTGAACGCGCCCGAGCTCATGGTCACGTCGACGGCGACGTACCGCTTCGTGCGGGACCACCTCGGGTCGGTGCGGATGGTGATCGATGTGGCGACCGGCGCGCTCGCGCAGGAGCTCTCGTACGACGCTTGGGGGCGCGTGCTCGTCGACACGAATCCGGGCTTCCAGCCCTTCGGATTCGCCGGCGGACTCTACGAGGCGGAGACGGGGCTCGTGCGCTTCGGGGCGAGGGACTACGACGCCGAGATCGGTCGCTGGACGGCGAAAGACCAGTCGCGCTTCGGCGGTGGCGTGAACTTCTTCCGCTATGCGGGTAGCGACCCCGTCAACTCGAAAGACCCGCAGGGTCTTGATCCTGAGGATGGAACTGACGGCAGCGGTCCTGGCTACGGTCCGCCGGAGGATGGCCCCGAGCCAGATGGCGACGACCTCGATGGTTGGCTTGGGCCGTTCGATGACCCGAACCTGATGATCTGCATGCTGCCTCCGGTCGCTCCGCTATGCGTGCTGGGCGCACTGGGCGGTTGTCGGGAAGCTCCGAAGTGCCCAAATCCCGAATGCATCGATGATGACCGCGACGCTTGCGTGTCCTGCTGCGCCTTCATGGGCGATCCAACGGGCGATTGCGTAACGAACTGCTGTCCGGAAACGACATGAGCCGCCCACTCAACCAGCGGGCTCTCAGAGTGGGAGCCTACTGGGATGGCCAGCTTCAAGCTGAGCGGAACTTCGGAGCTGGAAGCGACGTAAGCGTCGGAAGTGGCACCAGTACTGATCTCCCGATGCCGGCGTGGTTCGGTTCATCATCTTGGCTGCTGATCGAAGGTGGTTCGCGTCTGCATTTACTGCCGGAGATGCGCGTCCACGCGACGATTCTGCTTCATGGTCTCCCTCTGTTGCTAGACGGCACGCTTGCGGACGAGGGCTTCGCTGAGCAATGCCTTCGGGTTCATGGGCTGGCGTCGCCGCTAGAACTGGTGGGTGAACGCGTCGCCATTCATCTGCAGCGATCGACCATGCGACTGCGCATCTGGGTCGCTTACGCGGCGCTTGATGGGTCACCGTAGCCGGCCGCACGAACCTCGCCACGAGCGCGCGTTTCTCAGCCACGCCATCGTTCTCGCTCTGCCGAACGATGGCGCTAAGCTGCGGGCACGCGAGCGAGCGCCGCAGGCGCGACCGAGAGTGACCGCCAGCTTCAGCGTGCTGTTCGGCTCTCCTCTTCTCTCCGATGATCAGGCGGCTTTCGCCAGAAATGCATCGATGGTCCTGAGAAGAGCCTCCTGATCTCGGCGTGGAAGACGGTCGATTTGCTGCATGCGGCGTAGAAACTTCCGCGCCGCTGGTGGTGCCGCCTTGGCTGGACGCCGCCGATCGAGGCCGAGGAGCTCGTCGGCGGAAACCTCGAGCGCGAGCGCGAAGCGAGCGAGCATCTCGGCGCCTGTTTGTAGCCGGCCGCGTTCGTAGTCGGAGACGGACACCTGGATGATGCCGATCTGCTCGGCGAGCTCGGTCTGGGTATAGCCCTTCTCCTTACGGATCCTGGCAAGTCTCTGCCCGATGGACTCGGGGCCGAGCTTCAGCGGAGGGAGGTTGCGGCTCTTTCTCGGCATGGCCCCACCGAGTGTAGGTGCGGTTTCCGAAAGGCCCTGGCTGGTCGCGTTGACGCTCACACCACTATGGTATATTTGTTCCACGCACAAGGAAAGAGGGCAAGAACTGCCTTTCCGCTTGACGGCCTTTTTGAAGGAGAACCGCGATGGCCCGAGTCCCGGACGAAGAAATCGAGCGGCTGAAGAGGGAGGTCTCGCTCGAACGGCTGGCGGAGGCTCGCGGGATCCAGCTGACGAAGCGGGGCGCGGATCTCGTCGGCTTCTGCGTTTTTCACGAGGACAAGAACACGCCGAATTTTGTCATTACGCCGGGCAAGAACGTCTTCCACTGCTTCGCGTGCGGAGCGGCCGGGAGCGTGATCGATTTTGTCATGCGCAGCGAGGGCGTGTCTTTCAGCTGCGCAGTCGCGGTGCTTCGCCGCGGCGGAGTGGAGACGAACGCGCACACGGGGGCTGCGCCGGGGCGGACGAGGCTTCCGAAGCTCTCGCCGATCGGGCAGGGCGACACGAGCCGTGCCGAGCTGCTCGAGCGCGTGGTGGAGATCTACTGCGTAACGCTGAAGGAGAGTCCGGACGCGCTCGCGTACCTGAAGGGTCGCGGACTCGAGCATCCGGAGATGATCGAGCGCTTCAAGGTCGGCTACGCGAACCGGACGCTGGGCTATCGCATCCCGTCGAGTCACCGTCTGGACGGCGCGGAGCTTCGCGGCAAGTTGCAGGAGATCGGCCTGCTGCGCGAGAGCGGGCAAGAGCACGCAACCGGGTCCATCACGGTGCCGCTGTTCGACGAGGCCGGCCATGCGGTGCAGCTGTACGCGCGAAAGGTCCGCCGCGACCTTCGGGTGGGGACGCCCAGGCACCTCTACCTGCCAGGCCCACACCGCGGCGTCTTCAACCGCGAGGTCCTGGCGGCGAGCGAGGAGGTGATCCTGTGCGAGTCGGTGATCGACGCGCTGACGTTTTGGTGCGCGGGGTTTCGGAACGTGACGACGGCGTACGGGATCGAGGGTTTCACGCAGGAGCTCGCGGACGCGCTCGTCGCCGCGCAGGTGCGGACGGTGAAGATCGCATTCGATCGGGACGACGCGGGAGATCGCGGTGCCGAGAAGGTGGGCGCGAAGCTGAACGCGCTGGGGATCGAGACGTACCGGGTGGTGTTCCCGCGCGGGATGGACGCGAACGAGTACGCGCTGAAGCTCCAGCCTGCGCAGAAAAGCCTCGAGCTGGTGATCCGCCAGGCGGTGTGGATGGGCTCGGGCCGGATCTCCTCGACGCCGGCGACGGGCAACGACGCCCGCGGCGCCGAGGTCGTGGGCGAGGCCAGCAGCACCCCCTGCCCCGACGTCGCGATCAGCAGCGACGGCGCCGACCTGGGCGCCGGCGAGGTGGTCGTCGCGCACGACGCACCGATGAGCGCGCCCGCCACGCAGCCGCGGGGCGTCGTGGCCAGCGCCGCTGCCCCCGAGCTTTCCTCCTTAGCCGCCTTCTCTGCCGGGTCGGACGCCAGGGCACCGGCGGCGCCTGAGCCCGTGGCAGCACCGCGCACGAACCCGACGGGCGGCTCGCCGAACGACATGACGAGCGAGAAGAAGGGCGACGAGTGGCACTTTCGCGCAGGGGACCGGCGCTGGCGCGTGAAGCCGCTCGAGAAGAAGAGCGCGATGACCGCGCTGCGTGTGCAGCTCACGGTGATGCGCGAGTCGAGGCCGGGCAGCGCGGAGCCGCGGAGCTTCTTCGTCGACACGGTGGAGCTGTACGCGGCGAAGCAGCGCGCGGCCTTCGTGAAGCAGGCGGCGGAGGAGCTGGAGCTCGAGGAGCGGGTGCTGCGGCGGGAGCTCGGTCAGATCTTGCTCGAGCTCGAGGCGGAGCGCGACGCCGAGGCGCAGCAGGAGCTCGAGCCGAAGAAGACGCCGGTCGAGACGATGACCGAGCTCGAGCGCGACGAGGCGCTCGAGCTCTTGCGCGATCCGAAGCTTCTGGAGCGCGTCCTCGGAGACATCGCGCAGAGTGGGATCGTCGGCGAGGAGACGAACAAGCTGATCTCCTACGTGGCGGCGACGAGCCGCAAGCTGGAGGCGCCGCTGGCAGTGGTGATCCAGAGCTCGAGCGCGGCGGGCAAGTCGAGCCTGATGGACGCGGTGCTCGCGCTGATGCCAGACGAGGAGCGAGTGCAGTACTCGGCGATGACGGGGCAGAGCCTGTTCTACATGGGCGCCGAGGACCTCAAGCACAAGATCCTCGCCATCGTGGAAGAGGAGGGCGCGGAGCGGGCGAGCTACGCGCTGAAGCTCTTGCAAAGCGAGGGGGAGCTGACCATTGCCTCGACGGGGAAAGACCCGGCGACGGGGCGCCTCGTGACGCACACGTACCGGGTTGCGGGGCCGGTGATGATCTTCCTGACGACGACGGCGATCGAGGTGGACGAGGAGCTCTTGAATCGATGTCTGGTGCTGACGGTCAACGAAGGGCGGGAGCAGACGCGCGCGATCCACACACGCCAGCGCCTCGGCCAGACGCTGGAAGGCCTGCTCGAGCGCGAGGAGCGGCAGCGGATCCGGCGGATGCACAAGAACGCGCAGCGGCTGCTCAGGCCGCTCTTCGTGGTGAACCCCTTCGCGCCAGAGCTTCGCTTCGCGGACCACGCGACGCGCACGCGCCGGGACCACATGAAGTACCTGACGCTGATCCGGGCCGTGGCCCTGCTGCATCAGCACCAGCGGCCCGTCCGCGTCACGGAGCACCGCGGCCGGCGCATCGAGTACATCGAGGTGTCGCGTGACGACATCGCGATCTCGACGCGCCTGGCGCACGCCGTGCTCGGCCAGAGCCTGGACGATCTGCCGCCGCAGACGAGGCGTCTGCTCGAGCTCGTGCACGTGATGGTGAAGCGCCAGTGCGAGACGCAGGGATTTGCTCCACGCGAGGTGCGCTTCTCGCGGCGCGAGGTGCGGGAAGAGATCGGCTGGAGCCTGGAGCAGCTGCGCCTCCACCTCGGGCGCCTGGTCGACCTGGAGTACGTGATGGTCCATCGCGGCCGGCGCGGTCCAGGCTTCGAGTACGAGCTGGTCTACGAGGGCGAGGGAGATGGCGGGTGCCGCTTCGTCCTCGGGCTCGACGCTGCCGTCGCGCCCGGCACTACGACCGGCGACCTACCGGGGTCTGGAGGTCAACTACCGGGGTCTGGAGGTCAACTACCGGGGTCTGGAGGCCAACTACCGGGGTCCTACCGGGCCACTACCGGGCCACTACCGGGGGGTGCAGAGGTCGCGATCGGTGCACGAAACAGCAGCAAACAGGCTTCCAATGCCACTTCGCACCTCAATGGTACGAAAAACGCGTTGCGGGAGCTGAAAGGCCGCCTGTCGTAGTCGTAGGTCGCGGCCGAGTCCGCGAGCTTCTTCCTTTTAGCTGCTCACCTGGGCTGGCAGGGTTGGGGACAATGACGCGCCCGTGGAAAAATGGACAAGTGCGAGCAGCGTCCGCGCGAGGGGCAGCGCTGTCAGACGCACTTGCCCATTTTCCACCGGCGCTGGGACAATCGCTTCTCGATGGATCGTCGCGGCGCGCGCAGCCTCCAGGCTCGGCGAGACGTCGTCGAGCTCGCTGCGGATGCGATTGCCCCCATTGCCGCCCAACCCCGACGACGGCATTTCAAGATTTCCATGAGCAGAACCAGACCCAGAGGCAGACAGCGCCGGGGCGGCGCCCTCGCAGCGGCCGCCTCCCTTGGCTTCGAAGGGGGCTGTTCCTGAGGTCAGTGGACCTCGCGCATGAGCTCATCGCGAAGGACGCCGGACACGATGCGGACGATGAGGCAGAAGTCCGGCCAGGGCTGGCTGAGGGCCCACAGGCGGAACGCCGCGGGCGGCAGCTCCGCGGCGCGATCCCCGACGAAGAGAACGTAGAACCGGGAGAAGGGCTTGGGATTGGGCTCGGCGAGTGCCCGCTCGACCACGTCGTGGCCCCACAAGTCATCAGCATCCTGTCGCGTCGTCATCGTCGTGCTTGCGACGAAGAATGCGCTGGATCGTGGTCGGATGCCAGCGGCCGCCACGCTTGGTGGCGTGGCCCTCCGCTGCGAGCGTGGTGGCGACCTGAACGAGGGTCTGCCCCTCGCCGCGAAGCGCGACGATCCGATCGATGGTGGCGCATTCGCTCTCGATCGGCGCCTTGCGCGGGTGCCCGTGCTGATCGAGGGCGCGCTCCCAGCCAAGCCCTTCGCGGCCGAGGATCCCGCCGTCCGCCTTGACCTGAGCGAGGGCGTCGCGCGTGCGCTCCGCGGTCGCCTCGCGCTCCCACTGGCTGACGGCGCCGAGGACGTGCAGCACGAGCCGACCCGAGGCGGTGCGCGTGTCGAGGGAGTCGGCCAGGCACAGGAGAGCGAACCGCTTCTCGAAGTAGCGGTCGACGAGCTCGCCGAGATCGCGGACGCTGCGTGTGAGGCGGTCGAGCTTGGCGACGACGAGGCCATCGGCCTTGCCCTGGTCGAGGAGCTCGAGCGCGGCGCGCAGGCCTGGGCGGTCGAGCGTCTTGGCAGAGAGGCCAGCGTCCTCGCAGAGGGCGACGAGCTCGAGGTCCATCGCGAAGGCGTAGGCCCGGAGCTTGGAGCGCTGGGCCTCGAGGCTCACGCCCTCGTCAGCCTGCTGCTGGGTGCTCACGCGGAGGTAGCCGACGACACGGGTCTTGGTGGTGATCGCGGACATTGGGGACTGAATGTAAGGCCAGTATCGCAATGGGCAACACCATAACGAACGTTATGGTGTTGCGAGGTGCGTCCGTTAATGGTCACTCGCGATCCGAAGCCGTTTGCAAGGCTCTGCGAGAGATCGAAGGGGAGGGTCAGTCTCCTGACCTCTGCTCTGGTCTGCTCTGATCTCAAGACGAAGTAAGCCGCCGTCGGGGCTGGGCGGAAGTGGGGGCAATCGCATCCGGCCGCGAGGTCGACGACGCCTCGGCGAACGATGAGGCTGCGTGAGCCGCGACGCCTCGTCGAGAAGCGATTGTCCCAGGGGCTGTGCGTGAAGTGGGCAGGCGCGCGTGGAAGCGAGCGTGCCACCACCATCACGTTGCTCGCGCGGCTGTCCACTTCTCCACCAGCCCCGGCACTTTCCCCAGCCTCTCAGATCTCGTCACGAACGCAAGCGCTTGGGCGGCAGAGCCGCCGAGGAGAGAAACATGGCGAAGAGTCGGAGCGGAAACTTGACGAAGGTGGCGAGCCTCGAGCCGGATGTGCCGGACGGATTCGCGCATTGGATCTCGCGACACCTCGAGTGGATGCGCGTGAGGAACTACTCACCAGCGACGGTCAAGTGCGCCGAGGACTGGCTCGTCGGCTTCGCGAAGTGGTGCGAGGTGCGCGCGATCTCACGCCCGCGCGAAGTGACGAAGCCGATCCTCGAGCGCTACCGGCGGCACCTCTTCTACTACCGAAAGTCGAACGGCCGGCCGCTCACCTTCGGGAGCCAGAGGAGTCGCCTCGCGCCGCTCAAGCTCTTCTTCGCCTGGATGACGCGGCAGAACGCGCTGCTCTGGAACCCGGCGAGCGAGCTCGACTTGCCCAGGGCGGAGAAGCGCTTGCCTCGAGCGCTGACGTTGGAGGAGATCGAGAGGGTGATCGCGCACGCCCCAGTGTCGGAGCCACTCGGCCTACGGGACCGCGCGATCATGGAGACGCTGTACTCGACCGGCATGCGCAGGAACGAGCTGGCGCATCTGAAGCTCGCGGACTTCATCAGCACGCAGCGGACTGTCTTCATTCGACAGGGCAAAGGCAAGAAGGACCGCATCGTCCCGATCGGCGAGCGCGCCGTCGCCTGGGTGAACAAGTATCTGCTCGACGTGCGGCCGCTCTTCGTGGTGGACGACGTCGAGGACGCCCTCTTCGTCTCCGAGCTCGGGACCGCCTTCCGTCCCGATAGCTTGAGCATGCGCATCCGGCGGTACGTCCAGGCGGCGAAGCTCGGCCAGAACGGGTCTTGCCACCTGTTCCGCCACACGATGGCCACACTGATGCTCGAAGGCGGAGCCGACGTCCGCTTCATCCAGGAGATGCTCGGCCACGCGAGCCTCAGCACGACCGAGATCTACACGCGAGTGTCCATCCGGGCCCTGCAGGCGGTGCACGATGCGACGCACCCGGGGGCGCGGCTGCGTGCGGCGGCCCCGAAGGAGCCGACGGCGGCGGTCGGCGAGGGTGAGGAGCTCGCGCGCGGCGAGGGCGTCATGGAGGCGGCCGAGCTCCTCTCCTCCTTAGCCGCCGAACCCGGCGACGACGATCCAGATGGCGAGGACCTCGAAGACGTCGCCGGCGATCAGTCCGGCGCGCCGCGGCTGAAGAAGACGATGCCCTCGCCGAGAACATCAAGCTGGCGCTCGCGAGGCTGAATTCTGCGATGGCCGGCGCGGAACACGAGCCTGGTCGGCTGGCGCGCAGTGGTCGTCGAATGGTAGGATCTGCACACAATGAGTGAGACGAAGAAGCCGGAAACTACGGATGTTGAATCCGTGGACGACCCCGATCTCGAGGCGGCCTTCGATGAATCGGAGCGCGAGGAGGGCGAGCCCGCAGACGAGGTGCTTGTTGCCATGAAGGGGATGATTCGCGCGATCGGCAAGGCCGTGGCGTGACCGTCCGATTCAACAAGCAGGCACGTCAAGAGCTCGGCGCACAGCTCGCGTACCTCGGCGCAGCGAATCCCGACGCTGCGCTGCACCTGCTCGCGGAGATCGAGCGTGGCCTTGGCTTGCTGGACGAGGGCCTCGCAGATGGCAACGCCGTCAGCTTGCGAAGCGGCCGGCAGGCACGACGCTGGGTCGTGCCTCCGCTCGTGCTCTTCTACAGGCGCCAGGGTGCGACGGTGATCGTGCTCCGGGTGCGCCATGGTGCACAGCGGCCCATCACGCGGGGTGGCTGAGCGGAGGGATCGAGCAGGGCGTGTCGGCCGTGGCTGCGACGCCCCACACACGCCTCTCACGGGACCGCCGCGGACGAACGGCCCGCGGCGAGCTGCGCCGAGGTGAGGCTCGCAGAACGGCCGCCAGGCCGGCTACCATGGACCGCGGTGATCGCCTCGACGTCCAGCGTGCCCAGCTCGTCCGCGCGCGCCCGCGCGCCGGCGAGATCGCGTCTGGGCGCTCGCGTGTTCCTCGAGAACCGCGGATCCCGGGTGACGACCTCCTGGGCGAGCGATCGCGTCGGGCGCCGACGCGTGCAAGCTGTGAACTCGCATCAGGAAAAGACCTCGGCGCGCGGCAGACTCGCGTTGGACCCATTGGTGTTTCTGTACGACGCCGACGGACGCGTCTCCACGATCACCCAGGGCACGCGCGTCTCCTCGCGCGGCTACGGCAGCGACGGCTTCGTGAGCACCATGACCGACGCCCTCTCCCAGCAGACCAGCTACTCGCGCAACGCTCGCGGCGATGTGCTGGCGGAGACGCGCCCGGACAGCGAGGTCACCGCGTTTGGCTACAATGGCGAGGGAATGACCACCCAGGTCACCCCGCCGGACAAGCCGGTGCATGGGATGACATTCAACTCGATCGGCCAGCTCGACGCTTACGATCCGCCCAGCCTCGGCTTCCCGGACGTGACCTCGTATTCGTACGACCTCGACAAGAAGCTCGAGCTGGTGTCGCAGCCAGGGCCGCGGCTCATCGCGTATGAATACGATCTCGCTGGTCGGCTGGACGAGATCAACTTCCCGGATGGGATCGTCTCGCGCACGTACTCACCGACGACGGGACAGCTCGTCGAGATCGACGGCCCCGACGGTGTCACGCTCGGCATGAGCTACGACGGCTCGCTGCTGAAGAGCCTCACCTGGAGCGGCGACGTCGCCGGCTCCGTGGAATGGACCCACGACAGCGACTTCCGTGTCATCAACGAGACCGTCAACGGCGGCTTCCCCGCTGCGCTCTCGTACGACGATGACTCGCTGCTGACCGCGGCGGACGGGCTCACGCTCGTGCGGGATGCGGAGAGCGGACGCGTGACCTCGGCCACGAGCGGCGGCGTGACCGAGACATTTTCGTACAACGCATACGGTGAGGTCGAGACCAAGACCTCGAGCTACAACGGCACCCCCGTGCTCGAGCTCGCCTATGTGCGGGATGACCTCGGGCGGATCACCGAGAAGACCGAGACGATCGGCGGTGTCACCACGGTCACGGTCTATGGGTTCGACGAGGTCGGCAGGCTGCTGACCGTCACTGAAGACAACTCCTTGGTGGAGAGCTACTCATTCGATGCCAATGGCAACAGGACGTCCGCGTTGAACGCGAGCGGCGTGTTTGGAGCGGCATTTGATGATCAAGACAGAATCGTCAGCTACGGCTCGAACATCGCGTACGACTGGTCGGACAACGGAGAGATCCTCGCGAGGGAGGATGTCACCACGAGCGAAGTGACCGCCTTTGACTACGACGCGGTCGGCAACGTACGCGGCGTTACGCTGCCGAACGGCGACGCGATCGAGTACCACGTCGACGGCGAAGGGCGGCGCGTGGGCAAGACCGTGAACGGCGTGCTCGAGCAGCAGTGGCTCTGGCGCGAGCGGCTGCAGCCGGTAGCGGAGCTCGACGGGAGCGGGAGTGTGGTGGCCCGCTTCGTCTACGCCGAGGACGTGAACGTGCCGGACCTGATGGTGACGGGCACAGCGACGTATCGACTGGTGAAAGATCACCTCGGGTCGGTGCGGGTGGTCCTCGACGTGGCGACGGGGGCAGTGGCGCAGGAGCTCGTGTACGACACCTGGGGGCGCGTGCTCGTCGACACGGCGCCGGGCTTCCAGCCTTTCGGGTTTGCCGGTGGGCTCTACGACACCGATACCGGGCTGGTGCGCTTCGGGCGCAGGGACTACGACGCCGAGATCGGTCGCTGGACGGCGAAAGACCCGATCCGCTTCTATGGTGGCGACGCCAACCTCTATGCATACGTGCTCGGTGACCCGGTCAACCACATCGATCCGACCGGGACCGACGCTGTGGACACACTCCTGTTCTTCGGATTGGGACCTGTTGGGTATGGTGCCCTGCAGTTGCTGAAAGAGGATGAGCCAGCGCTGGAGTGCGCCGCGGTTGCGCTACCAATCGCCGCACCGGCCAGCGGAAAAGGGCCACCGGTGGCGACCATCATCGTGGCAGCCACGGCCCTTGCCGTGGTCGGCTACGTTTCTTACTACACAGGGATCGCCCGCTGCAAAAAGGTCAAGGAGGAGTGCATCGAGAAGTGCTCCGAGGACGAGTTGCCCACGGGGACCAATGACGGCATGCCGTACCACAAATGCGTGCGGGAATGCTTGGAAGCGGCGGGGTGCTGGTGATGGAGTCTGAGACCGCGAAGGTCTTACTGAAGGAACTCCTAGCCTGTTCGGGGAAGCTCGATCGAACCGTCGCTCTGGCGCGTGGCATCTGTGGTGACGATGAGTATCGCCAGTACCGATTGCGGGTCGGGCACATCCTCGCGGAGATCACCCTTACGCTGCGACTTCTGGAGGAGCTTTGTCCCGGCTTGGATCCATGGAACCAAGTAGGTGATGACACCTAGCGAGTGCCTCGCGGTGACCACTACTCGGAGGGCTCGGTGCGCAACAAGTGCCGCCAGTAGCGTTCCGGGTTTTCGAGAATTCCACGCGTGATCTGATAATGGGACGTGTCCTGTAGCCTGACCTCTCCGAGCCCGTTCTCGTCGAACGAGAGAAGCGTCGAGTTGGGGAAGGTCAACAGAATCGGAGAGTGCGTCGCGATGACGAGCTGGACGTTGCGACGAGAGACGAGCTCGGCCATCTGAACGAGGAGCGCCAACTGCCTTTGAGGCGATAGGGCAGATTCGGGCTCATCCATCAAGATCATGCCAGGTGCCATCCACGAGCTGAACATCGCGAGAAAAGCCTCGCCATGGGATCTGCTGTGCAGGGATCGGCCACCATAGCGCGCGTAAGGATTGCCCAGAAAATCGGGGTCCGCGCGACGGTCATCAAGCAGGGAGGCGAAGTGGGCCTGGAATTCGGCGCGAAAGAAGTAGCCGTCCTTGGGCTTCTGCTTGAAGGAGGCGGCCAAGAACTGGGCCAGCTGACTCCTGGATTGCGGCCCGTGTGAACCTCCGAGCTCGTTTCTCCCGCCGCCGCTGACAGGTAGTCGGCACAGCTCGGCGATAGCTTCGATGAACGTCGACTTCCCGGATCCGTTCTCCCCCACAAGGAATGTCACGGGTCGCAAAAAATGAAGGTCGAGCTCGCGGGCGAACGGCAACGACAGGGGGAATTGGGAGCGATCGTGTTCCCGATCCTGGCGAAGAAAGACGCGCTGCAGGTATGGCACCGAGGACATCTCACACCACGTTTCGACGTGTCAGCTCGCGCGTTGCAGGAGCCGGTGGCGCTCGAGGATGGCGTCAACGACCCCGAGCAGCTGCCTGCGCTCTGATAGCGGCAGCTTCTCGATCTGCTGGAAGCGGCGCCATAGCCGCTGATTGGTCGGCCCTCTCGCCGGCTTGACGGGGCGGATGCCGAGCAGTTCGTCGGCGGTGATGCCGAGGAGCTGGCAGAGCGGGCCGAGGAGGTGCGCCGGCGGGTACTCAGTCTGGCCCTCGTAGTAAGCGACCATCCGTTGAGAGATCCCGAGCTCCGCAGCGAGAGCGCGCTGGCTGAGGCCCGCCTTATGGCGGAGCTCGGCTATGCGAGTGCCGAACGACAAGCCTTCGGTGGACACGGGTTTCCTCTTGGGCATGGCGGGCGCCTGGGTGCAGCCACACGCTACACCGGGGTTTCCGCCTGAACGGTTTACGGCTTGCTAGTTCGATACGAAGATCGTATCACACGCTGACCAGCGTGGCGAGCGTACTTTCCGCTTGACGGCTTTTTGCAAGGAGAACGGCGATGGCTCGAGTGCCGGACGAGGAGATCGAGCGGCTGAAGAGGGAGGTCTCGCTCGAACGGCTGGCGGAGGCTCGCGGGATCCAGCTGACGAAGCGGGGCGCGGATCTCGTCGGCCTCTGCATTTTTCACGAGGACAAGAACACGCCGAATTTTGTCATTACACCGGACAAGAACGTCTTCCACTGCTTCGCGTGCGGAGCGGCCGGGAGCGTGATCGATTTTGTCATGCGCAGCTGAAGGA
>Ga0163153_10004371_pt1 | contig 17876 bp, 10 predicted proteins | sample OliLakLV19MP6IB1_FD_148629 | JGI IMG/M metagenome (GOLD analysis project Ga0163153, IMG submission 148629) | Freshwater microbial mat bacterial communities from Lake Vanda, McMurdo Dry Valleys, Antarctica - Oligotrophic Lake LV.19.MP6.IB-1 | ecosystem: Environmental > Aquatic > Freshwater >... | reverse complement strand
AAATTAAAGCTATTTAGATTTTTCTTTCTAAAATAGAGCTATGTGTGGCACATTTAAAAGCTATATTCACCAGATTCCTGATTCAAAATGTGCCACACATATCTTATAAAAAAAAATTGAGAATGCACAAAAACTCATTACTTGATATCATCCGAACATTCACTCCGAAAGAACAAATCAAATTCGAAGACTTCGTTAATTCACCTTACTTCAATAAAAATATAAATGTAATTAATTTATTTGCGGAAATAAAAAAGTATGCGCCGGAATTTATCAATGAAAATCTTGAGAAGGAAATAGTATGGAAGAAATTATTTCTTGATAAGAAATATAATTATGGAATAATGAAGAACCTGATCTTTGATCTGAATAAACTTGCAATAAAATTCCTCGGAGTCGAAAACATTTCGTTGAAAACATTTGAATTTGATCTTAATATATTAGATCAGTGTCAGACAAGGGCTTTGTTTAATTTTTATGAGAAGAAAATTCAGGAATGTGAAAAAGAATTTGGTGGAAATGAAATTGATACAGATTATTATCATAACAGATTTATACTGGGTACAAAAAAGATTAGCTTTCTGACTATTAAACATGAACTGAAGGAGCTGAGCAAACTTGACTTTAAAAGCTTAAACAGAGATCTGTCTTTGTATTATTTCACAATGTTTTTTTTAAAGAACTATAATTCGGTTCAGTTGTCATTTTTATATAACAGGGATTTTAAAAGTACCGATATTGATAAGGTTATAATTGCTTATGAAAATTCTGAATTCAGAGATTATTTTTCTGATACGGTATATTATATTTTTATGAGTATATACGAACCTTACAATGAAGACAATTATAAAAAGCTAAAAAAATTATATTATGAAAACTTTGATAAATTTTCAAGAAGCAATAAATACAATTTCACAATTGCCTTAATGAACTTTTGTAAAAGCAATTCAAATTCCGGCAATTTGTTTTTTATAAAAGAAAGATACCAGTATGATAAAATGCTGACCGAACATGATTTGCTTTTTATTTACAATAAAGATTATTTAGACAGGAGTGTATTCATTACAATAGTAATGTCAGCAACTTCTGCCGGGGAGTTTGACTGGGCTGAAAAGTTTATAGAAAAATACGGATCAAAACTTTTATCCGAGGTCCGGGAATTTTCCGTAAATTTTGCTTATACAAATCTATATTTCAAGAAGAAAGAATTTGAGAAAGCGCTATCTTATTTATCAAAATGTGAAAAAGCAGAAGGAATGGATAAAATAAATATCAGGAACTACCTGTTCTTCCTGTATTATGAACTGGGATTTTATGAAGAGCTCAAACACCTTGCAGATGCGAGCAGACATTTTTTTAAGAATGACCGGAATATTTCTGAACAAAGCAAGCTGGAATTTATAAATTTTGTTAATACAGTCAGCAGACTTTCGGATTACAGATACAATTTAATAAATGAAACGAAAGATGCATTTGATCTTGAAGAAATTAAGAAATTTCTCTCTGAGAATGTCAGCTCCGGCAAGAACTGGTTTAAAGAAAAAATAACTGAACTTGAGAATTTAAAGGTCAAATGATAAAGATTTACTTCTCATGTTTCCGTTCTGCGTTTTCATTAAAATATAAATATGCACAAAGCTCACTACTTGAAATCATCAGAACATTGACTCCGAAGAGTTAAATCAAATTCGGTGAAAGGATATACTGAGCAATGTTAGTAAAGATAAAACGTGCAATCAACTCTTCCAATTTCAACATACTCAACTCACTTAGTCAAATCCATTTCATCGAGTTTTTCCAGAAACCATGTTTTGAGAGGAAGGTTTATTTTAGATTGAGTTTCAATTTTAAATAATCCAGGCTCCTGATATCTGTTATCATCAAGGTTTAATTTCAATAATTTTTTGAAGTGATCAATGAAATCAATGTAAAATCGCTTTTGATCGGTATTTATTTCTTTATGGTATTTAACAAATCGAACAAATGAGTCAGAGAGGGATGTTACGCTTTCAAAATGTTTTAAGTTATAAAAAATCACAAGCCTGTATAAATCGATATTAAGTTTAACAAGTGAGTGATATGGCTGAACCTTTGAGAATAGCTCAAGTGAACTCAAACCAAACTATTTCATTTCTTTCAACTTTATCAAAAACCAACTTTTGAATAACAGATTCTTTTTAGACTCTGTATTAATTCTAAGTAAATTAAAATCAGCGTCATTATTGTCAAAGGTCAGCTTCAATAATTTCTTGTAATGTTTTGCAAAATCATTGTAGATCTCTTTCAGGTCGAAACTGATCTCTTTATGGTTTTTCACAAACCTCGCAAATGATTCGGAAAGGGAAACAGAATTTTCGAAGTGCTTTAAGTCATAGAATATCGTGAGTCTTAAGGCATCTATGTTTAGTTTGAGACGGGAATTATAAGGATGTACCTTTGAAAAAAATCCGAGAGCAGTTTCAAAATTTTTTCTCCTTGTCTCGATCATCCCGTTACAATAATTATAGGTGTCATCCCTGATCTCTGGTCGGAGTTTTTGATAATTTGTTTCAATTAAGTTTAGAGCATTTTTGTAAAAATCTTCATTGTCTGAAGCAATATTTGCAATGTTTATCAAACTGTTTGGGTCGACATATCCGTGATCCTGAATCAAAAAGTTCTTTTCACTTAAAACCTTTATGATTTCAAAGTATTTTTTTATCCGGCTTGAATCACGATATGTTGATTTGCCGATATAGTTTGCAAGCGTGACATAAAAATTTCGTAATTCAGATCTTTCGAATGCTTCCTCCAGATCCTTAAGACTATTGTATAGTTTTTCAAAGTACTCAGTCTCGTTTGTGACAATCAGCTTAAAATAAAAATAGTAGCAGTGAAGGGTCACGGGACAGCTTTCAAAATCCTTTTCGATCTCCGATATTAAGAAATCAAACAGCTCATATTTCAGGTTCACTTCGAAATCAAAAGTTTGATTCAATGCAGGCTGATAAAATTTGCAGAGCTCGAGAAGAATGTAAAACTTCAGATCTTTATCAAATTGAAGGAATGTTTCATCAAAACTATAGATCGATTTTTCGAGATGCATTAATTTCCTGAACCTCTGCTGTTCAAAACAATATTTGAAGTAAAAGTATGAATTGTTCCGTAAACTATCTTCATAAAGTTTTTTGACAGAACTCTTGTGATTGGAATCAAATAAAGTGTACAGTTTTCTTTCTATCAGAGAGTCATTCAAAAATTTATTCTGCTGATTATGATTTTTTTCAAACTCTGCCTGGACAAGGAATTTTTCAGCAAGTGAGGTCAGTCCGCTCAACATTACTTTAATTACACTTTCATTGTATTTTTTCGAAGGGAATATTTTTTCATAAATATATTCTTTTGTTAATTTATCAGAATCGAACTCCGGATAGAACTTTTCAAGTAATCTAATTAGAGTAAGGTAATTTCTTCCTTTATTGAAATAAACAGATGAAGAGAATTTTTCAAATTCTTTCCACTCAGTTTCAGTAAATGTTCTTAAGATTTGTATGAGTTTTGACTTGTTCAACGTTAACTTGATTTAACACATTTCTTTACAATCTTCTTTAAAATAACACTTATCTAGAATATTATCTAATGTAAATCCGTTAACTTTCAGGAAAACTTTTCTTTGCAAACTCATATCAATAGACGTAAGTTTGTTCTGGTTAGCATTTCTCTGAGTGAAATTAAGTTAACCATCTCATAAGTTTGAATCTCCCAATATCACTCAGGGCGGATGCATAAGCCCTCTGAATGCCGAGCATGCAGAGGGTACAAGTCCGGCTAAAAAAATTTCTTTCAATGATATTAACAAATTTTCTATTTAACTCATGTCATTTTCAAATCTTAAAAAAACTTATGAAAACATTTAACTTTTTTAAATTTCTTTCAGTGATTTTCATTTTGAATTTGTTAATTATTGAAGGACTTTCTGCAAGCTGGCAGAAGAAAGAAACTAAGGGATCAATGGTTTCCGGGGAGATCAGTACCGGAAGCGCATCAAAACATCAATCAGGAAGCGACTCTCTGCCTCCGGGTGTGACAAAGGATTGGCTCAATAGCCTTACTGATGAAAATGGAAACAGAATAATTCCTGATAACCAAACCGGGCGTAATCCTGATGATCCTGAAATTGATGCGGTTCAGAGAAAAGTTTTTAACGGGCTTGCTGCCGGTGGGATCTTCGGTTATTCAGTGGGTACTGCCGGGGATGTAAATGGTGACGGATATGATGATATAATTGTGGGAGCTTATGGGTATAATTCCAGCACAGGACGAGTTTATATTTATTATGGCGGAGTAAATATGAATACTCTTGCAGATGTTATTTTAACGGGCGAGGCAACTAATAGCAATTTTGGATCTTCAGTTTCAACAGCAGGGGATGTGAACGGAGACGGATATTCTGATGTGATTGTCGGAGCAGATGGTTACGCTTCAAATACAGGAAGGGCTTATATTTTCTTTGGCGGATCATCAATGAATAATACAGTTGACGTTACAATGACAGGCGAAGCAATAAATAATTATTTCGGAGTTTCAGTTTCAGCAGCTGGTGATGTAAACGGAGACGGATACTCTGACGTGATCGCCGGAGCAGATGGTTATGCTTCAAGCACAGGAAGGGCTTATATTTTCTTTGGCGGATCATCTATGAATAATGCAGCTGATGTTACAATGACAGGAGAATTAACAAAAAATTCTTTTGGATATTCAGTTTCAAGAGCAGGGGATGTAAACGGAGACGGGTATTCTGATGTGATTGCCGGAGCAGGTGGTTACGCTTCAAATACAGGAAGGGCTTATATATTTTTTGGCGGTTCATCAATGAATAATACAGCTGATGTTACAATGACTGGCGAATTAACAAGTAATTATTTCGGTATTTCAGTTGCATCCGGTGATGTAAACGGAGACGGGTATTCTGATGTAATCGTCGGAGCCTCCGGTTACGCTTCAAATACAGGAAGGGCTTATATATACTTTGGCGGATCATCAATGAATAATACAGCTGATGTTACAATGACAGGAGAAACAACAACTAGTGTTTTCGGACGTTCAGTTTCAGCAGCTGGTGATGTAAACGGAGACGGATACTCTGATGTGATCGCCGGAGCAGATGGTTACGCTTCAAATACAGGAAGGGCTTATATATTCTTTGGCGAATCATCGATGAATAATACAGCTGATGTTACATTGACAGGAGAATCAACAGTTAATTATTTCGGAGCTTCAGTTTCAGTTGGTGATGTAAACGGAGACGGATACTCTGATGTAATCGTCGGAGCCTCCGGTTACAATTCAAATACAGGAAGGGTGTATCTATACGACTATTTTATGAAAAATGAAATCATTCCGGATGTTACAATGACAGGCGAGGCAACAGGAAATTATTTTGGAAATTCAGTTTCAACAGCAGGAGATGTAAACGGAGACGGATATGCTGATGTGATTGTCGGAGCTAATGCATATTCTTCATCTACAGGCAGAGCATACATATACTTTGGCGGTGCAACAATGAATAATGTAGCAGATGTTACAATGACAGGCGAAGGAATAAATAATTATTTTGCAACGTCTGTTTCAACAGCAGGCGATGTAAACGGAGATGGATATTCTGATGTTATTGTCGGAGCTCATGGATATTTTTCATCTACCGGCAGAGCATATATATACTTTGGCGGAACGTCAATGAATAATATTGCAGATGTTACAATGACAGGCGAAGCAATAAATAATATTTTCGGAGTTTCAGTATCCACTGCAGGCGATGTAAACGGAGACGGTTATGCCGATGTTATTGTCGGAGCTTATGTATATTCTTCATTTACCGGCAGAGCATACATATACTTTGGCGGTTCGGCAATGAATAATATAGCCGATGTTACAATGACAGGCGAAGCGGTTAATAATTATTTTGGAGCTTCAGTATCCACTGCAGGCGATGTAAACGGAGACGGATATGCAGATGTTATAGTCGGAGCAGAAGGTTACGCTTCAAATACAGGAAGGGCATATATTTTCTTTGGCGGTTCGGCAATGAATAATGTTGCGGATGTTACAATGACAGGCCAAGCAACAAGTAATTATTTCGGATTTTCAGTATCCACAGCAGGCGATGTGAATGGAGACGGCTATGCGGATGTAATTGTCGGAGCTTATGGATATTCTTCATATACCGGCAGAGCATACATATTCTTTGGCGGATTATCAATGAATAATGTAGCAGATGTTACAATGACAGGCGAAGCGACAGGTAATTCTTTTGGAGCAGTTTCGACAGCAGGCGATGTAAACGGAGACGGATATGCGGATATTATTGTCGGAGCTTCCGAATATTCTTCATATACCGGCAGAGCATACATATACTTTGGCGGTTCGGCAATGAATAATATTGCAGATGTTACAATGACAGGCGAAGCAATAAATAATTCTTTCGGATTTTCAGTATCCACAGCAGGCGATGTAAACGGAGACGGTTATGCCGATGTTATTGTCGGAGCTTATGGATATTCTTCAATTACCGGCAGATCCTATATATATTTGGGCTCTGCAATAAGCGTGAAACCAATACTATTATATGTCAAGGATGTGCCGAATGATCAGGGCGGTAAGCTGAATCTCAAGTGGGCAAGAAGTTCGAATGATGTAATCGGAAATAACACAATCACTGATTATCTCGTTTACAGAAGTTATCCGCCAAATGGGGGAGGATTTTCATGGGAATTAAAATCAACAGTACCAGCCACAAAAAGGTCTTTCTATACGTTCACAGACAATACTCCTTTTGATTCTTCTTCCGGAAGCAGCGGAAATTTATTTTATCAGATCATGGCTAAGACATCAGATCCATCTCAATTCTGGCTTTCAGGAATTCTATCCGGCAGAAGCATTGACAACATTGCTCCATTGCTGGTTTCTCCGTTTACTGCGGCGGGAATTTCCAATTATGTCAGCTTAAACTGGAAGCGAAGTACCGCACCGGACCTTTTAAATTATATTATCTACAGAAGTGTAAATCCGACAATTGATCCTGATACCGAACCTGTCTTTGCAACAACAACCGATTCAACTTATCTCGACACATCGCCATTAAGCGGTACTTATTATTACTTCATCGTTGCGCAGGATATTCATAATAATAAAAGTCCTGTCGCAGTTGCGGAAAGTCCGAACATTACTTTAAATCTCACTATGTTCATCGAAGGATTTTACAATGCTGGAAGTAATTCTCAGGTGAGTGATACAATAACGGTTGAGTTGAGAAAGTCAATTTCACCATTTGCAATTGTAGATGTAGCAAAAGCAGTAGTTACTTCTTCCGGAAATGCTTTGTTAAAATTCGGTGATGCACCTTCAGGACAATATTACATTGTAGTTAAACACAGAAACAGTATTGAAACATGGAGTAAATCAGGCGGTGAAACATTTACCGTCAGCGGAACAGTTAATTACAATCTGTCAACAACATCTTCACAGGCATTTGGAAATAATATAATCTCGGTCGATGCATCACCTGTGAGGTTTGCAGTTTACAGCGGAGATGTAAATCAGGATGGCTCTGTGGATGTGAGTGACGTTATTGATATTTCTAATGATGCTGCTAACTTTGTTTCGGGATATGTAGTGACTGATGTTACGGGTGATGACTTTGTAGACTCATCCGATCTGCTGCTGACATTTAATAATTCGACTAACTTTGTGTCGGTGATCACGCCGTGATGAATTGTAAATGATAAATTTCAAATGATAAATATCAATTGACAAGAAGCCGGATGATCATCTCCGGCTTCTCTTTTTATTTATCGTTGCAGAGTTGGAGACAATTGAAAGAAATTTTGAATTTACATTATATAGATTGCTAAGCACATCTTTTCTTTGAAAGTAACAATTTCTCTTTCAACCAATATTTAAGCAGCACTTTATTGCATGCTTTCCCAATCTCAATTTCAAGATTGATAATATATTTCTCATCTTTATGAAATTCAAAATTGATTAAATTTCTAAGACACTTTATGTAATTATAGTGAAATTCTTTTCTGTCCTTTCTGATATTATCGCCTCGGCGGACAAATTTGAAATAAGAATTCAAAACTGATTCGGCTTCATCAAAATGTTCCTGGTCATAATATATTGCAGCTTTCAAATAGTAGTTGAGCGATTTGTCAGTAGAACTGGCTCCTAATAAATTCAAGTACTTAAAACAATTGTCAAAATCTTTTTTGGCAAAAGAAAGTGAAGCTTTGCAGTAATTAACAGTTTCAGCTCTTTCTTCTTCCTTTATTTCTTTTGAATAATTCTTAACAAATTTCTCAGCCCAGTCAAATTCCTCTAAATCAAATGCTGTCCGGAAGTAATTTTGAAATTCATTCTTAGAAAGATAATTGAGATTTGGGTTGATGTAAATTTTTTCTTTAACAAGCAGATCATTGATTTCAAAAGCAGCTCTCTCAAATTCATCAGATTGAGATATGTTACTTTTCAATAAAGTCAGGATTCTTAAAGAATTAATGATATCATACTTCAGCTCGTCACTAAATAGTTTAAGGTTGTTAAAAATAATATTCCGGTATTCATTATAATACTTATGATCACTTATATTTTTGTAAGCATAAATGGAGTACAGACTAATTAGTGATAATATTGTCTCACGGGATTTCATATTCAAATCTTTCATAATTCCAATAATCTTCTCAATGTCAATCGAATCAAATAATATCATCAATCCGTTTTTTTCAATTTCCTTCCAGCCATAGTTTTTCCAAAAAGTTAAGTTTTCCAATTGTATTGATGCCTGAACAATGAATTTGTTAATTATAAATTCCGAAAATTCCATATCATGTTTAAACTGAAGTAAAGGTTCCTGGTTGTAATAGTAATAATGAGCTTTTGCCATCTCTATATTTTCCATATCAAAAAAATAATTCACATCCAGCTTTTTTGATTCAAGATTGTGAACTTCCTTATTTATAATCTTCAGAGCTATTGAATTCAGATTTTTAATCAAAGCTTCTTTGCTCACAATTGAATTAATAACAATCGGATTTTTTCTCACCGCAAGTTGCTTGATATATTCAAAGCTTAATTTCAAAAGATCGGTAAGTAGTTTATTGATAGTATCTTTCGAGAAAGATTTACCCGGGTATAATGATTTAAATAATGATTGTTCAGTGAGTCTTTCATCATTAAAATCCGGATAAAACTTTTTGAGGGATTTAAAGAATGGAAGCAAATTTCTACCGGTACTAAAGAAAGGCGAAGCTACAAGTTTTTCAAACTCTTTCATTTCTTCCTTCGAAAATGTTCGAAGAATTTTAAACAGTTGTGAGTTTAACAAGGATTTTTAATTTAATTTTTAGTCCACAAAAATAACTTAATTTAATTATAAAAGTTGTGAAATTATTGCGAATTCAAATAATAGCATCTGAGTAGACATACTTAGAAGAGAAAAAAATTTCGTCAATATTAAAAAAAAGTTTCTTTGGTTACTATAGACCGAATGGATAATTTTGTTCAGTTAATTAATTGTTCATATAAATTCTTAATTAATTATCCGGGTGACGCCGTTAGCAGCTCAAATATAAAGAACGAATCATTTCCTATTCTATTCAATATTCCCTGAACGTCACCCGGGAAACTTGCAGAGTAAGTCCGAACTCAATGCCGGACTGAAATGCATTTTTTCCAATTGTCGTCAAAACAATATATTTTAACCAGACATAAAATAATTATTTACTCAGGAAATAAATAAAATATTAAATCATTTAAACATCAATTTAAACCAAAAAAACTAATATGAAAAAAGTAGAATTACCTGAAATAATAAATATCTCAGAAGTCTTAAAAAAGAAATCGAAAAACTTTGTGATTCATTTCACGGATGCTCAATGGAAAAAAGCAATATCGAAAGCAAAGATATATAAAGGAAAAAAAGAGTTCCGTAATCTTCCGGGTGATTTTGTAGAATTTCACCCGCTACCTCAATTAGGTGGTGGATTAATCTCAGCGTTCAAAGTTAATAAAGCAGGAAAGGTCAGTAATCTTTTTCCAAAAGTAGAATTGATTGATGGAAAATCTACTATTGTTTTTCCGTTGCGTACCGGAGGCAGACCACGTCCGCGACTTTGTCATCTGACATCTAATGGTATTTATTTTCATTGCTCAGGTGATTGCCCCTCATCAAATAATCCATCATGCAATGATGTGCGTAATGCTGAAGGTAAGTTGATAGGATGTTGCTGCGGTGCCCATACTATCTACATATAATGTATCAGACTCTTTCATTACAAAACATATTTACTAACTAATTTTTTATTAAGGATTTCTTAAAATTAAATAAATCATTATGAAAAAAATCATCACAGCTTTTGTCATTATCATTTTTGCAATTATTCTTTTTAGTTTCAGGCAAGATACTGATTATAAAAATAATGCAAATACAAGTGGAGATATTGATTTCGGAAAATTAACTTTAGCTTTAAATAGTCCGCTTGATCTTTCTAAAGAAAAAAATTCTACCAAAGAGGAAGAGTCTATAGATAAAGACTGGTACTCTGAAGCAATGTCAAACATTCAGAAATCAGAATACAATGTTTCATTCAGTGAAAGCCTGAATGCTTATCAATCGCCTAACCGGGCAAATAACATGAGATTCGTTTATCATAAAAACGGATTTTCTGCAATGTTGCGAGATAATAAAATCGCATTGTTTGATGAATCCGATAAAATGATTGAAGAGAGCGAAAAGAAATATGAGAATCTCGATGAATGGAATGTTGACTTCAAGCTTGAAAGTGTTTCCAAAGAAGTTAATGCTGCAACTGAAAACTACTTTACTAAATTATCAGGAAGTGAGTTCAATACATGCAACAATGAAATCTCGATTGAAAATGATAACTTAAGAATTCAATATAAGAACAATGAAGACGGAATGCGGCAGGACTTCATTGTAAAGAATAAACCTGAAGGTGCCGGTCAGCTGAGATTAAATATAAATGCAGACACTGAACTAAAAATGATGGCAGGAGGGGATGCGCTGATGTTTAAAGACAATAAAGGAGATTTAAAATTAAAGTACGCTTCTTTGAAAGTATGGGACGCAAACGGACGTGAGTTACGTGCTTATTTTGAAAAGAATGATCAATTCCAAATTCAAAATTCCAAATCCAAAATCCCAAATTCCAAATCGAAAGAATTCCAAATTGTTGTCAATGATGAAGACGCAGTATATCCGATTACAATAGATCCTCTATCATCAACCGCGACTTGGACTGCCGAGATAAATCAGGCATCAGCAAATTTCGGTTGGAGCGTTGCCACTGCCGGCGATGTAAATGGAGACGGATATTCGGAAGTAATTGTCGGCGCGCCATATTATGATAATGGTCAGACTGATGAAGGCGGTGTATTTGTTTATCACGGATCAATAAACGGACTTTCATTGACACCTAACTGGACAAAAGAAATCAATCAGGCGAGTGCATTATTCGGATGGAGTGTTGCGACGGCAGGCGATATAAATGGTGATGGGTATAGTGATGTGATTATTGGTTCACCGACTTATGACAGCGTGCAGTCAGATGAAGGAAGAGCTTATGTCTATTCTGGATCCGTAGGCGGACTAGCTGCAGTACACGCCTGGAAATATGAAACAAATCAGACAGGTGAAAACTTCGGATACAGTGTGGCATGCGCCGGGGATCTTAATAATGATGGTTTTAGTGATGTGGTTATAGGAAGTCCGTTTTATGATAATGGTCAGACGAATGAAGGCAGAGCCTATGTATTCAGAGGATCGATGACAGGAATATCTTTTTTATTATCACCATGGAAATATGAAAGTAATCAGGCGGATGCAAAATTTGGTTTCAGCGTGGCGTCTGCCGGTGATGTAAACGCTGACGGAAATTCGGATATCATAACGGGTGCATATAAATACAATGCTGCTTTTACAAATGACGGAGTTGTTTATGTATTCCACAGTACGGGATCGACTTATCCTGCATCACCAACTTCGATAAGAGCAGGTACGCAGACCGGCGAATATTTCGGATACAGCGTAAGTACAGCCGGAGATGTGAACGGAGACGGATATTCTGATGTGATAATTGGCTCACCTTTATTTGATAATGGCCAGACAGATGAAGGAAAATGTTTTGTATACTTAGGTTCGGCATCGGGAATAGCCTCAACTCCTGTTTGGTCAAAAGAAAGTAATGAGATCAGCGGACAATTCGGAATAAGCGTTTCGACAGCAGGTGATGTAAATGCAGACGGATTTGCTGATGTCATACTTGGTGGAAATTTTCTTGACAACGGTCAGACGGATGAGGGAAGAGCGTTTCTTTATCTTGGATATTCAGGAGGTTTAAATAATGGTACAGCGCTTATATATGAAAGTAATCAGGCGAATTCACAATTTGGATTCAGCGTTTCGACAGCAGGTGATATTAACGGCGACGGATTCAGCGATATTATTATAGGTGCTCATGAATATGATAATCCAAGCACAGGTGAAGGAGCTGCCTTTGTATATCTTGGTTCAGCAGCAGGAATGAGTTCAGCTGCAGGATGGAGCGGTGAAAGCAATCAAACTGGCGCAGAATTTGGAACTTCTGTTAGTTCTGCCGGTGATGTTAACGGTGATGGTTATTCTGACGTAATTATCGGTGCTCCGTATTATGATAATGGAGAAGTTAATGAAGGAGCTGCATTTGTTTATCACGGATCAATTTCAGGATTATCTCTAACTTCCAACTGGATTGCAGAAGGAAATCAGCCAGTTGCTGAATTTGGAACATCTGTTTCATCAGCCGGAGATGTAAATGGTGACGGTTATTCAGATGTGATAGTTGGAAGTTCTAAATATGACAACCCGGAAAATGATGAAGGCAAAGTGTTTGTTTATCATGGATCATCTACGGGATTATCTGTTACTTCAAACTGGAGTGCGGAAAGTAATCAGTCAAATGCATATTTTGGAAATTCAGTTTCTACAGCCGGAGATGTTAATGGTGACGGTTATTCTGATGTAATTGTTGGTGCAAATTTTTTTGATAATGGTAATACTAATGAAGGGGGAGCATTTGTGTATCACGGTTCATCTTCAGGATTAACTTTAATCTCAAACTGGAGTGCTGAAGGTAATCAATCAAATTCAAATTTTGGCTGGTCAGTTTCTACAGCCGGAGATGTAAATGGAGATGGATATTCAGATGTTATTATCGGTGCACAAAATTATGACAATGGTCAGAGTAATGAAGGGGGAGCATTTGTGTATCACGGTTCAGGTACAGGATTGTCTTTAACTACAAACTGGACCGGAGAAAGTAACCAAGGTAGTGCTCTTTATGGCTGGTCAGTATCTTCAGCAGGAGATGTAAACGGAGACGGTTATTCTGATATAATAGTGGGAGCAAAAAATTTTGATAATCCTGAATCAAATGAAGGAAGAGCTTATGTTTACCAGGGATCTTCTACAGGTTTATCCGCAACATCAAACTGGACAAATGAAGCAAATATTGCAAATTCAGAATTTGGAAATTCAGTTTCATCTGCAGGGGATGTAAATGGTGATGGATATTCGGATGTGATTATTGGTGCTTTAGCATTTGATAATGCACAATCAAATGCCGGAAAAGTTTATATCTACAATGGCTCTGCGACAGGATTATCCGGAATTGAAAACTGGACTGCAGAAGGCAACCAACAAGATGCTTATTTTGGTCTTTCAGTTTCCACTGCAGGCGATATAAATGGCGACGGATATTCGGATGTAATAATTGGGTCAGGTAATTTTGACAATGGTAACGTTAATGAAGGAGCGGCTTATGTTTATTACGGAGGAAGCAATGGCGGACTGCAGTCTAATGTGCGTCAGTATAAATTCGGAACTTCAGTGGTTGTGTCTTCAACCGGAAATACAGGAGTTAATGGTCAGGTCAGACTTCAGCACTATGCCAAAAGTCCGTTTGGAAAAGGTCAAGGTAGAATTGTTTATGAAACTAAGGAGAACGGAATCCCATTTTCCGGAAGTATTATATCCAATAGTACATCATACAACAGCTCTCCTCCTTCATACTCAAATCTTGGTTTAACCGGTACAAATATTTCACAGGATATGACAGGATTTAATTCTAACAAGCAGTATAAATGGCGTGCTCGAACACAGTACAAAATGACAAGCTTTCCATTCCAGAAATTCAGTCCATGGAGATATTATTCTAATTATATACCAACACCTACAGGTGGGTTCAGACCTTCAATTGATAAAATGAATCTTGGTCTGACAGTTCTGATTGAGGGATTTTATAACTCTGCTTCTAACAATATGATTGGCGATACTTTAACTGTATATTTGAGAAACAGCTCTTCCCCTTATGGTATAATGGATTCCTCAAAAGCATTTGTAGGTTCCACCGGTCTTGGGACATTTACATTTAATTCCTCAAACGGAGTCAATTATTATTTGCACTTAAAGCACAGAAACTCGATAGAAACCTGGAGCAGTACTGCAAATCCATTTACATCAAATATATTGAATTATGATTTTACGAATGCATCGGTAAAAGCTTTCGGAAGCAATCAGATACAAATTGATCCTTCACCTGTTCGGTTTGGGATTTACAGCGGAGATGAAAACCAGGACGGTTCGGTTGATGTGACTGATCTTATTGATATTTTTAATGATGCTGCTAACTTTGTTTCGGGATATGTAGTGACTGATGTTACGGGTGATGACTTTGTAGACTCATCCGATCTGCTGCTGACATTTAATAATTCAACTAACTTTGTGTCGGTAATTACGCCGTGATAAATTGTAAATCATAAATATCAATTGACAAGAAGCCGGATGATCATCTCCGGCTTCTCTTTTTATTTAATCCCAGCAGAGTTTTCGATTGCATAAGTTTGTAGAGTTAGATTAATTAGTTAACTTATATTCAAACTATTCACCCAACTCAGCTAATTTACCAACCATACCTTGTAATAACTCAACTCACTTAGTCAAATCCATTTCTTCCAGTTTTTCCAGAAACCATTTTTTGAGAGGCAGGTTTATTTTAGATTGAGTTTCAATTTTAAATAATCCGGGCTCCTGATATCTGTTATCATCAAGGTTTAATTTCAATAATTTTTTGAAGTGTTTAATAAAATCGAGGGTAATATTTTTTCAGATCGGTATTTATTTCTTTATGGTATTGCTGATGTTACAATGACAGGGGAATCTACAAATAATTATTTCGGAATTTCAGCATCAACAGCAGGAGATGTCAATGGGGACGGATATTCTGATGTGATAGTCGGAGCTACTGGATTTGACAACGTGCAGACAGACGAAGGCAGAGCATATGTTTATCACGGCTCTGCAACCGGATTGTCAGCCACTGCTAACTGGACAGGTGAAAGCAATCAGGCAAATGCTCTGTTTGGCAATTCAGTTTCAACAGCAGGTGATGTTAACGGTGATGGATATTCAGATGTAATTGTCGGAGCGCTGAGTTATGAAAATGGTCAGGCAAACGAAGGAAGAGCTTATGTTTATCACGGATCTGCAGCAGGTTTGTCAGCTACTGCAAACTGGACTGCTGAAAGCGATCAGGAAGAGGCTTATTTTGGCTGGTCAGTATCAACAGCAGGCGATGTGAACGGCGACGGATATTAGGATGTGATAGTAGGAGCTTATCGTTTTTACAACGTACAGACAGACGAAGGCAGAGCTTATGTCTATCATGGCTCATCAGCATCAGGTTTGTCAGCTACTGCAAAGTGGTCGGTTGAAAGCGATCAGGTAAGTGCTTTTTTTGGCAGATCAGTTTCAACAGCAGGCGATGTGAACGGTGACGGTTATAGCGATATCATAACTGGTGCTTCAGAATTTGACGGTGTAAGTGCTGGTGAAGGCAAAGCATTTGTTTATTACGGAAATGGAGGAACATCAATAAAGTCTGGCATACAACAATACCAATACAATACAAATACAGTTGTAGCTTCCGGAAATGCAACTGACTATAACGGAGGAGTGACTTTAAAGATGCTGGCACGAAATCCATTTGGCAGAACGAGCGGGAAAGTTGCTTATGAGTATAAAGAAAACTCAGTTCCATTCAGCGGTAATAATATTACTAACAGTACTTCATTCACAGGCATTAGCAACAGCAGCACAATGAATGGAGCAGGAGTTTTATTTTCAAATAATATTTCCGGACTAACAGCAGTAAAGAATATAAATGGAGATCAAGATCTCAATACAGTGTTTATCAAAACCCGTATCAGAAATACGGTCCGTGGAAATATTATAATAATTACAATCCTGTGCCGGTTGGAAATTTTAAACCAAAAAAATTACAAAAGTTTTTATCTCTAGATACTTTCATACAGGGATTTTATTCGTCAGCTTCAGATAATCAGGTTGAAGACAGTATAAGAGTATATCTGAGAAACTCAGCTTCGCCTTATGCTATAGTTGATTCGGCAAAAGGAATTTTAAGCACATCCGGAACTGTAGCTTTATCTTTTAATAATATTTCAAACGGTGTCAACTATTACATTCAGCTAAAACACAGAAACACTATTGAAACATGGAGCAGCATTGCAAAACCATTTACTTCATCATTATTGAATTATAATTTCACCGATTCAACTACAAAAGCTTATGGAAGTAATCAGATTCAGATAGATGCAGCTCCGCTTCGGTTTGGGATTTACAGCGGAGATGAAAACCAGGACGGTTCGGTTGATGTTAGTGATGTTATTGATATTTTTAATGATGCTGCTAACTTTGTTTCGGGATATGTAGTGACTGATGTTACGGGTGATGATTTTGTTGACTCATCCGATCTGTTGCTGACATTTAATAATTCAACTAACTTTGTGTCGGTAATTACGCCGTGAAACGCGAGACGTGAAAAGTCAAAACGCGAGATCTGAGTTGAGTATGTTGACTAGGTTGAGTAGGTATGTTATTTAACTTACTTAACCTACTTACCCTTTTCTTCCACTCCAATTTCATTTATCTTTTCCAGAATTAAATCATTCATAAGCATGGGCGGATCCTTTGAAATAATATTCCTCAATTCTTCCAGATCAATTGTTTTATCACCTGATTTATATTTTATCAGTGCTTCCACATTATTTGAAATTTTTAAAAATTCATTTCTCTTCTTACCGGTAACATTTTTATGAGTCCGGGCAAAATGACGAAATGAATCCAATGAATTGAATGCAGCATCATACTCCTTCGTCTCAGCATATATAAATAAACGAAGAAGCGTAACCCTGTATTTAATATCAAAATTATGATTATCGATTCTTGAAAGTAAGGTTAGTGCTTCATCGTATTTGCTTTCAAAGTATTTAATGTATGCATAACCTAAATTTGTCAGGGAGCTGCGGTATTCTTCCGGAAATTCTTCTTTATGATTTGCTATGAACTTCCCGAGCCAAACAAATTCTCTATTCCATACTGAATTAATTATAAAATTTATGACAAGCCGGGGGTGAATATATTTTTCATCCTGGAATATGTATATCTCTTTTTCAACCATAAATTTATGGAGTAAAAATCTTTGCCTTATAAATTTTCTGTGACCTAGCTGAAGCATTTCCTGAATTACTCCCTCAATAGATAAAAATAAATTCAAACACCTGCTTCGGGAAAAATTTGAATAGTTTTTAAATACCATTTCTTTTGCTTTTACATAATGCTGTTCAGTAGGATCAAAAGCTGCAAGATAACAATACACCGTTGTTCTTAGTTGAGGAGCATATAAAGGATAAAACTTTTCAACATGATCAAGAATTTTTTGATAGTTTATTTCATTATATACTTCCCGCGTTAGAGAATCTTTAAT
>Ga0163153_10004365_pt1 | contig 17890 bp, 17 predicted proteins | sample OliLakLV19MP6IB1_FD_148629 | JGI IMG/M metagenome (GOLD analysis project Ga0163153, IMG submission 148629) | Freshwater microbial mat bacterial communities from Lake Vanda, McMurdo Dry Valleys, Antarctica - Oligotrophic Lake LV.19.MP6.IB-1 | ecosystem: Environmental > Aquatic > Freshwater >... | reverse complement strand
CCAACACATCTTACTCAGCGGCCCGCCGGGCCTTGGAAAGACGACGCTGGCCTATATTATTGGAAACGCGATGGAGACCGAGGTGCGCACGACGAGCGGACCCATGATCGAACGTGCCGGGGACTTGGCCGGCCTGCTGACCAATATCGAACGGGGTGGTGTTCTTTTCATTGATGAGATTCACCGACTGCAGCCAGCCATTGAAGAATATCTCTACCCGGCTATGGAGGATTTCAAACTCGATATCGTGATTGACCAAGGGCCTAGTGCTCGAAGCGTGCGACTGAGCCTCGCGAAGTTTACTCTCATTGGTGCCACTACGCGTGCTGGCATGATTAGTGAGCCCCTCCGTTCCCGCTTCGGCATGAATTGCCGCTTGGACTACTACCCGGCCGATCAACTCGCAACCATCGTAACACGCAGTGCAGGCCTCATCGGGATAGATCTTGGCGATGGTGCTGCCATGGAAATCGCCCGTCGTTCGCGAGGAACGCCCCGCATCGCAAATAACCTCCTGCGCTGGGTGCGCGACTTTTCCCAAGTGCGAGCCGCGGGCAAGACGAATGCACAGATCGCCGCGCAAGCTCTCGCGATGCTTGAAATTGATGAAGAAGGATTCGACGAAATGGATAAGCGCATCCTCGAAGCCCTCATCGGCCTCTTCGACGGCGGCCCCGTCGGCGTCAACAGCCTCGCCGTAGCCATTGGCGAAGAACCTGGCACAATCGAGGAAGTGCACGAACCCTACCTTATCATGCAAGGCTTTCTCAAACGCTCAGCCCAAGGCCGCATTGCTATGCCCAAAGCGTACCGGAAACTCGGACTCCCACCCCCGGCGAGTGGCCCGCAGAGTGAGTTGTTCGGTAACACTTAGTTGTCACCAACCTTCGGCTGGTCTGCTTTAACGGATGCTCTCTCGCACAACCAGGAGGGAGTTTGTTCGAAAAATATTTGAGGAGCCTTCCCTTAATCCGGCAGGATACACGAGCGTATTGATCACACTTTCATTCGTGATTCCGGCGAAAGGGTTTGCTGCGACGGAGAGCGTCAACCCATATTGGCTCTGGTTATCAGGACCGATGGTGCGAATTGTCTCCGGCAGAACGTTCATGATATTGGTGTCGTTAAGTCCAAGCTGATAGAGACGGCACGTCTGTTCGTGGAGATTCAGCGCTATGGCGATTGAGTTGCTCCCTTGTTGTTGGATCAGCATGGAATTGGCCAGAAGGGCTGCTGCAACTATGCCGATTCCCAGTATAGCAGCGGCGATAAGCACTTCGATGAGGGCAAAAGCGGTGAATCTCTTCATGGGACGCGAGTGTTTTCAAGCCACATCATTCGATCGGCGATGTAGTCTAGCTGATCGGTTGACGGCGTTCTTGGATCCAAAATGAGTGAGGCGTTCGCTGTTATAGTGGCCGTTGTTCGAATCCCACCTCTTAGCCTCAGGTTGCCGGACATACTGGCAACGGTTAGGGGCGTGCCGTTGAGCGTGATAGCGATCTCGAAATTCCTATTCGCGTTACCTAGCCGCGTAAGCAGCAAGGGCGTATTGCCGGTCCGATTGACAGAAATCGGGCGTGTATTGTTACCTTCGAGGAGGATATTAGTTAAGTTTGTGTTGGTATTAGGAATGATAATATGAAGCGCATTGGTTCTTGTGCTACCTACGATGCGTAGCTGTCTAACGGGAACGTTACTTGGGAATATCACGTTTCCAGAATTATTAGTCAGACCACTGCTACTCGCGTTGAATGAGACTGGCGGGATGTAAGTTAGGAACGTGTTCGTAGTTGCACCAGGATTTATGAAAATTTGTAGGTTGGTAGCGCTCGCATTCGTATAGCCTTGAAAAGTTGGGATATTTGTTGTGGGATACTGGGAAGGAATGGGGGCATTAAAGGCCCCCGCATATTGGATGCGAGAAGAGACGGGTATCTGTGGGAATCCCGTTTGTGTCCATACGAATTGGCTGCCGCTGGGTAGTGCATAAGAAATATACGAAGCCGGCAGCACCACGCCGTTGTTAGCGGCTAAGAGTTGAAGCACGAAAGGGAACCCAGCGGCAATCGGGCTACGGGTTCGCACAACAAATCTATTCGTTGTAATATTGGTGACGAGAGTACCATTCGGGATTGTGGATATACCCCTGATGACAACCTGATTTGTCCCATTGAATCCCCCGCGTTCGAACGGTGAGAAAGGGCTTAAATTCGTGGTGTTAGTAGAACTCCAAAGATTGAATGACGAACTTGCGACAAAGCCTCCCCATGGAACAGATACACTCGTGGCAATGATCTCTCCGGATGGGATTTGCTGTAAGATGTATTGTCGCGCAAGTGCCCTCGAGTTGGCAAGTGCGACTCGCTGTTCAATTCCGCTCTGAGAGGCATCTCCGAATGTCGTTTTCGTGACCATGAGTTGAACCCAGCCAACGAGGACAATGGCCCCGACTACCAAGACTAGAAGGGCGAAGATCATGGCTGAGCCTTCGCAACGAGTTGCGAGTGAGGAAAGCCTTTTCATAATGCGGGATACATCGGTAGAACAAAAAACAGGGAGGTTGCTTGTGCTAGGTTTGTATATCCTAGGCGGGTGTCATCCGTCAGATTGTGCGTGGACGGCAACGTCCGTGTGGCAGGGTCTGGCCACCAGACTAAATAGAAAGGACGTGTCACATTGTTGGCGAGATTCCGTCTGTGAAGATAAGCAAGTGGCGAAAAAAAGTTGGTTGAGTCGGGGTAAAAAACATGGTAATACGCCGTGTTCACATTTCCAACATAACGACGAACCGAAGCGTAGATACCCGCTGGATTCGTGGTTACAATCAGATCGGTCTCGTAAATAGATCGAACGACGAGATTCGTTGGATTCGGCGAAGGCCCTAGAATAAACAAGGAACTTCTATTGCCACGAATCGCATTTGAAGTGCTTGCCGAGTAATTCGCTAGATCTGGGAGAAGTTGCCGAAAACTGGGACCGTTTGTAATGGAACGTGCATCGGTAGTTTGCGGAATTCCGAGTGTGCTAGGACGGTTGGCGACTGGGCCATTCCTTGGAAGGCAGAAAATACCGACTGCGGAAGCGGTGTCAGCAAGCAGTTGATCGCGAAGACTGGAAGCGAAGGCCACGGAATTGTAGCTGGGCGCTCGCGAGACGGAGATCTCTTCTGCAGTGATGGCATAGAAACTCATGAGATTGGTTGAGCCAACCTGCACGAGCTCCTGCTGCAGACTAGTCGGCCTGTTTGCGGTGATGGTTGCGAAAGCAATGGCCGCAGCGGTGATTACTGCTGCCCCGATTGAGATAGCTACAAGCAACTCCACGTACGAAAACGCCCTTCCTGAGAGCATCTCGGGCCCGGGTTTGGTAATGCCTTTAATGTTCAGGCTCTGAGGACTATGGGTCCGGTTTTGCATCTTGAGGGGCGCTCATGAGCTCGACTCTGGGGGTTGTAAAATTTTGGAGCTTTGCCTTCATGCTTTCCTCCAGAAATTTGAGAACAGCTGGCGAATTAATCGTCGGAAGATCTGCTCCAGATTCTCCGGCATCGGTTAACCGCTCTAGAGATTCGCCGTAAAGAAGTTGGGTGACTTTTGGTTTTGCCTGCAATGCGATAATGATGCTCCGAGGATCGGCCGCAGGCTCTCGTTCTAAGAAAGCAATGTGAACTTCTTTTGCGGATATCTCTGTTACCCTGAGTAATTCGAATTGATCCCGCAGCAAGGGAGGGAGTTCCAACCCGGGCTTGAGAATGAGAGATCCGAGCAACACACGGGCGTTGGCCCCGCTACCAGAAACTCCACCGACTTTAAGAAGCGAGATGATGCGGCGGAGCCGAGATTCTTCACTCACTGCTTTCGGAACGTTGGTGAGAAGGTTCACAGTAACAGACGCACCGTAGGGGTTTCTTTCTGTCGGCGCGATCTCTGTAACCTCACGATCGGTTGGCAACATCTGAGGCTCAGCAGATTGGCAGAAGCCTTGCGAAATGAGGCCCGTAAGGCTGGTGAGGCCGACACAGAGTAGAAGTCGGGATTTCATTTTTTAAGAAGAGGTTGTTCCAAGATGGCCTCCATCCGCAATTCGTTTGGGCGAGATCCTTTATTAAGTCTAACAGAAGTCACACGCACAGTCGGCATATTCTTTTCAACGGTTCCGAGCCAGTTTAACAGACGTGCGTAATCGTCCTCAAAGGTTAAAAACGCTCTCATGACCGAACCAATGCTTTCGTTGCCGACAACCGGCGCCATGTCGAAGCGCTGCGACAAGTTTAGGAGATTCGATTCTTTCACTTTCATGGTAAAGTTAATCTCGGCCGCTTGTTGAGTGTCGAAGGACTCGAAGTAAGGAAGCCAAACTTGGAGAAAATCTATGAGGTCACTAGACTGCCGCTTGAGCTCCGACACCTGAGCTTTTTCACGAATAAGTTCTGCGTTTGCTTGGTTCTCAGCTGCTTCTGCCGACTCAGCTTGGCTCCGCATTTTCGTGCTTAGGCCCTGAACCCAAAGGGTGGTTTGGATGAGGATCGCGATGGCGAGTCCTACAATGACTAATGCAATATGTTTGTTGTTCATTGCACGGGATCAGCAGGTGAAGTTTGTTTTGTCCCTTGACGAACCAGAGTGGCTCTGTAATCCAGTTCTCCTTGCCCTAGGGTTTGCGTAGGAGAGAAGGCTCGGTATTGCTGAGAGGCAATTTTTTCAAGAGTTGTATCAAGCTGACGTACGCTGTCAGTGCCGATTTTGAGCGAGAGGGCGACTTGCGCGGGAGCTTTCTCGTCGCGCACAAGAGAAAGATCGAGAATATTTGCCTTCGGTCCCATACTTCGAGAAATTTCAACAACCAGTGGCTGCAACGGTCGGGAACCGGAAACCCAGGTCTGAAGGTTGATTGCTTTCTTGATCTGAACTTCTAGGGCGGTCCGTTCGCTCAGGGTGTTCGCTGTTTGAGTTGCCAAAGTACCTGCTTGGGCGCGATGCCCATCCCGTTTCTGTGTCGCAATCCGATACTGTAGTAAAAACACAGCACTGAGAAGGATCGCAACAGCGATAGCGCAGTAGAACCCAATGGGCACTAGTCTTAGAACAGCCGGTAGAGGGGGAGTAATTCCTTTACGATCTGTTTTAAAATCATCAATGAAGCGACCAGAGATTTGCATGTTAGTTTTGAGTGAGCAGCCCTGCCAAAAGACCGGGTTTTGAAAGGTCCGTTATGGCCCTTCCTGGAAAGTGCGAACTTAACACCTCTTCGACCCCGGAAAGGGGCGTGTCGCAGATCAGAGTTATCCCGACTTCAGGCGCAAGGCGCGCGTGGAAAGGTGCGAGAATGTCTCCAACGGCTGAGATATCCGCATCGTAGACATCCGTTCGTGAGCGAAGCTCAAGCCAACGATCTTGATCTTGGACAAGGGCACAGACTGCACCCTCGCACAAGACAACATAAAGTGTGCTAAGAGGCTTATCCGATCCTTTTGACGTGTTCGTCACGCTGAGGGCATGGCGCAAAAGTACGTATGTTCCACAACATATCCGACCCACGCGAAACCCAAACTCTCGAAACATAGATTCTGCACGTCGAGTCTGGTCTTCCTCGAAGGATACCAATAATGAGGAATTCGTCTCGGGGTTGTGCGTCATCGCATAGAGTTTCCCACGTTCGTAACGCCCTCCCAGCACGCTACGGGCATTGGTTTTCAGGAGTTCCTCGCTACCTGGGCGTCGAGAAAGATTATTCTCCAGACTGATCGTGTAGCGTGTGTTCATCGAAACGAGACACCATCCATCGTCGGTTTTGTCTTTGATGGAGGCTGCAGAAGAAGTGAGGATTTCTTTGGGATCTGCGCGTACGGTCTCTACGTCTTCGGTTCCCCCACCCTTGCCAATGGCCTGCCATGAAAGCGATGAGCGCCCCACGCCAAAGAGAACACTTCGCTTGCCGGGAAAACGCTTCTTCCACGCCGCAGAAGGATCATCTGGCTCAGATCGGAAGGAAGAAAAATTGAGAACGGATTTGAGGTCAGAGGATGTCATCGGGTGATTGCGATTTGTCGTTCGAGGTAATCTCCGACATCATCCCATGAGAAAGTGGACATGAGGGAGTTCTGGCGAGCAACATAGCCTTCTTCTGCACGAAGAGCGATACTTTTCTCAAAATTAAACATCCCGCGCTTCCAGCCTGTTTCAAGCTCTTGATCAAGTTTTTTAAAGTCACCTCGGCGGATAATGTTGACGACACCGTCGTATTGCAAAAGGTTCTCGTGAATAGGGAAGCGTCGCCCCTGTCTCTCATCGAGAAGCAGGCGCTGGCAGAGGATAAGGCGAAGGCAATCGGCGAGGGTTTCCTGCGAACTTTCAAGGCGATCACTCGGAATGAGCTTCAAAAAGCGTTGCACCGTTTGCGAGGCTGATGAAGTGTGCAATGTCGCTACCACCACGTGTCCTGTCTCAGCTGCCTGCAAAGCGATTTCCGCCGTTTCACCATCGCGAATCTCTCCAATGACAATGACATCTGGCGCCTGCCGCAGGGATGAGCGGAGCGCTTTGCCGAAATCCATTTCGTCAGTTCCCATTTCTCGCTGCGAGATCAGTGAGGGCAAACCGTCGGGGTACACAAACTCGATCGGATCTTCAAAAGAAACGACGTGTTCCCGACGGCGAAATGCTCGGTGAAGAACCATTGAGGCGATCGTTGTGGATTTACCGCTTCCGGTGGCACCACAGATGAGAAAAAGACCGTTCTTTGCTTCTAGGAACGCTTTCAACGCAGGCACGGGCACTCGAATCGTATCCGGATGGGGAATTTCACTTGGCAACAAGCGCAGCACCCACCTCAAACGACCTTGCGTAACCATCTGGTTTACACGGAATCGCCGCCCGTGCAGATCCATTGCGCTGTCGTCGCAACCGGGCTCAATAGAGTCCGGCACGGGCATTTCAAATACCGTTTCATCAAACAGCAGCTGACCATTTTTTTTGTAGGTCATGGGCTGTCCAGGCGTAAGATAAAAGTCGCTAATTCCTTCGCCATCCGACAGGTCGAGAATTCTTAAACCGACGGGTGAGCTAGGGGGGAGGTCGAGAAGACGCATTCTTCAAGCATTGTGCTGTAATTTCAGGTGAAATCGAGGGTTTTCATTTACTCCCCATCGCTAGATTGGAGTGTTCGCTGGAATAATGTTAGCATTAATCAGAGACTGTCGCAGGGTCGGATTGCCCGCGTTCCACAAAGGATCCGTTCTGTATTTTACGACCGGGTCAAGCGTAAGCGGCTGAGAGCCGGGTGGTTCAAGAAGCCCTGTCGCTTTAAAAATCAAATCTTGGTAATCTCGATCTGATCCTTCACCCACGACGTCCTCAATTGCGAACGCACCTGAACCCCTGCCAAGCGAAGCAAACTGATTCGCTCTAAATGGTGCCTGCCCATCGTTTCGCTGCAACGTGGTCAAGGGATAGATTTGATCGTTACTGCCTCCGCCATCCACATGGTCATAAGCGGTTTGGAAGCTGCTGTTCGGCACGAGGATCGCGAAAAGCGTGTCTCCTGGACGAAATTGATAGGATTGATTAAATCCAACTTGTGCTTGTGAGGCATCAATAATCGTTTGGCCACGATCACCTTCGATGACGCGTCTCAGCGCTTCCAGCATGAAGGCTCTCACTCCTTCCGCAGTATCGAGGTTAAAAACGTCACTCCCCATACCTTCCATCGAAACCAAAGCAAGCCGTGAATTGTAACCGGCTTCCCTGAAAACATAATTAACCGCAACCGTGCCATCACCGTCTGGATCGACCCCAAAAGTTCCAGTATCGAAGTCCTGATTGTCCGCAGCATTTGCGGCGGCGATGTTTAAATTGACTCTCGGAACGATTTGTGTCGCAGGTGGAGCTTCTGGTGCTGCGGAGTGATCCCAGACCCAACCTGAGGCTTGCGACACTTTCAGCAGCGGGGTGCGGTCCCCTGAGCTAGCAGTTGTTGAAAGAGAGTCGTCCAACATGAATTCCCTCACGCCGGATCCCGCACGTGTTGCTGTGAAGCCATTATCGGCAGCGATCCAGACGGCTCTGAGGGTGGTAGAAGCCACCTCAGCCGCTGGCAAGGCGACTGCTGTCGTTCGAGGATCAATGCTGCTGCCCCGGAGACCGACGGATTTCGCCGCAGTATCTCGCGCTTTCAGGCTATTGAGAACAGCTTGAGGGGAACTGGTGTCAGCCATCGCTCCTCCATTTGCAATGTGGAGTTGGATTGCGCTATTGATTGTCGCCACGTCCGATTGGAGCTTGCGTTCTCGAGCCGATTGTTGAACGCCAGAGACGCCAACAATTCCAAGACCCCCGATTGCGGAAATAGCCGCGACAACAACCAGCAACTCAATAAGAGTCACTCCGCGCTGCGTGCAACGTTTTTGTCTCATGGCTCAACAATAGCTCTCGGCGGCCGTATTTGTAAAGAAAATTCCTAGACAAAGAGGAAATAGCCACCATGCAAACCGGGGGGGTTCAATTCGGTGATGCGCAGTCAGTGGTGCACGGAGGTGCTTGTGCAAACGATGTTCTGCAAGTCCACTACGCACCAGTGCAAAACTTGAGTCAATTTGAGCTTTTTACGGCGAGTTAGCGGGATGGGCTATTTCATGCTCGTCGTGCGCACTGTCTTGGGCATATCGTCGTCGCACATTGGAAGCTCAAGCCTACCTGTGGACAAAGCGGCCATGATTTTAACCCCCGACGACCACACCGCTCACGTGTTAGGAACGCACAGCCGCGACGGGTTTGTTATGACCGGTCACATGGTGGTGGCGGACGTGTGCAATGTACTGTTGACAGTGAAACGCCCAATGAAATCCTTTAAAAAGCTCTTGAATTTCGATTGTGGCCGCGGGCGGAGTGAAGCCAAGCCGATGAACTGGCTTGAGGCACGGAGTCCAGACTTTCGTTTTAGTAAAGGTGTTCGTAAAAAGTCCTATGGTTAGCATTTGCACAATCATCGCAAGAAACTACTTGGCTCAAGCACGCGTCCTCGCAAGGTCTTTTGCCAACTACCACCCGGAAGGGATCCTTTATGTTCTGGTTGTAGATGATGAGGCGCATGAGGGAGACTTCACAAACGAACCGTTCACAGCACTTCGGCTGAGCGACATTGGCCTGAATTTACAAGAAATTCGAAACCTTGCCACGATCTACGATGTCGTTGAGTTTGCCACTGCGGTGAAGCCATTGCTTCTCAAGCATCTTCTCAAGACCGGGCACGAGCAGATGATCTACCTTGATCCCGATATCCAAGTTTTCGCTTCGCTGGAGCCTGCCAGTTTGCTCGCGAAGGAGCATGGAATCGTGCTCACACCTCACATGAGCAATGCCGCCCCAGACGATGGGTTAGAGATCAGCAATCAAGCCCTGCTAGGCAGTGGAGTATTCAACCTCGGCTTCATCGCTGTGAGCTGCGCAGGGTTAGGCTTTTTAGATTGGTGGTGGAGTCGCACGCGGCGCTTCGCCCTTGTGGATATCGAGCGCATGATGTTTACTGACCAACGTTGGATTGACCTTGCGCCGAGCATTTTTCCTTTCTTCGTCTTGAAAGATCCAGGCTATAATGTCGCTTGGTGGAACCTGCATGAACGTTTCGTAACGTGTGAGCAAAATCAATTTCAAGTGGAGGGCTGCTCCCTTCGCTTTTTTCACTTCAGTGGATACCACCCGCTCAGCCCACACCTGCTTTCTCGACACCAGCGAGACAGACCCAGAGTGCTCCTGAGCGAGCGACCTGAGGTTGCTCAACTTAGCGAGCAGTATTCGACGGCTTTGCTGGCTGAAGGCTTTTTGGAGATTTCAGCGATGGGCTATGGATGGGATGAGGCTGCACCCGGAATCCGAATGACATTGCCGTTGCGCCGCCTCTACCGTCAGGCACTTTTGGAGCACGAGCAAGGCAAGGCCCCCGCTCCTCCAAATCCATTCGATCGGGGCGTGGACTATTTGCGCTGGCTTACTGCGATTCCCGATGGGTCTCGAAGGCAGATGTCTAGGTATGCTGCCGCTGTCTACGATTCCCGCAGAGAGTTGCAAGAAAGCTTCCCGGACGTTGTTGGCATAGGCGCGGCCGACTATCATCACTGGCTCACATCGGTGGGATCTAGAGAACTAGACATCGAACCCATACTTTTGGAGGCCCTTGAAGCGAATCCTCCTGCGACATTGTCGTTCGTCCAGCCAGAAGCATTATGCGCTGGCGTCAATCTTACTGGATACCTCCACGCCGAACTTGGGATAGGGGAAGCTTCGCGCTTGCTGGCGTGCGGCCTTGAAGCTTGTCATATTCCATATTCTCCTTTTGCCTACCGGCAGACCCATAACCGTCAGGACCATGAGGTTCGCGTGGAGAATGAAGTTCGGGCGCCGCATGATGTGAATGTCGTCTGCGTGAATGCCGATATGCTACCGACTTTTGCCCGAGAGGTTGGCCCCGCATTTTTTGACGGACGATATAACGTTGGCTATTGGTGGTGGGAACTTCAGGCATTTCCTAGCTCTCTGCATTCCAGTTTTGATTTTGTGGATGAGGTGTGGTGCGCCACGAAGTTTGTCGCGGATGCGATTCGACGGGCCAATAGAGCAAGCGTCTTCACCATGCCGCTGCCGCTTTATGTAGCCAGAGCTAAATCCTCCGTCCAACGAACACACTTTGATCTCAGTGATGACTTTCTATTTCTGTTCAGTTTCGATTTTTCGAGTTCCATCGAGCGCAAAAATCCAGAAGGTGTGATTGAAGCGTTTTGCCAAGCGTTTGAACCAAACGAGGGCCCAACCTTGCTGATAAAGTCTATTAATGGGAAGAGACACATCAATGACCTAGAGCGACTTCGATACTCGATAAGGGGACGTGCAGACATTCGCATCATGGATGACTACCTTAGTGCCAGCGATAAGAACGCCCTGCTTGGGCTGTGCGATTGCTATGTCTCACTTCACCGTTCGGAAGGGCTGGGATTGGGCATGGCAGAAGCCATGGGGCTTGGCAAGCCAGTGATCGCAACTGGATACTCCGGAAATTTGGACTTCATGACGCCGGAGAATAGTTTTCTGGTGGATTACACGACGGGTTACGTTTCTGCCCAGTGTCCATTCTATCCACAGGGCGAATCTTGGGCGGAACCCTCAAAGGAAGACGCAGTGCGATTGATGCGGCAGGTTTATGACGAACCCAAAGAAGCCGCAAGGCGTGCGCTTCTCGGCCAACAGGATATCCTGACCAAGCATGGTGTTGAAGCCTGTGGCCCGGTGCTGCTTCGTCGGCTAGAGGCTATTCGCAAACTGCCTCGCAGATCCGTATCATTCTCCGCAAGAACAGAGGAATCGTCTTCTACGTTGCCGGCTTTGGAACTCTCCGCTGCCGAAATGCTGCTCCAACCTCGGACCTCCGTGCGTGAGAGCAGCAAGTTCCCTAAGGTGCGCCATCGGCTTCAACGTCTTCTGCTGCAAGTTCTCCAGCCCTATTGGCGCCAACAACGCCGATTGTGTGAGCACTTGGTCTCTGCCATCCGCTTTGTTCATGCGCAAGCGACCGAATCCGCAGCGCAAAATGCCGCATTGGCAGGGCGCTTGGATGATATAGAGCAACGTGTGAGGAAGAATGAAGGCGCAAGAACGAACGAACGGAATGGAAACCGGCGACTTCCTAAGTGAACGACTCGTCGAAGGGAATACTCAGCACCCCACTGTTTTCATTGCAAAATGCTATTTTTAATAAGCCACTAGGACCAATTTGGCGGCAAGAACCAAAGTCGCGGACGGCCGAGGTGGCAGTGGAGAGAGCGGTGCATGACGTTTCCAAAGGCTGCGCTGACGAGAAAAAGAAGGCGGGGAATTTGGTTCATAAAGGCGTGGGAAGTCCGTAAATAGTTTATGGCTTTTTAGTGAGTTTTTGGATGCGACGTTCCAATGGAGGAATGGGATGGAAGATCTGTTCCTTTGCCCCCGAGATGGTCGTATCCGTCAAGTTTGATTCCTGAATGTGTCTTAGAAGTGACGCGATCTCCGCGAGGGAGGCTACGTCCAAGAGTGAGCGATCCGCGGCGTGCATCCAGCGGCGGTTCAGCGGTGGCCAAACAAAAAGGGCTGTGAAGCACCACGTGGTCATGATTGCTGATAATGAGAGGGCGCGTTGCAAAGCTGTTTCTGCGGGGATTGCCCATGCTGCCGAAAGGCCGACTGCAAGCCACGCGAGCACGATGGCAAGGACGGCCCATTGGAGATGACGTGCTACGAAAAAGTATTCCCGGCGGATGAGCAAGGCGAGATCGCGAGGTGTCAGTGAGGCCGAGGCACCGGTGACCCACGCCACGTGTGGGGCGAAAGGTAAAAACATGCCATTGAGCGAGGTTGTCCCACCGTCATCATAAGTCCGAACGGCATACACGGGTAATTGCCAGTCTCGAAGAAGTCGCAAGATTTCATCGCCATGCGGGAGTGGTGCATACAACCGGCAGCGATGCGCTTGCCATCGTGGCAACACCAGGACAACGAGAACGGCCACGGCAAGGAGTGAGGCGAGGGCCAGCCAAAAAGGCAGGAAAGTGCGGACAAGAACCCAGAGGCTAAGCCCAAGCAAAAGGATTCCCGCACTCACCCCTGCGCCCCAGAGCCAATCGGCACTCCAGCCTTTTACGGATTGTGTGGTGCCGCCACGCAGCGTTTCCACCTCATAGCCTATAAGACGATCAAGAAAAAAACCGAACACTCCAAATGCCAAGACAAATGCAGCCAACCAAACGCCCCACGGCACGAGCGTGTAGATTGGCGCTGGCATCCACCACGAGAGCAAGGCGGCTACCCACACCAGCACAAGGTGCGTGCCGATCGAGAAGACGCCTGACCACAAGCGAACGCGTTGATATTGGGAAGCCGAAGTGGAAGACATTCTGTCCCCTGATAGTATCCACTTAACCCACCTCGGCAAGGGGTGGAAAACCGACGTTCAATACTCGCCCCGAGAGAGCCCTAATTTCTCGCTAGCTCGGCGCGGAGGTTTCGTAGGCCTGTTAGTATTTGCAGCTCGGTGCGTGAGAGGCGCGATTCGAGAAATGGCAACTCCAACTGCTCATGCACTGTTCGGGGCTTGGGCTTTGGGTTCCAGAGGCTCTGGCGGATGGATTGGATGTTCATAACGAGGAACACAATACCCGATGGCGTAGGACACAGGGTGTCCTATGCTATTTCTATTTTTACTACTTTTGAGCGGCCTTAAGAAAAAGCAACCTCCAGAAGGGTCGGCGAGAGATGATAATTTCGGCATTGACGGTCGCACCGAGGGCAAGGGGATACGGAATGGTCTCGATGCCCACGGATACGCGGTAGGTGCTAGGCTGTGTTGGGCCCTTTGTGGAATCACTGAGGTCACGATCAAGCGCAACCTCCGTCACGCGCCCCGTAGCGAAAGGCGCAAGGCGGTCGGGATTGTTGTTGGCACGGAAACGGACCACTTGGCCAGGTTGAATCAAATTGACGCGATCTTCTGTGGCTCGCAGGCGGAGTTCGGATATCTCGTTGGGAGTGATCTTGAAGAGTGTTTCACCGGCAAGAATTTTCTCGCCGGGCAAGCGCTGGGTTTTGGAAATGATGATGCCGGTATTTGGCGCAATCACGTCGAGTCTGGAGGACTCTTCGAGGAGGAGGGACTGTTTTGTCTCAAGGGCAGTAAGGTTGGAGAAAGCGAGTTTTTCTCGGGCGCTCGCCTCGTCTTTTACCGCCTGTCCGTAACCGCCAGCGATAAGCGTGCTGGCTTGTTGACTGCCTTTTGAGACGGATTCTGAAGCAGTGATTTTCCGTGTCGTGGCTTGGGCGAGATCCAAATCCGCGCGGGCTTGGGTGATCTCGCCTTCGAGTATAGCGATTTTTTGGTTGGCTTCCCATGGATCGAGGCGCGCGAGCACTTGACCTTTGGTGACATGGTCACGGTCAGAAATGTGCACCGATGCCAGCAGACCGTTCGCTCGGCTGTAGACCAACTCGAATTTTTCCGGGCGCACTTCGCCAGGTGCGGAAACATACTCATCCATGTTACTAAATAAAACCACGGCTGTGCTGAGAACAACCGCAGCCAAGGACAACCAGAGCGCCGCCTTCATCCACCATGGCGGAATGACGGGACGCAATTGATGGAGGGCACCGGCATAGTCCTTGGAGCAAAGTGGAGAAGCCTCACGCAGTGCGGAAATGCCGACATTGGAAAAATGTTTATTCATCGTGGCTTGGGGCTCCACGGACGCCGAGTAGCACCGCTCATGGGGATCATTCCCTCGACCTGCGCTTCGTAGAGTTGGCGATAGTGGCCGGATTCGTGGCTAACGAGTTCCTCATGCGTGCCTACTTCCACCAAGCGACCTTGGTGGAGAACGATAATCTGGTTGGCTTGAAATATGGTCGAAAGGCGATGGGCGATGACGACGGCGGTGCGTCCGGCTATGAGGGCATCGAAAGAGCGCTGGATGGCTTTCTCGGTCTCGCTATCCAAGGCACTCGTGGCTTCATCGAGAATCAGAAAAGCCGGATTTTTCAGGAAGACGCGAGCAATGGCGATGCGCTGTTTTTGACCACCCGAAAGCCGTGTCCCGCTGATGCCGACGGATTCTTCCAGTTGCTTCGGCATGGCGCGAACAAAGTCCTCGATATGAGCGGCGGCTAGGGCGGCCCAGATTCGTTGCTCGGGATAGTCGGTACCCATGCAAAGATTCGTGCGGATGGTATCGTTGAACAGAGTGGCATCTTGGAGCACGGCTCCCACGCTGCCTCGTAGAGCGCGCAAATCCCACTCGCGTATGTCGGTGCCATCCATAAGCAGTTGTCCTTCACTTGGCATGTAGAGGCCGAGCAGCAGGCTTGCTAGCGTGGTTTTTCCAGAGCCGGATTGACCGACAAGGGCGACCATTGAGCCGGCTTGAATAGAAAACGAGACGTCGCGTAGGATTGTGTCACGTCCGTCGTAGGAAAAGCTTAAGTTCTTCGCTTCAACGTTGCCCGCGAAAGAATCGGAAATGAGGGCATTCTTTTTTTCGAGGTAGGGCTCAAGGGAACTGCCGAGTTGTTCGACCTTTTCCGCGCTGGCTGTCCCAATTTGGAGGGTTTGTCCGGCATTTAGCAGCGTGCCGATTGGGCCCCAAAGCATGGCTTGATAGGCATAAAATGCAAAAAACGAGCCGAACGTGATCTCACCGCGGATCGCAAGGATGCCGCCGACGAGGAGGAAGATGTCCCCTCCAAGGTTACTGAGCAGGGTGAGGAGAAGATTGATCGTGTGGTAGCGCGTCCAGTGGTGAAGTCCCTCGTAGCGCAACGCCTCGCAGCGGCTCTGCAGGCGGTTCAGAAAAAAGGGTTCGCTAGTAAAGGTGCGGATGACACGGAGTGCTGAAAATGTCTCGGTCGCCGTGGAAGTGAGGTCGGCGACGCGATCGGATTCCTCGCGATTAAACGCTTGGAGTTGGCGATAGGACCACACGGTCAGGGCTGCAGTGAGTGGCATGGTGGCGAGGACAACGATCGTGAGCCACACATTAAGGAAAAGCATGAATGCCAAAACCACAATGAGGAGGAAGAAACTGCTCAAAAAATTTCTCAGGATCGTGAAGATGGCACCATCCATCTGATTCACATCGAAGGACAAGCGTGATGCGATGCGACTCCCCTCGATTTTTTCTAAGTCTTGCTGACGTCCACCCATGAGACGCAAGGCCGTGTCGAGGCGGAGTTCGTAGAGAGAATTGCGCGTGATTTGGAGGATGTAGTGGCATTGCCAGCCGCCCAGCATGCTACCGAGCAGTTTGAGAAAAACGCCAAGCAGGACAATTGCGCCAATCATCCAAATCGTGTGGGAAATCCCTAACCACGCCGTAACCGAGTTTGGGCTCGCCGATCCCCCTCGGAAGATCAAGTCGTCAATAATGATCTTGGCGAGGTAGGGCGCTGGTGATGCGACGAGGCTGGAGAGGAAGCCTAAAACGGCGATGATGTATAGGAGCCTAGGATAGCGCGTCATCAGCTCCAGAAGAATCTGGAGTCCGGTGCGTATGCCGCGTATTTGGGAAGGTTGATCCATTAGAGGATTTTTGTCGGTGATGACATTCACTACTCAAACAAGTGGCGGCAATAGCGCAAACCCTATTCTCCGAGGGGTGCTATGATTTCGGTTGAAGGCGGGCATTCAAAGCGAAAATCGAGCTTAGCACGCATGAGGATTTTTTCATCCGAATAGGTCGTTTCAATGCGGTCACCTTGCGTGCTCAGAATGCTGCTACTGACTACGCGAAGTTCCGGGTCGAGCCGAATCGTCGCCTCACGAAGCATGCGCCGCAGGTCGCTCTGCCTGGGCATGAGAACAAGGGTATAGCCGTCGGGCTGTGCAGTAGCAGTGACGAAGAATTGACGCTCCACCTCGTGGAGTTGGATCACGGCGGAGAGCGCAGAGAAGAGGACAGCAGGTCCGCCTTTGCGGGCGAGGGAATATTTTTCTGCGCGGGCGAATGCCGGATAATACATCCAGAGAAATGTGCCGTCGCTAAGGGCAAGATTGCCATCATCCGTCTTACGGAGAAACTTATTTGGAGGTTCAAAAGCGATCGTTCCCCTCTCACTCACGGGTTCTTTGAGCATGGGAAGGTAGCGTTTTTCTTTAAACTGCGCGGTGATGCTTCCCCCGTCGCGTCGTGCGCTGATGCGCTCCAGGAGCTGGGTCGCAAGATCGTCGCCTGCGTGGGTTACTGAGAGAGAGAGCAGGAAAAAAAGGAAGGGGAGAGTTTTCATCGGCCGGTTGTGAGAGGTTCGAAGTGGTACCATTGCAAGGGATCGCGCTGGAAGTCACCCACGAGCGCCTGCGCCATGTGAAGCGAACATTCGCGAATCGCGATATCGCGTGGCTGGGAGCGATCTGCTTGCACGGCCTCGCCGGATCGAATGGCGTAGCGCCCGGTAGGCAGCCGGCGAACGGTAACCGGAACCACCTTGCAGCCCGTCATCCATGAGAGCAATGCGGGCGACATCGAGAAGGACGCCGTGCCGCCCTTCAGCGGCGCAAGGAGCGAACGTCCGGAAGTCGGACGATCTACCAGCATGGCAGTCAGGCGTCCTGCCTCGATGGCCTCTACGGCACGGAGCGACGAGAAGGCATCCGTCCCTAGCTCGATCGTGGCGGCACCCCAGCGCGCACGGTAGTCGGCACGCCATTGTGACAATGATCGAGTCGGTTCGGTATGGGTAACGATACTGATTGGATACCCAAGATGCCCGAGCACGAGGGCCCCAAATTCAAAAAGCCCGTAGTGGCCTGTTGCTAGAATCGCACCCGTGCTCCCCGAGCATAACTTCTGGAAGTTTGCCAAGTCCGCTTCGACTTCTGCCAGCGCATAGCCGGCTTCACGTGACTGGCCCCCCAGCCAAAAATAGTCCGACATCGTGCGGCCAAAGTTTGCAAAGACACGACTCGCCTCCGTGGTTGAAAAGGCGCGATTTTCAAGAAGACCCAGATTGCGAACGACGACTTGCACGACATCCGGGTGGGTCTTCGCATACATCATCCCCGCCATCGCACCGCTCCACGCTGAAAATCGCCTGCCACAAAGCGTGGTGCCTTTGCTGAGAAATTCGAACACCCATGCGCGGTAGCCGATGCGGTAGAACCCTCGATCTTTGTGCAGGCCTTCGGGCATTTTTTAAAACGTCGTTGACGCTTTCGGAATGACGCAGCGCAAGCCAGCGGCTCTGAGTTTCCCCAACAGTAGCGAAAGAACTTCTTCGCTGCGGCGGCCTTTGCCCTCATGCACCAGAATGATGCTTCCTGGAGTAACCTGCCGCAAGATCCGTGCTACCACGTCACTTGGCTCTCGGTGCGGCAGACCGTCATAGCC
>Ga0163153_10004364_pt1 | contig 17891 bp, 30 predicted proteins | sample OliLakLV19MP6IB1_FD_148629 | JGI IMG/M metagenome (GOLD analysis project Ga0163153, IMG submission 148629) | Freshwater microbial mat bacterial communities from Lake Vanda, McMurdo Dry Valleys, Antarctica - Oligotrophic Lake LV.19.MP6.IB-1 | ecosystem: Environmental > Aquatic > Freshwater >... | reverse complement strand
GTAGAGTATCCGCCAACATTAGCATTATCCAAATTCGTTAACGTCCTAAAAAGTCGATCCTCTCGTGTGCTATTTGTTGAATTTCCTAATTTGGATCTATACCTTTCCAAAGGAAGCTTTTGGAGCAGAAGCTACTATGCTGGCAGTTGTGGAGGAGCCTCATTAGAGGTTGTAAAACAATATGTTCAAAACCAGCGCCATTCATCCCCCACCCAACAAGTTGGGGGGGGGGTCTTCTGGCGGAAGATGATAAACTAAAAAAATGATATACGAGATTTTCTGGTCGCCCACCCAAAGCATCTCTCTTATCAGGGGCGCGTCGGCAGCTTGGCCCGAAGATGCGCCAGATTATGAACTAGTTGCTGCCGTAGAGGCTAGCGATTTAGAAGCTGCGAAGCAGCAACAGCATATTATGCTGATGGATTATATTAAAACCCGGAATGTCAAACCACCAAAATAGAAAACAGAATATTTTTTCTTTAATAAACAGAATACGGAACCGCCCCTGCATTGATTGCGGCCTGAATAAACATGAAACAGGAGAGATGACATTTGACCATCTCCCACAACACGAACGTTATTTCGATATAGCTAGTGCTCCTAAGTACCCTTATTGGGCGATTTTCTTAGAATTAAAAAAATGTGAGGTGGTTTGTAGAACCTGCCACGATGTGCGAGAAACCAGCAGATTGAAAACAAGCAGAGAGGTGGCAGATGTCTTCTTGATATTACAGACATTGGCGGGGGAGTCAATTAAACTTAAGGATGGATTGACTCACAAAACTAGACGTAGACGTAAGCTGATGGAAAGTTATCGCGCATATAGAGAGACTGTTCCAGCGCAGGTGAGAATGAGAGCGGAAGCTTATCCTCCAGTTTCAATCTCAGAAAAGCCTAAAACAGCCCGGTTCATAACTACTGATTACATTGAAGCGACTGAAATTGCTGATAAGATTGCCACGCAAGATAATTTTTTGTGCCAAGTTATAGAATATGACCTTCAGTTTTATGTTGTTGCGGGTGCAAGCCAACCCGCCGGCCCCTAATCTTAAAACTTGAAACATTCGAAATTTGTGCTATAAGGAAGAGCAGAAGAAAGTAGGTGCAAAGTGGCTGAGATGGACAGCGATTACGAGCCTGGGCCTTGGAACAAAGGCGGGGCATATGACTATAATGCTGCTCGGGCGGCTTACGATCCAACAGGGGGTAGAAGCTACAGCAGCCCTGCCTCCGCAGCTTCGTCGGCCTCTCCAGTAAGTGCTGCCATCGAAGTTCCAGATAAAGTCGTCACCCAATGCCAGTCTCCGGTCATCATCATTTGTGATGGAACTGGGTCCATGGGTGATTTTCCGAAGGTTATTTTCAGCAAGCTACCATTGCTCGATGATGGGATGAAGGACTACCTGACGGATCCCGAGATCAGCTACGCTATGGTAGGCGACGCTGGCTATGATGGGCACCCTTTACAGGTGCAGCCGTTCTCCAAAGGAACTGCAATGGTGGACGCAATCGCTAAACTGTCCATCGAAGGTGGCGGCGGAGGTAATCAGACGGAGAGCTACGATTTAGCTGCTCTGTATTATCTCAACAACTTCGAAGCGCCTAAAGCTGTGATTAAGCCTATCCTGATCTTCATCTGTGATGAAGGAGTTTATCCCAACACGGATAAGAATTGGGCTGGCAGGTTTGCCAAAGTCAAGCAGGAGCGGATGATTACGGACACCGAGCTTTTCCGGCAACTCACGGAGAAGTTTAGTGTGTACTGCATCCGTAAGCATTACGAAAACGGCCTCGTCAATGATAAGATGACCGGCTCTAACCTGCGCATCCATCAACAGTGGGAGAAACTGGTAGGTGCGGATCGCATTGCAATGCTCCAGGATCCTGCGCGCGTGGCAGACTTGATCCTTGGTCTCCTGGCAGTTGAAACTGACAAAATGGATTTCTTCAAGAAGGAAATCGAGTGGCGTCAGAAGCCCGAGCAGGTCAACACTGTGATGCGCAGCATGGTCAGCGTCAAAAAGCTGGCGAATAAGCCCGTTGTAAATTCAGGGCTCAGCATTGCTAAAAGACCCGATGTGAGCAAACCGATCAAGGGCAGCAAGTCACTCCTGGAATAAGAGGCTCCTGTGTTTGAAATGCACGTTACAATGTGGCCTGATATGCCACATTACGAGTATTTTGCTGCGAAGCACCCTCTTGTTAAGGGAGTGCGATTAAACACCGCAATGGCATCCACAGTCGAGATGCCATCAGTGCTTAAGCGGGCAGTAAACACTCGTAACAGTGCTCCCATCTATCTGGATATCAAAGGGAGACAATTAAGGATCACTCATGTAGATCCAAATGAAGATCATTTAGAGATCGATATCAACCACCCTATTGAGGTAGAAACTCCCTGTCCGGTATTATTCAAGGCCGGCGCAGATGGGGCCTTGCTGGTGGGGGTTAAAGGCGGAACTCGGCTGATTTTCGATAGAGGCCCTAATTTTACATTACGGGAGGGTGAGTCTTTAAGTATCAGAGCCCCGCACAAAGTGTTAGGTGAGCTTTTTACCGACCAGCAAAGAGATTTCCTAGGCATGGCTCTAGAGGCCGGCATTGATCGATATATGCTTTCCTACGCCACTTCCCAAGCGGAAATCGATGAACTCCGCGAGTGGGTAGGGGAGGCTGAAATCATCGCGAAGATTGAGAATTCGGAGGGACTGGAATTCGCGAAAAACCAGTTCAAGCCGGCTGATAACTTGCATATTTTAACCGCCAGAGGAGATTTGTTCGTCGAACTGCCCAAACCTCACGATGTTCTGCTCGCAACTAAGGAGCTACTTAAAGTTGATCCTCTCGCTATTCTCGGGTCGCGTATTCTGTTGTCAGTGACAAACGAATCAGTTCCGTCCTGCTCTGATTTAAATGAGCTTGCTTGGTTACTGGACATCGGCTATAGGCGCTTCATGTTTTGCGATGGCCTATGCTTAAATAAAGAGGCGTTGAATCGAGCCCTGCATATCTTAGCAGCGGTGGCTGCGGATTATGCGGGCGTTGGGGGTAGCGCGTGAATCATTACGAAATTTTACAAGTCAGGCCGAATGCCGATTGCGACATCATTGAGGCGGCTGCTAAGGCCCTGCTGAAAAAGCGCCATCCAGATCATACCGACGGCACCGAAAGTGTGTGCAAACGCACATTAGAGGCGCGCGAAACGCTAACCGATGTGGAAAAGCGCAGGAAGTATGATGCGCGGTTACGTGCGGAAGCTCACGGCAACACCATCGGCAGTTATCGTATTGTGCGCAAGATTGCAGAAGGCGGTTTCGGGCGCGTCTATGAAGGTGTGCATAACCTGCTAGGTGAAAAAGTTTGTATCAAACACAATATTAATGTGTCTGATTACGACACGCAATTATTCATCAAAGAAGCCAAGTCTATTTGGAGCTTGCGGCACCACGCCTTGCCCGCAGTTAGAGATTTTATCATGCTAGAAGATGGTAGCTGTGCGCTAGTTATGACCTACATCGACGGCGCGACCCTCTTCGATACCGTGCAGGAACAAACAGCTAAGGGCAAATTACTGGATCCAGAAAACGTGTGCTGGATGATTGCTAGAGTTTTAGATGGTCTTCGTTATTTACACTATTTTGGAGTAGTTCATGGTGATGTGAAACCTCAAAATATCATTGTGCAGCCCACCAAACACGCATGTACCTTGGTCGATTTTGGTCTTTCTTCAGTAAAACCGGGAAAAGATAGTCGTCCTGAGGGCTACACTCCGATGTTCGCGTCGCCGGAAAGTCTGACAGAAAAGCCTCTATTGCCGGAGAGCGATCTGTATAGCTTAGGCTTGACGATGATCTTTGCTCTGGGTGGTGATGTCCAGACGAAGAAAATCCCGGATACCGTTCCGGGGCCTATTAGAGACTTCATCGCGGATTTGATTGTGTATGACGTGAAGCAAAGACCGCGGTGGGATAAAGTTAATTTGTTGGAGCAACTAAAGCAAGTGCGCCTGAAGGTGTTTGGTCGCGAGCACACTAACGATAAGAAAATCAAGGACGCTTAATGATTGCCACAGTAGTAGACAACTGGACTGTAGTTGACGGCTGTGTTACCGTCGTTAGAGAATTCCGAGGCGACACCGCCGATGTAGAGGCGTCCGGATATATTGAAACACTGCCTAATTATCTAGAGGGCAGATACGGTCTCGATATTGGGCATTGTGATCGTTGTGGTGCTTCAAAAGAGGCTGACCATTCTCCGGAGTGCTATTAATGGCAATTCTTACTTGGAATTTTATTTTTGATTGCAAGACCGCTGAGAAGGCCGAAAAACAATTTCAGAAAGTAATTAATATCAGTGGTTTGCCCTTTGAAACGATCGCTGTAAACAAAGACACTAGTGGTTTTCAAGTGAAAGCAACCACGGCCATCGCAGAGACCGAACATAGCAAGATCATCGTAGAAGCCTTGCGACAAGTTCATAAAGTGGCGCTTCGCTGGTATGTTGGTTATTTGGAATATAATGAAGGAAAGGTCACTTTTGAAGGAACTGCCTCCAATAGTGAAACTAGCCATCCTTTCTGTGTTCCTGGGTTGCATTTCGTAGGCTTTGGGTTAAATCTGGAGTAGGCAAATGGAATTAGTTGCTGGTAATCTTTATGAAGTGGATATCGCGGGCGAGAATGCACTTCCTTACATCGGAAGGGCTTATGCCAATCATGTGTCTGAAGATACACGTCCGGATGGTAATCGGAGCGTTGCTTTGATTATTGTGACAGGAGGGGAAAGCGTAAATTATAAGGACACGGTCCTGTGTGTAACTGTGAATTCTAAGTGCTTGCTCAAGGATCTAGGGGCTGTAAGAATTGCTTACGTATCGTAGCTTGCAGTAGCGGCCGGTTTGGGCTATAGTATTGCCTTCTGGTAATTCCGCGCCGTATAGTGACACACCAAGAGACGTATCATCGAATGGCGGGATAGGCTGAGCTAACTTATCCGTAGGTGCGAGCCCTACAATTACCATCTAATTAAGGTTTTTAGAGTTGCAACCTGTGTCTAAAGTTGATATACTCCAATCTCACTTGGGCGATTAACTCAGCGGCTAGAGTGCTTGCTTTACACGCAAGAGGTCGGGGGTTCGAGTCCCTTATTGCCCATTCCTTTATAACTTTCGGAAGATGAACCGGAGAAGCCAACCGGCCGTACCTGGAAAGTACGTGGTGCGGTGATGAATCGTATAGAGTGCAAGTCTCTCGTCTTCCTTTCTACGACTTTGGGCCTTTTTTCTAGGTGCGTGGCGGAATTGGTTAAACGCTCTATTCTCATAAAATAGCGCCGAAAGGCTTGTGGGTTCGAGTCCCACCGCACCTAAATAAATTGTTCAGTCACGCCATAAACTTCAAAGCGGATGTGTTTAAATGACAACTGAAGTGGATCTTCTGAACTGGCGCTACACAGTCGAGTTTGGCTGTGGGAGTATGCTGATTTAGTCTAGTCGGAGGAAAACTCGTGATTCGGATTATCCGACGCATTTTCAATAATCTGCACGGAGTAGCTGTTAGCGGCGGCCAGGATTCCATGGCCGCCCTTTCCTTTGTACGCAATGCAAATAAAAACATCGTGGCGTATTATTTTGATCATGGCACTGATCACGGAGCAGAAGCGAAGACCTTCATCAAGGATTACTGCGAAAAGAACAACGTCTCTCTGGTTGTCGGCACTATTAGCGCCGAGAAATCGGCGGATCAGTCCTGGGAAGAATTTTGGCGTATTGAACGTTATAAATTCTTGCACTCCTTTACTAGTCAGAATATCGCGACCGCGCATCACCTGGACGACGCAGCAGAAACTTATTTGTGGGGTTGTTTGCACGGAAACCCGCGCCGGATTCACTGCCGCCAGCCTGGGGAAAATGGTGCTCTGACTAATATTGTCAGGCCCTTTTTGCTTACGCCGAAGAAGGATCTAGAGGAATGGTGTCACCGGAAGCAAGTGCCCTTCATCCAGGATCCTTCTAACTTCGATACCAGTTACACCAGGAACAGGATCCGCCATAACATCATGCCAGAGGCGCTCAAGGTTAATCCTGGGCTTCTAACAGTAGTTAGGAAGCAAATTGAAAAAGACTTGCTGGGGCAGGATGAGTCGTAATCTTGCCGCCGAGAGTGGCTGAGCTACAATTTGGGACAGTAATTATGACTGATATCATATCGACCTTAGCATGCCTGTCACTTTACACTGATTCGGTGGGAGCGATGATCCTTGGTAGCTTCTCCGGCACAAGACCAACAAGGCCAAGCACTACCGGCCGCCCATTCCGGCGCCCCTGGCAGCAGCCCATCAAGACTCAAACGTGGTGCCCTGCAACCGCTGACCTGGCAGCGGGTTGCAACAAAAGTTGAAATTGCTTGCAGGCTTTCGGAGGCGCGCTATACTCCCTTCACGCAGATGGGCGAGCCGCAAGGGACGAGGGTAGGAGCCCTGACGGCCTACCAACTTACGTTAAAAAACAGGTGTCATTTTTTCGAATGCCGCGAGAGACTACATGCCAAAAAAGAAGTCTCTAGCAACTTTCGTCGGAAAAGTGACACTCAGACATAGGTGGATGAATGATCCGAAGCGAAGTGATCAACGAAGATGAGGACCACATCATCGTTCGGAGTGATGAGCCAGTTCGGATCGAGATGAGCGTCGTCAATGGGCGCACCATCGTTCACGTCTACCGTGGTGTCAAGGATCACAGTGAGCAGGAGCCGGTCGGCGGTTACATGGGAACCGACGGCCCGAATAACTCCTGGGAACATAACAACGGGACCACTCGGTCCATCGAGTAGGGGAGGGAACGATGCGGATCTGGTCTGCGATGATGTGTGATGATGTGCGAGTTCACGTTCATCGATGAGAGCAAGCCCGAGACGACGGGCGTCATCGTGATGGAGAGTGGGCCCCTGAAGACGGATGTGCCCATGCCGCAGTACATCATGGACATGAAGGGCAACAAGGTCAAGATGGATGATGTGCGTAGCTACGAGGAGTTGTCGGAGCGTGGGCAGTTGGCGATGCCGATGTTCCAGAACAAGCAGGAGCGCGACACGATGAAGATTGGCCTGGCTTTGTTGCAAAACACGGGTTGACAAGTGTGTTAAGTTGAGGTATAATCCCTACCTCACCAACTAGCTCGGAAGATGAAAAGTCCGAAGAGTTAGTTACAAGGTCCCGTAGCTCAATTGGATAGAGCATCAGCCTTCTAAGCTGAGGGTTGTGGGTTCAAGTCCCGCCGGGGCTATTCTTGACAATTTGGCTCTCTGCTCCGGTGGCGGAACGGCATACGCGTCGGTTTCAAAAACCGATTCTCGCAAGGGATTGTGGGTTCAAGTCCCACCCGGAGTATTTGGATGATCTTTCAATAACTTTTGATGGGCTTATGGCGGAACAGGCAGACGCGCCGCACTTAAAATGCGGTTCCGTAAGGAGTCCCGGTTCGAATCCGGGTAAGCTCAGATGATAGTTCTTCGGTGAATGTTTCTTCCAGATGTTTTGTTTTTTGGCTGGTTCTTTTTGGATCGATAGCTCAATTGGTCAGAGCAACGCCCTTTTAAGGCGATGGTTCTCGGTTCGAGTCCGAGTCGGTCCATCTGTATTCGATCATCTTTGGCCCTATTGTCTAGAGGTTAGGACACGGCCCTTTCAAGGCTGTAGCGCGGGTTCGAGTCCCGCTAGGGTCATCGTCGGTAGGATTGGCAACTCTAGAGCCAGGTAAGCGGTGGCTCTGAAAAAGGTGCGTGGCTTCGTTAACCTGCAGATGCACTAAAGGTGCTCGGTAGATGAGGAAAGACTCGCCAATCCAAACGTGGTCATTGCTGGAGTCTAACGACCACCGCTTTTTAGGTTGTCATTGAAACCGGGTTTCACCTGTAATTATTTATTACAGGGCAGTAGGTTCGATTCCTGCGGCAACCATCGTCTACCCCGTGATCAGCCATTTAATTGGCAAGTGAAGCTAGGATGGAGTGACGAACCAGGTTATCAAATCCTAGTAGAATGATCATGTTGTAGTGAGAAGTGGCATTCTCACTATACTATTAGCCATCCTGCGAAGGTAGGATATGCCGCGGACGTATACACGCGGGTAATCTGATGCCTAGAATGTCGCCGCGTTGATCGATTATCAATGTGGATGAAGTCGGTGCAAATCCGGCCGCAGGGTTACTTTTTCCGGAGGAACTTTGATGCTCTATCAAATCGAAACCGGCACGCATTACGAGCACTACACCTTCGGTTTCATCGAAGGCCCTGTCGGGTTCGCCACTGCGATCGAGGAAGCGATTCGGAAATTTTCCGAAGCGAGCATAAAGCACTCAGAAAAGGTTTCCGAAGCTACGAATTTGGCCACCGCTGCGTTTTATTTTGAGCACGGCCCGGGGCCTAACCCTATCAAAACCTTCGGAGAACTTCATCCGGAACACGAGTCTGTGATGTCGGTAGGAAAGAAGCATCATCTATACCCTGAGGCCAAGGCCGCTCTAACGTCCTTTCTCTCTGCGCAAACGCAGAGACAGGTCGCGATGCAAGAGTACATGGGTAAGTGCCACGATTATATCGCGAAGCAGATCGCGGGTATTCTCGAAGATGCGATACCTAAGCTGCCCGATTTTCTTCCGGCTGGGTGCAGGTGGGCGCCTGACGCCGTGGAGCACATCCACGTCAATTACATTCCGGCTTAAATGCGGAGAGGTTGCTGATGAACCTTGTTGAGCTTTTGGACAGCATCGGGCTAGGGGACGCTGCCAGTAGTCTGGGCAGCAAAGCCAAAACGTTGATTCGGCTCGTGCAGTATGAAGATACCGAGCAGCCTCGGTATTATGAGCTTGCTCTCGCGACGGTCGAAAAAAACCACATCGAACTTCTCATCGGGCGGGAGCTTCTGCCCAGCGAAGCCACTACCGCCACTGATGATGAGGACGACGCGGATGACGATCTTGATGATGAAGAGGACGATTACTGCGATTTCGATGATGAAGAAGAGGACGACGATGATGAAGACGAGGACGACTGAGGGTTTCCGCGCAAGAGGTTGTGACTAGCCGCTTGCGCTTCTCGCCCGCCTGTGCTATACTCACGCGCTATCGCAACCCCTTACTCGCGCGAGCGTTACGTGACTACCTCCGACCGCTCTGATGTTGTTGCCAAGATCAAAAAGTTGCTGGCTCTCAGTCAGCACAACCCGGACATCCACGAGGCTGCTGCCGCTGCTGCAAAAGCCCAGGAGTTGATGCTTCAGTATCGCATCAATCAGGCCGGTGTCGATGCACAATCAGAGTCCCGAGAAATTATCGAAATCATCCTGCATGGACTCACCGAGAGAGATGGTCGCGCCACCCGCATTGCGACATGGAAGCTGCAGATCGCCAAGACCGTCGCGGAAAGTAATGGCTGCACTACCTATTACACGATTGGATCATCCATCAAAGGTGTGGGGCGTGAGTCGGACCTACAAATTGTCAAATACTTGTTTGAATACGTAGAAGCGCAAGTTGAAACTCTCTGCAAAGCTGCATCGAAGCTGCAAAGAGATACTACCCCCCGATGGGATAAGAGCCAGGGGCGGGTTTACGCTAACAACTTTAAGCTAGGTGCTGCGTCCACTATCCAAGCGCGTCTTGACTCATCTTTGAAGCAACTCAAAGAGACGCAGTACAAAGCTGCATGCGCCGGCAATGACGCAACAGCCCTTGTTAGGCTAGATGCTGCCTTCTCATCTCTAGCGGCACACCGCAAAGAGGCCGAGAGCTTTCTCAAGGAGAACCATCCTAGATTGTTCACGGTAAAAAAGCGGTTCATCAAAGATGCTGACGGCTGGGACGATGGGAAGAGAGCCGGCGAACACATCGATCTAGACAAAACCAAGCGCAACAGACTTAGGTAAAAAGTTTGCTGCCAACTTTCTATGGGGGAGGTATGGTGGGAGTCGCTGAAGCCCTGAGTGCGTTGACGGAAGCTGCGGAGCCATATGTTCAAAAAAGTCGCCAGTGCGCCACACCCGGGTGCTATGAACTGACCCGGGAGAACAAGCCTTTCTGTCTGAATCACATCGAACAGACCCCTTATGTTCATCAACTGCTGATTCGTATGGAAAATCGCGAGAAGATCGATGAGGGGGTGTCTAGCGATCATCGGAAGGCAACCTTAGACAGCATCACCGCACAAGAGATCCTGCTTTCCTTGCGCCAGAAGGGCACGGTAACCGAGGACAGTCTGTGTCGCACGATGAATCTCGGCCGCCAGACAGTTCACAATTACGTCCTGTCAATGCTGGATAAGAAACTCGTGATGTTACGAGTCACACAACGCGGGCGCACCAATGTAACGCTTCTCGATGTCACCACGGGTCAGCCTGCCACACCGGTGCCCATGGATGATGAAGACGACGATGAGTAGGTAAGAGATGGAAGCCGCTCAGGAAATTTTTCCGGAGCGGCTTTCTCTGCTTTTTACGCGATCAAAATAAGCTGGAGACTTGCCATGAACGCACGAGATTTCAAGACGGTGTTGGAAATATTAGCGGAGTCTGGTGGTGGTGATCTCACCGTGGATGAACTTGTTGCGCGCCTATTGGAGCGAGCCGAGGGGGGGGGGGGGATCTGCGCACGATTAGCGCGAAGCACGGAGTTTTCCCGATCCTCTTCGCAGTCTAAAAACCAGGGCCGATAGAAAACTACCAGTCAAAAATCTGATGTTCAGATGAAAATACCAAGCATCCAGTGTCTCGAATCACAAGCTGTCCACTAGCTTGTCGTATACCCCAGTTTCTTAGAACACCAAGATCGCACAACACTAAGCCCCTTACTAATAGGTGGCGAAGATCAGAGATAATCTGTTCGGCTTGATCTTGGAAAGCTAGCTCCTTAGCGTGCTCAAGAGCCCATGTAGCGGAATCTTCATACACTCACTCCGTTTTCTTTTATCCAGAGGGCTCCTAAGCAACCGCGTGTTGGCGTCAGCGTCGCCATCATGAGAATGGTCAGGTGCTCATGGGCAAGCGCAAGGGGTCGCACGGCGAAGGCTCCTGGGCCTTCCCAGGAGGCCACCTAGAGCACGGAGAAACCCCGGAGGCGTGCGCGAGGCGCGAAGTGGAGGAAGAGACCGGGCTCACCGTTGGCGATTTAATGGCAGCCGGATTTACTAACGATTATTTTCCTGAAAATGAAAAGCATTACATTACCCTTTTGTATTTTACTACCATCGAAAGGGGTGAAGTTGAATTAAAAGAACCCGAAAAGTGCGAAGGCTGGGAATGGTTTGCCTGGACAAAACTACCTGAGCCACTGTTTTTACCTGTGCAAAACTACATCACCACCAAAAACAGATATAGTAACCTCGCGCTTGACAATCTCGCATTCAGGGCTTATATTAGCCGAGTATGAAACAAAGATTCTCTAAGGATGAAAGTCATCTACTTGAGCCCCTAATGTGCCCGAAGTGCGATGATAGAAAAGTTTACCCCGGCGTCCGCGCCCTGAATTACTTAACACAACGATACTCAATCGATTTCAAGTGTGGAAGTGGACATGAGTGGACAGAGACCGAGGACTACAAACGCCGTTGAGTTTGTAGTAATCAGGAAACCAAGCAACGTCGAAGACGGATTGTTGACTTGGGTTGAGTCTATGGACATTTTTGTTGGTCAAATTGTCCATAAAAAAGAATTTAGGCCAGATTGGTCTGGCCGGTTCTTAGTTTATGATGGTTACTATTTTAAACACGAATGGTTAGAGCCCTGCTCGGATCGTAGTAGTGCTAGAATGGCTTTGGATTTCAAAGACATCGACACTAAATATGATTCGATCATTTCAAAACTAAAGGCTGACTTTGAAGAACGTAAAAAGAATTACGAAGCTAGAAAACCCAAAAAGAGTTTTTGGGATCGATTGTTAGGAAAATAATATGAATTTAGATGATGTAGTCCCTAAATGTCGATATGGCAGTATCGAAGAATTACTAGAAGAAATTTCTCAGCACGAATTTCCTGGGTTTAGGCCGCATGCGTTTTACAACGAAACCGGAGATATATTAGAAGTTTTCGTTACGCAAGAACCATATTATGTGCAGAGAGTCGGCAACGGCATACACGTATGTATTTCTTTTGCGACTGGTCAGATAGTAGGGGTTCAGCTTTGGGGTGCTTCTCGCAAGCTTGCAAAGTCTGACGAAGCAGGAGATACTACTGTGTGGGTGAAGGCTTGGGACGACAATGGTAATCGTCGTCAGGTCGCGGCAGACTTTAACACCTAAGAGAGTATCATGATCCGTTGTATTGATGGGACTGTGCTGGCTCCGGGTAAGCATTACCTTGTCACCATTCCCAAGTTATTTTTGGACCAGGATCTTTTTACGAAATATCACAATCAGATACTTCGTTGTGAGGACATTGATTTACACGACAAGTGCTTAGTCATTGAGAAAACAAATATCTCCGCAACATGGCTGCGTCATGTCAAAACTGACATGTTCAATAATCGAGTATTGAACCAATTTGCCACCAGATTTATGGCCGAGGTGGATGCTTGGGAGAGTAACGGAAAAAAGGAAGAGACCCAGGAAAAAACATTAGAAGAACACGAAGCAGATGGCAAGGAAGAAGTATTTATTGTGTTCCTGGTCAGCTTGATCATAGTTTCCGTGCTCATGGTTACGTGTCTAATCCCGTATCTAGCTAAAGACCTTCCTACCAGAGCAACGATGGAAACAAAATTCAAAAAATAAGCCGGCCTAAGGTGACCAACAACTTCTTGGTCGAAGTCCGAACCAAGCATTTTAGGCCGGTTTTCAACCTAATCAAAATATGATAAAAACTTCCTGTGCTGATTCATTAATCATTGGAGCCACTAAATTTGCTAATAAGGCGCATAAAGGCCAAGTTAGGAAAGTAACTGAAGCTCCTTACATCACCCACCCGTTACGGGTGGCAGCGAAAGTAATGCTCCGGGAGGATTGTACTCCTGAGATGGTTGCGGCGGCTACCTGTCATGATGTAATTGAAGATACCCCTTACACATATGAAGATATAACTGAGCTATTTGGTAAGGTGGTCGCTGATCTGGTGCTTGAGCTAACTAATCAATTTACTTCAGAAAAGCACCCAAAGCTAAATCGCGCTGCTCGGAAAGATTTAGAGGAAAAACGATTAAAAACGATCTCTAAAGAAGCCAAGGTTATCAAAATGTTGGATAGATTAGACAATCTAAGCGAGATTGACTATACGGACTCGTTCACGAAGTTGTATGCCCAAGAATCTCGCACGCTTCTAGCCGCTGTAGGTGACGCCGACGCAGGTCTGGCGGAAGAATTATCCGCTGAGATCAGCCTGGTAGAACGTATGACTGGTATGATTAACAGCAGTGTGCTGAATCCGAACATTCCTGCGAAATAACAATTATTGTCTATTGTCAACATTGCGCAGAATTGCGATCATGGTAAACTACTTCTAGAACAACGGCAAAACTAAGATGTTAGACGATCGTCAACCTGTTTATATGAAAGCTGAGAGTCTTGAGGACTTTCATGCTGAACGTCTGTTGCTTAGCATTTTCAAAGAAAAACGCGAGCAGTCATTTAATACTTGGGGCAAAGACATATATCATCACGAAGTGTCCCAAAGGGGGCTAGAGGAGCATGTAAGCCTAGAACGATTCAAAGAAATTTTTGCTAGTGTTTCTCTAAATATTCGAGTCATACACGAAGACAGCAAGGATTTTGAAGAACCTTATGAACCGACTTTTTATCTTATGGCGGAGAATACTGAAGCGATTACTGTAATTCAAAATGCTCCTCATTACTTTTCGTTGAAGACTTGGGCTGAGACCATAGAAAAAGCTCGGGAGATAAACAGTAAGATATTTGCGTGCTTGCCACAGGAAGAAAAAGAAGAAAACGCTGTAGATTTTAAATTTTGGAAACTTGGGCCACAGGACCATCCTTTTGCATCAGATAAGCAACTGGTTTGCCCTAAATTTGAAGAAGTCCGTGATAATTACACGCAAGGTGTCATTGACCAGTTTGAAGCCCTGACCAACCTTAAAAAACCAGACGAATTCGGTAGGATTATATTGTGGCATGGTGCCCCAGGAAGCGGTAAAACTTACCTCATCAGAGCTTTGGCACGGGAGTGGGCGAGTAAACACGACATATCTCCGGAAGTAATCATCGACCCGGAATCTTTCTTCAGTAATAGTTTTTACTTAGACACGATGCTAACGAGTGCATCCGACGCGGACACATTCAGATTAATCATCATCGAAGACTATGCCAATATCGTATCCACTGGATGCCGCACCAACCCTGGATTCTCTCGGTTGCTGAACACGACTGATGGGTTGCTAGGTCAAGGCCAAAGAGTAATTTTCCTCCTCACGGCTAATGAGCCTTTAGACGTTATTGATCCTGCTATTCTGCGTCCCGGCCGATGTTTGCAACGGATGGAAGTTCCACCGATGACCGCCGATGAGGGTGTGGCTTGGCTCCATAAAAAGAAGGCAGATCATTTATCTGCCCAATTAGAAGGTAAAAAACAAGTCTCACTTGCGGATTTGTTTGCAATCTTTCATGGAAATCCCTTCGCTCAGGACCCCGGATCGTCCTCTAAATCAGGCTTTGGATTCGCTAATTAAAGTCGTCTCTATGAACTTTAACATCTCCCCAGCCCCACACCCTCGGATGCATAAGTTTCAATTGTTTGAAGTTCGGATCATTTCTAGCTCTGCCATAAGATGGCCAGATATCGAGAATAATGGTGTCATAAGTGTCTGGTCCGACCTTTTTTAAATGCTCCCACACGTCATCAATGACTATGGTGAGCTTTTCGCTCCCAAAGGAGGCTACCAGTGGATCTCCAAAAAACTTGGCGATGTCCGGGTTGCTCTCAATCTGAGTGACATGAGAAACATTTTTCTTCTCCAAAATGCGCAGGGTAAGCCAACCCATACCTAATCCCCCAACTAATACTCTTCCTTGAGCACGTTTGATGCCTGCTCGCAAGGTAAACACTTCCATAGGCGTTAAAGACATCCAGATTCGGTCATCTCCATTGGGTTTTGATTCTACTAGCATTGGGATGGCGACAGTATCGGAAAAGGATACACTTCCCGGTTTAGTTCCCTGGCGAATCCGTAATGCCGTTCTCTGGATTTTATTGCCCCAAAAGAGACTAAAAGTTTTAACCTCAGTTGGCAAGGATTTGACGTGAAACTTAAACTTACCGATCGGAATTTCACCCGTTTCAATGACAGTGGTGGCGTTCAATGCTTTCGTTATAGCTTCATCTTCACACACGTAACAAGCTTCTCGAATCCACGCGTTGTAACTACCAGCATCCACTAGGAGGGTGCTATTATGCTCTGGAAATTTAACGTTTTCTGTCCAAATGATGCCTTTTTCCATAACATGAATTATACCAAGTAATAGGAGATAAATTGAAAGCTGTGGCCCTAAATTATTTTCAGGTCTCTTTCCGTTTCGACAACAAACAAACTGACGTAGACACCGCGGACGCGGCGCTAGAAACAGTGTTGAATCAGTTGGGACTAGATTATAGGCACTGCAATTATTTTGAAGAGGCGGTTGTTAAATATATTAGAACCGAACTGACTAAATCAGATTTGAAAAGCATTTTAGACAAAAATGTGGTTAGTCCGGTTTCTACGGGCATGATTCGTTCGGAAAACGCTAAAAATAGTCCCAAGCGAGCCATGTATGGCACCATTGAAGACTATTTTGATGATCAAAAGCTTGAAAACATTTGGTAGTGGTGTATAATTCGCACACGAGGAAATTTGCATTAAATGAGAAAACGTAACAAACACAGAGAGCTTCACTTACTTAAACGCGCTAAAAAAGTCGCAAAGCGCCGAAAAAGAAAGCAAGCTGAAGAGAAAGAAGTAAATGTCTGGTTCCAGAACCTCGCGGCTTCCGGCATGCTCAAACAACTCAGAAAAGAGTTTGAAAAGAATTTTGTTATTATATGATAACTACATCCGAAAGAAAAAAGTACAAACCTTCAATGGTAGAAAAGCTACACATCGAAATTAGCAAGGCAGATATTGCGACAGGGCTGCGCAATAAATCAGATAGCTGCCCCGTCGCGCTTGCGTTAAAGCGTGCGGGCCACACACACATTACTGTCTGGTCCCATCGTTTGTCATTCTTTGACAAAGCCAAGAAGCAGATGGTTCATTTCGCAGCTACTCCTGACATGACTAGTTATATACTAGAGTTCGATAAGTCAAGAAAAGCTGAGCCTGCCACGCTAGTTGCAGTCAGGGTGTAAGCGGTGGCGCAATCCATGCAACAAAAAGAAATCGAAATCATTTACAACCGAAAGGTTAGATATAACTACGAGGTTATAGAAACTTTTGATGCTGGCATCAAACTTGCCGGCTTAGAAGTAAAAGCCATTCGAGGCAGGCTGATAACGATTTCAGAAGCGTGGGTCAAAATCGACAACTCGAATCGCGTTTGGGTGGTCGAGGTCTCGATCAATCCTTCAAAAGTTTCGGAGTGGCAAAAGTATTCTCCTGTTCATGATCGGGAACTTTTGCTACGAAAAACTGAGACTAAAAAACTCAAATCCCTAACTCTGAAAGGTCTAACTATTGTCCCCCTCCGAGTCTTCTTCAACGAACGAGGTTTCGCCAAAGTCACCATTGCCGTTGTTAAGGGTAAAAAGATGTTTGACAAAAGGCAGCAGATCAAAGATCGAGACTCCCGTCGGAAAGGCGATTAAGTTTTGTGCTACCCCACCACCCTCTAATTGTGTGAACTAGTTAATGTTCTTAACTCAATTATTGCCTCCAGAATTTAATAAATACCCTTTGGTCAAAGAAATCGTTTGGCCTACAGAAAAAGATATCCGGTATTATTGGAATACTGAAACTAATCAATGGGACGCTTTCAAAAACACCTTTGAAAGTGGAGATTGCTGGGAAGAGGAGCTTACTGATGGCTGAGAAACATAAAGAAAATAACAAAATTAGAGTGGAGTACGATGAAGTGGAGGGCTGGTCAATTCCGGCGGCTGACCTGGAAAAACTGTTGGACAAAAAAGAGGTGGCCAAGATTCCAGTAGTAAATAAGAAAGACATCCCAACGAAAAAATTTATCATGGGCATAGCTATCTTAGTTACCGTGCTAGCCTTCGGTGTTCTTGTACCTGCTTCGAGAATATTCTTGGCATATCTAGCATTATTCGGATTTAGTGGATTTTTATATTGGATGAATGAAAAATAAGATGAGCAAAGCAAAAAAAGATAGCCTCGGAGACCGGATGAAGAGCTTGGAGGCGTGCTCTGAAGCAACCTTTCCTGCTCAGCTTCCTGTTGTTCTCAGACTAGATGGGAAAGCGTTTCATACGCTGACCAAGAAGCTTAAACTAAAAAAGCCGCTCGATGAGTCATTTCATCTCGTGATGACTAAAGTAGCTGTCAAATTATGCGAGACTGTTCAGAACACAAGATTTGCTTACACCCAATCTGATGAGATTTCCCTCTTACTGTACCCAAAGACAGTTTTGGCTCAGCCTTGGTTTAGAAATCGCATTCAGAAAGTAGTATCCGTCGCGGCGGGAACGGCTAGCTCCTACATCACTTGGCTGCTGCAAGATCAGCTAAAAGAGCATTGCAGCGATAGGGATACCGGGGATTTTACTGTTTACCCGTGTTTCGATGCTCGGGCATTTATCATCTTCCGCCAGAAGACCCCCACCCAACTTGTTGGGTGGGGGATGAATGGCGCTGGTTTTGAACATATTGTTTTACAACCTCTAATGAGGCTCCTCCACAACTGCCAGCATAGTAGCTTCTGCTCCAAAAGCTTCCTTTGGAAAGGTATAGATCCAAATTAGGA
>Ga0163153_10004360_pt1 | contig 17903 bp, 10 predicted proteins | sample OliLakLV19MP6IB1_FD_148629 | JGI IMG/M metagenome (GOLD analysis project Ga0163153, IMG submission 148629) | Freshwater microbial mat bacterial communities from Lake Vanda, McMurdo Dry Valleys, Antarctica - Oligotrophic Lake LV.19.MP6.IB-1 | ecosystem: Environmental > Aquatic > Freshwater >... | reverse complement strand
GGCGGGATGCTCGCCACGGCGGGCGGCGACAAGGTGATCAAGCTGTGGGAGATGATTTCGCAGCGTGAGATCGCCCGGCTCGAAGGCCACATCGGCGCGGTCTCGGGGCTGGGCTTTAATACGAACGGCACGGAGCTGGTGAGCGTGAGCGGGGACAAGCAGCTCAAGGTCTGGGACGTGAAGACGCGTGAGAGCACGCTGACCATTGGCGGACGCAAGCATGGTTTCAACGCGGCGGCGTGGTCGGCGAATGGCGGCACGGTGGTCGCCGTGGATGACGGTGGCGGGATGGTTTCCTTTAAGAACTTCAAACGTCACACCGGCGAGCAGAGTTCCGCGACGGCGGATGAGAAGCAGTTGGGCCGCTGGTCCGAGCCGCTGCATTCCGTCGCCGTGAGCGCGGATGGCAAACGCGCTTTTGCTGGTGGTCAGGATGGCTTGGTGTACGCCGTGAACAGTGAAGGCAAGCTTCTCGCCACACTGCGACGGGTTGAGAGCATGACTGAGGCTCCTTCCCCTAGCAGCAGCCGAGGTGACGAGGCTCCAATCGCGACCAAGAAGTCCAAGTCCAAGAAAGATCAGAGCCTCCTGACGTCGGCTGCTACGAGTGAACGCGTGCGCGTGGTGGCCGAGGGTTCGTCTCCATCCTTCGTCCGCGACGTCATGCCGCTGCTGGCGAAGGCGGGCTGCGCCGCTGGTTCGTGTCATGCGAAGGCGGAAGGGCAGAACGGCTTCAAGCTCTCGGTCTTCAACTACGATCTAAAGTCGGACTTTGCCGAGATCGTGAAGGAAGATCGCGGGCGGCGCGTGTTCCCGGCGGCGCCCGGGGAAAGCCTGCTGCTGCTCAAGCCCACGCTCGCGGTGGAGCACGGCGGCGGGCAGCGCATCGAGCCTGGATCGCCGACGCACGAGACGTTGCTGCGCTGGATTCGCGGCGGGATGATCTATCAGCACACGAACGAGCCCGCGCTGGTCCGCGTGGAGGTGGAGCCGCGCGAACAGCGCTACAAGCCGGGCGCGAAACAGCCGCTGCGTGTCACGGCGCATTACTCGGACGACACGACCCGCGACGTGACCGCGCTGGCGGACTATTCCGCAAGCGACAAGGAAATCGCCGCCGTGGACGAGGCGGGCGTTGTGCGCGTCGGACGGCTCAGCGGCGAGAGCGCGGTGGTCGCCCGTTACATGGGGTTCGTCGATGCGGCGCGCATCACCATCCCGGCGGAACGGCTGCTGCCGGAGGAGCGTTACGCCGCGTTGCCGAAAAACAGTTTCATCGACGACCTGGCGTGGACTCACTTCCGCAAGCTGGGCCTGTTCCCGAGCGAGCCTTGCACGGACGCCGAGTTTCTCCGCCGCTCCACGCTGGATGCCATCGGCGTGCTGCCGACGGCGGACGAGGCGCGGGCGTTCCTCGCGGACAACAGTCCGCGCAAGCGCGAGGCGTGGATCGAACATCTCCTCGCGCATCCCGCCTACGCGGATTTCTGGGCGAACAAATGGGCGGACCTGCTGCGGCCGAATCCTGATCGGGTCGGAGTGAAGAGCGTGTTCACGCTCGACCAATGGCTGCGCGAAAGCTTCCGCGCGAACAAGCCTTACGATCAGTTCGCGCGCGAGATTCTGCTCGCGGAGGGGAACAATCATCGTGACGGACCGGCGGTCATCTATCGGGACCGTCGTGAGCCGTCTGACCTGACGACGATGTTCAGCCAGCTCTTCCTCGGCGTGCGGATGGAGTGCGCGAAGTGTCATCATCATCCGAACGAGAAATGGAGCCAGGACGACTTCTACCAGTTCGCGGCCTTCTTCGGCACCGTGAAGCACAAGGGCGCGGGACTCTCGCCGCCGATCTCCGCCGGCAACGAAACGGTTTACTTCGCGCCCGGCGGAACCGTGCGACATCCGCTCACCGATGAAGTGATGAAGCCGCGTCCGCCGGATGGAGCGGTGATCGAGAATGCCACGACCGATCCGCGCCGCGAACTCGTGGCGTGGCTGACGGCGGAGAAGAATCCGTTCTTCGCCCGCGCGGCGGTGAACCGCGTGTGGGCCGGGTTCTTCGGACGCGGGTTCGTGGATCCGGTGGATGATTTCCGCGTGTCGAATCCCGTGGTGAACGAGCCGTTGCTCGACGCGCTGGCTGCGGACTTCGCCGGTCACGGCTACGACATGAAGCATCTCATGCGGACCATTCTGCAATCGCATCTCTATCAGCTCAGTTCCGCACCGAACGAATGGAACCTGACGGATACAAAAAACTTCTCACGTTCACTGCGCCGTCGGCTGCCGGCCGAGGCGTTGCTGGACGCGGTCGTGGATGTGACGGGCGTGCCGGAGGAGTTCAACGGCGTGCCGCCCGGCGCGCGCGCGATGCAGACGTGGAGCTACAAGATCGGTTCGCACTTCCTCGACGCCTTTGGGCGACCGAACTCGAGCAGCGACTGTCCCTGCGAACGCGACCTGCGCACGAGCGTCGTGCAGTCGCTGCACATGATGAACTCGAAGGCGCTTCAGGCGAAGCTGACGCAAGGGACGGGCCGCGCGGCGACGCTCGCGGCGAGCACGCGTCCGCCGGAGGACATCGTGACGGAGCTGTATTTCACGCTGTTCAACCGTCCGCCAACGGAGGCGGAGTTGAAGACGGCCACGGCCGCCTTTGCCGTGAAGGACGCGACGCGCCAGACCGCAACGGAGGATGTCTTCTGGGCGCTGCTGAACTCGGCGGAGTTTGTGTTCAACCATTGATTGAAAATGAGGCTCGTTTCGTCGAAGGTTGGCCAAAGCCACAGGGACAATCGAAAGGTCAGGCAACAGACATGAACATCACCTTGACGCCAGAGTTGGAACGGTTCGTCAGCGACAAGATTCGCGCGGGACAGTTCCGCAGCGCCGACGAGCTCTTTGAAAGCGCGCTGAACATTCTACGCGACCAGGAGAGCCTCACGCCGGCGGACATTGCGGAGCTGCAGCGAGAAGTCGCCATTGGAACCGAACAGTTGGACAGAGGCGATTCCGCGACATGGGACGCGGAGGCGATGAAGGCGAGGCTAACCAGCAGCTTGGCCGCGAATGACCTGAGGACATGACATGAGTTTCATTAAACGTAACTGCGCCGGCTTCTCCCGCCGCGACTTCATTCAGCTCGGTCTCGGCGGGACGCTGGGGCTGGGCTTCAGCGATTTGCTGCGGATGCGCGCGGGCGCGGCGGCTCCCGTGCTTCAGCCGAAGGGTGGCGGCAAGAACATCAACTGCATTCTCGTGTGGCTCGATGGCGGGCCGTCGCATTACGAGACGTTCGATCCGAAGCCGGACGCGCCCTCTGAAATCCGCGGCGAGTTCAAGGCCATCTCCACCAAGGTGCCCGGCATTCACTTCAGCGAATGCGTGCCGAAGCTCGCCGGAGTCGCGGACAAGCTCACCATCGTCCGCTCCATCTGGCACAAGGATCCCAATCACGGCGGCGGCAATCATTACTTGATGACCGGCATGCCCACGCCGACGCCGGTTGCGTGCGGCGCGTTCGTGACGTTTCATCCGTCGTTCGGTTCGATGGTGTCGCACGAACGCGGCCTGCATAACGGCCTGCCCGCCTACATCTCGATGCCACAGGTGTCGCGCTCGGGAGGACCGAATTTCCTCGGCGGTCAGCACGCGCCGTTCGTCATCGACGGCAACCCGAACGGTGAAGGCTTCAAAGTGCGCGACGTCGTCCTGCCGCCCGCCATCAGCGAAGGGCGCGCCGACAACCGGCAGGCGTTGCGCAAGGCGCTTGACCAGATGCAGCGCCACACGGAGAAGCTGGCGGACGATCCGGCCGTGACCTTTGACAAGTTCTACGAACAAGGCATCGATCTCGTCGCCTCGCCGCAGGCGCAGCAGGCGTTCGACATCGCGCGCGAGTCGGCGAAGGTGCGCGATGCCTACGGTCGCAACGATCTCGGCCAGCGGATGCTGATGGCGCGGCGGCTGGTGGAGGTGGGCGTGAGTTTCGTCACCGTGTATTACGGTGGATGGGACAATCACACGAAGATCTTCGAGACGTATCGCGGCGACTTCATGAAGAAGTTTGATCAGGGTCTCACGGCGATGATCAGTGACCTTGATGAACGCGGGCTGCTCGACAACACGATGGTCATCGCGCTCGGTGAATTCGGCCGCACGCCGAAAGTGAACAAGGACGGCGGGCGCGATCATTGGCCGGGCGCGATGTCGGTGCTGATGGCGGGGGCGGGCATTCCACGCGGACAAGTCGTGGGCGCGACGGATGCGCGCGGCTATTACGCGTCGGAGAACGTCCATTCGCCGGAGGATTTCGCCGCGTCGCTCTACACGAAGATGGGCATCGACCCGCAGCAGGTGCTGCACACGAACACGGGCCGCCCGATTCAACTGGTCAACAACGGACGCCTGATCAAGGAGCTGTTCGCGTGATGGGCGGACGGTGCGGTCAGAGCAAATTTCTCTTCATCCTCGGACTGGTCATCGCCTCGGCCACTGCCGCATGGGCTGATGCGCCGACGGTCGAGCACCTCTTCCCTGCTGGCTTGACGCGTGGTTCCACGGGCGTCGTTACCATTGCCGGAAAGTTCGAGCCGTGGCCGCCGAAGGTCTGGGTGAGTTGTCCGGGTGTCGTCTTCACGGCTGAAACGAACAAGGGCAAGTTCCAGGTTGAAACAAAGGCGGATGCTCTGGTCGGCGCGCATTGGCTGCGTGTGTTCAATGATGATGGGCCGAGCTTGCCGCGCATCTTTGTCATCGCGGGCGGAAAGGAACTTCTCGAGGCCGAGCCGAACAATCATTTCACCAATGCGCAGCCGGTCACGCCACTGCCGATGACGGTGAATGGCCGGCTTGATAAATCCGGCGACGTGGATTCCTTCGCCATCACGCTCAAGGCCGGGCAATGGCTCGATGCGCGGCTCGATGCCTACACGCTCGCTTCCAAGGTGGACGCGTTGCTGCGTCTTGTTTCCACGGACGGCGTGCAACAGACGTGGAATCATGATTTCGGCACGCTCGATCCGCGCCTTCTCTGGCAGGCTCCGTCCAATGGCAGCTACGTGGTGCAGGTGATGGGCTTCAAGCATCCGGCTGACGCCGAGTTGCGGCTGACGGGCGGCGACGGCTGTGTTTACCGGCTGCATCTCGCCGTGGGAACGGAGCGTCCAGATGTGCTCGCTGGCAAGGGAGACACCGCAGAACAGGAGCCGAACAACACGTTCACCAACGCGATGATGCTCACGTTGCCGGCGAGTGTTCGCGGCGTGATCGGCGGCGCGGAGGACGAGGATTGCTTTGCGTTCGAGATGAAGAAGGGAGAGTCCATCGAGGCGTCGCTTGAAGCGGCTTCGGTTGGTTCTGCTTTGGATGCTCTGTTGAAGATGACTGATGTGAACGGGAAGGAACTCGCGCGCAACGACGACGCCAGCGGCTCGAGCGATCCGCGTCTCGAATGGAAGGCGGCGACGAACGGGACGTTCCAGGTCGTTGTGGAAAATCTGCTGCACAACGGCGGCACGAATCATTACTACCGGCTCGCGGTGCAGCGCATTGCACCGGACTTCAAGGCGAGTCTCACGGCGAACTTCATCACGATGACGGCGGGCGAAACCAATGAGGTGAAGTTTACCGTGACTCGGTTGCGCGGTTTCGACCGCAAGCTGAAGGCGCGGTTGAAAGGGTTGCCGGATGGTCTGCGCGCTGAGCCGGTGGATGTGTCGGAGAAGAGCGGCGAGAACGTGCTGAAACTGATCGCGAGTGCGGATGCGAAGGTGGCGCAGGTGCCGCTTCGTCTGGTGATTACCGATGTCGAACCGGGCGAGGAACGGGTCGCGTTGTTTGCGCTGACGAGTTCGAGTGAGGACAACGGCGTGCCTGGCGGCTACACGAAGCTGCTTGTTGATTCGGTCGGCCAGCTCTGGCTGACGGTGAAGGCGAAGCCTGCTGCTGTGAAGTAGAGCCTCTGGGGCAGGTTCAACCACGGATGGACACGGATTCACACGGATAGAAACAGGCGGTGCAGCAGCACCGTCCTACCAAGGTAGGGCGTCGCTGCCGCGACGCCTTGTTCACCGCGCCCGACCCGGAAGTGAACCGCTAATCTGCGCTAATAAGACGCTAATTGGGGAGTGGAGGAGAGGAAGCACGGTGGGTGAGATGTCGGAGATCTGATGCCCGTGTCGGTCTTCTTCAATCAGCGCAGATTAGCGGTTCACTTCCGTCTCTCGTCTAGCCGACGCTGCGTTTCAGGCTGGTGAGCGTGACGCCTTCGCGCTTGCGGAGGGTGGCTTCGACTTTGGGCACATACATCTGCGTCTCGACTGGGAGATACGGGCTGATGACGCCGTAGGTTTTTGTGCGGTGTTTCTTGAGGAGATCGGCGACGCGCGTCGGGCCGCAGTTGTAGGCGGCGAGGGCGAGCCGCCAGTCGCCGAAGCGCTGATGCAGCTCGCGCAGATAACGGGCGGCGGCGCGGCCGTTCTTCTCGGGGTGAAGCCGTTCGTCGTCGAACAGGCCGACGGAAAGATCGAGGCTGCGCGCGGTGGCGGGCATGAGCTGGAACAGTCCGGCGGCGCCGGCAGGACTTTGAGCGCGGGGATCGAAGGAGGATTCAACTTCGGCGAGCCAGACGAGCTCGCGCGGCATTTTTTCTTCGGCAAAGATTTGTTTGAGCCGGGCGAGCTGCGACTTCGCACCGGACGGCGCGGGCTTCGAGTCGATGGCGCGAACCCAGACGGTGCGTTGAAGCTGGGGGGAGGGCGGGGGAAGGCGAAGCTTGTTGGTGACGGTGGCGCTGATCTGGTCGCGCAGCTTTTGTGAAACATCGAAGTCATCGAGATGGGCTTTCAACCACGCGGCGTAAGGCTGGGTTTCCTCGTAGCGTTCGAGGACGGGCTGGAGCTGGATGGCGGTGTCGCGCAGCGCGGCGAGGTCATAAATGTAATTGCCCTGGAAGCTGCGATGGAGGTCGTGAAGGAATTGGCGGACACGAAACTGGTCAACGCCAAGCGTATCGAAGACCGAGTCATCAATGTTCTCGGTGAGCCAGTCACCGGCGTCGCGCAGGAGTTCCGCCGGGTCGAGCTGTTGCTGCGCATGAGCGGACGGACTGGCGCTTAGGCTGAGCAGGACAAGGAGGATGAGGATGGGTTTCATTCCGGGGCGGAGTCCGGCGGCGATGGCGTTGGTTCAGTTGCGGGTGCGGAAGAAACGTTGCGGAATTTCCGAGCTGCCGGGGGTGAAGGTGTAGGGACTGGTGTTCGTGAGATCGGTCCAGCCGCCGTTGAGATCGGGCGAGGTTTGGAGGATGCCGTATTGCCAGCGGAGTTCGATCTGGCTGCCGCTCGTGTGGAGCTGCACGGCGGGGCCGACGAGGGCTTTGACTTGATAGATCACGCCTTTGCCTGCGGCGAGGTTGAGTCCGCCGTTGGTGGACATGTCGGAGATGTAGAGTGAATCGCGCACGCGCAGGACGCCATCGAGGTGGCCGACGCCGGGGAGTTTAGGCGCGATGAAGTGAAAGTAGTTCGTGGTGCGCAGGTCCACGAAGACGAGTGGGTTTTCTTCGTTGGCGATGCCGCCGTTGCCGAACTTGCCGTGGAAGGTGACGAAGACGCCGTTGTTCAGCGGCTCAGGAAAAGCGGGCGGCGTGAAGGCGATGTCGTTCGGGCCTTCGCTCTCCGCACCGTTCGTGGGATTGGGGACGGGCTGAAAGGCGACGAGCGGCTGGATGCCTTCACCGCCGACGATTTCACCGGTGCGGTAGGCGGTGTAGTTGGTGGGGAAGCCGAAGGATTCGACGGCGCCGCCGATGCCGGCAGCGGGAAGGACGTTTAGCTCATCCGCGCTGAAGGGTTCGTTGGCGTCCACAAGTCCATCGATGCCGTTGTCCTCGAAGTAAAGATCGCCGTTGGCGGGATGGAAGGCGAAGCCGGAGGGATTGCGCAGACCGCTGGCGATCCGGGTGAGCGCGGTTGCGAGGACGTTCGTGGTGCGATCCTCGAACGTGATGGAGTAGATGGAATCGCCGAGCAGCATGCCATTGAACCCACCGAGATTGGTGCTGGTGATGGAGGCGGTCTGGGTGGTGAAGCCGTAGTTGATCTTGGAACCGATTTGAAAGAAGAGGTCGTGACTGTCGGCCACTCCGGGAGTGGGGCGAACGGCGAGCGCCGAGTGCGGATGCAGCCAGCCTCCCGCCGCGTAGGTGATGTTCAGCCGGCCCACGAAGGTGAACGGATCAGCCGGTGTCGCGCCGAGACGCAGGACGACGATGGCTTTGTTCTGCCCGGTGACGAAGACGAGTTGTCCGCTGATTTGCACGGAGGTGATGCCGCCGCTGATTCCGGTATAGGCGGTGGTGGCGTGCCCGTCGGCGTGCCCGTCCTGATTGACGTCCACGAGCCGGATGAGGCGGGAGTTCGCGCTGAAGAAGCTGGGGCCGTCCGTGCTGGTGACGAGGATGGAGCCGTCGGAAAGTTCCGCCATCCCGATGGGGTAGTTGAGCGCGGTGGCGAAGGCGGTGACGCGGAAGTGGGCTGGGTTTACGCCGGGACCTTGGATAGAGAAGGGGATGGGGAACTGGGCGCCCGCACGGAGGCAAAGCATCATGCTAAGCAGGAACAGGGGGAGGGAGATCAGGTTTGCATGAGGAGAGCGCATAGGAGGACAGGATTCATGGAGGCGGTTGAAACGTCGCAAAGCCATGTCCGACGCTAGTTATGGTGAAGGGACGGCGCAAGGTTTGAAACCGAGAGTGGAGGGAATCTCGGGTCCAGATGGGTCGTATGAATTCGCAGGAGAGGGCCGGGGTGAGGGGTGAGTTTACGTCACACGTTGAACACGTCGCAGGCTTCTCACCATGGAGTGAGTGATCAGAGTCTCGTGATCTCATCTCCTGCGAGATCGGAGGGTGCTTCGCCAGGACTCTTCGGGGTGTAATTCTAAGTCGCGTTCAAGATGAGACTAATCAAAACATAGAACCAAAGCCGGGATGAAGTCCGGTTGCGTTCGTAGGCTCAATTTGATCGCGCATTAGAATAAGTGACCGGGGACCGGGTCTTGGTCCGCTGCCACAAGTACAAAAAAAGGACCGGACTTTCGTCCGGTCCCTGAGAAGTCAGGCGGTAAACCGCAGGGCTATTTCTTCAAGCGGAAGAAGACCGCGCCGCGCGTTCCGGGCGCTGACATGTAAGGGGAGGTGGCTGTCGTGATGTCGGCCCAGTTGATGAGGTCGGTGGATTCCTGGAGGACGACTCCAGGTTCCGTCCACGAGATTCTCCGCTGGCCGCCGACGTACTGGATGGCCAGGGCGAATCCGCCAGGCACCACTCCGGCGCGATAGGCTCGGAAACCGCCGTTCCCCGTGTCGTTGAGGAGAACGGAAGTGCCGTCGGCTTTCACCGTGAACCATTCGATATGGGCGGCGTCTTCCGTGGCGCTGTCCTGCCAGATGGTTCGGAACGCGTAAACGCCCGCTGAACGCACCACGAATTTGAAGGTGGTGGTGGCAGGGATTTCTGATTCACCCAGCGTCAGGCCAGTGGACGGGCTTTTTACATAGCCGGCCTGAGTGCGGAAGCCGTCGTCGCTGGTCACACCCATCGTGATCAGGCCAACGGGCAGTTCGATGAAGGTGACGATTTCCGCGTCACTGCCGTCCGTCCCGGTGAAGAGGCCAGGGATACCAGGCATCTGGTCGTCGGGGGTGAAGGCTCCGTTTGCTTCACCACCGGCCTTGCTGAGGTTGATCACGGTGGGGATTTCAAATTTGATCAACGATGCCGGGGAAGAGCCGACTATGACGCCTGCTCCCGCAGCGATGCCGACGGCGTCCGGGTTGGCCATGTTTTCCAGCACTTCAAAGAATTCATTGAGCGCCAGGCCGGAGAGTTCCAGCTCAGCTTGAGCCAGGGTCGTCGGCCGGACCGTCGTGTCTGTGAGGTTGTTCTGCAAGACGCTCCAGATGAAGCCGGGCTTGCTGGTGTCCACGGACACGGCCTTGTGCGCTTCCGTCAGGGTCGGGAAGGTCGGTGTCAGGAAACTTCCCGAGTCCGTGATGGTGTTGCCCAAGGTATCCTTCACTTCGAGGGAGTAGGTATGGTTGCCCGGAGTAAATGGAGGCGCGGGCTTGTAGCTGAAATCCGTGGCGTCACCCACCTTGGGGCTGGCCACGAGTGCGACGAGCACGCCGTCAACCCTGAGCTTGGCGGTGGCGGGATCGACGATGGAGGATCCTTTGTCGTTGGCCCGGAAGGAGAAGTTGTCGATGGCCGGGTTGATGGCGGAGAGGAAGAAGCGATCGGATCCGGAAACGGTGGTGCCCAAGGTCACAAGAGCGGTTTCGGACGGGCTCTTGCCGAAGACGAGCGCGTGCGCGCCCAATCCACCCCAGCCGCGTTGCCCGGGTGTCGCCTGATCTCCGTCGTTGATTGCCATGCCGAGTCCGAACTGTGTGCCGACGGTCAGCGGGGCGGTGAGGCCGAGCGATGCGACCGGCAGTTTGATTTCGTAGTAGGTCTTCCTGGTGGCGCTGTCGCGGGTCACGACGGCTTCTGTTCCGCCGGGGCCGGCCTCGTGCATGATGATCACGCTGCCGAGGGAGCTTTCGACGCCGCCCAGCGCGTAGTTGTAAAGGGCGACTTGGGAGGTGCGGTTGGAATTGGCGATCATCAACTGGATGGAATCGCCGTTCCACGCGCTGTTCGCCGCGTTCTCGTGGTAATCGTCGGTCACGACGAAACCGAAATAGACGTTGTCCGCATCATAGACGATCTGCACGGCTGACGTCTGGTCATCGGGTCCGGTCCAGGTTCCGCCGGCGTATTCCTCGAACAAAACGTAATTCGGCGCGTCGTTGGTGCCTGAGAATTTAGGCGTTGCGAATTTTGGGTCCGCCAGCACGGGCACGCCGGACCATTCAGTGAGCGCGCCGTCCACCGTGATGGCGTTCGTGGTGCGCAGGGCCGTGTAATATTCTTTTCCGGGCTCGATGTCGTTGCCTTTGGCCAAAGTCATCAGGGCAGTTTCCGCCGGAGATTTTCCAAACACGAGGGCGTGCGCGCCCAGCCCGCCCCAGCCGCGTTGGCCAGGCGTGAGTTCATCGCCGTCGTTAATCGCCATGCCGAGGCCGAACTGCGGTCCACCCTTCAAGGTCAGCAATCCGAGGGAGGCCTTGGGCAACTTGATTTCGTAGGTCGTCTTTTTGGTGGTGGAATTTCGGGTCACGACCGCTTCCGTTCCGCCCGGTCCGGCTTCGTGATTCACAATGATGTCGCCGATGGCGCCTTCGACGCCGCCGAGCGCGTAGTTGTATAGCGCGACTTGGTTGGAGCGTCCGGCATCGGCAATCATCAACTGGACGGAATCGCCGTTCCACGCGCTGTTCGCCGCGTTCTCGTGATAGTCATCCGTCACGACGAAACCGAAATACACGTTGTCCGCGTCATAAACGATCTGGACCGCCGAGGTTTGATCGTCCGGACCGGTCCACGTTCCGCCAGCGTACTCCTCGAACAGGACATAGTTGGGCGAAGCGTTGGTGCCGGAGTATTTTGGAGTCGCGAACTTTGGATCCGCCAGCACCGGCACCCCCGACCACTCTGAGAGATCGCCATCGAGAACGATGGGGCTGGGTGCGTAGATGACGGTGTAGAGTTCTTTTCCTGGCTCGATGTCGTTGGCGAGAGAGGCGAACGGAGCCAGTGCCAAGGTCAATAGCAGTAAAGGCAGGGAGGTCTTTTTCATAGTAGTTTGGGTACCGACTGAACTGAACGGACTCAGGGAATAGCGAGGTGCCAATCCGCTGTCAATTAATTTGTGGTAAGCAGCAACAAGAAGGTGAGGTGCTGGCGAAATCCTTCAAAGGATGGGTTCCGTCAGGGGCAACTTTAACTATGAACCGCCAGAGTGGCTCTCAGAAAGAGAAAACATTGTTGGTTGCCGGAGAGCGGACGTTGCTGCGGGCTGAAGGCGCGCTCATCTGTGAGGTGCAGCAGTCGCGCTCACTTTCGATACGAAAATGACTTTCGAGTTGAACGGTTCCAAAAGCGGCGCAGCAGCGCCTGCAGTCCAAGACGCTTCGCGCCACCTCAGTCCGCTAACCACTGGCCACTGACTGGTTCACGACGGGGAGTATTCGGACTGCCACGCTCGCAGCCTGCGGTCCATCCAGAAGGCCGCAAACGGAATCAACGACGCCGCAAACACCAGCGCCGCCCGGCCCAGAGGCCAGCGCGCTCCTAGCAAAGCGCGGAGAAGGGCTGCGCAAAACACCACGAACAGCGCGCCGTGGATCGCGCCAACGATTTTGACTGCCTCCGGCATGTTCGCTCCATACTTGAGCGGCATGGCGATGCCGAGCAGCACGAGGTAGGAGATTCCCTCTGCGAGTGAAACGATGCGGAGCAGTGTGACCGGATTTTTCATCGGCTCTCAATAGAGAAGCACCAGATCTGGAATTCAACTCTGAATCGGTCAGGGTCTGTGGAGCAGAGAGCTCGTGCAAAGAGCGCGAAGGTCGTAATGACAGAAAGAGAAACGGGAGGGCGGGCAGGTTGGAGGACATGGATGAACACGGATGAGAGACACGGATTTCAAAAATTGGCACAAGGAGAAATTCTGAATTCGTGTCTGCCTTTGATTCTCGCACGGGGTCCAGCCGTGGTTGAACTGAATTGTTTTGGCCGCGCGTCTACATCGATGAGGAATCACGCGCGGATTTTTGTTGATCATGTTTTTCGCGAAATCTTTTTTCACATTTCTGGTGAATTCCCAAATGATTCGAGTATGGTCATCGCAATTCCAGAGCGCGGGAATGTTTTCTGTTTGACCGAAAGAAACGTTCCCTGTAATCACCACGGTCTTTCCGTAAATAGACCACGGCTTCGAGAGAGGCTGTGTTGTCAAAACAAGCAGTGCATTGTGCTGCACGGAATGGACGAATGCTGAACAAGAAATCATTTCTGGTGGTTGACTTTGGGGCCACCAACCTAAAACTCGCAGAGTTCGAGCTGACCGAAGCTGGCGGGCTGTCTCTCCGGCAATACGGCTTCAAGTCGCTCGGACAAGACGGACTTCAGGAATCAACTCGCGAGACCGCGATGTTGAAGGGATTGCAGGAGGCGCTGGCGGAAAAATCCTTTCAATCGCGCAACGTCAATGTTTGCGCGCCCGGTTACCACACGTTTTCCAAGTTCGTTAAGCTTCCTCCTGTTGACACCTCGAAGGTGACGCAGATCATCCAGTACGAGGCGCAGCAGAATGTCCCGTTCCCGCTGGAAGAAGTCGTCTGGGATTATCAAATTCTCGGCGCGGCACCGAGCGGAGAGCTGGAGGTGCTGCTCGTCGCGATCAAGTCCGACATCGTGGAAGGTCTTTTCCGCACTGCTGACAAGGCGGGCCTTCGTCTGCAACTGGTGGATGTTTCGCCAGCGGCGCTCTGCAATGCGTTCCGTTACAATTACGGCGACATCGAGGGTTGCACGATGCTCCTCGATATCGGTGCGAAGACGAGCAACCTCCTGTTCTTCGAGAAGGGGAACGTCTATTCGCGCGGCATCAACATTGGTTCCAACGCCATCACGCAGGATTTCATGAAGGAATCCAAGCTCGGCTATGATGAAGCCGAGCAGTTGAAGATGGACGAGGGCTTCGTCAGCCTGGGTGGAGCGTACGAAGAGCCAGAGAACGCGCATCAGGCGGCGATCTCCAAGATTGCGCGGCAGGTGCTGACCCGTCTGCACATTCAGGTCAACCAGACGATTCAGTTTTATCGTGGTCAGCAGGGCGGTTCACCGCCGGATCGGCTGTACCTATCGGGCGGTGCCACGAGCATGCCTTATACGGCGCAGTTCTTTTCCGAGAAGCTGAACCTGCCGGTGGAGTATTTCAATCCGTTGCGGAATCTGCAGATTGACGAGTCTCTTCCTCGTGAAGAACTGGCCAAGGTGGCGCATTCATTGGGTGAAGCGGTCGGTCTGGGCCTGCGCAATCTGGCTCATTGCCCGGTCGAACTGAACCTGATGCCGAAGAGTTCGCTCAAACGGCAGGAGTTTAACCAGAAAAAGCCCTACCTCGTCGCCTCGGTGTTCTGTCTGATCCTCGTGGTCTTCGCCTTTGGATGGTTTTATGAGCAGGTGGCGGGAGAAAAGCAGAAGGCGCTGGATGAGCTCAAGCCCAAGGTGGATCAGTTGAAGCGCGACGACCAGAAGACGAAGGATGGACTCGCCGGGTTGAAACGGATTCAAGGCGAGGCGGACAATTATTTCGAGCTGATGGATGATCGTTTGTATTGGGGCTCTCTGCTCACGACTTTTCGAGATTCATTGATCTCGGTGGAAGACAAGAAAGAGAAAGAATTCAATGCCAAGACCGGTGTCTGGATTGAACGGCTGACTCCAGTCGTTCCGTCACCTTATTTAATGGCGGCTGCTCCAGGCGGATTGTTCATGCAGTACGCCGCGCCAGCAGCAGCCGCGCCGCCTGCGGCCCGTGGCCGGGGTGGCGCTGGCCGCAATGCCGCTGCCCGAGCTTCAGGAGGCGAGAGCAATCAGATTGATACGATTGTGCTTACCTGCCGGAGTGTGAACCTGACTTCGGTCAAGTCAGACGCCAACACCGTCCTCGCGGAGGCGTTGGCGGAAGAGTTGCGCAGCCGGACGAATCAGTTTGTTGCCGACGGCACGAAGATCACCGGGGACATCGCCGGTGGGGACTCGACCAATCTGACCTTCAGCTTTCAAGTGACTGTGAAGCTGGTCAAGCCGATGAATCTCAGCCAGTAATTTCTGACATGCTCTGGATTAAACGTAATCTTTTTCTGGCGGTAGGCGGACTCATCGCTGTGTTGCTGCTGGCTGGCGGAATCTACTATTTCATCGGCGCGCAGCAGCGCAGCAAATCCATCGAGGAAGAACTGGAGCAAAACAAGGCGGAGCTGAACCGGCTGCAAGGGCAGACCCCTTACCCCAGCCAGTCCAACATCGAGATTGCGAAGAAAGAGGCGGAGAAGCTGCGGACCGCCGTCAATCAGCTGCATCGCTTCTTCACTCCCGTGCAGGCTGAAAAGGTGACAGGCATTGAGTTTCGCCGCTATTTGGACCGCACACTGGCCGAGTTGCAGGAGTCCGCACGCAATGCGAAGACGGCGCTGCCCAGTGCCGGCTATGCGTTTTCCTTCGAGACCCAGAAGCCGAAGACGAGCTACAGCGATGGAACATTTCCGGTGGTGCCACAGCAGGTGGCTGAAGTGCGGGCTCTTACCCGCGTGTTGTTCGACGCGCATGTGGACCCCTTGATCAACGTCCGCCGCGCCCGCGTCTCCAAGGATGATGATGAGAGCAGCGCCAACAGCGATTATCTGGCATTGAAAATTGAGACCAATGCGCTGACGGGCACGATCAGCACTCCGTATGAATTGACGTTCGGATGTTTGAGCTCCGAGCTTGCCGCAGTGTTGGAAGGTCTCGCCGCTTCGCCGCATGGATTCATCGTCAAGGCAATCCAGGTAGAACCTACCATCGAGTCAGGCACGAACTCTCCGGCGATGAATCAACTCGGCGCTGGCGGGCAGCCGCCCGGTCGTCGTCCAGGAGTCGGAGGGCAGCCCGTTGCTCAACGACCACAGCAAGGTGTCGCGCCTGCGGGCGCTGCGGCCAGGCCGGGCTCGACGGACCGGCCGGTTTTTCTCCTGAAGGAAAGACGGTTGAAAGTCACTCTTCTCATTTACGCCATCAAAGCGGTCAAGTAACGACATGGAGCAAGTTAAAAAAATCGGGCAACTGTGCCGCCAGAATTACGAGAAGATGATTCTTGTGTTCGTGCTGCTCCTGCTTGCCGGCGCGGTATGGGTTCTCTACGGCGCCAGCCAGGATGAGAACGAAAAAGTCCGCCAGATGGTGGCGGGAGAAAAGCAGAAGGCCGGCAAGCCCATTGCACCGGTTGATCTCGCTCCATTTGAGTCGGCCATGAAGGGAATGACCAATCGTCCGGCTCTCAATTTCTCGGGCAAGCACAATCTGTTCAGTCCGGTCAAGTGGCAGCAGAATCGTGGCGGCGGCGGAATCATCAAGGTTCAGACCGGCGCTGAAGTGGGGCCGAGCGCAGTGCGCATCGTCTCGATTTCTCCGCTCCAATTGACGGTGGCGTATGCGCGTGCCGCGCTTTCAGGCGCTGAAGTGAGCGGCTACCACATCGTGGTGACGAATGAGATGGCGATGAATGCCCGTCAGAGATTGATCACGCAATACATCGGAACCGGCACGACTAACTCTCAAGTGTTCGTCCTGAAGGAAGTGAAAGGACCACCGGAAGCTCCGACGGAAATGATCGCGTCGCTCAAGGATTTCAATAACGAGACAATCTCCTTCGCGCCGCAAAAGCCATACGTGCGCACGGTTGGTTTTGAAGCCGAATTGAAATATCCCGTCAGCGGAAACATTTACTCACGGCTGCGCAAGGATTCGTCGCTCGACATTGAGGGCGAAATTTACAAAGTCGTGGACATCGCTGCGAGCAAGGTTGTATTGTCCGATGACTCAAACGGCAAACGCTACGTCATCGAGCAAATGGTCGCGCCATGATGGATTTCCAGTCTCGATTCGGATTTATTTTTAGCCCATGAAGAAAGTCGCACTCGCATCCCTCTGTCTTGCCTTGGTCCTTGTCTGCCCAGGCAGCATCCACGCCCAAAAGTCTGACATTGACCTGGCCACCGAGGAGGGGGCTCGGCGGCAGGCATTGAAGATCGAATTGGACAGGAAGCTCGCCGATGCCCAGGCGGCGGAGAAGAAGGGAGCTTTTCTCGAATCCGCGCAGGTGTACACGGACTGCCTCGATTTGGTGAAGAAGATCACGACAGGAGTCGAGAGCCAGCACAAGCAGGCGCTCGAAGGATTCATCGCGACCCGTTTGCAGCTCGCCGAGCAAGCGCAACGTAACGGTGACTTCGCGGCGGCGGACAACCAGTATGCGCGAATCCTCAAAGAAGACCCAAAGAATGACCGAGTGATCGAACTGAGCAAGGCGAACAAGGAAATGCTCGCCGCCGAAGCAGGACGTCGCCCGAGCGACGGAGCCATTGCCAGGATGCCGGAGATTCATACCAATCGCGTCAATGCCGCGACGTTCGTTCAGGATGGAAAACTATACTTTGAAGCGGGACGCCTGCGTGAAGCTGAAGAGAAGCTTCGTCAGGCGATCAAATTGGATCCGAACAACCGTTCGGCGACTTATTATCTGGAGCTGGTTTTGGATCAACGGTCCAGAAACGTCAATGTCCGCGGTGAGATCGGTCGGCGTGAACAAATTCTTGCCGTGGAAGAAGCGTGGATTCCTTCTTTGAAACGTGGTCTGCCTGTTTCGAATCCTTACGCAAGAACCAATGTTGTCCACACGGGTCGTGGTCGGCAGCTTATCTATCAAAAACTCGATACCATTCTGATCGATGAGCTCGCGCTGGACTCCATTCCGCTTCAAGGTGTGGTTGAGCAGATCAGCAAAGATGCGAAAGCCCGTGACGTAGATAAAAAGGGAATCAACTTCATCATCAGCAACACCGTGGATCCCATTCCGCAGGCGGCTCCCACGATTGATCCTGTGACCGGCCTGCCGACCGCTGCGGCGAATGCGGCTGCCGATGTGGACATCACGCAGACGACCATCAAGCTCATGCCTCCGCTTCGCGATGTCACGCTGCGACAGGCGCTGGACGCGCTCGTTAAGGTTGCGGATCGTCCGATCAAATATTCTGTAGAGGAATACGCCATTGTCTTTTCCCTCCGTGCTCCAGAATCACCATCTCTTTTCACCCGCTTCTTCAAGATTGATCCCAATACGTTCATGCAGGGCATCCAAGGCGTTTCATCCTTTAGTTTTGGTCAGGGACAAAGCGGCGGTGGCGG
>Ga0163153_10004358_pt1 | contig 17904 bp, 13 predicted proteins | sample OliLakLV19MP6IB1_FD_148629 | JGI IMG/M metagenome (GOLD analysis project Ga0163153, IMG submission 148629) | Freshwater microbial mat bacterial communities from Lake Vanda, McMurdo Dry Valleys, Antarctica - Oligotrophic Lake LV.19.MP6.IB-1 | ecosystem: Environmental > Aquatic > Freshwater >... | reverse complement strand
TGATAAAGCATTGGTACGCCGGTTCCAGACTGTATATATTGACGAACCCAGCACGGAAGAGACCATATCGATCCTGAGGGGAATTCAGGATAAATACGAGGTATTTCACAAAATTAATATTCTGGATGAAGCCCTGATTGCAGCAGCTGAATTGTCCGGACGATATATCCAGGACCGTCAATTGCCGGATAAAGCCATCGACCTCATAGATGAAGCCGCAGCCAAGTTGAGGCTGGAGCTGGACAGTGTACCCGATGAAATTGATGAATTACAACGAAAGGTTAGGCAATTGGAGATTGAAAAAGAAGTCATTAAACGGGATAACGATAGCGGCAAGATGGTTGCCATTACTAAAATGTTGGCAGAAGCGAAAGAAAAACTGGATATAGCCAGCGCATCCTGGAAAAATGAAAAGGAAATCGTCGACCAGATTCAATCCATCAAAAAAAATATTGAAGCATTGCAGGGCCAGGCAGATAAGGCTGAAAGAGATAGCCAATACGATGTCGTCGCCAAGATCCGATATGGCACCATCAAAGAAGAGGAGAAAAAACTGGCCGAAGCAGAAGCCAAGTTAAAAGAGTTACCCGAAGATATCCGGTTTACGAATCAGGAAGTAACAGCCAATGACATCGCCGGGGTGGTATCCAAATGGACAGGGATCCCGGTTCAGAAAATGTTGCAAAGTGAAAGAGGTAAATTACTCCAATTGGAGGTTGAAATAAGTAAACGGCTTATAGGGCAAGCAGCTGCCGTGAAAGCGGTATGCGATGCAGTGCGCAGGAGCAGGGCCGGGCTTGGCGATCCGAACAAGCCCATTGGTTCCTTTATATTCCTGGGTCCTACGGGAGTGGGTAAAACGGAATTGGCCAAAGCTTTGGCAGAAGTTTTATTCAATGATGAAAAAGCGATCATCCGGATTGATATGAGTGAATTCCAGGAAAAACATTCTGTCTCCAGGCTGATCGGGGCGCCTCCGGGATATGTAGGTTACGATGAAGGTGGCCAGCTCACCGAAGCCGTGCGCAGAAGGCCCTATTCAATTGTTTTATTGGATGAGATCGAGAAAGCCCATCCGGATACGTTTAATATCTTATTACAAGTGCTCGATGACGGCCACCTCTCGGATAATAAAGGCCGGATAGCAAATTTTAAAAATGCCATCATCATCATGACTTCCAATATGGGGGCTGATAAAATCCTTGAAAACTTCGAAGACCTGGAAGCCCTGGGTGATAAACACCGCACCGAGATCATTGAAACTACCAAGATGGAAGTATTTGATCTTTTAAAAGAAAATATGCGGCCGGAATTTCTCAACCGCATTGACGACAAGATTATGTTTTTGCCGCTCACCAAAGAAGAAATTAAAAAAATAGCGGTTTTACAATTAAAGTCAATCCGCAAAAACCTGGCACGTCAAAATCTCAATATTGAGTTGAGTGAATCTGCACTTAATTTATTGGTCGACCTGGGATTTGATCCTCAATTCGGGGCCAGGCCTTTGAAACGCGTGATCCAGGGTGATATCATAGATGAACTGGCCAAATTCCTTTTAAATGGTTCTTTCTCTTCAGGGGATACCATTCTGGTGGATACCGATATTAAAGGATTTACGTTCAGATCCAGTATCAATCCGGATGCCGGACTGATGCACAGCGCTATGGATAGTGGGGATACCGATTTGAAAAATAAAAATTCAAGGGAAAAAAAGTTGGATAAATTGAACAAAGCAACCAAAGAAGTTAATGATGCCGTAAAAAATTTAAAGGAAAACGAACCACCAAAACCTCAGACGGAAGCAGAGAATAATTGAGGGACCGATTCTTCGGTCCGAAGCATGGGTCTAAAGCTTTTCGGATGACGATTTACTGAACGTTTCCTGCAACATACATTTGATCCAGGGTTGGATCGGGATTGCCTCCAGTGGGTTCAAGGGTAACGGCAAACGTGGTGACGCCCTGCACATCCTTCATCTTGATCAAAGCGGAATCAGAAGGGGCCGGGATATCGAATATACCCAGATCGACGGGTTTCCCCTGTACGATGCCCCATAATTGATACTGTTTGCCGCTTGGTGGGGCCGGCAATTGATGCACTTCCAGATATACCTCCTGATTGGTTTTTCCCCAATAGACTTTAGCCAGAGAAGCGGGAGAAAGCGGTGTACCAGTCAGGGTAATAGCAGCCATTCCCGGGTCGCGGAGCAATCTCAATTCATGTTTTCTGACTTCCAACATCCGGTTGAGTTCTTCGGCATTTTTGTTGAGTTCCAGTTGTTCTGACTTATAATTGTCCAGCTCAGCAGTCAATTGTTGGTTTTTACGAAAATTCAGCAAGGATAGGGTTGCCAATAAAAGCAGCAATAAAGCTATTAACCCGGAAAACCACTTACCTTTTTTAACAGCAGGGGCACTCCCGGTGGGTATAGCAGGTGATGGAGTCGTTACTTCATTGGGCAGTTGGTCAATAGTGTCCAGGATTTGTTTTTTCAGGTGGGGAGGAGGGGCCACCTGGGTTTCCATTATATTTTTTTCCAGCGTGATTTGAAGGGCTAAGATTTCCACTTTGACTTCAGGAAATACTCTAGCCATACATTCGACTTCCTGCATAGATTCAGAGCTCCCTAAACCTAAGACATATTCTTCCAGTTTACCCGATGAGATGTATTCTTTCGGGTCCATTATTTTATTCTATTTCTTAGTTCTTGCATGGCGGCACGAGTTTTTGTCTTTACGGTTCCCAAAGGCATATTAAGTTTCTGAGCAATTTCTTCTTGAGTATACCCCTGAAAGTAAGCCAGGGAAATCAGGATTTGGTGGTCAGGTTGCAGTCGGTTTACCAGTTCGTTTACCCCTATACCATCTATCGAAGAGTGGGTATGAAACTGGTTTTGTGTAATATTTACGGGGGAATCCAGGTTTTGGATTTTTTTATTTCTGATACTATCGAGCTTATCCAAAGCCGTGCGGCGTGCTATCGTCAGCATCCAGGTAAAGATAGATCCTTTGGATTCGTCGAATGCGGCGATGTTTTTCCAGATTTTAACAAAACTGTCCTGCAAACTGTCCTGGGCAGAGGCCGTATCCTGTTGGAGAATCTTCAGAATGATGCCATACAATGCCGGGGCATATTGATCATAGAGTAGTTCAAATGATTTTTTTTCACCTGATTTGATCTTCTGGACCAGGTCATACGGCAGGTTTTGAATATCATTATAATTCATCAGGCAAGGAGGTAAAAGCAAAAGTATTACAATTCCTTCAAATAGGATCGATGAATATTCAATACCTGACACACTGCGTTCAGATCCGGTTGGGGCAATCCTATCGCCTGGACTATTTGAGCTTGGGTGATCTGGTACTTTTCTTCAAATTGAGCCCAGGTGTACACCTCCTGCAGGATAGCTCCATGAGCCCGCATCCATTCATACAAACCAAGATCAAAATAAATAAAAGGTTCTATAACCCCTTTGTACAGATGGGGGATAGAAAAAACAAGCACCTTGTCTTCTTCATTCCACTCACAATGGTGCAGCACATTAAATATCGGGCTGGGGAAAGGATGACGGTAAAAAACGATTTGTTCTATTTTAGGGATTAAATAATCTTCCTGATTAAACAATAAGATGATCGCCGGAATACTGCATACTGCTTTGAGATCCTCAGGAGCTTCAATACGTTCATCGTCCTCTGCACCGGCCGTCGATTGTAACCGATATTGATGAGCTATGACAAATAAGGCCAGGCGTTGACGGAACTTCTTTTTATCCTCTTCTGAAAGCTGTTTGTAATAGGGTACTTTTTTTACAAAATTCAACACCGGCAATTCCAGTTTCGGAGGGTGTTTAAGGTAATATTTCCAATCAATGGCTTCCCTCAACATAAAAATAACTACGAGTGCGACGATGCCTAAAGCCAAACCTATGGCCCAGGATGACCCATCCACAAACATCATGACCGTGCTGCCTATGGTCAGCAGGATAGCCGGCACTGCCAGGTGAAGTGATTTCATCTTGCCCGGGTGATACTTCTTTTCATCAGCTAAAATTATCGGAAATTACCCTGCCACCTGCTGGTTTAAAAAATGACATTGTATTTTATTAAAAGTTGTTCCGTAAAACTCACTCTTCTTCCAGTACCTCTCACCCCTCCGACCTGATCGTAATCGGTGACCTGAACCTGAACATCATGGTCATAAAAAAGATTGGACCATAGATTGATCTGAAACCCTTTAAAAATATTAAACCCGACTTCATTGATCCAGTCGATATCTATATTCCCTGGTTCATGGAGGTAATTGGAAAACAAGGTCATCCGGCTCGTCACGACCACATGGTCTTTGGAATATTTCTCGGTAAAGTTCCCTTTGAGCAATCCGCCCAGCTGACTGTCTGACAACTTAAAATCATCGACGCTGTTCCATTTGTTACCGTGAATATTTAATCTCGCCAGGTCACGGTCCGCCACGATTACCGACTTAAAACCAAATGGAGACAAGAAAAAGGAAAGGGTTTTTCCGGGCTTGTAGTCCAGACCCGGAGCAAACGTAACGTAAGCCGGGGCAAATAATTTGGCCACCAGGGTTGAGGTAATGATTGATGTTTGAAATTTTTTAAGGTAGTTTTTATTATCCGTGCCTCGATACGTGGGTGCCAATTGACTAATAAATCCAAAGTCCGCTGCATAACTGAATTTGCTCTTTGGACTGGTTTTATATCCCAACCTGGAATTAATACGAAGTTCATCGATCGATTTTTGGTAAGGTTGTTTTACTTCTTCGAAAGAGGTGGTACTTGCCAATACCCCGGTACCCAATTTGACTATACCCATATTGAGTGAACCGGTATTGTCGAAACTCATCAATCCTTTTTTAAATTTTGCAAACACACTAATGGCACCACCGAACCCCAACCTGTTTTCACCCGCTCCGACTTTTGGATTAATCTGAAGTAATTGGCCCATATCCAGGCCCAATCCACCTCCACTGAGCCAGCCATCTTCTTTGATTTCCTTGTAAACTGCTTTTTTTAATCCGGTAATACGGGCATTGTCGTCATTTTGTCCATGGACAGGCAGGCAGATACAAAGGATCAGACAGCAAAACAATATACTTTTCATAGATATAAATTAATAGTTTGGTTCAGCATGAATAGATGGACGAAATTTAGGCAAAAGTCTCAAAAAACAAATCGATAGCAATGCTGATTTTTCTATTTATTCCTATTTTAAACTAGGATAAAAAATAAGAGGTAATGCAACTTTCATCACATTACCTCGACCCTAACCAAATGAAACCAAATTAATTTTTAAATATCAGAGATCTTGATATCTTGATCCCATAAATTTATATTTAAATGCCATCAATTCAAGCTATAAGGTCATATCAAAAAATCGTTTTCTTTGTCCTTTTCAACTCTATTTTTTGGTTGCCCCCGACCATGGCTCAATCGACCAGTGATGAGGACGCCTGGACACTTCGAACGATTTATTCCAATACCCTGACCCAGGGCGGATCCTATGAATGGCTGAGGTCATTGACCACTCAGGCGCCCGGCAGATTGGCAGGTTCGCCGGCATCTATAGCCGCGGTTGAATTGACGAAACAAATCATGGATACCCTGGGCTTCGACAGGGTATATCTCCAGGCTTGTACGGTGCCCCACTGGGTACGCGGGGACAAAGAAATCGTGCGCATTGTCAACTCTGCTTTTATCGGTTCCCAGGATCTGAAAGCATTGTCCCTCGGCAATTCAACCGGGTCAGGCCCTGCGGGTATCACCGCCGAGGTGATCGAAGTATTCAATCTCGATACATTGGAGAAACTGGGAAATTCATTCATTTCCGGAAAGATTGTCTTTTTCAACCGGCCCATGGAGCCTACCCAACTCAGGACTTTTGCAGCTTATGGAGGTGCTGTCGATCAGCGAGGTCGGGGACCGGCTTTAGCAGCCAAATACGGGGCTGCAGGAGCCCTGGTCCGGAGCATGACCACCTCACTGGACGATCACCCGCATACCGGAGCTACTTTGTTTCAGGCAGGAGAAAAAACAATCCCAGCCCTGGCGATCAGCACCCTTAGCGCAGACCTGCTAAGCCGCGAATTAAAAAAAGGTAAAGTACAGGTATTCGTTAGAAATACCTGCCGGATGCTGAAGGAGAAAAGCTCGTATAATGTAATCGGAGAAATCAGCGGTACACAATATCCAAACGAAATCATAGGGATAGGCGGTCATCTGGATTCCTGGGATGTTGGCGAGGGGGCCCATGACGATGGCGCGGGTTGTGTTCAGAGCATTGAAGTCCTGTACCAATTGAAAAAATTGAATTATAAACCCAAAAGGACGATAAGGGCGATTATGTTTATGAATGAGGAAAACGGGCTGGGAGGTGCATTGGCATACGCTGATTCATCCAATGCCAGAAAAGAAAAACACCTGTTTGCTTTGGAATCCGATGCCGGTGGATTTACGCCGCGGGGACTGGGGTTTTCCGCCGATAAAGATGTATTTGAAAACTATTTTAAAAGAGTAAATGGCTGGGCCGGATTATTGGAACCTTTTGATATTAAAATCAACAGCGGTGGAGGCGGGGCAGACATCGGCCCATTGAGAAACCAAAAAGGGCTGCTGGGAAGCCTGCAACCGGATAGTCAACGGTATTTCGATTATCATCATACTGAAATTGACCGTTTTGAAGCAGTAAATAAAAGGGAATTGTTATTGGGTGCTGCAGCCATGACTTCTATAGTATACCTTATAGATAAATACGGATTACAATGAACGGGGTCGTAACCGTCCTGGACAAACAGTTTGAATTGCTCATCCCCAAAACCCTGTTGGAGGAGAAAATTAAAGCGTTGGCAGATCAACTCAATCGGACCTATTCCGGCATATCCACCCCTATATTGATGATCGGTATACTCAACGGATCCTTTATTTTCATGGCCGATCTGATCCGACAATTAAATTTTGCATGTACGGTGCAATTTATCCGCATTGAATCCTATGCCGGCCTGGCTACTACCGGGGTCGTGAAGATGGAATCCGATGTATCCCTTAAATGGAAAGATAAACATGTCATTGTGATCGAAGATATCGTGGACACGGGACACACATTAAACCGGTTTATCCCGGTATTAAATTCCTACTATCCCTTGTCCGTAAGAGTATGTGCCTTGTTGTTTAAAGAAGAAGCGGTAGAAGTCCCGGTGCAACTGGATCATTATTGTTTTGCAATAGGTAAAAAATTTGTTGTCGGTTATGGCCTGGATTACGATGGATATGGGCGTAACCTGCCAGAAATTTATCAATTAAAATAGTTGGCACATGGTGATAAATCCTTAGTTTTGCCGTCCCAAAAGGAAGCCCCCATAGCTCAGTTGGTTAGAGCGACGGACTGTTAATCCGCAGGTCCCAGGTTCAAGTCCTGGTGGGGGCGCTGAAATCGGGCAATCACAGGAATGGTTGCCCTTTATTTTTTATACCTAAAAAATTAAATCCATGAGTATATTAGTCATTGGTACCGTCGCCTTCGATAGCCTGGAAACCCCATACGGAAAAGCGGAACGAGTCATCGGGGGATCCGGAACTTATATCTCCTGGGCTGCCTCCTATTTTTATCAACCGATCTTCCTTCAAAGTATAGTCGGGGAAGATTTTCCCGAATCTGAAATCGATGCCTTAGAAAACCGGGGTGTCATTACTTCAGGCCTTGAAATCGTAGAAGGGAAAAAATCATTTTTCTGGGCAGGCCGATATCACGAAAACATGAATTCAAGGGATACCCTGATCACTGAACTGAATGTACTGGCTGACTTTGATCCGAAATTGCCGGAGGATTACAAACAATGTAAATACATCATGCTGGGCAATCTGACCCCTGAAATTCAGTTAAATGTATTGAATCAATTGACCCAAAAACCCAAGCTGGTTGTACTCGATACCATGAATTTCTGGATGGATATTGCCCTGGACGGATTAAAGGAAGTGATCAAAAAAGCCGATGTTTTGACACTTAATGATGAAGAGGCACGTCAATTGTCTGGTGAATTTTCGCTGGTCAAAGCTGCCCGTGTCATCCATAAAATGGGTCCCAAATACCTGATCATTAAAAAAGGGGAACACGGTGCCTTGTTATTTTCTGAAGGACATATCTTTTTTGCCCCGGCATTGCCCTTATCGCAGGTATTTGACCCAACAGGTGCTGGTGATACCTTCGCCGGTGGATTTATTGGATACCTCGCAAAAACCGGTGATTTGAGTTTTGAAAATATGAAACGTGCAGTGATCTTTGGTTCTGCGATGGCTTCTTTTTGTGTAGAGTCCTTTTCGATTGACCGAATGAAAAACCTGGATATGGTACAGATCAACGACCGGGTAAAAGAATTTATCGAGTTGGTTCGGTTTGATACGGATCTGGCCTAAGTAAAAACGTCCACCGGATCATTGTTTATACTTGATCAAAAAGCGTATGGTCAATTGGAATGGCTTGTGCCTTTATCGATTGGTTTCCATAAATAACCAGATCGAAAATTATAAACAACAATACCCGAAGGGTTCCGTTTGATTTCAACTTCTGGGTTTAAAAACAAGCGGATTCGAAACACCCACTTTTATTCAATGGCTGTCCCGGGTCACCTCACTGCTCGATTTGCCCACCAAATAATCGAAGTCAGCCCCTTCATGGGCATGGTTTACATGTTTGATATACAGCGATACATAACCCCTGTCGGTGATGGGTTTGGGAGCAATCCAGTTGCTTCTTCTGCGCAACAATTCTTCTTCAGCTACTTCCAGCAAAAGCGTTCGGGCTTCTACATCCAATGAAATATAATCACCGGTTTCCACCACGGCAAAATTTCCGCCGGCAGCTGCTTCAGGTGAAGCGTGCAGTACCACTGTCCCAAATCCGGTACCACTCATGCGACCATCCGAGATCCGGACCATATCCTGTATTCCTTTCTCCAATATTTTTTTGGGCAATGCCATATTGCCTACTTCAGGCATACCTGGGTAGCCCTTGGGTCCGACATTTTTCAAAACCATGATACTGTTTTCATCGATATCCAGTTCCGGCAAGTCGACCCGACGTTTATAATCTTCGATATCGTCAAACACTACTGCTTTTCCACGGTGTTTCATCAGGTGTTTACTGGCAGCGCTGGGTTTGATCACACAACCCCCTTCACAAAGATTTCCATTGAGTACCGCGAGTCCCGTTTCGGTTTTAAACGGTTTGTCCAACGTGGCAATGACATCCGTATTATAACATTTTGCCTGGCTAATATTTTCATGAATTGTCTTTCCATTTACGGTCAGGGCACTACCGTGCAACAAACTTTCCATTTCCTTCATCACCGCAGGTAACCCTCCTGCATAATACAGGTCCTCGACAAAATGAGTACCGGAAGGTTGCAGATTGGCCAACAACGGGATCCCTTTGGAGCAGCGGTCAAAATCATCTAATTTAAGGTCAACCCCGATTCTTCCGGCAATAGCAATCATGTGTAATACAAAATTGGTCGAACCACCGATCGCTGCATTGACCCGAATGGCATTTTCAAATGCAGGCTTGGTCAAAATATCCGATAAGCGCAGATTTTCATTCACCATTTCGACAATCCGGTTGCCACTGCGGTGAGCCAGTACTTTTCTCCGGGCATCAACTGCAGGAATGGAGGCATTTCCAGGAAGCGATAAACCCAGGCTTTCCACCATACACGCCATGGTGGAGGCCGTTCCCATCACGGCACAATGTCCCCTGCTCCGGCACATAGCACCTTCGGCCTCTTCAATATCCTGATCGTTCATTTGTCCAAGTTTGTAGGCTTCTCCAAAACGCCAGACATCGGAAGTACCAATATCACGACCTCTGAATTTGCCGGTCAGCATCGGCCCACCCGATACGACCAGCGTGGGAATATCCACGCTGCATGCGCCCATGACCAGGGAAGGGGTGGTTTTGTCACACCCACACATGAGCACCACCCCGTCGATCGGGTTGGCGCGAATGGACTCTTCCACATCCATACTGGCCAGGTTGCGGTACAACATGGCGGTTGGTTTGATCAGCGTTTCACCCAACGACATGACAGGAAATTCCACCGGGTATCCTCCGGCTTGAATAACACCATGTTTAATGGATTCCGCCAATTCCCTGAAATGGGCATTACATGGGGTGAGTTCAGACCAGGTATTGCATATTCCGATGACCGGCTTGCCTCCGAGCTCTTCCGGAGGTATACCTTGATTTTTCATCCAGGCCCGGTAAATAAATCCGTCTTTTCCGGTCTTTCCAAACCAATTTCTGCTGCGCAATTTCATATCAATCAATTATAAATTTTTTACTAATCTACTCAATTGAACTCGAAATAAAGTGGCAGATGTTGTTTCTGCTTTAATCCGGCAATTTTTCAGGCGTTTATACCCCCGAAAACGATGGATGAATAAGAACATTACCTAAATTTAGAAATCGCGGTCATCAATGTTTTCAGGTTTTTAGCAATGATCCCGGGAAAGGGGTAATCATTTAATTTGTTGATCGGCACGGAAACGGAATCAAGGTGTAAATTCCGTTCCTTCAGGAGATAAAAATATCCGTTGACGATCTGGTGCGACAAGGTCTGCTTATGTATCAGTAAAGGTCGGCCGGGGGAAACGGGCTTAGAGAATATTTTTTTCAATGCAGCGGTTCCAGGTTTTCGCGATGATACAGCCTCGAGCATTGGAAATTCGTACAATCCGTTCCATATGTCTTTTTTAGATCTTCTCCGAATAAGGACTTTTCGTTTTGAATCGATCACTATAAAAAAATGGAAATGCCTGATTTTTTTGACCGCGTTTTTTTTAGTTGGGGGAAACTGTTGAACCTGATTTTTTTGCAGGACAACACAGGTGTTTTGTAATGGGCAAACGTTGCAAGCCGGGTTCTTTGGGGTGCAGCATAAGGCACCAAAGTCCATGATGGCCTGATTATACAACGCAGGACTCGTTTTATCCAATAATTGATCCGCTAAGTTCTGGAACGATTTTTTTTGTCCAGAAGATTGTATGGTTTCTTTGATGCCAAAATAGCGGGAAAGAATGCGATGCACATTGCCGTCCAGGACAGCATGTGGTAAATCAAAGGCAAATGAAGCAATAGCAGAGGCGGTATAGTCCCCTACCCCCTTTAATCGTTTTATTGCTTCAAAACTATCCGGAAAGTTGCCTGAATTGATCTGGACGATCCACGTGGCACTGGCATGCAGGTTACGTGCTCTTGTATAATACCCCAAACCCTGCCATAAACGAAGTATTTTTTCAATGGGTGCCGAAGCCAGTGAATTGACATCGGGAAAGTGAAGGATAAATTTTTGATAATATGGCCAACCTTGTTCTACGCGGGTCTGTTGGAGGATGATTTCAGAAATCCAGATCTTATAAGGATCTTTAATCCCTTTCCAGGGCATGGCTCTCGGATGTGCCGATGACCATTGATAAATTCCCTGCTGAAATAATTTTATTTTTTTTTCAGTTATTTTGTAGGATAACATCTGGAGCCAGACCCGTAATTTTATTCACAATAATACAATAAGCGATTTCATGAAAAGGAGAAATTTTTTAAAACAGAGCGGATTGGCCATTTCAGGTTCAACCCTGTTCTCAGTGTCCGGAATGCCTAATATTATAATTCCTAAAGCCAAAGACAAACTCGGAATAGCCCTCATGGGTTTAGGTTATTATTCCAGGGATATCCTGGCCCCGGCATTACAATTGACACAACAAAGTGTATTGACCGGCATCATCACCGGAACTCCTGAAAAGGCCGTTGAATGGAAAGCCAAATACAAACTCGAGGATAAAAATATATACAACTATACCAATTTTGATGAGATAGCCAATAACCCGGACATCGACGTCGTCTATGTGGTGCTCCCACCTTCGATGCATGCGGAATATACGATAAGGGCTGCCGAAGCCGGCAAACACGTTTATTGTGAAAAACCAATGGCGGTGACGGCCGAAGAGTGCGAGGCTATGATTAACGCTTGCAATAAAAATAAAGTCAAACTGAGTATTGGCTACCGTATGCACCATGAACCCAACACCCGTGACCTGATGCTCATGGCAAAAACAAAACCCTATGGCAAAATCACCCATGTGCACGCTGAAGCCGGATACCGGGAAAACCGGACCACCCATTGGAAACAGCAGAAAAAAATGGGTGGAGGATGTATGCTCGATATGGGGGTATACCCGCTGAATGCACTGAGGTATGCTACCGGTATGGAACCCATTGCGGTTACCGCCAAGGCATCTACCACTCGTCCGGAAATCTACCATGAAGTCGCAGAGACCATGCATTTTGATCTTGAGTTTCCAGGAGGATTGATGACCCAGGGAATCACCAGTTTTGGACAGAGTATGGGATTATTACAAGTGGATGCTGAAAAAGGATGGATAAAAATGCAACCTTTTCAGGCGTATAATGGGGTCAAAGGGGTTACCAGTGATGGAAAAGCGTTGAATAAAACCATTAATAACCAGCAAGCTAAACAAATGGACGACGATTCGATGGCCATACTCCAAAAAAAGCCGATGCTGGTGCCCGGAGAAGAAGGGTTAAACGATATCCGGGTCGTGCAGGCTATCCTGAAATCAGCCGAAGAAGGAAAAAGAGTAGTGATCGATTGAATCGAATTAATCGATTTATTCGAATTACTCGTAACTCAAGCCAGTGTCTTTGCTATCTCTGTACGGTATGCCTGAATAGCCGGGATCACTGCTGCGGCCAGGCCAATGGATAATGCACCTGCTAATAAAAAGCCTTCTTCCCGGATAAAATCCCATGCATCAAAACGATATTTATAAAGTTGGAACAAATAATCCGAACTAAAAAACATCACCAGATGGCAGGCCAGTACGCCTAAAATATATCCGAAAAAAGCTATGGCGAGACCTTCTAAAATGATCAGGGAAAACAAAGAAACCGGGGAAGCGCCCATGACCCGCATCAGGGCTAATTCAGCTTTCCTTTCTTTTAAAGAGTTGTATAACGAAATAAATATACTCAAGCCCGAAACAAAAGCAATCACCCAGGCCAAAGCCCTGATAGCATCAAACCCGATACCCATCAACGAAAAAAGCCTGTTGATTTCAATAGCCGGTGTGGCAGCCTGCAATTGGGTATTCTGATTGATATTGCGCTGCATATTGAGGGTCATTACATTCCTTGCTTTAAACTGTATCAATAACGTGGTGATTTCGCGGGCGGCCAGAGCACTGGAATCTACTTCCGCATCATGATCATGATCTGATTCATCATGATCTCCTTTTTCGGTGTGTGAATGTTCTGCCAACCCATTTTCAGTCTTTTCCTTGGCCGTGTGCGTGGTATCCTTGTTTTTAGGCTGGGCCTGATGTTCGTGTACTTCCCAGATACTTTCTGCTGAAGTCAGGACCAGCTGATCGCATACTGTTCCGGTCTCTTTTAAGATCCCAATTACCTTAAAAGGAGCATGATCGTGTTTATTAAAATCATCCGAGGTGAGGCCATGCGAACTGATAAATGTATCCCCGGGTTTAAGTTTACTGACAGCCGCTACCGAGCTACCCAGGGTGACTTCCATCGGTAATTTCCACCAATTACCTGAGGCTAATTCGGCTTTATACAATTCCGGAAAATCAGCCGTGGTACCAACAATCCTGAATCCGCTGTACGTATCGCCCAGGGATAAAGGCACGGCTTTTTTAATCAAAGGGTGCTTAGGATTCATAAATGCCTGTACCTCCCGCAGCGGGATGTTACCGGTAGGCGCATCGAGGTGATACAATCCGTTGAGGACTAATTGCAGGGGACTGCCTTTGGCTCCAATAATCAAATCGATCCCTGCCAGGTTGTTTTCAAATTTTTGAGTGATTTGTTTATTAAGGGTCATCATCAGCGCTATCAAACCAACACCGAGGGCAAACAAGGTCAAACTTAAAACCAGGCTGAGTGGTTTATAAAATAAGTTTTGCAGGCTTAATTTGATTAGTTTCATGCGCCCAGGAGTATTTGCTGATCAAAATGGGATTTTATTCGGGCATCGTGGGTAACGATAATCAGGGCGGCATTCTCCAGGGAAGCTTGTTCCTCCAGTAAATGGATCACCTCTTCAGCGTTTTCATCATCAAGCGCCGAGGTAGGCTCGTCTGCCAAAATTACAGAAGGTTTGTTGATCAGGGCGCGGGCTATGGATACCCGTTGCTGTTCTCCAATACTCAATCCGGAAGGCCGGTGATGGGCATGATGGTCGACCCCTAACCTTTTAAGCAAGGTAATGATCCTGTCGCGGTCTATAGGATATCCTGCCAGGTACTGGCTCCAGGCAAGGTTTTCAATGACTGAGACAGCCTGGATAAAATAAGATTTCTGAAAGACAATACCAATTTTTTTTCCTCTATACTGGTCAAGTTGGGAAGCGGAAAGTCGTCTCAGCACCTGGCCGTCGATAGAGATTTCACCGGTTTTAGGGGTCAACAAACCTGCAAGCAGGTGCAGAAACGTGGTTTTGCCGGTCCCTGATTTTCCCAGGACCAGGCAGTGTCCCTTGTCTGCTACGCTGACATCCGGAAACTGGAAGCCGGCATTTGGGTATTGAAAAGAAATGTTGGTACTTGATAACACGCGGCAAAGCTACTATTTATGCCCCAATTGATGGATGGTGGCAAATCAGGAATCTGGATGGATATAAAACAAAAAGCCGGAATAGAATCTCTATCCCGGCTCATTGATATTAAACTTACTCTAAATGTTCTGCTGTTAATTCCCTGCCCTTCGTTGTTCGTCTTCCAATCCGGTTTTTCTTTGTCTGGATCCTTTTACTTTAAGATTTCCAAAGCGATAGGTAAAGTTTACCCTCACCGTTTGCGATTCATTATATCCTCTGCCTTCAAAATAAATACCTCCGAAATCGCTGACGGCATTCCAGCCGGCAGTTTTAAATATATCGGTAAAAGATATTTTGATGTCAGCTTTTTTAGCGAGTATGGATTTTTGGATTCCAAAGTCTACATTGGTCATGCTCTTTCCTACAAAGGTGCCTCCCCAAACTCCTCCCGTATTGAACCATCCGGACAATTGAAGTTTCAAACCATCCTTCAGTGTCGCTGTATGTTCCGAATACAAGTTAAATCCATTAGTACCTATGCGCAGGTTTTTGCCGGCGCCAAAGTCAGAGGTATAAACCTGCCGGAAAGCATTGACACTGACATAACCGTTGTACCATTTAGCTAAAGGCAGAGGCGTTGCGATTCCAATGCTGTAGTTGTCCATCTGGGCAATATTTTTTTCGGTGATAAAGGTCCTTTTGCGTTGGGTGGAGTCTATAATCTGGCCGAAAAAATCATTGGTACGTGAATATGTCAAGGTAGTGATCATCATCCCCTTCAGGGTATGGTTGAGGTTTACATTGTGGGAATATTGTGGGTTGAGGAAGGGATTGCCTTTACGGAAAGTCAATTCATCCAGTCGTTGTTCAAATGGGTTGAGGTTTTGATAACGGGGGCGGTCGATCCTCCTGCTATAGGTCAAACCAAAGGTATGGGTTTTGCTGGCGGTATAGGTAAGTGCAAAACTCGGAAACAAGTCCACATAAGATCGTTTTACATCATCTTCCTCTTTGGGGTTCATGCTGAGTAACTGACCGTGGGAGTTGGTATTTTCCAATCTCAAACCAGTCTGCAGTGCCCATTTTTTGTTGAATTGTTTATTATAGTTGACATACGCGGCATAGACCATCTCATCATAGTTGAAGTCACTGCTCTTTTCATGGTCCTGAGCTTTTACTCCCTGGATATAATCGAAAAAATCAAACCCGTTGTCTGTGGTCACCTGGGAAAACTTGAATCCGATGCCTAACTTGCCTTTGGCCAGATTTTGTTCGTAGTCCCCTTTGAGCGTACGGATGAGAATATCCGTATTGGTTAAAGAGCCGAAGATACTGCTGGAAAACAATGAAGCTTCGTCCGGCGACATGTATAAATTAGGGTTGTAGGAATCATTTTTTAAACTGATTTTGCCATAATCAGCATCGATATTAAAAGTCCTGCCGGAGGTATCCTTGTAAGCATAATTAAGATTGGTTTGGAAATTATTTCTTTTTTCCAGTGTCCGGGTAGTTGAATTAAGGATAGAATCTAGTTTGCCATTGTTATTCAGCGTACCGATTCGAGTGGTACCATAACCATTTTGCACTCCATCATAAATATTGCCATTGATCTGAGCACCAATAGTGTGTTTAGCGTTGATGAGGTAGTCCACCCCAATCCGTCCATTCAACCTGGGATATTTGACCGAATCGTCTTTGATTTTATTGGCCTGGTCAAAAAACAAACCTCCCTGCTCCCGGTAAAAATTCATATTCTCATGATTAATCCCCATACCAGCGGAAATATTGGAGTAGAAATTAAATTTTTCCTTACGGTGATTGAGGTTGACTGAAGCATTTCCTTTGGGGGTAATACCCATCCTGAAATTCATCGAAGCAGTACCATTGGTCCCGAGGCTTTGATTGCGTTTCAACCGGATATTAATGATCCCTGCATTACCTTCTGCTTCATATTTGGCTGAAGGGTTGAGGATGACTTCAATCGCTTCAATGGTATTAGCATTATAACTCTTTAATAAAGAAGCCAGGTCACGACCGCCGATCCGGGCAGGTTTGCCGTCGATATATATCTGAACACCACTTTTACCCTTCAACATGATATTTTCATTGTTGTCTATCACCACACCCGGCGCTTTGCGCAGTATTTCCAGCCCGTCACTGCCTGCAGAACTGACATTGTTTTCCACATTGAGGATCATTTTTTCAGCTCTAATTTCAATGATCGGTTTGACCGCTGAAACGGTGACCGTTTGAAGTTCTGTGGCATTTTCAGGAAAGCTATGAATGCCGGTATTTAAAATACCTGAGCTGTATTCAAAAGCCGGAACCAGAAGATCCGGTTTACCTACGTAAGAAATTTTAAGCAGGTATTTGCCCGGTTTTGAATTTTCAAATTCAAACATTCCTTCCGGGTCTGTAATCGCTCCTTTGACCAGCCCAGTGTCTTTATAATTTAACAATAGAACGGTTGCAAACTCATAGGCCTCTGTTTTGGAATCACCTACTTTACCGGTGATCATATTTTGGGCCAAAAGGGTTTGACTGGAGGTCAGCATTACTGCTGCAAAAATCAATATAGCATTAAACGTTTTCATAAGGATATAGACCACATTTAAATGAAAATGGTTGCATCAATTCAGCCCCTGATCGGACGAATTGCGACTAAAGTCGGGGATTGTTCGACTAATATTTAAATTCGGAAATCAAATGGTTATCGTGATCCTGAAATACCTTGATTTTAAATTATCTCAACCTGATCTTAAATTAACCGATCGGTAATTATAGGAGGATTTATCCCCCATTTCGGGGGATTATATTTAATTGCGCATATCCAATCCCCACATCAATTTATCCCTCAGGGTTTTTAAAAAAGTATGTCCGCTGAGTTGAATCAATTGGATGTTAAAACTATTTTTTTTAAGCGTGATGGTATGGTCAGGAGTGACCAGGCCATATTGGGAATCCAGGGTACATAAAAAACTATCTGACCGGCCTTCAACCTTGAATTCCAACACCGAACTGTCCGAGATGACTACCGGCCTGACATTGAGGTTATGAGGTGCAATGGGGGTGAGTACAAAATTTCCTGACTGGGGAAAAACGATGGGTCCGCCACAACTTAATGAGTACCCGGTTGAACCTGTTGGAGTTGCCAAAATAATCCCATCGGCCCAATACGTGTTGAGGTATTCCCCATTGAGTATGGTATGGATACGGATCATCGACGAATTGTCCCTTTTGAGGATGGTAAAATCATTTAAAGCAAAAGCA
>Ga0163153_10004357_pt1 | contig 17910 bp, 13 predicted proteins | sample OliLakLV19MP6IB1_FD_148629 | JGI IMG/M metagenome (GOLD analysis project Ga0163153, IMG submission 148629) | Freshwater microbial mat bacterial communities from Lake Vanda, McMurdo Dry Valleys, Antarctica - Oligotrophic Lake LV.19.MP6.IB-1 | ecosystem: Environmental > Aquatic > Freshwater >... | reverse complement strand
GGGTTAAAGGTTAAGGGGTTTTTACGGGTAGAGAAGAATACTTTACGGCCGCGTTTAATATTTTTTTGGTGACTTCCAACTCTGATTCATCCCGTGGGGAATAAATCATCATATAGGTTTTAGCTGCCCGGTCCTGACCGGCAAGGCCATGTAATTCACCCCAACCTTTGGCAATAATTTCTTTGGTATCACTGGGGCTTAAAATGATGTGCATAGACCCGTCCGTAGGATGAATATGGCCTACCTCCGCATGGGAAACGGGTAATACCGTTTGATTGCCGGTTGCACTATCTTTTATAAAAATACCCGGGCTGTTTCTTTCCAGGTAACTCATTTTGTAGACCAGGTTATAATTTTTATCCGAGACCTGATCATCAAAAATTTTTTTCTGCTTGTTCCGTATAATGGTGTCGTTGTGCTGATCTGTCTGACGGTGGGGTATAGCAAATGGCGCGATTACTGGTTTAGTCCCATTTCTTTTGGGCAAATCAATAAGTGATTTGAGGTCTCCGGGTTGATCGATGTCAGTTGCGATCCGACGGATATCCAAAGGATCTTTCATCTGTTTCCCAAGAGCCTTGACCATGCGATATCCTTCCAGGGTATTCGGTAAACCGCCAGGGCCAAGAGCTACCCAATCCCAATAATCCTTCAGTTCAGCTGGAGTTAAATAATTTTTCATAGCTGATCCGATTACTTGTCGCTGGGTCCCTAATTTTTCAATGCCTAATTCGACCACATCACCCGGCCTTAAATATTTTGGCGGTTTGCTGCCCAACCCAACACCAGAGGGAGTGCCGGTAGCTATGACATCCCCGGGTAATAGCGTCATGTACTGACTGATTTCACTGACTAGCCGGGAAACTTTGTAAATCATATCACCCGTATTGGATGATTGCCTTTGAATACCATTGACGCTAAGCCAAATTTTCAGATTATGAGGATCACCGACCTCTTCCGGGGTTACCAGGTAAGGCCCTATTGGGGCAAACGTATTAGCGCTTTTGCCTTTGTCCCATTGATTCGCAGGCCTTTCCAATTGCCATTCCCGTTCACTATAATCATTGATAATACTATAACCGGCAATATAAGAATCTGCCTCCTCGGGTCGGATATAAGAAGCTTCCCGGCCTATAATAATTGCCAGTTCCACTTCATAATCTGTTTTTAATGAATTTTTCAGAATAAGCACTGTGTCATTTGGCCCGCTCATGGACGTGGAAGATTTCATAAAAATCACGGGTTCAGAAGGTACTACACCACTTCCTTCGCGTACGTGTTCCAAATAGTTAAGTCCGATGGCCACTATTTTTGAAGGACGCGCAACCGGGGAAGCGAATTCTACCCTGGCAGGCAATACCTTGCATTTTAGTTCGTTTTTAACCAGCCATTGTTTTAAACGTGATATCCCGTCCGAAGAAAAAAAGGACTCATCGTAATCTTTGGTAAACAATGAAACATCCAACATCTTACCTTTTGCAGTCAACACTCCGGGTTTAATCCCAACCTGGGTTCTATACCTGAACAATTTATAGCTCTGTGCATCCAAAGTACTGATGACCAGTAGAAGCAAATACACCAGGATTCTTCTTTTTTTCATATTCGTGGATTATGAATCAATGTCGATTAGAATTATGAATAAACTAATTTAATTAACAAAGTTATTTTATAATTCTCTTCATTATTTTAATTATTTCATTTTATTAATTCTCTTAATTCCCCCACACCATCCTGGAAACTTTCACTACCAATTCCATCTTCCTCCATTGTTGGTCCTGGGTCATGTCGTTGCCATGGTGAGTGCTCGAAAATCCACATTGCGGGCTTACTCCCATATTTTCCAAAGGCAGGTATCGGGCTGCTGCATCTATCCGGTGACCCATCTCATCCGGGTTTTCGAGCCTGGCTTGTTTTGAAGAAATAATTCCCAGGATTACTGATTTATGATGGGGTACAAATCTAAGGGGGGCAAAATCACCGCTGCGTTCATCATCGTATTCAAGGAAATAGGCATCCACATTGATATGGTTGAATAGAATTTCAGCGACCGGTTCATAACCTCCTTCAGCAAACCAGGTACTGCGATAATTACCGCGACACAAATGGATAGCTATGACGAGATCTTCTGGCCGGTCATCGATTACACTATTGATCAATCGGGCATAGATGCGGGGTAATTCATTTGGATCATCGCCCCGCTCTAATGCCCCAGCCCTTAATTTTGGATCACATAAATAGGCCAGGTTGGTATCATCCAGCTGAATGTACCTGCAGCCATGACGATATAACGAGTCTATTTCCTTTCTATAGCAGGTACTCAAGTCGATAAAAAATTCATCTAAATCCGGATAGGCTTCAATATCTATAGACTGACGTCCTCCGCGAAAATGAACCATAGTCGGCGACGGGATACACACTTTTGGTGTTTCATGGGTAATGGATTTCAGGAAATCAAAATCGGCTACCTGAATATTTATGGTATGCTGAAGTTTACCAGTCACTCGTAGTTTTGGTGGAGTAAAACCATCTTCGGCTACTTTGGCATTAGGATTGGCGTCTATGCCTCCGGTGACGCTGACGCCTGATAATTCTTTCAGAAAATCCAGGTGAAAGTAATCCCGTCTAAACTCTCCATCAGTAATGGATTTGAATCCGATGGACTCCATGGTTTTTATGGTTTCTTTGATCGATTCATCCTCTATATCGCGCAAGGCAGCTGCAGCAAGTCTTCCTTGTTTCCATAGCAGGCGGTTTTCTTTGACGGTCTGGGTCCGTAATAAGCTTCCCACATGATCTGCACGGAATGGAGGGTTCATTTTATATTTCATTACACGATTGAATATGTTTTGAAATGATTTTATTTAGGCAACATTCTCAATGCCCCATCCAGGCGAATAACTTCCCCATTGAGGTAAGGGTTTTCAATGATATGTTTTACCAATAAAGCAAAATCCTGCGGTGATCCCAGGCGTTTGGGAAAGGGTATAGCATCTGAAAGTTTCTGAATGGTATCTCCGGGTAAAGCTTCCAGTAATGGGGTAAGGAATAATCCCGGGGCGATGGCATTAACCCGTATGCCAAATTGTGCAAATTCTCTGGCCGCCGGCAAGGTCAGACTGACTATTCCTCCTTTGGAAGCAGCATAAGCGGCTTGTCCAATTTGCCCTTCATAGGCGGCAATACTTGCAGTAGAGATAATGACCCCACGTTCATCCTCCTCCAAAGTATTTAAGGTGATCATTTCGGTGGCAGCTAATCGCATCATATTAAAACTTCCGATGAGATTTATCCGTATTGTTTTTTCGAAGTCGGCTAAAGCCATTGGGCCATGTTTCCCCACAATTCGTCCACTACTTGGGATACCGGCACAATTGATTAGCACCCTGGCGATCCCATGGACTTCATTAACTCTTGCAAAAGCAGATCTGGCGCTGTCCTCGTCAGCAACATCACAATCAATAGCCAAACCGTTTATTTCGGATGCCAAGTTTTTTGCTCCTTTAATATTCTTGTCGCAGATGGCAACTTTGGCTCCTGCAGCCGCCAACAATCTTGCTGTAGCTGCTCCCAGGCCGGAAGCTCCTCCGGTGACGATGACTGATATATTAATTAGCTTCATGATAAGAACTTGTTAATTTAATCAAATGTAATCAGCTCTGGTAAACTGGTTTCTGAATATAATTTTAATACCACTTACCCACACCCATGCGGGCTAGAAAAAAGTGACTTTACGTATTGATACCGCCGTATAGGTCAGTCATCAGACTCCAGATGGTGATACCGCAGATGATGATATTTCTACGGTTGTAATGAACAGCTAATCGGCCAATCACCATACCCAAAAAAGTATAGCACAGGGTAAAAGTCAGTCACATCAGCAAACTGATTTCAAAATCAGAGCGTTGTAAATCTGTTTTAATTGGCCGGACCAACAAACTCAGGATCTGCTGGTCAATACAATAGGAAACATTAGCCAACAGGAGAATGCCTGCCACAAACCGGGCCTATCATATTCCAGGTAAGGCAGGTTCAATCATATTCCGAGGCAGACTTATGCTGACGAATATAATGAAACCTGATTAGGAGGGGGTGAAAGTTAAGGACAGTGAAACGGAGTTAACAGCGTTTCACACAGCGTAGCGAAACCACCCAATGCGCAAGGAAGGCGGAGAGCACGGGGAATGAAATTTCACAAACCGATAGCAACGATAGAAGAATACGACGTGCCCGGAGATTAATTTATATCAGATTGTAAATGTTTGACCAAATGAATCAGACAGCTGCAAGGCTGGCATGCATAATTTAAATCATTCAAATAAAAAAGCAACGGAATAAATCAAAATTTAAAAACACGTATTTGTAATTCTCCGTGCGAAATAATGCTGCACTTTTTTATACCGCAAAACTCTCCCCGCATCCGCAAGTCCGGGATGCATTCGGGTTTTCAAAATGAAATCCTTTTCCGGTGAGTCCACCCGAAAACTCCAGGGTGGTATCAAACAGATATAAAAAGCTTTTAAGGTCGGTGACCACTTTGACCCCGTTGTGGGTAAATACCTGATCATTGCTCCGGCTTTCATTGTCGAAGTCCATTTTATAAGACAATCCGGAGCATCCGCCACTGGTCACACTGACCCGGACAAAATAATCCTCATCCAGGTGCTCATTGGTCTTAATTTCCTGGATGCGCTGTTTGGCCGTTTCGGAAACAAAAATCATAAATACAGTAGATTAAGCTTTGGCTGTTTCTAAAGCTTCCAGAACCAAAATCCCATTTTTGTTTTGATAATCTTTGATGGCTGCTTTAATGGCGTCTTCTGCCAATACCGAACAATGGATTTTCACAGGCGGCAAGGCCAGTTCTTCGACGATATCCATATTATCGATTTTCAGGGCATCATCAATAGATTTACCTTTTAGCCATTCTGTGGCCAGCGAAGAGGAAGCGATAGCAGAACCACAACCAAAGGTCTTAAACTTGGCATCCTTAATGGTACCGGTTTCTTCATCGACTTCGATTTGAAGCCGCATGACATCTCCGCATTCTGGAGCGCCGACCAGGCCGGTTCCTACGTTGTTTTTGCTTTTATCTAAAGTCCCTACGTTTCTAGGGTTTTGGAAGTGTTCTAAGACTTTTTCTGAATATGCCATGTTGATTGATTTTTAATTGGTGAGTTTATAAAAACGTTGTTTGTAATTTAACTTTAATGCGGGGACCAACTGACCTGGGTCAGGTCGATACCCTCTTTATACATTTCCCAAATCGGGCTCAGGCTGCGCATATGATTGACTCCATCCTGAATGGATTGAATAGCAATATCAATGTCTTCGTCTGTGGTGAACCTGCCCAGGCTAAATCTTAATGAGGAATGGGCAAGATCGTCACCCAGTCCCAGTGCCACAAGGACATACGAGGGTTCGAGTGAAGCAGAGGTACAGGCAGAACCGGACGATAGGGCCATACGCTGATTAAAGGTCATCATCAATCCCTCTCCTTCTACGTGTTTAAAAGACATATTGGTCACATGAGGCATGCGATGCGATGGATCCCCATTGATATAAACTTCTTCCATAGCTGATTTTAGCGTGGATTCCAGTCGGTCTCTCAATTTGCTAAGACGAGCCATGTCCTGATCCATTTCTTTACGGGCCAATTCGGCGGCTTTGCCAAATCCGACTATACCCGGTACATTAAGGGTGCCGGATCGCATACCCCTTTCATGGCCTCCACCATCCAATTGAGCAGTAACTTTTACACGGGGAGATTTTCTACTGACATATAAAGCGCCGACTCCTTTGGGACCATACATTTTATGTGCAGTAAAAGCCATGAGATGGATTCCCATTTCCCGGGGATTGACATCGATCTTGCCTACGGCCTGAGTGGCATCACTCATAAACAATACCCCGTGTTTAGCGCATATTTCTCCGATTTCCTTCATCGGTTGGATTACCCCGGTTTCATTATTAGCCCACATCACCGATACCAGAATGGTCGTTGGCTTGATGGCTCCTTCGAGGGCTTCCAAATCGATGAGCCCGATATCGTTTACTTTAAGGTATGTAATCTCAGCCCCTTGTTCAGTCAAGTGTTTACAAGTATCCAATACGGCTTTATGTTCTGTGGTGACCGTGATGATATGATTTCCTTTTTTCCGGTACATATCGAATACACCTTTAAGGGCCAGGTTATCTGACTCTGTAGCTCCGGAAGTGAAGATAATCTCTTTAGAATCTGCATGGATCAAAGCGGCAATTTGTTCCCGCGCATAATCCACGGCTTCTTCCGCCTCCCACCCATAAGGATGACTGCGGCTGGCTGCATTCCCAAACTTTTCAAAAAAGTAAGGGACCATAGTTTCTACCACCCGCGGATCACAAGGCGTGGTGGCGTTGTTATCGAGATATACTTTTTTCATTAATAATTACTTATAAATATAAAATTCAATCAAACGTTATTTGGACTTTGTCTAATTAAGAACAAAATTACATTCAAATGGATTAAAAAACAGGTTTTATTTTAAAAAAACTTTGCTATTTTTTTCCTAAACTGATAATAATCAATAAATTACTGGTTTAACCGAAATAAATATGAAAACCACAATCACTTTGCTTCTCCTCAGTTTTAGCCTCTGGTCCTTTGGTCAGTTGCAGGTCGTGGACCTGAGGGTAGAACAATTAATCAACCCAATTGGATTAGATATAGCTAAGCCAAATTTCAGTTGGAAATTGGTCAGTTCCCAAAAGAATACCATGCAGGCCAATTACGAAATTACAGTCGCTTCTGCACCTGATTTTAACAAGAAGAGTCTGTTGTGGAATACCAAGGTCAGTACCGACCAATCCAATTATATTCCTTATGCCGGGCCTATCCTGGTCTCCAATATGAGATATTATTGGAAAGTAACGGTTTCAGATAACCACGCTAATTCCGCCATGAGCGTTTTAGGGTCATATTTTCATACTGGACTGATGAATTCCAATGAATGGACTGCCTCCTGGATATCGCCACCACCTTCCGCTGATTCAGTGAGCCGTCCCAGCCCAATCTTACGCAGGGCATTCCAACTTAAAAAGGACATCCATTCCGCTACCCTATTCATTTCCGCCAGGGGATTATATGAGGCCATGATCAATGGGCAAAGGGTAGGGCAGGATTACCTTACCCCGGGATGGACGGCCTACCAGTCGCGAATCCAATACCAGGCATACGATGTTACCAACCTATTGATAAAAGGAGATAATGCGATGGGTGCGACCCTTGGCGATGGCTGGTATCGTGGGGAAATTGGTTTCACCAGGAGCAATAATTTATACGGCAAAGAACTGAGCCTGATCGCTCAGCTCCTGGTCACTTTTAAAGATGGTACCATGGCAACGATCCAATCAGATAAGGACTGGCAGGGAGCAATCGGACCGATCGTCTCCTCTGAAATCTATCATGGAGAAGTTTATGATGCCAGAAAAGAATTGACAGGTTGGTCAAAAGCAGGTTATGCCACTAACAGCTGGGCACCGGTTCAGGTAAAAGACTTCCCCAAAATCCTTATCTCTACCTATAATGAACCAGTGCGGAAAAGGGAGCGCATTAAAGCAGTCAAATTTATAGTTACTCCCAAAGGCGAACAGGTAATCGACTTTGGTCAAAATATGGTAGGTTGGGTAGAAGTCAAAGCTCAGGGTCCGGCAGGTACCCGACTTGAAATTCTGCATGCAGAAGTGTTGGATAAATTTGGAAATTTTTACATTGAAAACCTTAGACGCGCTAAACAATCCAATGAATATATTCTTAAAGGAAATGGCCAGGAAATTTTTGAGCCTCATTTTACTTTCCAGGGTTTCCGATATATAAAGTTGATCGGTTTCCCGTCTAAAGTCAACCTGGAGGATTTTACCGGCATCGCGTTATATTCTGACATGGAGCTCACCGGACAATTTGAATGCTCCAACCCCCTGATCAATCAATTGCAACATAACATTCAGTGGGGACAACGCGGCAATTTTGTAGATGTGCCTACGGATTGCCCTCAGCGCGATGAACGATTGGGTTGGACAGGAGATGCACAGGCTTTTGCGAGAACCGCCGCATTCAATTTTGGGGTACAAAATTTTTTTAGCAAATGGTTGCAGGATGTAGCTGCTGATCAGAGACCAAACGGTGCAGTACCCTTTGTGGTGCCTAATGTTCTGGGTCCCAATGCCGTAGCTTCAGCAGGCTGGGCGGATGCAGCTACCATCATACCCTGGAATATGTTTTTGTTGTATGGTGATACCACTTTGCTCAAACGGCAATATCCCAGTATGAAAAAATGGGTCAAATATATGACAGACAGCAGCCGACAGCATTTGTGGAACAAAGGTTTTCACTTCGGTGACTGGTTGTTTTACAGCCTGGGCAATGATACCGATGGACGGTCGGCGGTGACCGATAAATACCTTATTGCCCAATGTTTTTATGCTTATTCAACTCAACTGATGGTCAATGCTTCAGGGGTATTGGGTTTAAAGGAGGATGAAGTCCAATATCAACGTTTATTGGAGAACATTAAATCCGCTTTTCTCAATGAATATGTCTCGCGGAACGGCCGGTTGACCTCCAGCACCCAAACCGCTTATGTCCTTGCCCTGGAATTTGATATGCTGCCCGAAGGTATCCGGCAGGGTGCTGCTAAAAGATTGGTTGAAAATATTATTGCCTACAACTATCATATTACAACCGGATTTTTAGGAACTCCATATATCTGCCATGTATTGTCCCGGTTTGGCTATACGGACATTGCTTACCGGTTATTGTTGCAGGAAACCTATCCGTCGTGGTTGTATCCGGTTAAAATGGGAGCTACCACCATCTGGGAAAGGTGGGATGGAATCAAACCTGACAGTACATTTCAGTCCGCCGGTATGAATTCGTTTAATCATTATGCTTATGGCGCAATAGGAGATTGGATGTACCGGGTAGCATGTGGCCTCGAAGCCGAATTGGCAGGATATAAAAAAAGTATTATCCAGCCCAGATTGTCGGATTCCCTTCAATATGCCAAAGCTTCAACGATCACTCCTTTTGGTAAAATCGCCTCGGGATGGAAAAAAGAAAATGGGTTTACCTCGTATGAAATTGAGATTCCGGCCAATACCAACGCAACCGTGATCCTCCCGGTCAGTGATGCGGGTAAGATCACCCTGGATGAGTCACCCATAACTTCCCAAAATGGCCTCAAATTAATGGAACCGGTTTCGGGCATGGTAAGCTTTACCATTGGTTCGGGGATTTATAAGTTTAAGGTTATGGAAGTGAAATAGAATGAAAGAATGAAAGAATGAAAGAATGAAAGAATGAACAATGAACAATGAACAATGAACAATGTACAATTAGGAATGAACAATGAACAATGAACAATTAGGAATGATCAATGAACAATTAGGAATGAAGAATGAAGGAGCCGGTTACAATCATTAAAATAGGTGGCCAGGTATTGGATCAACGGCAGGAAACGATTGATTTTTTAAAGAAATTAATAAGCCTTCCGCATAAAAAAATATTGATCCATGGTGGTGGCAAACTCGCGACTGATCTGGCCGGAAGATTGGGCATTGAAACTAAGATGGTCGATGGAAGAAGGATCACCGATACAGAGACGCTTAAAATAGCTACTATGGTCTATGCCGGCTGGACCAATAAAATGCTGGTAGCAGATCTGCAAGCCCTGGGTATAAGTGCCCTGGGGCTTTGTGGAGCTGACCTCAACCTGGTGGAGGCCAGGAAAAGACCTGTCCAGGAAATTGACTTTGGATGGGTGGGTGATGTGTCTGCAGTAGACTTAAGAAATTGGACGCTGTTGTTGGAAAATGGAATCCTCCCGGTAATGTGTGCGATCACCCATGATGGCAATGGTCAACTCCTGAATACCAATGCAGATACCATGGCTTCGGAAATTGCTTCAGCCTTAGTCGGGCAATATTCGGTTAAGCTCATTTATTGTTTTGAAAAAAAAGGAGTATTGTTTAATCCGGAGGATGAAGAATCGGTCATACACCGCCTGGACAAAAAGGACTTTGACCTTTTAAAAACAAATGGTGTGATCTCTAAAGGGATGATACCCAAACTTGAAAATGCTTTCAAAGCTTCGGCCAAAGGCATTCAAGATGTTTATATTTGTGCTGCCCGCGACATTTATCAGTATCAATCAACGGGCACCCAGATATGCCTATTTCCGAATCCAGACTAGAACAACTTACTGAATTAGCTGTTCAGTTGCTGTTGGATTTGACGGCAATACCTGCCTATAGCAAAGCGGAGAATAATAAAGCGCAAAAACTGGTAGAACAATTGACTAGTTATGGTTTGTTTCCCGGACGCCTCCTCAATAATGTAATTCTGACAGATAATAACGTGGGGGAAAAACCAGTATTGCTGCTCAACAGCCATATTGATACCGTCAAACCAGTGGCCAGTTGGACCATGGACCCACATCAACCGATTTTAAAAGATGATAAACTTTTTGGTTTGGGAAGCAATGACGCCGGTGCTTCCGTGGTCTGCCTGATCATGGCTTATCTCCATCTGAGTAAAAAAACACAGCCCTATCATTTGATTCTGGCAGCTACTGCCGAAGAAGAAATTTCGGGTTATCAGGGTATACTCCATGTGCTGGATCATATTGCAGCGATTGACTTTGCCATTGTTGGGGAACCAACCAATATGCAAATGGCCGTCGCTGAAAAAGGGCTTATGGTAATTGATGCCGTTGCCCGGGGGGTAGCAGGGCATGCCGCCCGTGAAGAAGGCATAAACGCCATTTACGAAGCCCTAAACGATATAGATTTGATCAGAAAATGCCGTTTTGAAAAAATATCGGATTACCTGGGCGAAACTATGGCTACCGTAACTTTAATACATGCCGGTACACAACACAATGTAGTACCCGACCATTGCGAATACGTGATCGATGTAAGAAGCAACGAATTGTACACCAACCAGGAAATTTATGAAATCCTGCAAAACAGGGTAAAGTCTAAATTAACCCCCAGGTCATTCCGTTTACAATCCTCCAGTATTTCCCTGGATCATCCAGCGGTCCTCCGGGGCAATTCAATTGGGCTCACCCCATATGGCTCTCCTACTTTATCCGATCAGGCCCTGATGGTCAATCCCTCCCTCAAAATAGGGCCAGGACTCTCTTCCCGATCCCACACGGCAAACGAATTTATTGAAGTCAATGAATTGCGGCAAGGAATAAAAATATATATTGAACTCTTAGACGAACTGGAATTATAATCAAAAGGATAACTATGAAACTCTGGGATAAAAATACAACGACCGATGAAATGATTTCCAATTTTACGGTAGGGGATGACCGTGAATTGGACCTCGCGTTGGCTGGATTCGATGCACTTGCATCCATTGCCCATGTCAGCATGTTGGGAAAAGTAGGTTTATTGAGTGCAGACGAAACGCAAGCCATAAAAACGGAGTTGATCGAAATCTATCATTCCTCGAAAGCAAAAAAAATTATTATTGATCCGGAATCGGAAGATGTACATACCCAGATTGAAGTTTTGCTTACCAATCGATTAGGTGAAACGGGTAAAAAAGTGCACAGTGGCCGGTCCAGAAACGACCAGGTCCTTGTAGCTCTTAAGTTGTATTTCAGGGACGAGATCGAACAACTGGTGCAGCGGTCCAAAACCTTGTTTGATACCTTATCCGATCTAAGTCACCAACATCGCAATGTGCTCATGCCAGGCTACACCCATATGCAGGTGGCCATGGTTTCTTCGTTCGGTTTATGGTTTGGCGCATATGCGGAGGCTTTGGCGGATGATTTGCGATCACTGCAAGCTGCTTTTCAACTGGCGAATTTAAACCCCTTAGGCTCTGCAGCCGGCTATGGTTCTTCTTTTCCGTTGGATCGGACTTTGACGACACGCCTTCTGGGATTTCAGGATATGCATTATAATGTCATTAATGCACAGATGAGCCGGGGTAAAACGGAACTAGCATTGAGTTTTGGAATGGCGACATTGGCAACTACACTCAACAAACTAGCTATGGATATTTGCCTGTACATGGGCCAGGATTTTGGTTTTATTAGTTTTCCCGACTCCTTGACAACCGGCTCCAGCATCATGCCGCATAAAAAGAACCCCGATGTATGGGAATTGATCCGCGGACATTGCAACAGGTTGGCCGCATTACCGGTTGAAATCAGCATGATGATCCATAATTTACCAGCAGGATATCACCGGGATTTCCAGCTATTGAAAGATGTATTGTTTCCTAAAATCCAGATTTTAAAGTCAAGTCTTGATTTAGCGGATTTTATGCTCAGACGCATTACGGTACGTGCCGACCTGGTCACGCAGGAAAAGTATCAATATTTATTTACGGTTGAAGAAGTGAATAAATTAGTTTTAAGCGGAGTACCTTTCCGCGATGCTTATAAACAGGTAGGTCTCGATATCGAACAAAATAAATATTTACCCGATTATAAGATCCACCATACTCATGAAGGCAGCCTCGGTAATCTTTGCCTGGATGAGATCAAAGCCAAGATGGAATCCGTTTTATATACATTTGACTTTGATTCTGTGCACGACCATATCAATGAATTAGTAAAAACGGATTAAACATTTATTCGCTTAAGTCCTGCACAACCTTCATACTGGTAAAATATTGAATGAGTTCAAAATACCTGCATGACGTTTATTACAGACCTTCTTTAAATTTAAATTCAAGTAAGGAAGGTGCGAAAATGGCACCTTGGGCTGTACTGTCTTCCGGGGTAAAAACAAGATATATAGGATGGGATCCTCTAGTAAATTTCAGATCCACTGAATTGGTTACCACCTTAGGCGCAGCTTGAATATCGCTTGGAGTCAGACCGGTTTCTCCAATTTTGGTACCGGTCTCCGGATTATCAATGAATATTTCGACTTTTCCAGGCATGCTGGCCACGTAAGTAATATCCAGAGCTTTAAGATCTTTAAAATCGATGTCATTGTATCCTATATATCCCTTGCCGGTTACCAGGGATAATTTAGCACCATTGGCCTGATAAGCACTTACGTTTTTAGATTTCTGATCCGGGGTGAACGTTGAAAATACAGGGCTTTTCAGGTTATAGGTGGTTTGTTTGGACAAGGGAGTAATGCCATTGCTTCCCCTATCGGTATATCCGGCGGAAATAACATAAGTCCCTCCCGTAGCGTCCTTGACATCAATGACTCCGCTGAGCATACTGGACACTGCTTGAACATCACTTTTCGGAGCAGATAAGGATAAGATGTATTTAACCATTTCTTTGACTTCTCCTTCCGTATGCTGAGGATGCGCAGCCATGGCGCGGTCTCCCCAATTGCCCAGGCCACCTTTGAGGATCTTTTGTGCCAGGACGGTTTCGATTCCTTCTTTACCCTGGTAACGCTGGGATACCTGAGTGTAGGAAGGTCCATTGATTGCCTGGTTAACGTTATGACAAGTCTTACAGTCGGATTTTTCAATCAACAATCTGCCCGATTCAAAAGGGGATTGATTCATACCGGCAAGGTGGCCTTCTGCAGTCATTTTGGCAAGGTCCTGCCCTTCTTTCAGATGAGTCGAGCCGATTTGAATGTTTTGCGGGCTAAGGGTACCGCTTTCATTGCTCCCATCTTCTTTATCTTGAATCGTTACGGTATAGGGAATTTGTCGCCCTTCCCAAAAGAACGTTTTATTGCCGAATACTTCAATTTTTACTTCCGGCATTTCATTCCCCACCAATACCTTTTCATGAGATATCGATTTGGCACCTGCCTCGTCAGTAACTTCGAGGGTGATATCATAATTTCCAGGTGTAGCGATCAATAATTTGGCTTGTGCTCCGGTGGCCTGTGGCCTCCCATTGATCATCCACTGGTATTTCAGTTTGTCATTATCTGCATCCATTGAAGCGCCTGCATTAGCGGTGAGGGTAAGTGGAGCAGCTCCGGTGTATTTATCCAGTTCCATTCGGGCCAGCGGTTGTCGGTTTCCACCATTGTAATTTATTTTAAATAGTTGTGCATCGGCATTCCGGGCAAACCAGGCCGTGCCATAATTCAATATATAAAGGCTGCCATCGGGTCCGAATTTCATATCCATGGGGTTGGCAAATACCGTGGAAGGCATAAACGAATCGAATTTGCTAAAATTATTGTCTTTATCCAGGGTCACAATATAAATCCAGCGACGCATCCATTCGTAGATAAACAATTTGCCATCAAAATATTCCGGAAATGAATGGTCGTTTACATTGTATTCCGATCTGTAATATACCGGCCCTGCCATGGGGTTTTTTCCTCCGGTACCTACAAACGGGAATTCCCTCGATTGATCATAGGAATACCACAATTTCGGGGCTTTATAAGATGGAAGCTCCTGCATTCCGGTATTATTCGGTGAATTGTTGACCAAATGATCAGGGTCAAATTTGGGCCCACTCACTTTGGTGGCAAAGTCATAGTCGTGGTATTGATGCCCATTTCCCCGGATATAAGGCCAACCAAAAAACCCTCCCCCTTCACCGACCTGGGCAAAATAATCGTATCCCTTAGGCCCTCTGGTAACGCTGTCTTTTCCGGCGTCAGGGCCTACATCACCCCAATGTAATAGTTTACGTTTGGCGTCTAAAGAAAACCGGAATGGATTGCGGCAACCCATCACAAATATTTCAGGTCTGGTGAGCGGCGTACCGGGTTTAAATAAATTGCCTTCCGGGATTTCATAGCTTCCATCTGGTTTGAGTTTTATGCGAAGGATTTTTCCCCGGAGGTCATTGGTATTGGCAGAGGATTTTTGGGCATCCCAGGGCAGGCGTCCCGGACGCTCATCTATAGGACTATAGCCGTCGGAGGCAAAAGGGTTGGTATTGTCCCCCACGGAAATATATAAGAGCCCATCCTTTCCAAAATTTAAATATCCGGCACTATGGCAACACTCGTCGCGTTGAACAGGTATCTCCAGAATCAACTTTTCACTTGCACGGTCCAGGGTCTTTTCCTTGAATACGAAACGAGAGACCTGCTGCACCGCTTTGTCTCCTACCGGGGAATAAAAAAGGTAAATAAAATGGTTGTTATCGTAATCAGGGTCTAAAGCCAATCCTAGCAACCCATCTTCGTATTTGTTATGTACCGGCATGCTAGCCACATATTCAATCAAACCGGTATTGGGGTTGTACAATTTAATGTTGCCTTTGCGTTCAGCAATGAGTACACTGCCGTCCGACATGACATCCAATTCCATTGGTTCATCAAGATTAGATGCCAATACGGTTTTTTCCAATCTGCTTTCTTCAGGGGCATCCAGCGTGTATGCTTTGGAATAATCCAGTTTTTTCTTTGTCATAGCATATTCGATCCCTCCTAAAACATGTTGCAAAAAAGCGGGTTCGAGATAGGAGGAGTCCGTGTGGCCCAGACCGGTATAAAAAGCCCTGCCGCCATCATAATCATGGTACCAGGCAATAGGGTGGTTGCCATTCATATTGCCGCCTTCGTAACTGGTTTCATCCAACGAGGCTATTATTTTAAGATCCGGTGCTACATCCCTGAAACTGTACCATTCATCCCAACGTTTCCATTCAGCGGGAAGATGAGCACAGGCATCGTGTCCATCACAGGTCACCTTGATCGTGGCATTTTGTTGTTTAGGGTGGCTTTTAAAATAAGCTCCTACTAATTTTCCATACCAGGGCCAGCCATACTCGGTATCCGCCGCCGCATGAATACCGACAAACCCTCCTCCTGCCTGGATATACCGCATAAACGCAGATTCCTGCTGACTATCTAATATATCTCCTGTGGTGCTCAAAAAAACAACCGCCGTATATTGTTTCAGGCTTTCGTCAGTAAATAATCCGGGATCTTCACTGGTCGTTACGGCAAAACCATTATCTGCACCGAGTTGTTTGATGGCTACCTGGCCTTTCTCAATCGAGGCGTGGCGATAACCTTTGGTAGATGAAAATACCAGGATATGTGCCTTGCCTGCAGAGTTACAGGACTGGTGAACAGGAGTTAATAAAACAAGGGTAATCAGTGTATAAATAAAGTTTCGCATGTTTTTAAATTGAAGGCTGTAAAATTAAGTGAATTAAGCGATAGTCGGTCAGTTGGTTAGCTGGTTAGTTGGTTAGTTGGTTAGTTGGTTAGCTGGTTAGTTGGTTAGTTGGTTAGTTGGTTAGTTGGTTAGTTGGTTAGTTGGTTAGTTGGTTAGTTGGTTAGTTGGTTAGTTGGTTAGTTGGTTAGTTGGTCAGTTTAGCGGACATTGCTTATTTTTAGGATGAACAAACACACCTTTATATGAGAATCATACGATTTGAAGACATCATCGTGTGGCAAAAAGGCCAGGATTTAGCCGTGGAAATTTATAGATATTTTAAGGAGATTAAAGATTGGGATTTCCGAAATCAGAACTGTAGAGCAGTGGTTTCCATTTCTAATAATATTGCGGAGGGTTTTGACCGGACAACAAATCCAGACTTTAAACGATTTTTATCTATAGCCCGAGCTTCCTGTAGCGAAGTAAAATCCATGCTGTATTTAGCCGGAAAATTGGGATATGTGGATGAAAAGAATGCTGAATTATTAATCAACCGGTCAATTGAGATTTTGAAAATGATCAATGGGTTGATGAAAAAGTTATAGTCATTTAATTAACTGTCTACGGAGTAACTGTCTACGGAGTAACTGTCTACGGAGTAACTGTCTACATCCCCCCCTGATCCACCTCCCTGATAAACCCGATCAATCCTTCAAAATAAACCTTCTGATCATCCCACATCGCCATATGGCTGCCATCAGGACATAATAGATATCTGCCTTTTGGAAACTGCGTGCTCATCCATTTCATGTGTTCGGGATCCATGGTGTCGTGCGTCGCACCGATCGTGAGGGTGGGGACTTTAATTTTACCCAGGTCACCGGAACGGTTCCAGTTTTCAAGGCGTCCGCTGATACCAAACTCTGAAGGGCCTTGCATGAGCACATAAATGGAGCTATTCATATGCGCAAAGGACCGGTTGACTGCATCTGGCCAGACCGCCAGCCTGCACAAATGTTTGGCATAAAAATTAGGCATTAACAATTCCATATACCTGGGGTCGGCGTACTGTCCGTTAGCTTCCATATTTTTAATGGTATCGACTATATTTTTATCCATCTTCTTTGACAAGACTTCGTCTGCATATTTGTCGTAAGCGATGCAATCGGACATCATGTTGGAAATGATCAGGCCTTTGAGGTGTTGCTGATACTTTAAAGCATATTCCGTGGCTAATATTCCACCCCAACTATGTCCCAGCAAATAAAAGTTACTGCTGTCCATTTTTAAGGACTGGCGCACCTGCTCTACTTCTTCGACAAAACGATCTATGGTCCAGAGGGCGCTATCCGTAGGTTGATCAGAATAATGGGATCCCAATTGATCGTACAATACAAATTGTATACCCTCCTCCGGGAAAAAACTTTCAGCGCATTCCCAATATTCATGCGTGCCTGCAGGTCCGCCATGCAGCAAAAGGACTTTGATCCGGGGATTATGACCTATGGTTTTGGTCCATACTTTAAAATCTCCGGAAGGGGTATGAATGGGAATGAGTTTGACACCGCCTTCCCGGAGTCCGCTGTTCGGGGGGGTATGATATTGTTTCACCGTGAGGCTCATTTGATCCGTTTTGGGTTGACAGGAAATAGCCAGTAGGGCCACAGTAAGTATCCAACAGGAGGTTGCAGATTTCATTGGTTCGAAGTTTACCAAAATTAACTCTTTTTAAAATCCAATTATATTCAAATCCAAATAACCAACCTTTCAACGGTTCCTGCCGTTATTAATTTTAATCGTTTGATTATGAAATTATATTCTATTACCACAGGCATAATGCTGATTTATTC
>Ga0163153_10004354_pt1 | contig 17915 bp, 16 predicted proteins | sample OliLakLV19MP6IB1_FD_148629 | JGI IMG/M metagenome (GOLD analysis project Ga0163153, IMG submission 148629) | Freshwater microbial mat bacterial communities from Lake Vanda, McMurdo Dry Valleys, Antarctica - Oligotrophic Lake LV.19.MP6.IB-1 | ecosystem: Environmental > Aquatic > Freshwater >... | reverse complement strand
CGCGATTCAAGGAAGACACCCGACTCGGATCCAAACCGGACGACCTTGGGGGCGGTTCTGCGTCAGGGAATGCGAATCACCCGGCGAATGACGGATGGCGGCAACCGGTTGGGTGAGGTCAACTCCCCCATGCCGGGGCGACCCTGCCAGACCTTGTTGGCTCGTACCAGCGTACCCTTGGGAACAGAGATGGTCTCCCGGACCTGCGGTCGTGTCGGCAGCCCGAATCGGCGCATCGCAGCATCGGCGGAGAGTGGTCGGCCGGCGCCGGCACGAGCGGTTATGTGGGTACCAGGGGCGAGGCCTCGGGCCAATTCCTGGCGCGAGCGGTCCGCTGTGGTGTACCGGAAAACCGTGCGGTTCTTGGCGAGCGGTCGTGCGGCAGTGGCAGCGTCCCGGGTGGCCTCTCGCCGGAAGAGACGTGACACAGCATTGCGGACGCTTCGGGCAGTGCCTTGGACAACCCCACGGGATGCCCCGCGCGCCGCCTGGGCATCGAGCGCCGATGGCTCGACGAAGAGAAGGACGACAAGGGAAAGGGTCAGCGTTCTGAGCGGGTACCGCATTTTCACCTCCACAGCTGCACGGAGAAGGACACTATGCATGCCACCTCAGAAAGGTTTCAAATCCTGGGCAAGCGGCCTTGCGCGCCACGGGTCAGGCGCCGAGCCAACGCCACGACACCCCGGACCGGGAGTCCGATCAGGTAGAACAGGCCCTTGAAGGTGGCGATTGTGGCATGGCCGAGGACGTGCCCAGCGGCTTCCTTCCCAAGGAACAACTCCAGCACCAGCCGGACGACGTTGGTCGTCAGCCCCACCAGGAGCAGGACGCCGACATACCAGGGCAGCGCGGCCAGAACCTCCTCAATGATCAGGGAGAGGATTGGCATGACCGCGATGAGCAGCAGAACCCCATACACTCGGCTCGGCCGGACGAGACCGACGATCGAGAGCATTGCCATCACGATGACGAGCAGCGGAAGGAGCTCCTGGGGGAGGAAGATCCAGGCAAGATCGATGGGTCTCACATCGCTCCTTTGAGGTCCCCGTGGTCAACAGGGGTACTCCGCGCTCCCCAACGCAGGGCTCTTGCAACGTGCCCGTTTCCGATTCGATCCCTTTCAGGCCCTGGTCGCCCGCAATATCATCGAACACCCTTGGCCAACTCTTTCATCCCCATTCCTGGCGCCCACTCCATGCGGAACCGCGCGCTCTTCGCCGGATCGATTCTTCTGGCCACCCATATCACCCCGGCCGACTTTGCCGTTCCTGCCGCAACCGCATAGACTCCCGCTTCCTGGCTCCGCTATCCGGCGATCTGGCCCGACGGGGAGCTGTCGCCCGAGTACGGTCATGCCGTCTCGTCGTCCGTCTCCCACCGTTCGAACCGACAGCGGATTCCTTTTCGCTTGCTTTGGGACAGAATCCAGAAGATCGCGACCTGCTCCTCGTTGATATTCGAAGGCGCGGACCGGCCATATGTCACCACCGCATCCCGATCATCACCCTCCAGCCGCGCGACCCACGTACCGCCGCCGGTTCGGCGAAACCTGCCCGACCGGAATTGTCCCTGCTCGATCGGTCTGACCGGAGCAACGCGAGGAGGCCCGGGAGGGCCGGGAATCTGATCTGGTGTTGGCAACACGGGGCGAGCCTTGAATGCGTTGACTCGGCCACGATTGTCTGGTGGATAGGGTCCAGTGTCGTTCTCGATGAGCATACCGCGGGTACTGTTCTTCTGTGGCCGGTCATTCCATTCGAGCAAACGGTACAGCGCGTCCAGACGAACCACGCTCCGCAGCCCCGAGGCATGAGGGATGCCAGGCTCACCGGTCGCGCGGGCATGCTCCATGATTGCCGCATGAAAGGCATTGATGAAAGTTGTGTCGCTGTCCACCCCGATGTCTTCAGTACTCCAGGCGGCATAGCGGTCCTTCATGCACACCAGATGCAGTGAAGCATCAATATGAACCGAGCCCAATCCCAGCGGTTTCGCCATCCCGAGTTTATGTGCGCATCCATCAGGCAGGCGTAGTGCGCCGAGCAGCGCCCCAAGCTCGATGTCGGTCAGATTACTGAAGCGGATTCGCCCCGAAAATGAAACTCCGTCTCGGACCGGCCGCATGATGGTGTGCTGAGAGTCGCTTGGTGCCGGCTGCTGCAGGTCGTTGAGCAGCTGGTCATGATTATCGAGTTTCTTAACCTGGCTGATCCTTGCTTCGATATCCCAGCGGTGCCAGTAAAGCTTATGGCCGCGGATTACTGTATGATCTCCCCGCAGATAGGTTTTCAATGCACGCTGGTCTTCGGGTTCGTCTTGAGTCAGGTAGTGCTGAAAGGTGGTTGGTTTTGGTGAGGATAGAATCCCTGGAACAATCAGCTCGTCGAACCAGCCCTGCGATGGTTCGTCGCCTGTCGCGACCGCATCCTCGAAGGCAAGGCGACTCTTAATGGCCGTCGCCGTACTCCTTCTCTCGGGTACAGGACCGAACATGCTCTCGGCAAGATCCAGTTCGGCGTCTCGAAGATCCGTTGGGACAAGATCCCGCGGACTCAGATCGTAGGGAAATCTGAACATCTGAGCCCGACCGAAGAATAGTACCTCACCGCGGGGGTCGGTAAGGAAGAAGACCGGCTCCGCTTCTCCCACGTGACCCTTGATTGCTCGCCGCCTGCTTGAACTGGAATCCTTTGGAAAAGTCTTCTCCTGCCATTGCGTCAACTGACCGTCGTCGTGAAATCGCTTCCAGACCTCCCCGAGTATCGGAATAGGGGCTGGATTGGTAGGGCAATCAAGGAAGACGAATTCGAGGTGCTTTCCAGCCATTGGCCCGGTAACAACCAACTTTGCTTGTCTGTATCCCGGGGCATTGATGCACCGCGCCTGGTGAACCTTCCGGAACCTGAGGTAAAGGTCTGGATGACCCCCCGGCTTGGCTTCAAAAAAGTAATCCTTCGCGCTGGTATCTGCGATTACCCATATTGTCGACCGGTGGTCGCGACACTTTGCAGGGATCAAGTTGTGAGGTATTCGCGCAAAGTCACATTCCGTGATCGTTCGAGTTGCCGGATCAATGAAACCGGCCCGGACACTGGTCTGAGACCCACTCGCGTTCTGCGTGATCGGAGCATTAGTGGTGACACCGAAGCCCGCCGTGAGTGTGCCAAGCGGCTGAACAAAGTGCCGGCGGTATTCAGTGCCGATCCGCCCTCGGCTTATATCGCGGAAGAACGGCTCGGACCGCGTGACCGGCTGGATTTTGGAGAAGGACAGAATCTCGACCAGCGTCCGCACCATTCCTCGCAGACTCGATCCCGGAATCGCCGGGAGTCCATTTGATGTCGTGTAACAGTCCGGGCGGAGCTTCGCTGGCCGGGTGTCCCAGACATCCCGTGCTTTGGCAAGACGCCCACGAATGTAGAGCGGTGTCAGGGTCTCGATATTGAGGTCGATCCAGCCACTGTGCGTCCCGGGGATGTACTCGTCATGGTGCTCCCACGGCTTGATCCGTTCACCGTCTACTGCAATCCCCTCTTCAACCGGGAACACCTGTTCGGGAAGCGGGACGAAATTGTATGGCGCGGTCGCCGTGCGAGCCGGCGTCGTCGGGTTCACATGTCGTGGCATCATCGGCCTTTCCCGGCGGTCGTGATATCCACCAGCCGGCTCAGTGCAATGCGCAGTTCACCGGTGTCGGGATCCTCTTCGTGGTAATGGCGCACCTTTAGCCGGATCGTCCGGGCCTTAAGCTCCTCGGAGCTGGCCACGAGAGGAATGACCTGCTCTGCTCCGGCGCGGTCCGTGATACGGGTAAACGAGTGCCCCGGCGATCCCCCGACGGCATCGCCGCGGATGATCCGGAATTCGTCGAGAATATCCGGAGGCAGGTCAGAGGCAATGCGGCCGCGGAACTCATTAGAGGTTTTCCAGATGAGCACTTCCATGCGCTCACCGAACAACCGCAGTTCCTGGAGGTTCGTTTCGCCGATGGTCGGACAGAGATCTGCGGCGACCTGGTTTCCCAACCGCCAGACCTGATGCCCCTCGTCGTACCGTCCCCAGGTCACCCCATCGTCGCAATGGGCCAGCGCCCAAGACAGGCCACCGGATTTCGGTGGCGCCGCTACCCCTTCCTGCCGAGCAGCCAGGAGAGATAGGCCTCACAGTCCGCATTCTCGATTGGTTCGATGGTGCAGCCGGCAATGTGCTGGACTGCCGTTGCTTCCGCGTCGCTCATGTGACGACCTCGAGAACTGGTCGTGGTGTGCTCCGGGGGGTTCACCTCCGGTAAATGCGCCGCCTCGTGAAGGGCGGTGATGGCCTTGTTAATGTCGTCCGCCGCTTCGCCGATCGGGGTTTGGCCCGGCTCGACCCGGGCAGACCGAGGCGGCCTCCCTGCGCCGTCGTGCCAGGTGACGACGGCCGTTCCATGGAGAAAACCTCGTCCCACGCTGGAGGTACCGCCGACCGGTAGCCTGCCGTCGAGCAGGTCCTTGAGCACGAGCAGCACGAGCCCCACTTCTCCTTCCTTCGGATTGCGTAGCTCGAGTTGCAACGTGGCATGACCTCCGGTTTCGATCTGTTCGTCGAACAGCGCTCCATTCACCGTTCCCTGTGTAAAGCGGTCGATGGCGACCCGGGTTTGACGCCGAGTGGCGGTATCTTCAAGCGCCGCTTCCCCGACTCGCAGCCGTGAGCCGCTCGCCTGATGCCCCGGCTTCGGCCGCCGACCTTGAAAGCGTGGCCCGAACAGGCGGCTTATCCAGTAATCGGCATCGCCCAAGTCCTTTCGAACCAGCTTCGCGATCCGCAACGCCTGCGCGCGCATGACCCCGGCGAGCCCGGTGCCGGGGAGAATCGGCTCGCCGCCGCTGCGGAGATGTACGGCATCAGGCTCGGCCGGGCCGGTGCCGGGTGTTCGGACGAGGATGTCATTGACCGGCGCGACTGACAGCTCGAAGACGACTCGACGCCGGGCGTCGACGGGCCGGGTGAGCGGCATGGACATCACCTTTTCAAGCACTTCTCGGATGCAGCTGTGGCTGGGTTCGCGAGGCCACGGCTCCTCGTGAGCCGTACCCGCCCATTCGAGCCAGCCCTTCCGGGAGTCCAGCGGGAAGCGTTGTGCCGACCAGGTGGCGCGTACCGTGCCCAGACCTCGGGAGCGCCGGGCGCCGAAGCTGTGTTCGCCGCGCGAGAGCGCGCCCAGCGCGGCAGCCAGATACTCCAGATTCCGCAGCTCCGCGCTGCCCGCCTCTTCGTCAGCGCCGTCAGGTGGAACCAGCAGATCAACCCGGACAGGGAAAAGGGTTCCCGGCGGAAGCACTTCGTAATCGTACTTCTTGCTGTCTTCGGCGAGGCCGGTGGCTGGATCGATCGCTACACCGTCGCGGATTTCGACGCCGTACCCCGGCGGAAGCTCGCCCAGACCATCAAAGACGATGAGCGGGCTCTGTGAGCCATCCTTGTCACCGCGGGCGCCGCCGAACAGCACTGCCACCTCCTTCGGCTCTGTGTCGCCATAGCCGACCAGGTGATCGGCGAGTGCGTTGCGCAGCGCGCCGGCCAGTGTGGTACCGGGAAGCAGGGGGCGTCCGGTAACAGGATCGCGAAGGATCGGCATGTCGGTGCGATCGGATCGCTCGCCGCCGAGGTGCATGGCCGTTTCAAGCCTCAGAGTGCCCTGAATGACCCACCGGGCCACCAGAACACGCGCCGCCATGGCGTCGTCCAGCGGATGCGGGCTCACGCGCCCTCCGCGATGCGGTTCCGGCGGGCCAGCGCGGCAAGCAGGGCGTCGATCAACCGAATCCGCAGCCAGGCCGACTGTGCATTGAGTGCGCGCTGAGCTGCGGCGGTACCGGTGAGATGATGGCGACCGGCGAGCCCGGTTAGCGTGGATGGAGCTCCGGCCGCGACGATCAACGTGCTCCATCCAGTTTGGTCACCGTTCGTCATTGCTGTTGACCGCAGCCAGTTCAGCAGGGTGGGACCGCTCTGAGCAAGCCGGCATTCATTCAGTTTGCCGCGAGCAGGTCGCCTCAGCCTGTGCGGGGTTTCATCGCAGTCACTGCACCAGATCGCAAGTTGCCCAAGCGCCGCCTGCGCCGTTGGTTCATCGATGACCGTCCGGAACAGAACGCGGAGCCTGCCGATCAGGCTGTTACTGGGACGGACGGTCGCGCGGGGCGCCAGATCGAGGTTGGCGATCCGGTCGATTTCCGCCTCCGCCGCCGCCAGGATGATCCGCCGCTCCAGAAAACCGATCTGGTCATCCGATCCCGTGGACTGGGCGATCGGGACTGGCGGTTCCGCGTCGGACACCTGGATACGGAACGCCCCTTCGCTCTCGGAGTGGTTGAGGAACAACACCCGGCCGAACCCCTCAACGCGCCGCTCGCCGATTCCGGCATGCTCGATCCCGCGAAGCGTGGAGAGGCAGATCGGGCGAGTCGCCTTGAGCACCAGCACCGACCCTCCGCATACCGCCGTGACCTGCGGAGTCTCGAGTCGCCATTTCTGGTTGAACGCGCCGATGACATCGAATCCCCAGCGACGCCGTTCTATGATCGCGCCCGGGAGCAATGCCTCCAGCTCATGATCAAGCGCGGCGGGATCGTGCTGCCCGGTGGCGGGATGACGGCCGAGGTAGCCTGAAGTCAGGAACAGGCGGAACCTGTCATTGCTGGAAAGGCACGTCGTCAGTGTACTCGAAGTGGGACGATACTCGTTGCCGGTTTCGTCGAAGTCGTCGAGCGCCGCCTCGCCGCCATATCCGGCTCGGCGTGAGCGGCCGATCAGAATCGGTGCACCCAGGAGCTCTTTGACCTCAGCGATTCGGGCGACCGCCTCGGGCATGAACTGAATCATCCCCCGGAACTCCTGTTCTCCTTCCAGAAACTCGTAGGCGAAGATCGCGCCTTGCGAGCGATCCTGGGCATCCCGTCCGGGACGGCCTTTGACGCGATCCCTCTGCTGGTGGAGCCGGCTGCCAATTCTTGGGGTCTCAACCAGTCTCCTGCCGGCCTGAGCGGAAGGGGCAACGAAGTGTTGTGAGACCGACGTAAGCGGTACCGATGGCCATGTGTCATCCTGCCGGTCATTATCGTCGGTATCAACCGGTTCGCCGCTGTACGCGGCAAGATCCAGCGTGTCCAGGTCCGTGTCCTTGTTCCGCCGCCACGAGACCGGGGTCGGCCAGGCGCGCTCGCCGCCGATCCTGGGGTACGCATGCAGATATCGAATGGCGCCGGAGAGAATCATTTCCCGAAACCGGGGGCCGGCGGGGTCTACACCGCCAGCAATGAGGCGGCCAGCGATTGCCCCGCGGATACAGCTTCCAGGAATGAATGGCTGGGTGGCCGCGCTGTTGGGGTCGCCGGAAAGCGTGGTAACGATTGCCGGAGCGTGAAGCGTCAGGCGAAAGTGCAGGTATTTCGGAACGGGTGTCGTCACAGGCGTCGTCGTCACGCGACCTCCGCCAGCCGAGCCCGGGTTTCGTCAAGATCGCCATCGAGCGTCAACCGGATATGACCCCGTCCCCGATTGCGTAGCAGACCGCCATGCCGGGTTGCCAGCGCGCTGAGCGCGAGCAATCGCAGGTCATCATGGTCTGGCTGATAGTCGTCGAGCCAGGTGAGCACGCTTTGAAAGACGAATCGATGGAGGACCACTCTTGACGATCGCAGTGTCGAGGTTTCGGGGGCGCCGGTTTTTCGGCTCTCGGACGTCTGATACCGGATCCCCGTGAATCCGGCGAGGATCTGGTCCGCTCGGAGGGGATGGTCCTGCCCCGGTCGGTTCGCTGCGGCACGGATCAGGTTCCGCAGGGCACCGGGTAGCAGCGCATCGCCGATCCGGAGCCGGCACCGTTCGTCGACCATACGGCTCCGGCCAAGTATGCGTTCCGCGGCGACCTCCAATTCCGGGAAGTGAGCGGCCATCGAGAACCAGGAATCGCGCAGAAGCCCCCTCACGGTCCGGCCGCCGATGAACGGCATCCCGAACTCGTCGTGCTCCACTTCGGTATCGACGATGCCGGCGGTGCCTTCTCCCAGGCTGAACGTCGCGTCGGACAGCAACTCGATCTGCAGCAGCGAGGGACGCGCGACGGCAGTCATATTACGCCTCCCCGCCGGGTGGGATAGATCGGTCTTCGGCCGGTACCGGAGCGGATGAGTGAACCGCAGGGGCCATCTCCAGCCGGAGGTGCAGGTCGATCAGCTCGATCGCGTCCACAAGTGGTGTCTGCGATCCCAGGTATCCATCATCCGGCAGAGCGGCTGGCATCGCCAGCACACCATGTTCCGATGCCTGCCACGCACGAAACTGTCGCTGGACTTCGGCTTTGCCATCGGTGGCCAACGAACCAAGCTGTTTGACCCGGTTTCTGCTTTCATTCCACCGGTCGTTGCCGCGAAATCCGTTGGACCCGGCAGCCACGCCCGTTCCCGGCCCCAATAGTTCCTGATCCAGCCACCCCCAGGTCTGAGTCCGTGCGACGGAACCCGGGAGAGGATAGGGACGCATCGTGAGTGTGCCGTTTCCATACTGCCGAGCGCGTATCGTGGCAACCGTTTCACCGGGGCGGGTCGTGCCGATATGCCAGTCGAGCCAGCTTGAAGTTGGGGAATTCGCTTCTCGCCGTGCCTGCTTGGCGGAATCGCAGAGTCCGCTGGCGAGCTCGTAACTGCGATGAAAAGGAGCATGTGCCTTGACCATGGCCACTCCGGCGCAGGCGGTCAATCTCGTGGTACCGCCGTTCTCTCCCAGATGGGGAATATCATGCCTCCCGAACTCGTCCAGGGCGCCGACCGCGAGATCGAGCGCGATCCGTCCGTCGCAGACGAAGGTCAGGTCGTCACCGCCGAGCAGGATAGGGCGTAGTGGAAGGAACACGGTGTCATCGGTGGTTCTTCGGAGCAGATCGTCATGCCAATCGTTGAGCCGGAAGCCGAGTTCGTCCGGTGTCCCGCGAAGCGCACAGTATCGATTACCATGGTCGCCGGCCTCCTCGAGACATCCTGTGACCCTGACGACCAGTGCATGCAGCACCGTGTCGCCAAGGTCGCGGAGTGTCCGGGACCACTCGCCGCACTTCATCCATACGGTCTCATCGTTGGTTCCGTCGTCAACCTGTCGCTGCAGCCAGTCCGCGATCATCCGGCCGACGCCGTTGCCATCCACATGCACCACCCCCACGAGACTGGTGTGGTGATGGGTGCGGCCCATGAGATCGAGCTCAATCGGGAAATCGGCGGTCCACGGCGATGGCGAAGGCAAGACCGGCCGAAACGGGTTCCAGCGATCCTTCGCCTCCTGGTGCCGATTCCGCAGCTGCTTGATCTGGCGGGACACCGGAATGTCCTGATCCAGGTCGGCCGCCGGCAGTCCGGTGATCGCGCACGACGCGGTCACGCTCAGGCCCAGTTGAGGGGCGGACGGGATCCGACTGAGCTTCCGCTGGGCCACCTTGATTTGCAGCGCCTGGAGGGCGCGACCCAGCCCGTTGGCCGCATAGGGGTGGTGCGCCACGGCGACTTCAAGGCCCGGTGCGGTTTCCTGAAGCCAGCGGGTGTAGGCGGCGGTCCAGTTTCTGGCCGCTTTCGTGGGATCGGCGGCATCCAGCGCGTCGAACTGAAGCACCGCATTGCCACCCGCCGCGAGCAGGATCCGCCCCCGAGTGAGCCCCCACTGCGCGAGAGCGTCTAGGGAAGTGACATGCTCCACCATCCAGGACGCCGCCAGTACATCGCGGAGCCGATTGGACCCGAAGATGTAGCGTTGGATGTCGAGGACGTCGACGCCGGTGAGTACAGGCATGTCAGCTCTCCAGCCAGTTCGTCAGTGAATCGAGATTGGGCCGCTGCCCGTCGCAGTCCGACCAGTTGTGGAGATCCGATACCCCGAAGACCTTGGTTGTATTGCTCGCTCCCCATAGATCATCAATGTCCGCCTGAAGCAACGACACCGTCCGATCGTCGGCCAGGCAGACCAACGCGGCGCGGGCCAGGTCTCCGCCAAGGTGACGTGACCGCACGGCGACTTCGAAGAGCTTCGATTTGCAGAGGGTCTTCGTTGTATCGGTGGTACAGGAGATCAGGTATGAGCGATGCCCGCGCAGGACGGCAATATCAACTTCGAGCTGCGCTCGCCGGGCACCCCGAAAAGCATCGACGCCAACGGTGACGTCGGGTTTGGGCGTGAGGCGCAGGTTTCCAATCAGGGTGCCCAGCCACACTTCGAGCCACTCTCCTCCGATGAACTTGTACCACTGTTTGAACCACGACTTCCTGGCATCGGAACTCGGCAGTCCTTTGAGGTGGCCATCCGTCGGAAACAACTCCAAGCTCAAACGCAAACCAAATCGATCTGCCCTGAACTGAGCAGCGACGGCTTTGCCGGGGTTGCTGTATTCCTTGTCTTCGAGCCGTTCCCGTTCGCAGTACAGCGCCGCCGCCAGCGGAACATCGCCGAGTACTTTACAGAGAATCTCCTTGGCATCCTCGAGTGTCGGCGCCGGTGCCCATGGTTGGCGCGGTGTGTGATTGATTCCGTGCAACGCGAGAATGGTTCGAAGATCGAGTGGAACGTTTGAACCGACGTCGATCGCCATTGGAGGCCCATCGTCGGGCCGCAGGCGCGGAGGCTGCTTCGCATCTCCTTCATCCAGATATGAGGCATGCTCGGGCCGCCCACCGGATTTCTCGAACACCATTCGGGCATGGGCCGCCATGACCTTGGTGCCGCCGGTGTAATTGAGCAGAATTTCTCCCGGGTTATCGGTCTTCCGAAATACCAGGTCGATCGCTCGGCGGACGGTCGTGGCGCAGGTCGCATCGTCGATGAGCAGGCCGGCGTCAGTTTGAAACACGTCGGTGCCGAGTACCGGTCGCAGAGCGGCCTCGAGCCGATCCTTCGCCGAGGCGGTTCCCGGGGTATAGGCCAGAAAGAGGCGCGCCGGCCGCAACGCGCAGGCGGCCAGGTAGTTGGGGAGCGGATTCGACCCGACCAGCAGTATCAGGGTGTTGGGCACGGTAGGGGAGGGCCCGGAGTCAGAGTAGTCGAGATCACGGCGGCCCGAATCATGGCCTGACGAGTGTAATAGCCCCAAATCGTGGAAAGCGGAAGAGGGCGATGAAGGGACTAGTAGTGGTGCTCGTCTCTGGCGGCCGAGGAAGGCTACCCATTCATCGCCGATGTCTCTGTTCGGCCGCCGTCCGGAAGGGGGCGCTGCTCCCTCAGCTCCGGGAACCTTTTTGGCGGTGCGTGATCACCGCGTTCCTCCCCGCTCGGAGGGAGGGTGAAGAGCGTTTCAATCCTAAAGGCATCTGCCTCTGCAGTGGTCCTTCAAGAACTGGGGTCTCGATGTAGTCGCTCCACAACCGTTTCAATCCTAAAGGCATCTGCCTCTGCAGTGGTCCCTGGATGCTCGAACCTCCGTAAGGGGAATCTCGAAGTTTCAATCCTAAAGGCATCTGCCTCTGCAGTGGTCCGGTGAGTTTTACTACGCCCTGAGGGACAAGGTCATGAGTTTCAATCCTAAAGGCATCTGCCTCTGCAGTGGTCCGACAATGGAACTCCAGACGACTTCGCTACAGATTTCAAGTGTTTCAATCCTAAAGGCATCTGCCTCTGCAGTGGTCCGGCTATCAAGTGCAGGTGGTTCACCGTACTCCGAGGTTTCAATCCTAAAGGCATCTGCCTCTGCAGTGGTCCTTCCGAGAATTCGGAGGGTACTCTTCTCAATCCCGTTTCAATCCTAAAGGCATCTGCCTCTGCAGTGGTCCGTTAGTAACTTTGAGGTCGTCTTGCGAGCATTATCTGGTTTCAATCCTAAAGGCATCTGCCTCTGCAGTGGTCCGGCACGAGAAATCAACACACGACCATTCGCTTGCCGTTTCAATCCTAAAGGCATCTGCCTCTGCAGTGGTCCTCCTTGCATCAGCCATCATTGCCGGGACCCTGTTGTTTCAATCCTAAAGGCATCTGCCTCTGCAGTGGTCCTACAATACTCCGCTAACCCTGGCGCTCGCCGCCACCATGTTTCAATCCTAAAGGCATCTGCCTCTGCAGTGGTCCTCCCGATAGGGCAGCTGCAAGCCATCCTCGCCGTTTCAATCCTAAAGGCATCTGCCTCTGCAGTGGTCCCTTGCGCCGCCGCCGCTGCCGGAGGGGTGCCGATTGCTGTCGGACCGTTTCAATCCTAAAGGCATCTGCCTCTGCAGTGGTCCTTCACCTTCAAGGTTGTTCTCCCGCCGTAGTACTGAGTTTCAATCCTAAAGGCATCTGCCTCTGCAGTGGTCCACTACGACCCGACCGTAGATCAACTCGAGCGCGAGTACGAAGCTGTTTCAATCCTAAAGGCATCTGCCTCTGCAGTGGTCCAGCAGGCCACCAAGATTATCTGGCGTGTTGTCCAAGTGTTTCAATCCTAAAGGCATCTGCCTCTGCAGTGGTCCTTCGCACCTACGCATCCATGGTGAAGTCTGGCGAATCATTTGCGTTTCAATCCTAAAGGCATCTGCCTCTGCAGTGGTCCCGAGTTATCCTCCACCTCACGCGGCGCGAGTAATAGCGTTTCAATCCTAAAGGCATCTGCCTCTGCAGTGGTCCCGAGTTATCCTCCACCTCACGCGGCGCGAGTAATAGCGTTTCAATCCTAAAGGCATCTGCCTCTGCAGTGGTCCCCATGGGGGAGTTGGCCGACAAGCTCGACGCTATGGCGTTTCAATCCTAAAGGCATCTGCCTCTGCAGTGGTCCCTCGAAGACGTGGAACAATCAGCAGGCACTCCTCTCGTTTCAATCCTAAAGGCATCTGCCTCTGCAGTGGTCCTGCTTGGGCTCTTTCGCCCAAGCCGAGGCGCAAGTCAAGACGTTTCAATCCTAAAGGCATCTGCCTCTGCAGTGGTCCAACCTTTGGACCTGTCATTGATGGGCGACACACTCACTGTTTCAATCCTAAAGGCATCTGCCTCTGCAGTGGTCCCGCCGACGACGCATGCGGTAACTTTGCCGCCTGGGTAATAGTTTCAATCCTAAAGGCATCTGCCTCTGCAGTGGTCCATGGTACAACGGATACCGGACGGCCCCCCGCAATGACGTTTCAATCCTAAAGGCATCTGCCTCTGCAGTGGTCCTGCTGCCGTGTGGCGTGCGGGACCATTCAACCAAGAGTTTCAATCCTAAAGGCATCTGCCTCTGCAGTGGTCCCGTCATCGACCTCCTCAGCAACGACGATGACTTCGGTTTCAATCCTAAAGGCATCTGCCTCTGCAGTGGTCCACCGGAACGGGTACAACTGGGGCGGGTACAATCGGGAGTTTCAATCCTAAAGGCATCTGCCTCTGCAGTGGTCCAACCAGAAGAAGTCCAGAAATATGACGAAGACAATAGTTTCAATCCTAAAGGCATCTGCCTCTGCAGTGGTCCGCACCTACGCCTCCATGGTGAAGGATCACGAATCATTGTTTCAATCCTAAAGGCATCTGCCTCTGCAGTGGTCCTACGATGACGCCATCTCGAACCTTCGGATTCTGAACGTTTCAATCCTAAAGGCATCTGCCTCTGCAGTGGTCCAACAGCTGATCTTTCAAAAAATAGGAGACGCCGTGTTTCAATCCTAAAGGCATCTGCCTCTGCAGTGGTCCAACCGCAAGAGCAAAGAGTGGTTCGTCTTCTACCTCAATGTTTCAATCCTAAAGGCATCTGCCTCTGCAGTGGTCCTCAACACCGCCCTGTATCTTAGGCAATAACCCGTCGTTTCAATCCTAAAGGCATCTGCCTCTGCAGTGGTCCAGTCGAACGGGCCAGGCACCGAGCTGGCCCCACCATCGGGTTTCAATCCTAAAGGCATCTGCCTCTGCAGTGGTCCGCCCAGCGCACCGCCGCACATACTGGCCAACGCACTCCAAGACGTTTCAATCCTAAAGGCATCTGCCTCTGCAGTGGTCCCACCGAAACGTTCCGCGCTCAGTACAACAAGGCGTTTCAATCCTAAAGGCATCTGCCTCTGCAGTGGTCCAGTTGTGGTGCGTTTGCTCTTAATTGCCTCGGCGTTTCAATCCTAAAGGCATCTGCCTCTGCAGTGGTCCCGCTCTGGCCTGCTCACTTCCATCTGGCATGCGGTGGAGCAACTGGCGCAGCCTGCCGCGCTAAGTTCTTTCGAGGATTGAACTTGCCGATCAGGCAAGGAATGCTTCGCCAATCGCCCAAAAAACTGCATGATGTTTGACAAAAGATCCCGGCTGAATCAATGTAAACTCCTGCGACAAAAAGGTTTATGGTGACCGCGAATCGAAATGCCAAATGGTGAGGCTTTCCGATTGGCGAGGAATCGGCGCGCTGGCACCAGGATTGAGGCTGTAAGTCCTTGCAACGGTAAGGGTTACCAATGCCGCCAGATCTCCGAACCTCAATTCCTCGCCAGACCTTCCTCGCCGGGAGATCTCGTGGCGACCGGCGGCCCCGGACAGGCTCTCAACACGTTTACTCCAAGGCGGTAGTATATAGCCCAAACCATGGTCGCGATAGAGCTTGGGGGGCTTCGCTCCCCGAGCGAAGCCCCCTCGCCAATCGAGCACCGTCAGATCGGGCCTTTCACACGGAGATTCCACCATGACGGAGTCCAGGTTGTTGGACGAGGTCGCGGAACCCTCAGCGCTCCGGGCTGCCTGGCAGCGGGTTCATGCCAAGGGGGCGGCGGGAGGCAGCGACGGAATGTCGGTGGAGCAGTTCGCCTCGAATCCGGAAGCGCAACTTCTTCGGCTGGAGCGCGAGCTGCGCGAGGGACGGTATGTTCCCGACCCCCTGCTCGAAATATCGATCCCCAAGGGCGACGGGCGGAAGGGCCGACGAATGCTCCGACTCCCCACGGTCCGGGACAAGGTGGTCCAGGGTTCGGTTCGTGACGTGCTCGAGGTTCGTTTCGAACGCACCTTTCTTGATTGCAGCTACGGATATCGGCCACGCAAGGGTCCCCAGCGCGCGGTACGGCGAGTGACGCACTATCTCAAGCACGTCGGGCTTCAGTGGGCGGCAAAGGCGGATATCGACGACTTCTTTGACACGGTCGACCATGCACGGCTGGTGCAAGTTGTTGAGCCGCTGGTGGCGGATACAGCCATCATGGACCTGATCCGCGTCTGGCTCCAGATGGGATCGATCACCAGGTCCGGCCGGTGGAGGGACACCCATGGCGGCATAGCCCAGGGTTCGGTGTTGTCGCCGCTCCTGGCCAATGCCTACCTGCACCAGTTCGATCTCCATGAAGTCTCCAAGGGGGAGGCATTGGTGAGGTACGCCGACGACTTTGTGATTCTCAGCCGGGAGCAGCGCCACGCTGAGCAAGCCCTGGAGGATGCCACCGCCTTTCTGAAGGAAAGGCTGGGGCTGCGGATCAATCAGGAACCGGATCCCATCGCCCATGTCGACATCGGGTTCTCCTTTCTGGGGATACGTTTCGCAGGGACGGAGCGTCTCTTGGCGCCTGCCAAGCGCGAATCGATTGATCGCCAGCTGACCGCACTCGCCGTTGTCACCTCCTCCGCCAACATCGACGCTGCCGTGCTCGCCCACAACCGGGCAGTGGAAGGGTGGCGACGTTACTATGGCCAACTGCTGGCGGCGGAGGAGATTGCCTTCCTCGCCGACCGCGTGCGGCTTTCCCAGGCGCAGCTGCTCCACAATGCTCGCAAGAGTGGGCTCCTTCGAACTGCTGGAGCGACAAAGGCGGCGGCCACCCGACTGATCCCCCTTCAAGTGCTGTCGGGGCCGGCGCTTTCCAGGTACGCAACCGCGCTCGTGCGGGGCGCAAACGGACAGCCCGTCGCGCTGCAAGAGCCACCCGGTTCGAGCGGGTGGGCCGCACGGTCAGGTACTGCCCAAGCGATCGCGCCCTCGAGGTCTGACAGCCCTGGCCTTCGGGTGCAGCGCCGGAAACGGCGGCACTTCCGCGAGGCAGCAGACGCCTCGGAGCTGGTCGTCGTTACGCCGGGATCCTTCGTTGGCAAGTCTGGAGAACGGATCGTGGTGCGCTGTGAGAGGCGGACGGTGGTGGATGTGCCGGTGACGCGACTGCGGACGGTGACTCTCGCCACCCATGGGGTCTCCATTTCCAGCGACGCAATTGTGTGCTGCGTTGCACGGGGCGTCCCGATCATCCTGGTGTCGCCGATTGAGCGGATCGAGGCACTCGTGCACTCGCCCCAGCGGGCCAGCGGCGAGGGCGGGGTGCTGCAAGTCGAAGCGATAGCCGAGGGGCCGCGGGCTGGCGAACTGGCTGCGTCATTTGCCGGCGGCAAGGTGGCCAACCAGCTGCGCCTGATGAAATCCCTTCACAAGTACCGGGGTCCCAAGGATCCCCCGTTCGCGGACGCCTTCGCCGCATACGCTGAGGATGCCACCCGCCTCGTTCGGGAACTACGGACATTGCGGTGGAGCGGTTCACTCGAGGAACAGCGGGCGAGGATCATGGGGCTGGAAGGGCGGGCGGCGGCGGGTTTCTGGCACATGATCCAGCTCTGGCTGGGTATTCGAGCACGGTTTGAGTCGCGGGAACACCGGGGATCACGCGACCCCATGAATATGCTGTTCAACTATGGCTACGCTGTGCTGCAATCCCGGGTGCACCTGGCGGTGGTGCGGGCGGGGATGTTGCCCGAGGTGGGCTTCCTGCATGCGGCACAGGCCGGACGTCCCTCGTTGGTGCTCGACCTCATGGAGGAGTTCCGGCCTCACGTCGTGGACCGGGCCGTGCTCACCCTCATCTCGCGCCGCCGGCCCCTGGGCACCGAGAACGACGGGCTGCTCGACCGGGGCACAAGGAGCATTCTGATCCAGCAGATTCATCGGCGGCTGGCGACCCTCGTCAAGCACCGCGAGCTGGAGCTGACCCTGGAGGAGGTAATCCGCACGCAAGCTCGGGCGGTGGTTCGGCATCTCCGAGGCGAGACTCGCTACCGGCCGTTCGTGGCTTCGTGGTAGGGCGAACGCACGGGGCGGTCCACCTGACCCATCCCAAACGCCGTATGGGCTCCGATTCCGGCAAAGAACGCGAACTCGGCGAGCAGGGCAACGGCACGTCGCGCCGCCGACACAAACGGTGCCGCAGCTGACGAAGGAGCCTCGCGGACGGTATAGACAACTCGGCCGGTGAACCCGATCTGAAGCCCTACCGGAGGGCTGAATCGCCAGGGTGGTGGCGTGTGAACCGTATCGAGGTGCTTCACCAGCACGACGGCGTCCACTCCGGGATCCATCGGTCCCGGCCGTCCGGACCCCACGGCGAATCCTGCTTCCGGGAACCCAGACGCGACCAGAAGGGCGGCAATCGGCGCCTCAACCTGGTCAGCCAGGTTGGGTCCGGCCGCGTTGCGCCACTTCTTCAGCAAGCCGTCGAACACCCGGCTGGCCAGGGGCAAAGGAATGTTGATGTCATGCTCACGGAACGTTGCTGGAGTCCGGACGCGGATCTCGATGTCCCGGACCGACATGGACTTGGCCATCCAGCGAGCCGTGAGCTCGCGGCAGGTCGTAGATGCCGCAAGCGGATGCCCGGAGGTGGGCCCAGCCAACCCTTGAATCTCGAACGCCACACCGGCGTTGCGCGGACCGAGCTCCAGGGATGGGGGTGGCGCTTTCAGCCACCGGCCCAGGCATTGGGTCAGTTCGGCATCGGAGCTGGTAACTCGGAACCAGCAATCGGCTCCGGCGGGGATTCGCAATTGATCCCTCGTCCGGGTTGTGGAACCATTGGTGGCTTCCAGGGCCCCGACCGTGAATGGCCGCAGCCCTGGAGCATCGTGCAAGCGAGCTGCCAGCGCTGGTAGTTCATGTCGGATGAGCCCAAGGAGAGCGGCATGCACCAACTGGCCCGTTGTCGCGGGCAGCGTGCCCCCCCCCAACGGATCGA
>Ga0163153_10004353_pt1 | contig 17921 bp, 11 predicted proteins | sample OliLakLV19MP6IB1_FD_148629 | JGI IMG/M metagenome (GOLD analysis project Ga0163153, IMG submission 148629) | Freshwater microbial mat bacterial communities from Lake Vanda, McMurdo Dry Valleys, Antarctica - Oligotrophic Lake LV.19.MP6.IB-1 | ecosystem: Environmental > Aquatic > Freshwater >... | reverse complement strand
GCAGATGCGCGATGTCCGACCGACAGCCCGACAGTCGTTCCCAATCCCCCGCGCCCTACAGCCCCATCCCGCCCAGCGCCGACGCGCAGGTCGGCCGGGCGGACGGCCGTGAGGCCGGCCGCACGGACGACCTGCGCGTCGGTGTGGCCTCCCACTCCAGTGCTGACTCAGCACCGGACGAGCCGATGCACGGCGCCGAGTGATACGCGAGAGTTCGCGCAGGACGGCCAACACGCCCACGCCAGCGACAAGCGCGCGGGGGCGCTCAGGCCGCGGATCGGCAGAGCTACTTGCTGCAGCAGGCGGTCGGCAAGCTGCGCACGTCGAGTGCGCATTAGCCGCAAGCGTCCGACCAGCGAGGCTCTGATCCTCGTGGAGGAGATGCCGGGAAGGCGTGACGGCCCAATCAGCCTGGCAGCCGCGCGACCGAGCTCGACCCGTGCTGCCCGCTGAACGGATCGCGCCAGAGGAGCTGCACGTACGCCTCGCCCCAACCCGCTGGCCGCGAGCCGAGTCGCACGACCGCGGTCCCCTCACCGTCCGCCTGGGTCGAGCCGAAGCGCAGCCGCGGATCGGCAATACAGAGCCGCCCGCTGCCGAAGACCGGCCCGACGGCGGTCTGCGTGCCGCCGACCAGGATGCCCAGGCTGCGCGGTGGCAGGCCGATCGCCACCGCGAGCGACTGTCCACCCGAGCCGACGCAGGCCAGCGCGGCTCCGGGGCACGGACCGAAGGCGGGCTCGGGACCCAGGGACGGCGCGGCCATGCCGGCGGTCGCGACGAGGCCAAGGAACGAGGGGAGGGCGGAACTCAGCACGGGCGAGGCTCCTGACGGGGACGGAAGACGACGACCGATCCGGGTCCGTCTGCCCCGGAACTCATGGATTCGTGCCGCTCGACGGGCGAAACCCGCCGGAAACGGGAAACGAGGCCGTCGGTCGCGCCCGGCCTAGTCCCCAAACCGCTCACAGGTTACGGCGCAGCAGCGCGAGACCTTCGCGGGCCTGGCGCGCGAGCTCGCCCGCGTTGCCGGCGCTGCGCAGCCTTCGCATGAGGTAGCGCGGCCGCAGGTAGAAGCGGCGCACCATCTCCTTCTTGAGCGCCAGCATCTGCGCGCGCTCCAGGTGCTTCGTGGGCAGGAACGCGTCCGCGCCGCCCTGGTCCATGACCAGGTCGTCCTCGTCGCACAGGCCCATCTCGACCGCTTGGCGGCGGAAGGCGGTGCCGAAGCGTGGGACGGCCATGTTCAGCGACAGGAAATCGACGTCCAGCTCGAGCGCCAGGTCGAGCGTGCGGCGCAGCGAGTCGGCGTCCTCCTCGGGCAGCCCGACGATGAACGTGCCGACGGTGCGCAGGCCGTGTCGGTGCGCGCGCAGGAAGCCGTCGCGCACGGCACCGACATTGTAGCCCTTGCGGTATGCCGCGAGGCGCGCGTCGTCGGCGCTCTCGACGCCCAGGATCAGCGTGTGACATCCGGCGCGGTGCATCGCGTCGAGCAGCTCGTCGTCGGCCGTGTCGGGCCGCGTGAACGCGGTCCAGGACAGGTCACCGCGCTCCTCGAGGCCGCGGCAGAGCTCCAGCGCGCGCGACTTCACGACGCCGAACGTCTGGTCCATGAAGAAGATCTCGCGCACGCCCAAAGCGCGCACGTGGTCGATCTCGGCCAGCGCGTCCTCGACCGGCCGGGTCTTGAAGCCGAGCGTGCCGATCACGCAGAACGTGCACGGGTACGGGCAACCGTAGTCGGTCAGGATCGTCGCGAAGGGCTCGCGGCGCGCGAACGAGAAGTGGTAGCCGGAGCGCGGGAAGAGCTCGTGGCGCGGCAGCGGCACGCGGAACGTGCCCTTGCGCGCGCCGCGGTGGACGCGCTCGATCCGGCCGTCGGCGCGGCGCACGGTGGATTCCTCGAGCTCGCTCTGGTCGTGCACGAGCCAGTGCAGCACGTCCTGGTTCGAGAAATCGTGCAGGGCCAGCTCGAGCCAGGGCTCCTCGGCCAGGCGCCGTTCGCTGTGCTCGTGCAGCACGTCGCCGATCGCGGCCACGCGCCGGCCGCGCGCGTGTTGATCCGCCAGGAATGCGCGGTCCTCGGGCCACGAGACGGCGCCGACGAGGCTGACGATCGCGTCGGGCGCGAGCGCGTCGATTCTTGCGCGCGCGGCGGCCGGGCTCAGCCGCTCGGCCATGCAGTCGAGCACGTGGACGTCGTGCGCGCTCGCGACGGTGCCGGACAGCACGACCAGGTCGATCGGGTGGAACAGGTAGTTCGACTTCGTCGTCTTCGAGCACAGGTAGTCGCGGATGTAGACGCGCTCGCCCGGCGGGTTGAGGAGCAGCACCTTCACGGGAGCGCCGTCGCCGGGCGGCTGCCCGCGTCCGCGCCGCGCACGACGCGCAGACCGCCGCGCCCGAAACGCCGTGCGGCCGGCTCGAGCTCGGCGTCGAGGAGCCAGCCGCGCGTCTCCTCGAGCACGACGGCGACCGAAAGGTTGACGAGGCACTCGGGGAAGCCGCGCACGCAGTTCGCGACCTTGTTCTCGTGCACGTTGATGCACGGGCTGCAGACGGGCGGGCGCCACAGCGCGCTGGCGCGCTCGCCCAGCGGCCCGTACATGATCGGCGTCTCGGGCCCGAAGAGCCCGACCGTGGGCGTGTTGAGCGCCGCGGCGATGTGCATCGGGCCGGAATCGTTCGTCACGACCGCGCGCGCCTCGTGCAGCGCCGCGCCCAGCTCGCCGACGCTGAGTTGGCCGGACAGGTCGAGGATCGGGCTGCGCGACGTCGTGCCGGCGCGCGCCGCGATCGCGTGCACGTACTCGGCCTCGGACGGCCCGCCGACCAGCACGACGGGAACGCCGTCCTCGTCCGCCAGGCGGCGCGCCAGCTCGGCGAACGACGCGGCCGGCCAGCGCCGCTCGAGCGACAGCTCACCGGCGTTGGGGTTCACCACGACGAACGCGTGGCCGGGTGCGAGGCCGGCGCTCGTCAGCTTCGCGCGCAGCGACGCGCGCTCGCGGTCGCTGGCGGCGTAGGGCGTCAGCTCGTCCGTCCCGACTTCGCGCCCGTTCTCGCCGCCTGCCAACGCGCGGAAGTTGCGGGCCACGTGCCAGTAGCGGTTGAACGGCACCGTGCGGCGGTGGAATCCGCCGCGCCGCACGTGCGGCGACTCGAAGCCGCTCGTGTGGGCCGCGCCGGTCGCGAGCGAGACGAGCGCCGAGAAGCGCGTGAAGAACTCGAAGTCGTAGACGCGGTCGAACCGGCGGCGGCGCAAGCGCAGGAGCAGTGCCAGGATGCGCCCGTGGATGCGCAGCCAGCCTGCTGCGCCGCGTCCGGATCGGACGTCCAGGGTCACGACGTCGTCGAACACGCCCAGGCCGCGCACGAACTCGGCGTTCGCGTCCAGCGTCAGCAGCGTGAGCCGCGCCGCCGGATGGGTCCGCCGCAGCGCGCGCACGGCCGGGGTCAGGAGCTGGAGGCTGCCGATGCCCCAGAACTTGATCAGCAAGACCTCGCGCGCAGGTCCGGCGTCGCGCCGGCGGAGCGCGCGGAGCCAGCGAACCGGCTGCAGGATCGCGCACAAGAACGCCCCGAGGACCTTGTCGGCGACCTGGAGCCGCTTCATCGGGATCGTCTGCATCGCGGGGTCTCCAATCTACCCGGACGAAGCGATCCCGGACCGTCCGTCGCGGTTGGCGAGAGGTAAGCGATGGTCTACACTGCGTTGCTTCACGTGCAGCTGCAGGACGCCGGGCGCCCGGTCCGTGGCGCAGCCACGCAGAAAAATGCGAGGGCCCGTTCAAGGGGCCCGCGCGAGGAGAGAATGCGAGGGCCCGTTCAAGGGGCCCGCGCGAGGAGAGAATGCGAGGGCCCGTTCAAGGGGCCCGAGCAAGGAGACACGCGCGAACCCATGTGCGGATTCATCGGCATCTACGGCCCGGACGGGGTCGACGTCGCCAACGAGATCTACGAGGGTCTCCTGGCCGTGCAGCACCGCGGGCAGGACGCCGCGGGGATCGTCACGTTCACGGATTCCTTCCACGTGAAGAAGGGTCTCGGGCTCGTGCTCGAGGTCTTCAACGAGAAGAATATGTCGCGTCTGCGCGGCAACCTGGGCGTCGGTCACGTGCGCTATCCGACCGTCGGCTCGGGCAGCAAGGACGACGCGCAGCCGTTCCACCTGACGTTCCCGGTCGGCGTCGCGATGGCGCACAACGGCAACATCACGAACTTCCTCGAGCTGCACGAGCGCCACTTCAAGAAGAGCGGGACGCGCCTGAACAGCTCGTGCGACGTCGAGGTGATCCTGTACGTCTTCACCAGCGCGCTGAACGAGCGCATGCGCCCGGGCCACACGCCGACCGCCGAGGACGTGTTCTTCGCCGTGAAGCGCGTCTACGAGCAGGTCAAGGGCGCGTACTCGGTCGTGGCCGTGATCCCCGACGTGGGCCTCGTGGCCTTCCGCGACCCGTACGGCATCAAGCCCTGCGTGTTCGGCGAGAAGACGACGGCCGAGGGCCAGTGGTACGCGTGCGCCAGCGAGTCGGTCGTCCTGGACGTGAACGGCTACAAGCGCAGCTTCGACGTCGACGCGGGCGAATGCGTGCTGGTCATGCACGACCGGCAAGTGGTGCGCCGCAAGCTGTCGGACAAGCCGCACCGGCCGTGCATCTTCGAGCTGGTCTACTTCGCGCGCCCGGACTCGTTCCTGGACGACGTCTCCGTCTACAAGACGCGCCGCCGCTTCGGCGAGGCCCTGGCGCGCCAGTGGATCGCGAGCGGCGCGCCCACGCCCGACGCGGTGATCCCGATCCCCGACAGCTCGCGCGACGCGGCGCTGGCGATGGCGATGGAGCTCGGGCTCCCGTACCGCGAGGGCCTGATCAAGAACCGCTACATCGGTCGCACGTTCATCATGCCCAGCCAGTCGAGCCGCCAGAGCTCGATCCGGCGCAAGCTGAACCCGATCCCGCTCGAGTTCGAGGGCAAGGACGTGCTGCTCGTCGACGACTCGATCGTGCGCGGCAACACCGCGGCGCGCATCGTGCAGATGGCGCGCGACGCCGGCGCGCGCAAGGTCTACCTGGCCTCGACCTCGCCGCCGCTCGTCGCGCCGTGCCCGTACGGCATCGACATGGCGACGAAGCGCGAGTTCGTCGCGACCGGCCGCTCGACCGATGAGGTGGCCGAGAAGCTGGGCGCCGACCACCTGGTCTACCTCGATCGCGAGGCGATGAACGCGGCCGCGCGCGCCGGCAACCCGCGCATCGAGAAGTTCTGCAACGCCTGCTTCACGGGCGAGTACCCGACGGGGGACGTGACCCTGGAGCAGTTGACCGCGATCGAGGGCGAGCGGCTGACGTCGCAGGGCACGGTAGGCTGCGGCCGCTGACGCGGGGATTCCGCGTCAGCCTTGTCAGTGCGGGCCGGTGCGCGGAGAATCCGCGCAGACCGCTCCTTCCCTGCGGTGTCGAGGATCGACCGCGATGTCCTGGAAACACGTCGTCCGCGTTCTGGCCTGCGTCGCGACGCTCGCGCTCGCATCACGAGCTTCGACTGCAGCCGGTGATTCCATCGCCGGTGTCGTGCGCTGGCCGGACGGCCGACCTGCGGCGGGCGTGAAGGTATTCGCGGTGCGGGGTGAAGCTCTGGGGCCATTGATGGAGCTGGAGCTGGGCGCGCGGCGTGACACGACCGATGCGAAGGGCGCGTTCCGCATCGAGCGCCTCGGCGAGGGAACGTGGATCGTGAAGGGCGCGATCCCGGACCCCGGCGAAGCGAAGCACGGAGTCGTACGCCTGCCCCTCGAGGCGCGGGTCGTCGACATCGCGCAGGGCGCGCGCGACGTCGTCCTGAACCTGCAAGCCGGCTCGGTCCTGCGCGGCCGGGGCATCGACGATCGCGGCGAGCCGGTGAAGTCCCTGCTCGTCGAGCTGAAGCACGTCCACGAGTTCGAAGGTGATAGGGTGATCTCGTCGACCGGCCGGACTCACTCGATCGAGGCGCCCGGTGGGCGCTTCGAGATCCACAATCTCCAGCCGGGGGCCTGGCTCGTCGCCGTCGGGGCGCCCGATCACGTCGCGGGAAAGGAACTGCGCCTCGACATGCCGGCCGACGTTCCGACGCGCGACTTCGTGACGCCTCGTGCCGCGCGTGTGCAGGGCCTCGTCGTCGACACGAAGGGGAAGCCCGTCCAGGGCGCCGTGGTCACCGTCCTCGCGCCCGGCGAGCGTCCTCCCCACGTGGACGACCTGTTCCAGGATCCACGCGACGAGTTGGTCGTCGATCCCGACGATTCGGAGCCCAAGCCCAGGCCGGGCACGACGGACGCGCAAGGCCGCTTCGATCTCGACGGCCTGCGCCCCGGCCGATGCATCCTGCGCGCGGACGCACCGGGCCACGCGCGTTCGGTGCCGCGCGAGCTCGACCTCGCGCCGGCGAGCACCACGACCGACCTGCGTGTCGCGCTTCGGCGTGGCGCGACCCTGCGCGGGATCGTGCGCTCGGCGACCGGCGTTCCCGTCGGCGGCGTCGACGTCGGGGTCATCGTCGACCGCGGCAGCACGTGGCAGACCACGAAGTCGAACGGCGCCTACCGCTTCGAACACGTCATGCCCGGCAAGATCCTGCTGGCCGCGCGCCAGGAGATCGAGCCGGGAGCCACGTCGCAGATCACTCCGGACGTCATCGAGCTCGAGGTGACCCTTCATGAGGGCGACGACGTCGAAGTCCCGATCGGCGGCCCACCGCCGCAGACGAGGACGCGCGTGACGGGCGTCGTCAGCGGAGCCCTCTCCGTGGCGAACGCCAAGGTGCGCTTCGAGCCGACGCGCGAGGGAGCGGAGTACGTCGAGACGCGCACGAACGCGAACGGCGAGTTCGCTCTCGATCTGGTCGAGCGCGGCGAGTACTGGGTCAGCCTGCACCTGCCGAGCGACTCGCTCGCGGAGCGCAGGGTGAGCATCGGCGACGAGGAGGCCCAGGTCGTCGACCTCGCCTTGCCGGGCACACTGCTGCGCGGCCGCGTCGTCGACCCGAGCGGCGAGCCGGTGCGCGCGCGGATCCGCGTGCGCCGCATCGACCTCGAATCGTCGGACGGCGGCTGGTCCACGATCGGTTCGGACAACACGGCCAAGGACGGCTCGTTCGTCTTCGAGGGGCTCGAACGCGGCCCCTGGCGCATGTCCGTGACGCCGAAGGAGGGCACTTCGAGGCTCGCGCGGCGACACGTCGTCGTCGATCTCGCGCGCGAGCCGAAGATCGAGGGGTTCAGCCTCACGCTCGCGCCCGGCGGGTCGATCGAGGGCCTGGTGCGCGGTCTCGACGGCGCACCCGCGCCGGGCGCTCGTGTCACGGCTCGTGGCGAGGACGGTTTCGACCATGACCACGAGACTCCCGCCGCAGAGCGCGCCGCGACGGACGCAGCCGGTCGATTCCGGATCGAGGGGCTGACGCCGGGAACGTGGCGGGTACGCGCCGTGGCCGAGGGTCTCGCGAGCCACGAGTCCGAGCCGTTGCAGGTCACGTCGTCGGCCGCCCTGCGAGCGGAGCTCGCGCTCGCGCGAGCCGGCTTCGTGGAGGTGCGGCTCGAGAACGCGCTCGGCGAGCCGCTACGGCACGGACCTGCCGAGGCGACGCGCGTGTACGACGCAGCCGGACAGGCGTGGAGCGATCTGGAGGAGGAGCAGTTCGGCGAGTTCGTGCGCCGCTTCGGTCCGTTGCCGGCCGGTCGTTGGAGCGTGCGGCGCGGCGCCGGCGTGCAGTTCCCCGCGATCGAGGTCGAGATCCGACCCGGCGAGGGCCAATCGATCACTCTGCGTGCGCGCCAATGAGGTCGGCCTAGGAAATCTCCCGTCGGGTGCGACCGCCTGCGGGCTCGCTCGTCTGTCCCTTGGGAGGACCCTTGCAGCGCGGAATTGAGCGCCAGAATCCCGACTGGAATGCCGATGTAGCTACGAGTGGCTACCATACCTTCATGAAGGTCGTCGGCATCAAGATGCTCAAGGACCGCTTGAGCGAGTTCGTGCGACTCGTCCAGGCCGGCGAGACGGTTCTCGTGACCGACCGCGACGAGGTCGTCGCCGAACTCGTCCCGCCGCGCCCGGACCGGGCTCGCCACGTCTCGGACGTCGCCCTGCTCGAGGACATCCGTCGCGGGCTGGTGACCCCGGCGACGCGACGCGGTCCCCTCACATTCCCGAGGCGCCCCATTGCTCCCACGGCTGAGATCCTGCGCCAGCTGCGCGAGGACCGGGACGCGCGATGATCTACGTCGACAGCTCCATCTTCCTGGCGTACCTGCTCGGCGAGGACGTCGCGCCTCCCGCGTCGTTCTGGGACGGACCGCTCACATCGAGTCGGCTGCTGGAGTTCGAGGCCTGGAATCGGCTCCATGCGCTTGGCCTGGCCGAGGAGCGCGAGGCCGAGGCGCGCGAACTCCTGTCGAGCCTGGAGATCTTCGAGCTGGCGGAACCTGTCATCGCGCGGGCGCTGAGAGCCTATCCATTGCCCGTGCGGACTCTCGACGGACTGCACCTCGCGACGCTCGAATTCGCCCGCAAGCGTTCGCCCAGGATCGAGCTCGCCACCTACGATCGCCGCATGGGTGAGTGTGCCCGCGCCATGGGCTTCGAAGTCCTCGAACCGTGACCGAAGCGCCCCCCGAGCGACCGGTGCCGCGCATGCGCGTCCTCCTGACCTCGCCGGTGTTCCCGCCCGACCTGGGCGGCCCGGCGGTGTACGTGCCCTCGCTGGCGCGCTTCCTGCTCGAGCGCGGGCACCAGGTCGAGGTCGTCGCGTTCTGCTCCGACCCCGAGCCCAAGGGCTGGCCATTCCGCGTCGTCGCGATCCCGCCGATGTCCCTCCCGTTGCGCTACCTCACGGCCTTCTGGCGCGTGTGGCAGGCCGCGCAGCGCGCCGACGTCGTCTACGTGAACGAGCACCTGGCGCTCCTGCACGTCCTAGCCGCGAAGCTGCGTGGGAAGCCCGTGATGATCCGCATCATGGTCGACGGCGCGTGGGAGATCGCGCACCGGAAGGGCTGGTGCGGCGACGACGACATCGTCACGTTCCAGGAGAAGACCTACGGCTGGCAGGTGAAGCTGACGCGCGCGCTGCAGAGGCGCTGGTGGCGCTGGTCGAGCCACATCATCGCTTGCTCGGAATTCCTGCGGCAGATCGTGATCGGGTACGGCGTCCCGCCGCAGAAGGTGCAGCGCATCCACAACGCCTACCACGGTCCGCGCGCGGAGGACGTGCCGCAGTCGCAGGCCCAGGCGCGTGAGCAGCTCGGCCTCGCGCCCGATCGGCGCTACGTGCTGACGATCTGCCGCCTCATGGTGTGGAAGCGCGTCGACGGGATCCTCGAGGCGCTTGTCGGGCTGCCCGACGACGTGCACCTGCTCGTGGCGGGCGACGGCGACATGCTCGCGGAGTGGAAGGCGCTGGGCGAGAAGCTGGGTCTCGGCCAGCGCGTGCACTGGCTCGGCAACGTGCCGCACGCGCGGATCCCGCTACTCGTGCGCGCGGCTGACGTGTTCGTGCTGAACAGCCGCTACGAGGGCTTGTCGCACACGCTGCTCGAGGTCCAGGCGCTGGGCACGCCGATCGTCGCCAGCAAGGTGTGCGGGAACCCCGAGGTCGTCGAGCACGGCACGAACGGATTGCTCGTCGACCCGAAGGATCCGAACGCGCTGCGCGAGGCGTTGCGCTCGCTCCTCGCCGATCTCGAGCTCGGCCAGCGCTTCGTGAAGGCCGGCTTCGCGCGGCGCGACCGGTTTCGTCGCGATCTGACGTTCACCGACGTCGAGGCGCAGCTCGCGCGTCTGGCCGGGACCTGACGTTTTTCCGGCGCGCGGACGTCAGGGCGCGAACGCGCGGCAAGGCGCGCAGTCGCAGCCGGCCGGGAACAGCGACCCGTCGGTCATCGCCTGCGAATCCCCGGCGTAGCCCAGGGCCGCGAGGTTCTCGAGCACGGCCGGGCTCCCGACCGAATCCTGGCGCCACGGCTTCAAGTGCGCGGCCTGCAGCCACTCGACGAGCCGCGCCCGCAGCTCGCGCGCGCGCTCGACGCGCGCCGGCGCGACGTCGCGTTCGCAACCAGGGTCCGAGGCGAGGTCGTACAGCTCGATGGTGTGCCGCACGCGCAGGCCTTCGACGCTGCGGTTGTGCACCTCGTGGTCGCTCAGATTCAGCACGAGGAAGTCGTTCCCGTCGGCGATGGAGGCCGCGAAGCCGAAGCAGGCCACGGCGAAGATCGGCTCCTGCGTCGGGTGCGCGTCGACGTGCCGCAGCAGGCTGTGGCCCGGATGCTCGACGCCCGCCATGCCGACCAGGTCGAGCAGCGTGCGCCCCACGTCCAGGTTCGAGACCTTGTCGGCGACGCGACGCCCCGCCGGCGCGCCGGGCCAGCGCAGCACGAGCGGCACGCGCAGTCGATCGGGGTACAGCCCGGCGTGGTCCCAGTACACGCCCTTCGTCCCGAACGACTCGCCGTGGTCCGCCGTGAAGGCGATGACCGCGCCATCGAAGCGCGGAAGGTCGAGCACCCGCGCCATCTGCTCGTCCAGGTACGACACCTCGCCGCGGTACTGCGCCTTCACGTAATCGAGGTCGCGCAGACCCGCCAGGTGCTTGGGTACGAGCTTCAGGTTGGGCTCCGGCAACGACGGGTCGTACGGGTCGCGTTGCGCGTCCCACGAGCTCTTGTCGAACGGCGCCGGCGGCTCGTAGGGCGTGTGCGCGTCGAACAGGTGCAGCCACACGAACAACGGCGCGCCGCGGTGGTCGGGCAGCCAGCGCTCCAGGTAATCCAGCGTCACGCTCGCCCTGCGCTGCGACGCCGAGCACACCGCGATGCGGTCGAAGCCCTGCCCGAGGCCGCTCCAATCCGCGTCCAGGTGCGACGCGCTCACGGCGGCGACCGTGGCCCAGCCGTGCTGGGCGAACAGCTCCGCCAACGTCGACGCGTCCGCGGCCAGCGCGTGCGCGTTGTCGAGCACGCCCGTGTCGCGCAGCGGCAGGCCCGTGAACATCGCGACGTGGGAGGGCAGCGTGACGTTCGTCGCCGACCACGCATTCTCGAATACGACTCCCCGCGACGCCAGCTCGTCGAGCACGGGCGTCGCGACGGGCACGCCCGAGCGCGCGAATCCGGCGTGGTCGCTGCGGTGCGTGTCCGACGTGACGAACAGAACGGTCGGCGCGCCGGCGGCATGGCTCACGATCTTTGGCTGCGTCAGCGCGCAGACCACGTCGTTGCCGCCTCTGGATTCGAGGCTGAACCGCGCCACGGCCTTCGCGCCCGCCTCGACGTCGAGCGGGATGCGCAGCGGGATCCAGCCGTCGGTGCCGGCAGCCTCCTGCGTCAGAAGGAAGCGGTGCACGCGTTCCCCTCCGCTCGGACCCTGGATGCGTACGACGAGGATCGGCTTGGCGTCGGGTTGCCGCAACAGGACCGGCACGGCCGCCGACGCCATCAGCACCGCGACGGCCGGGACCTCGAACGAGATCTCGGCTGGCGCGCGCGACGTGAGCCCCCACGCCGGCCGGACGTCCTCGCCCATCGACACGAAGACGGGCGCCTTGCCCGGCTGCGGCAGCCGATGCTCGCCGCGGACCTCGAAGACCTCGACGGTTCCGATCGCGGCCGGCCCTTCGCCGCGCACCACGAACTCGAGGCGATCGCAGGCGCGCGACGCGCTGACCGGCACGTCGACGACGACCTCGCGCGGAGCGTCCGCGGGGAAGAGCGGCACTGAAGTGCCCCCCGCGACCGAGTCACCGCGCAGCCAGCGCACGTCGAGCGTGTCGAACCGGTCGATCCACACGCGCGCACGGATGCGATCGAGTCGGCCGACCCCCGTCGGCAGCTCCATGCGCAGGATCTTCTTGTCGCGGTTGTAGAGGCGCAGCAAGGGCGGCCCGTCCGGCCGCGACGGGTCGGCCACGACCTCCGTGCGCGCGGCCTTCACGATCTCGGCCGGATCCCGCCCGGGTTCCCCGGTCCACCAGGGGCGGAGCGGGGGCGCGGGGGTCACGCCGCCCGCGAGCTTCAGCGGCGGTCGTGCAATCGGCACGAACGACGGAGCGCTGCCCCCCACTTCGCTGCAGGATGCAACGAACGGAAGCAACGACAGGAGCGCTGCCGCTCCGGCGAGACGAGGACGACTCTTCACGAACGACCCGGGGGTTGCGCCGGAGGGCCTACAACCCTACCCGAGGTTCGTTGCAACGCAGGACCGCGGATAAAAGTCGTGATCCGAGTGGAATCCGACCGCGCGCGGGGCGGGCGGACCTCTCGAAACGCGGTTCTGGCCCACGGCTCGACCGGGCCGACGCGATCCCCGTGCGCGGAAGCCGGGATGAAGATGAGGCATGGGCGCGCGCCCGGGGCGGAACGGTCTTCCGGCGTTCGCATCCACGAGACCGCGCTGTGTACTAAGGGCTTGGAGCGCCGGGACCACGAGCGACATCCACCTGCGTCACCGGCGACGGTGCAGAATGGCCTCCGATCTCCTGTAACGATCCGAGCCCCTGTGGGAGTCATCCTGCGTGAACGACGCCCCGGAAGACCGCCTGTTCGCGCGCTGGTGCCAGCACGGCGACCCGCAGGCCTTGGGCGCGCTCTTCGACGCCACCGCGCTGCGTCTGCTCAAGCTCGCGATCCACATCGTCGGGGACGCGAGCGAGGCCGAGGACATCGTGCAGGCGACGTTCCTGACCGCGATCGAGCAGCGCACGACAGTCGACCCAGCGCGGCCGGTGATGCCGTGGCTGTCGGGCGTGCTCGCGCACAAGGCCCAACAGCACCGCCGTCGCGCGGGCCGCGTCGTCGACGCCGAACGCCTCGCGCAGCGCGCGGTCGACGATCCTTCGCGTCCGCTGGAGCGCCGCGAGCTCGACGGCGAGGTCGCGCGCGCGATCGACCAGGTCGGCGAGCCGCTGCGCGCCGTGCTCGTGCTGCGCCTGCGGCACGGGATGGAGATCGCCGACATCGCGCACGTGCTCGAGCGCGATCCGGGCACGGTGCGCGTCCAGCTCCACCGCGGGCTCGAGAAGCTGCGCGGCAGGCTGCCGGCCGCGCTCGTCTCCTCGCTCTTCGTCGGATGGGTCGCGCCGCGCGGGCTCGACGCGCTGCGTGAGGTCGTGGTGCAGAAGGCAGCGGCCGTTGCCGTCGGGACGAGCTCGTCCCTGGTCCTGGGAGGGGCGATCATGAGCAAGAAGGCGTTGATGGCGGTGGCCGTGGTGCTCGCGATCGCCGCAGTCGTGTGGATCCAGCAACTCCCCGACGACGCTGCGTCGTCGCGAGCGGATTCCACCGACCCGTTGCGCGCTGCAGAGCTCGCATCCGTGGCGACTCCCTCGAGCTCGACCGTCGCGCCCGAGACTTCGATCGCCGTTCCGGCCACCGCAGTCGGGCGCGAGGCCACTCCGGCGAGCGCCACCGGCCTGCGCGGCCGGGTCGTGGACGCCGAGACCCAAGAACCCATCGCGGGAGCGAGCTTGCGCCTGTTCGCGCCGCGCGAGGCGCTGGCGCTCGACCTCGTGCGCGAGCAGCCCGATCTCTACGAGCTCGACGCCCGCGGCCAGGTGAGCACGCCCAACCGGGCCGACTGGCCGCTGCTCGTCGAGTCGTCCGCCGCCGCGCGTTTCGGGCGAGGCCTGCTGCAGGTCTACGGACGTCCGTTGCCGCGCGAGGAACCGATCGCGAGCACGCGCTCTGGGGGAGACGGCTCGTTCTCGATTCCGTCCGGGGAGAGCGGCGGAGTGCTCGAAGGCGCGAGCCCCGGGTACGCCACGCGCTGGCGGGCAGCGCGCGATCCGCAGGAGCTTCAAACGCTGGAACTGTGGCGCGAGCGCGAAGTGCACGGCGTCGTGGTGGACCAGAGGGGAACACCCGTCGCGGAGACGCTCGATCTCGTTCTGACCGGAACGCACTTCCGTCCGAGCGCTCGAGAAGTCCCCGCGCCGACGGACACGGACTCGGTCAGCTCGCTCGTGCCGTTCGAGAGGCAGATCGTTCCCGAAGGGATCGGGGCCTGGACCGCGCGCACGGACGGGACCGGCCGCTTCAGCGTCCACGTTGGAGCACTCGTGGTCTTCGCGACGATCGTCACGCCGGGATGGGGGAGGGCACTCAGATCCTACGACAAGGCGGACGGAAGCGAGCTGACCGTCCATTGCGTGCGCGTGCCCTCGTTCCACTTCGTCGATGCGGAGAGCGGAGCCCCCGTCGAGCGGGTGCACCTCATCGGTCGGGAGATGGCCGATCGCTACGTCACCTGGTCCGGTGAGTTCTTCGCGCCCGAGGGCCGGCTCGAGCTGCCGGGCGACTGGTCTTACGCGCTGTGGCACAGCAAGGAGACGATTGCCTTCGTCGCCTGGGACGAGAACCACGCACCGACCCAAGTGCTCGTCCCCGACCTTGCGAGCGTCACGACGATCGAGATGCCGCTGGAGGCCGGGAAGGTCGACGCGCTCGAGGGGGTCGTGCGGCGCCAAGGGGCACCGCTCGCTGGCGCAGAGGTCGTGCTCCTGGGCCGGAGTCCGCTCCAGTGGAGCGTCGACGAGGACTTCCTGGTCGATGCGGCCACCACTTCCGCCGACGGACGGTTCCATCTGGCCGCGGCGGGGGGCGCCTACATCCTGCGCGTGCGAGAGGATCGCGCACCGTTCCTCGAGAACGTGCACTACCCGGATCGGCCCCAGGTTTCGATGGTGCGCGCGATCGCGGGCCGTGAGCCCTATTTCCAGGCGGTGACCCTGCCCAGCGCGGAAACCCTGGCGATCGACCTCGATCGGACAAGTGAGATCGAGGTCGAAATCGTCGATACGCTCGGCGTGGCGCGGGTGGAACACGTCGTTGCGCTGAACGCTGCGGACGGTCGCACGGTGATCGCCCACACCGACGCGCACGGCCTGGCTCGCTTCGCGAACTTGCCGCCGGGCCGCTTCGGGCTGCACGTTCCCTTCGTCTCCCCCAAGCTCGGCTCCTTCGCCGGGGGCGAGCTGCGCGAAGTCGACCTCCTGCCGAGCGCCGTCGAGCGCGTGCGCATCGAACTCCCGGCGATCACAGGACCGCGCCACGCGCGCGTCGAAGCGCGCGGCGTGCGCCTCTACTCCGGCTGGCGGACGCGCTACGCGGGCGAGCCCTGGCAGGAGATCTCCGCGGACGGCACGCTCCCGGTGGACTTGGACGCGGGTCGATTCGAGCTGGAGATCAGCGCGCCCGACGGCCGCCGCTGGTTCCCGTCGGTTCCGAACGACGCACCCGACGGTCATGTGATCGTGCTCGATCCGGGATCGGGTCGGTACAAGGGCCGGCTGGAGCGCGAGGACGGCACGCCATGGGTCGGCGTGGCGGTCCACGCCGCGACGTGGGGCGATCCCACCCAGGCTCCGCCCCGGGTTTCCACGGTCACCGACGCTGCCGGCGAGTTCGAGCTCGCCGGGCTGATGAGCGCCCAGTACCGGCTCCTGTTCCAGACTCAGGTCGAGCGCGCGGTCTGGGACGACTGGAGCAACGCGCTCGCGGGGGTGACGTACTCGCCGAGCGCGCCGCCGAGCGAAGCCGGGACCCAGCTCACGATCCGCATGGCGCATTCCGCCGCGCCCGTGCGCGTGCACGGCGTCGTCGAGCGAGTGAGCGGCCAGCCGCTGGCGAACGCCACGCTGGTCTTCGAGTGCGAGTTCCCGAGTGAGGCGGGCACGCTCCACATCGGGGGCAATCAGTCGTTCATGCACGCCGACGAGCGCGGCGCCTTCGACGCGTGGCTTCCGCCCGCGGCCCGACTCACGGTTCGCGTCTATGCCACCACGAAGGAACCACCTCTGCTCGTGCAGGAACTCGGGCCTGGGCGGGGTGACGAACCGCTGCGGCTCGTCGTGCCCTGACGAGGGCCGGCTCCTTCAGGAGCTCTCGTGCAACTCGTCTCTCCAGAACGGATCACCGTCTCTTGCGTGCCAGCCATGCGAGCCCGTCCGGATCGACCGGCTCCCGGAGCTTCACACGCAGGCTCTCGTTCCACTCCCGCGCGAAGTCGCGGTGGTAGCGTCCGTTCACGAAGGCGATGACGCACATCGCGATCAGCGCGCCCAGTGAGGCGAACGCCATGTCCTTGTGCGCGTCCCACACATCGCCTTGCGTGCCGTTGAACGTCTGGTCGCCGCCGGCGAAGACCGTGGCGACCAGCCATTCGATCAGCTCGAAGAGCATCGACGTCGACATCACCACGTCGAGCGGCAGGAAGTAGCCCCAGAAGCCGCGCACGTCGGCGACGCGCAGGAAGAGCTCGCGCACCGGATAGGCCAGCAGCAGGCCGTACGCGAAATGCACGACGCGGTCGAAGTTGTTCCGCTCCCACCCGACCAGCTCGTCGAACGACTGCCCCGTCAGCGACGTGAACCACTGGTCGTAGGGCGTCAACGGGTAGGTGTAATGCGCTCCGACCTCCAGCAGGCAGAAGTACACGAAGATCAGGGTGTAGGAGACGCGCGAGAACGCCATGCGCCGGCGCGATGCGGCCAACGCGATCACCGCCGAGGCCACGCCGACGTTCTGAATGAGCCAGGCCTGGCGGTCCCACGGCGCGATCGCGAGCAGCGCCCACCAGAAGGCGAAGAGCGCGGCGAGGATCAGGAGATAGCGGCGATTGGACATTCGAGAGGTGGAGATGCCCGACCCTGCGGCCCCAGGGGACACGTGCGTGAGGCATCCTGGGGCCGACAGGGTATGCATCCGACGTGCCAACTACGCTCGAGAGCAGCACGGCCGCGCGACGCGAGATTCCGGCGAAACTTGAAGCCTGGAGACGCGCGGTGGCATCCCAGCACGTCATGGACGAACCCCCGAGCGGTACTGAGCTCCCTCTGGAGGACCTGCGCTGGCTGCGGGCTCTCGCCGCGCGGCTCGTGCGCGATCCGCACCTGGCCGACGACGCCGTGCAGGAGACTCTCGTCGCCGCTCTCGAGCGACGCCCGCGCGCGACCGTTTCGCTGCGCGCCTGGCTGGGGGCGATCCTGCGCAACGCGCTGCGACAGGAGTGGCGCGGCCGCGCCCGCCGCGCGCGGCGCGAGGAGCAGGCCGGACCCGCACGCAGCGAGCGCTCGACGCTCGAAGTGATCGAGGAGCTGGCGCTCCACCGTCGCCTGGTCGAGCGTGTGCAGGCGCTCGACGAGCAGTATCGCACGGTCGTCGTGCTGCGATACCTGCGCGGCCGCGAGGTCGACGAGATCGCACAGGAGCTCGCCGTGCCGGCGAAGACCGTGCGCACGCGACTCACGCGGGCGCTCGAGCAATTGCGTCAGCGGATGGGGTCCGAGCGCCAAGCCTGGCTCGCCGTGTTGTTCCCGTGCGCTCCCTCCGCGCTTTCCCCGGCTCTGCCAGCCCTGCTCCTGCCCATGAAGTTGAAAGCCACCGCCGCGGTCCTCCTCTTGTGCCTCGTCGGGGCAATCCTCTACTTGCGCGCGACGCCGGCCGATGGCGAGCAGGCCGAAGGCGGCGAGCCCAAGCTCCTGGCGGCATCGCCCGTGCTCGTGCCGACGCTCGAAGCACCGCCGGCAGTCGGGGAGCGCGCGGCGCAGTCGAGCCCGACCTCGCACACGCCCCTCGTCGAGCAGCAACACGCGCCGCTCGAAGTGCGCGGCTTCGTGCGCACACTCGCCGGGCACGGCCTGGCCGACGTCGAAGTGGTGTTCGAGCCGGGGGCGGAAGGCATTTTCGCGCAGCCGGCGGACACGCCGCGCGTCAAGACCGACGCAGCGGGCGAGTTCTCGATGGCTTGCCCCGAGGTTCCCGGCCGCCTCGACCTGCGGTCGGACGAGTACATCGGGATCGTGCTGCCGCAGCTCGAGGGCACGGTGCCGCTCGCCGTGCCGGTCCTGGTCGCGGCGCCGCTGCGCAGCTACTCCGGGGTCGTGCTCGACGA
>Ga0163153_10004352_pt1 | contig 17923 bp, 27 predicted proteins | sample OliLakLV19MP6IB1_FD_148629 | JGI IMG/M metagenome (GOLD analysis project Ga0163153, IMG submission 148629) | Freshwater microbial mat bacterial communities from Lake Vanda, McMurdo Dry Valleys, Antarctica - Oligotrophic Lake LV.19.MP6.IB-1 | ecosystem: Environmental > Aquatic > Freshwater >... | reverse complement strand
GGTAAGTGCCTTCAGCGGAAGGAGTTGCGAACTTTCCTTCAACTTTTAAGCCTTCAGCTGCTTCATCCATCATTTGCGGAACGCCCTTGAGACTGATCGGCTTTGATTCTCGCTCTAAGATTTCAAACGCTTCTTTTGAGCCTTGGTTTACAATCTTTTTTAAATTCCCTACACTCTCGACAACGTCACCCGCTAAGTGAGTGGGCGCTGGAGTATTTTTTAGAGTATTAACTTCTTGCTTAAAAGAGATATTCAAATTATCAGAGGCCTCGGAGAGTTTTGCTTTTGCTTCTTTAAGAGCACTAGATGCATCACCGGTTGCAGTTTTCGCCTCGTCTTTTAGTTTCTCATAGGCCGACTTCAATGATATTTTTGCGTCACGCTCAGAGAGTTTAGAGCTTTCAACTCCCTCTCGAACTGATCTTACAACTTCGTCAACATCGTTTTTAATATCATCAACGCTTCTTGCAGCATTGATATTCTCAGACCGCTTTAAATATTTGCCGATATTTTCTTCTGACACTCCAAGAGTAGAGGACAATAGTTTTTTAGGTAGTTTTGATGTGGCTTTAAGACCAGCACCTACAATTGGAAAGGCCGATGAAATGCCCGCCGATGTAGCGGTGTTTGTTAATTTATCTTTTGCATAGTCAGCCCACGTACCATCTGAAGCCGTATCTGTATCTGCGAGAATACCGTAAGCTAATCCCTCTTTTGCAGCGTTCGCGGTGTTAATGCCGAGTTGAGTTGAGCCTTTAAGCATCGGACCCGCTGCACCTTTTGCAAGTTGTCCTGATGACTTGATAAGCCCCGCACCTTTCATCATAGAGCCAAGGCCCATCGATCCGCCCAGAACGCCCGTTACGGTTCCGGCACCTGAAGCATAAGGATGCTCTTTTGCCATCGTTGCTAATCGTGCATCGTTCTCGGTAACTCGCTCGGCATAAGTGTCTTCTGGAACTTTCATCCCAGTTGTTTTCTCAATAGCCCAGTCAACAGCGGGCGCTAATGCCGCGCCGATCTCAGAACCAAAACCCATCGTTACGCCATCGCCTGCTTTGTTTCCGAAGGCTTCAATAGCTGATGTCTCATTTTTTGAAGCGGCTTTCGGCTTTTCAAGTGGAGCCCAGTCATCGGATCCAACTTTCTTAAATACAGTTCCATCTTTAGACTGACGAGTGACGGGCTCCCATGAGTCCTGTCCTACTTGTTTATAGACTGTCCCGTCTTTCGCTTGTCGTTCCATCAATCAGCCCACTCAATTTCAGAAGTTTTGTAGACTGATTTATTTTGTGCGTTAGCTTCGTTGCTTGGCTTAATATCCCAGTTACCACCTGTGCCTTTTGTGTCGCCTGTGCCTTTTGTGTCGCCCGTATTATTTTGTACAACTTGCGACTGCGATTTAAGCCTTGTACTCAGTCTTGTTTTAAAATCAGACTCAGCGTCTTGTTTGAATTTTTTAAGTCTATGAAGAGTCGGGTCTTGACCTTGAAGTGCCGACATTGGTGAGTTGTACTGAAGGGGATCAGGTGGGATGATCGCATTTAAAATGGCCTCATCCGCTTTCGATAGCACTCCAAGTTTTGCCATGTCTTTATAGGCTAACAGCAGATCCTTAGAAAGCTGTTTGCCACGACCCACGGCCTCTCGATCTAAAACAGCACCGCCACCAGCATTTTCTCGAAGTGCAATCATCTCTGATAGTTTGCGATCAAAATCTTGCTTTGACTCGTGGGCTTCTTTGAGTTTCTTGGCGTCGTCGGGTGTCCTGGCTTCCCCGAAAGGAGTCATGAACGAATCTCGGGTAGCATCTAATTTCTGCTGTCTCATTTCTTGAACGAGTGGGTCAACTTGTTTCGCCTTATTAGCTTCTCGACTTTCAATGTCTAGCTTTCTATCTTTCTGAACAAACTCACGTTCTTTATTCTGCTGCTCGAGTCTATCTTTTTGAGTAAACGCATTGAACCCGTATTGATTCACAAGATTTTTATCGTACTGCTGAGGCAATTGAGATGTGTCGACACCGGCTTGCTTAAGTCCTTGAAGTGCTGCGGAGTATGAGCCTTGATCTGTGGCACCCGCTGCTGCACGACCGATCATATCGAATTGTTGGATCTTTTGTTCTCGTTGAGCTTTTGACTGAGCTAGATTTTTCTCAGTCACTTCGTTTCTTAATTGGTAACCCTTCTCAGGATTAGCACCCATTAAAGTTTTCATGCCGACAGGATCGAGTGAGACATTGCCTTGCTCATCATATTTTATCGTTTCACCAATGGCTTTGCGCTCATCTTGCCCACGCTGATATTCAACATCTTGCCGGTCCTGCTCAATACCACGGCGCTTTTTCTGCTCGAACATGTCGCGCATATTAATGCCGGATTGAATTCCATCAACTAAGCCACCCTGCTGCTTAAAATAAATACTTGAATCAATTGGCATGCATCACTCCTCAGTCAAAACAGCTAGTGCTAATGACACAGCTTTTTTAAGATCAACGCGCTTCAATCCATCATCCCCAGTTGTAACAATCGTGCGACCTAGTTTTGATTTCTCTAAGTCTTGAGCCATCACACCGATCCACTCACCCTCCCCGTAAGTTTCATCTCTGAAGTTGTAGAGGTAAGGCTTTATGGTTTTCCTTAGTTCTTGAATGTCAGCCTTTGAAATTGGCTGAATGTCAGTCTTGAGTCTTGCGTCTGAGAAGAACCCACCTTTAGATAGTCCAGCTCCCAAACCAACACCGATCAAGTTAGTCATGCTCCCTTGTTGAGCTTGAGCAGCAGCGGCATTAGCATTTGCAGCCCCCATCATATTTTCGCCCGCTTGATTTGCATACTGTTGCCCAGCCTGTCCTACTGCTGCGTTTGCGGTTTGACCGGCACCGGCAAGACTTGCAAGACGGTTGAATCTGTTGCCTTGATTCGTGTTGAATCTGTTGTAAGCATTTTGATATTCGTTCGAGCCTTGCTCTTGGCCGTACCGAGTGAGAGCTTTAAGTGTAGCACCTGAGTGAAGACTGCCACGCGCTGAAGCCGAACCCTCTAATGCTTTTTGACCTTGTTGCAGTCTGAATGCAAAACCTGGGTCCGCTTGATAGTCCTCCATCGAGAAATCTTTTTGAAAGTTCGGGTCTTGCATCCCACCAATAGCTTTAACACCAGCATCTCGCCAAGGTTGTTGATCGGTACGTGTCTGGTCGTACATATATTTCTGAAGTTCTGTTGCGCCTTGAGCAGCTCGATTTTGCCCATCTAATGCTCTATCAGCATTACTGACGCCTCCAATATCAATGCCCGTGAGATTCTCAAAGCCGCCTGCTAAATCTGGCCCATCTTTACCCATTTGATTTTTCCTTTCGTAAATCGAAAACTACTCGAATAAATGCATCACCGGTTCCAACAAGCTTGAAACCACAAGCAAGCGCGCCCTGTAGAGTTCCATGGCAATTCGAATCCCATAGCCAAATGTTGGCTGTGATAACTGCACATCCTTCAACGATTGCCTTTAGTTCATTTAGAATTGAAAGCCCCGCACCTTTGCGCCGGTATTCTTTCCTGACAAACATGTCGACGATGAAACACTCTTTATCTTTAATTTGATAAGTTATAAACGCGTGCTCATTTTCTAAGATCCTGTGGTCTTGTCGTTCTTTAATATATTGCGCATAAAGTGTGTCAGAAATCATTTTGTACCCACGGCTGAATAGCTTGAGTGTTTTCCAGCTAAATATCTTGCACGCCAAACTATTCTAGATATGTGCGCGGTGCCTGCAACGTTTGTTGATGTGTACTGCACTTGGCCCAGTGCTGTGATGGAAAGCGTAACGCCTGAAACGTCAGGGCCGGACGAGCCGATAGTAACCTTTGACCATGTGTCAGAGGTTGGCTTGTAAACAAATAACAAAACACCAGTTTCAAGTTTTTCAACCGCACCAGTGCTTGTCGTAACTCTTTGAATTAGATAATCGACTGCGAACTGAGATGCGCCTCGATAGTCAAACCGCATGGCCGTAACATCCGCCGCCGCCGATTGGTTGTTAACAATATCAAATATGCGCTCAACTCCCAGAGGAGACAGTCTTTCAAAGAGTATTCTATAAAATGAAGCCCAAACAGTTGTAAGGATTCCGCCACGTTCAAACATCGGTGATTTTATTGGTACATCAAAGCCTTGGAGCAGATTTGCCATCTAGTGGTTCCCTCCAACTAACTCAATCTCAGCGCCGAGTAATGTGACCGGAACTGGGTCTGACATTGATACTCTAAAAATCCTGTCACGGAACGAGCCGAGCCGATTCCAAAATACTCTAGTCTTGTAAGCGCCAACGCCACCAACTTGACCGCCAACATTGGACCATACTTCTGATGACCATGTGTGACCGCCATCGTCTGACCAATCAAGAGTCATCTCTGGAGCAGACCCTTGACCACTTGCAATGCCTACACCTGTTTCCATGTCGATTTCAAGTCGCGTGCAGAACAACTTTTTCTTTTCATTGGAAACGTGCGGGCTAGACCTGAGCCGCTTAATGTAGTCCGTTCCATCTAAGTAATAGTCATCTCTGAGTCTGTAGAGTTTGTTGCTAACGTAATCACCAACTAAATGATAGTGGTGAGACGAATCAAAAGCGTGAGTGCCAGCTCGGTGTCGCCTGAATGTTCCATTTAAAAAATACGCTCTTTCATGCCAAAGATCCGTTGAAAGATCATAGACCCAGGTGGCTTCCTCGAAGTTGAGAACATAAAACGCATGACCGTTTGATTGATATGTAAACGCCTTGGCATTTTCTTTTGATTCATCAGTGTAACTAGAGATTGCCTGCTCTATTGCGTGAGTTGAAACGCGTTGAGGCTGAAACCCTGTCGCTGCATAAACAATCCCTTGGCCTACCTTGTTTCGGCCAAGCCACAAAACAGTGTTGTTAATTGTAGCTGCAGAACCGGCGGCGAGAATACCTTGCTCAATGTACCCACCAGATACTCGGTCAAAAGGGAAGTCTGAATTGCCAGAGTTAAAGAAAACCTCAGTTGTCTTCTCACCGAATAACCAAAGATTCCTGTCATTCTTAACTAGAGCCAACAGTAAGTCTGGATCTCCCTCAGCACTTGCAAAACTTAGCTCATCAATATTTAGACCTGCCAAGTCCGATACCCGGAACTTATTGGTGCCGCCTTCAGTTAATACGAAATAGCCGTCAAGCCATTCAATGTGCGTGGCGGTTAAGACTGGCCCATAACCAGCGGCGGCGAGTGTACCGAATGTGTCGGCGCTCGTTCCGTCTGAGTATAAATAGTTGCTTGTACCATCAACGAAAACAGTTGATGAATCAGTTCCTAAATTTAAAAAGCTCATTGAGGCGGCACGAATTGTCCCCGTTGATGTGGAGAGTGTAACGGTTGTTCCGCCGGCAATACCGGCTGAGCCAACTTCTGCGGCACTCCATGTGCCAGCCGTTTCTGTCACATAGTAAAGCTTGTTACCACTCACGACAAATATTCGGCTAGCCGTATCGATGTGAATAAGCCTGATTGGACCAGCACCGACAGTGCATAGTTGTTCAAGCCCTGGGGTTGCACGTAAGAACAAAACTTGGCCTTCTTTTCCAGCACCAGATTCAATCACCTGCGGATAAAGATTTACGCACCGTTGAGCATCAACGTTTACGCTCTCTAACTGATATGCAGGCCCTATGAATCCCTTAAACTTCATCACTCACCCGTAAGAATATTGAAAGAGCCTGAGCCTAATAAGGCCTCATCGACTGTAATAATTTGCGGTTTAATATTGGATCTCTTGATGACTTCTTTTGATTCACCAGCGATCGCTATGATTTCACCTGGCAACGTTTTTCCATACTCGGGCGCAAGCTCAATAGCTAAATTGTATCTAAGCGCTCTCTCGTAACCGGGAGGCATCGTAAGGGTTGTGTCAAGCGTTGCAATTTCAGTTAGTGCTTTCCAAGAATATAGAGCCGCTTTATAAGCAACAGTCGGAACAGGATAAAAATAGAGAGTTGTTGTTGTGACTGTGTTTTCAATAAGCAAGTGAGTTGGAACCTCAGCATCTACTTGTTTCGAGGTAATCCTTGCCCACTCCTCAATGGTTGCAATCTTTAGCGGATAGTCGATCGGGTCTGTGTCAGTTGTACGAATTAAAGCCTGTTCAATTCTTATAGGCCTTGTGGTGTTGAAGTTTCCGCCTGGTCCCATCGTGCGCGACTGAGAGCCAGCGGTAAGCGCAAACTCCTCATGTGCTCTTGCATGTAGCAATAGGTTTTCTAAACTCCAGCTATCGAGTATTTGATTAAGCACAACCAACGCATCAGAAGCCTCAGCACTTGACGGTGTCTCGCCCGAAGCAATGGCACCAATGAGCCTGAGAGTTGATTTTATAAGGTCGCGACCTGTAGACATTCACTACCACATCTTTCGAGTAAACTTCTTTTGTTTGGTTGGTCCTTCAGTCTTTATAGGCTCAGGCTTTGGTTCTTCTTTAAGAACTTCCTTATGGTCTTCTTCTGTCGGCGCCTCGAGTTTCGGTTCTTCTTGAGGCTCAGATTCAAACTTTGCAGGAGTATCAACCCACCCAGGGCCGAGAGCTTCAAACTCTGCATCACTGCGAACGATTTTACCTTCAGGCTTAATTTCTTTGTGATATCTCCAGCTAGGCCATGACATAAGAATCCTTTCAAATAAAAAATAGGCGCCCCGATAGTTTTAGTTGCGTCGGGACCGCACAAATAAAATTAGTTCGCAGCGGCGGCGTTCAATCCTTCTAATATCACCTCAACTTCAGCCAAACGAACTTGTAAATTCTTGATCACATAAAGAAGTGTGATCACTTCAGCGGCGGCTGAAAAACCGTATGCGGTTGAGTTCGTAACTGCAGCGATTGCGTAATCAGGTGTACCGACTGCATCAGCTATCGTAAGAGTCGTTAGTTGCGCGGTAAGTGCTGCACCTTGAGATGGGACCACTGGCAATTTAAGGGTTAACGTATCTGTTGCTTCATTCATAAAAAAATTCTCCTAAAAAAGTTAAGTTAGGAGGCCCGGAACCGGACCTCCATAAGTTGATTGATTAAGCTGGTTGTCCAACAACTCGGCATGCGAATTCTGGGTAAATACACTTCCATCCGTAAAGGATGTCTAAGCGTGAATTCATTCGATCATTGACGATGTCATAACCAGACACTAAACGGATCGATAGACCTGATTCTGGATCAGACGCACGAGCCGCCATGTGCATTCCTTTTGGCAAGATAAGATCAGCACAACCAAGAACGAAAGCATCTTTGTGAAATACTAAGTTCTGAGGAGATACAATGCTTGCATAAGTGGTAGCAGCACCGAACAAATGAACGGCAGCGCCATCAATTGGGAACACGTTTACGTTCTGGTAAGCACCAGTTAAAGTCATTGCAGGAGAGATTGGAAGTGATGCAATTTCACCAGATGTTGATGTACCAGTGTCAGCAGTCACAACGAATTGAGCGAGTTGACCAGTGCTTTGTTTTGTCTGTGGGTTCACAGAGTAAACATCAGCGAAAGTCAAAACATCACCTTTTTTGTAAACAGTTGTGATAACACCAGTGAGTCCGTCAATGTGGACAGTCGCGGTACCGTTTGCGGTAACAGTCGTGTCGATCAATGGAGTTCCGGCAACCGCACCAGATGTGTGCTTTGAAACGTTTTGGCTCATGATAAATTTTGAACCAGCAGCGATTCCCATGATGCCTTTTTCGTACTGTTGCTTAATTTGTTCAGAAGACTGAAACAAACTCTTCAATCCTTCAACGAGTGAAGCTTCAACGTTTGGATCAACAATCGCTGTCAATCCGTCAACTGGAGCTCCAAGGTTTGAAAGCTTTGCTTTTGCTTGTGTGAAGCCTTTAAGCGTTGAAGGGAATGCACTAGCACTAGGAACGCCGATAGAGCTATAGATCGATTGATACATAGCTGCGTAACCAGTGTAATCAACGTTATTTGCAAGAGCAGTAACCGCTGGCTTAATGTATCGCTCACGAAAAGCGTCTACAGAAAGAGTCAGGTCTTTGCTTGAGAAAGCCATGCCTACATGGTTCTGAGTATCAAGCTGAAGGGCTACTGACTGGTCAACTGAATCTTGAACGTTCAAAACTGCACCGGATGTCACTGCGTAACGTGAAGGCTTACGAATGTTGATGGTGTCACCAATTTTTGCGCCTTCAGATGCGAACTTTTCGTCGTACTGTCGGTTTACATTCTTGGTGAAACCTAATTGGTTTTTCAATTCCATCAAACTTTCTTTGACGATAATTGAGTCGGTTAATAGCGTGTTGCTCATAAAAATTTATTCCTTTGGGCTATCTGCCCATTTGCTCCATGCGCAATTTCTCATACTCTTTTTGACTGAGGTCTGGATCATGGATCGATTTCTTAACCGATCCTGATGACTTCGAGCCAAGCGGAGTGAGCGGCTTTGGGGCTTTGGTTGTTTTAATTTCTTTGGTTTCGGTTTTCTCGTCAGAGTCTTTTGATAGACGTGCTTCGATTTTTCCGATGGCTCGTGCTGCTGCAAGGGGCGCTAAACTACAAATTCGCTCAAACTCTTTCGGGTCTTTTGCTAACTCGTAAGCAAGCTTTGCTCCATCATCAGATTCAAGTAAAACTGATTGCACAGCGGGAGGGATCATAACGCCCTCGATTCCATCCATGACATCGTCATAGTCGGACTCTGCTTCTGCTACCTTTTTTGCTTGCTCGGCAAAACTCAAACGCTTTTGATGAATCTCATCTTTGAGACTGTTCTCTCGCGATTGTTGTTTTTCGGTTGCCATCTCTTGGCGAACTTCCCATTTAGCAACAGCTCTCACATAGTCCGAGTGATTTTCAAAATCATCAGGTTGTGGCACGCCTTCAGCGTTAACTTGCGGCGAGGGCTTCACGCTTTCAGGCTTAGATTCAGTCTTCTGGCTCTGAGCTTTTAAAGCTTCAGTCCTCCAGAATTCTTTTTCTCGCCTTTCGTCGGCAGCTTTTTTGGTGAGCTTATCAATGCGCTTTTGCACATTTGGTTTTTTGGTTCGTTCGACATCTGACTCATCATCACTCTCTGACTTAGCTTCTATTTCTTCTGAGGTGTCTGATGCCTCAACGGTTTCATCCTCAGATGCTTCAACTGATTTAGTCTTAGACTCTGTAGACGCAGACTCTTCTTTTGATTCCTTAACTTCAGCGACAGGAGCCGGCGCTACCGTTTCCTTAACCTCAGTTGCAGATTCTACTTTTATCGACATGGTTTAAACTCCCCATGAATTTTAGCCTGGTGGAAACCCGCCAGTAGGTTGTTGTTCTTCTTCAAAATTTTGTTGCGGTTGTTGAGGCGGCATTTGTTGCATTGGAGGCTCTTGTTCAAATTGAAAAGGCTCGTTCTGTCTTAGCAGATTCATACGGCCTTCGATTTGTGCAACTTCTTGTCTTAGAAGCTCAACGCCTTCTTGTGAACCAAGGCGCGCCAATTCGATTTCTATATCTCGTTGAATCTTGGCCATCTCGATGCGCTCTCTAGACTCAAGCTCGATAGTTTTGTTTTTGATAATATCGGTTTGCTCATTGGTTTTAGCTGTGAGCTGGTCAACGAGTTGCCCCATCTGCTCCATTTGCGCTTTAATCTGCGGAGGTATTTGTTGTTGTTTTTCGTTCGGATCATCGGCAATACCTGGTGGTAGCGTCTTTTTAAGCCTGTCAGCGATTTCTTGAGCGCCTGGCCAATCCATGTTTTTAACCATTAAGTCGCCCGCCACCTGAGCAATTTGAGGATAGCTTGCAGTGAGCGAGAGCATTGACTCTACAGCTTCTTGACGTTTTGTCGCAAAGCTTGGGCCAGTTGATACAGTCACATCATATTTTCCATGTGAGAGTTGGTAATTAACTTGCTTACCTTTATGCTCAAACACTTCATTGACCTTCACCATGTCAACCGTTCCGTCTTCATTCATGATTCGAACGGCTCTAGCTGTGTCGTAAACTTTAGGAATCAAATCAATTAAAATCCGACCTCCATGTCGTAGCGCTCTTGTTAAGTTATCGATGAAATGAAAGTTATTTGTTTGAGCTTGAGCGGCTCGTCTTTGAATTGCTCGCCCTGATGTCTCATTGGACTTCATGCCGAGTGCTGAATCATAAATACCTGTCGTGGCTTTTAAGTCCTCAGCAGAGAGTTGTCGTGCTTGAGTGATGGCTTGAACTGCTGGCTCATAGACGTTTCTTTGAGGAGGCGGCGCCATCTCCCCACCTATCATTTTCCCCTTATATTCAAGATATGCATAATTCTTAGTATTAGCGTCTCGCCATTTAGCCTCATGACCTTCAAATTGTCCTTCAACACCAATAAATGGTGCGCGTGGTGCAAGAGCAATCGTCTCTGTCTCAGCCGAAGCCCAGTAGTTATACATGCGTTGCGGATCTTTTGCGTGACGTATGACGCCCTCAAGAATGCGCTTGCCATCGATATCTAGCTCGTCGCCAAGAACCGGAACGACTGGAATATATTTACCAGGCCATTCGGTTTTCTCTAAAACCTCAATAGCGTTAATTTTAACCCACATGATTTTGGGAACAACCGTCTTGCGTTTTGAAACGACAGCCATGCCCTCAGGCATTCCGATTTTCTCTATGTCTTCTTTGGTAACCGTCTCACCAGTTGATAAGAGATAAATCTCTGTCTCTACATATTCCTTATAGAAATACTCGGCAATTCTAACTGAATCTTTTGAGAGCCAGCCCGCAGGAGTATCACCAACTGATGTCCACTCATTCATTCCGGCTAGTTCAGACTTTGGAAACTGTGATTTATAATCATCCTTAGAAATGTCTTCGAAAACAAAACACCAATTACTGTCCGAGGCATCGGGCTCTTGATAGTGCGGATCCATGTAAACGGAAAAAGAGTTTCTAATTCTCTTGATTCTAATTTCTTGCTCAAAAGACATAGCATCACAAAACTCTGTGATAAACCGGTAATAGCCTAAACCCTTTGTTGCAGCAGCTTCGAAAGCTGTATCGTAGGCAACATCGGCGTTTGAGTTGTATTCAATGTGACGAATCAGACCTTGGTAGACTTTAGCAGTTTCGACATCGGCCTTGTCATCGACAGGGTCGACTTTTATTGATGGGCGGTTTTGCCGCTGATCATTCGTGATTTGACGAATGTATTGAGGAAGTCTATTGATAGTCAGGCAAGGTCTGCAGTCTTGTTCACGGGACTGTTTTACTTTAACGTCCCACTGATCACCGGCTCTAAAGTTCATGTCATCAAGAGCGACAGACCTAATTTCTGTTTCTGCATCAACTGCAATATTCCAGCGATTACGTGCAACGCCTAATAATTCTTTATCAGATTCTTTATCTGATTTTGCGTTACTCTCTGTATCATCGCTTTGATCGATGTCATCTGAATTTTGTATGTCCGCCACGAATCAATTGTCGTCATATCTAAATGTATTCAAATGGAATCATCATGGTTTCAAAAGTAATCATCAAGATTACAAATGAAAACTTCATGTTTACATATCTAGCTCATCCAATCAGTTGAAGAGTGACCAATACCTCCCATTGGATCAAAGTCTTTAGGCTTCTCTTTTGGTTTTGTCTTTGCACGATCAAGTCCACTCATTATCAAATACCTTAGCGCATCGAGAGCATGATCATTTTCTTTTACGATACGGCCCTTCTCATCACGCCGATAAAGTCTAATTTCAGATAGTAAACTTGAAAGACTTCTCATGATCTTTAGCCGTCCAGTTGATAACCGTTGCCACACTTCGTAAATACCAGCCTCGACTGCATTAAGGCCAACATCTAAATCAAGGCCTAGGTCGATATACATTTGGAACAATTGCTTACCATCCGTTTGACTGCGACCGCGAGAGGCTGGATCAATCACTCCCGGAATCCATTCACCACGCGCTCGGATTGCATCGGCATGTAAGCTCGGCTCTGCTTGTCCGCGATAGTGCTCACTGTAGATAAACACAGTGTCAGTCTCTCTATCCCATGCGCCCCAAACCACTGCCGTTTTATTCCAGCCAACATCGAAACCATAACAACGAGGCCAATGCTCTGGAATCTCAAACGGATCAACCGTGAAGTCGGACTCTGGTACCGGGTAGATTGCGCCTGCTCCTAATTGCGGAGTTCCTTTGGAGCGCGCGTCTCGTTGATGCGGAGGGAGCGCATCAAGCATGTTCTTTTTTTGTGTGTCTGTGAGATGTGGAATGTCATCCCATCCCATTTGTAAACAGAATCGACTCATAACTTTGCGAAGTCCTTATGATATTGTTTTGCTGCAATTGCGTAGGCCTTGGATGCAGCTTCTGGAGTTTTAAAATGACCAAGCTTCATGTTGTTTATTTCTGCCACCCAAATATTTAAGCCCTTACGTTTCCAAACTCCTTTAAATCCGCTGGTGTTATTTCTCTGAGCTGATCGGTTTGATGCATTCTCTGATCGAGTTGATTCTCTGAGGTTTTTAATTCTATTATCAGCCCTCTTTCCGTTGATGTGATCAACCTCACCTTTAGGCCAAACACCATTTACATAAAACCAAGCAAGCCGACTGCAAGAATACTCCTTGAAAGAAATATTAATTACTTTGTACCCGTTGTGTCTGGTGTACCCAGTGATTTTACCTGCATGTTTCGTATTCCAAGTTTTATCCCATTGATTTCTTATCACTCGTAATTTCCAAGTGAAGACGCCGGTATTTTGATTGTAAGATAATATTTCGAGCAGTCTTTTATGAGTAAGCATCATTATTCCTTTGGCGCAAAATGCGTTAAAAACCTTAGGACAATTTCTGATATGCCCAGAAGAGGTGTAAAAGTGCAAATCATAAGTCCATTTGTAGTCATGAGCCGTGCGAGGCATTCGTAATATATCTTAGCTTCAGGCTCCTCATCCAGACTTATCCCATGCTTTGCAGTCCCTTGAAACTTTTCCCTTCCTTGATCATAAGACTTAAAACCGAGTGAACTGATGCCGCCGCTCGTGTGCTTTATTCTGACAGTGTCGAGCGCATCAGCTACACCACGCCTAAGAGTTGGATCACCGACTAGTGTCTCCTGAGGTATCATTCCAGTGCCGAAATACCCTCTGCGCCCTAGCAGCTCTAGTTGAAGAATATCTCGTGTGGTTTCTGAAGTTTCGCCTGCGGCCCACCACTCGACAGGATGATCAAATACTCGACCGTCCCACCACTGCGGATATTGACCAGTCAAATGCACTGCGGTTTCATAACAACTCATCACGGTTTTACCGCACCGATTTCCAGCAATGGCAGCGCGCTCCTGGTGAATTGAGCCTGCTTTAAAAAACTCTGTGTGTTTTGCATAAAGTTCGCGTCTCAACGGTCCGGCGTCTGGGTAATAAGTGACTATCTTACGACCTCTCTGCCTTTTCTGTTTTTCTTCTAGCAGCTCCATAAGCTCAAGTTTTTCTGTTCTATCCATCACACGCCCTTAAGCGCTTCCTCAATAATCATCCTGATTGTCTTGGTTGGATCTCGACCGGCCGCCTCGAGTCGTTTTAGTTTCTCTTGAATATCGCTTGAGAATCTTATCGTTTTAGAGAACGGATATTGATTCGATTCAGATAAAGGACAGTCATCAAGTGTTAGAACTTTAATCGGCATCTGAGATGTCTCGTCAAACATCGCTTAACTCCTCTTTTTTCTGAAGTTGCATGGCTTTAAATATCTTTTCGCATCTCTCCTATATAATTAGGTGCGTGCGTTGAACACCTTGTTGGCAGTAGAGGATTGCAAAGCAGCACTCAGCTAAGTCATTACCTTCGAGAACTTTCCTTGCGATCTTATTTTGAAGCTTTGCGCCTTTAAGCATTTTTGCCATTAGCTTATCGACTTGGTCGTCATTCATTTTCGCTGCCTCCCGTTTCACCAGGTAAGGTCTTATGAAACTCATCTGTGAGATTTTTAAGCTTTTGGTCAATCGCTTCATCTGTAAGTTCTGAATAATTTCTGATGTTGTAGTTCTTAGGTAAAACACCCATCACTTGCTCGATTAAAAAGTTCATACGATTTTGATCACCGTGAGCAAGTGCCTTTGTAACAATCGAGCCTACTAATGCCTCAAGCATTGTTGTTGTTGGATCTGATGACTTTGCTTTGATCTCTTCTGTGTTCATGTATAAAAACTCATTGATGACTCGCTCAATTTCTTGACGGTTGAGAGACCTTGCCTGCTTTATGTCAGCGGGTAATGCTGTTCGACCTGGACCTCCAGTGTGACCTCGAACAAAATCCTTGCCGCCTGTTTTTTTGCCTAGCGCCATTGGTTTATCGCCTTTTCATCGCATTTATATGTCGCATAGCTTAACAAGTCCCTCGATCTCTGGCCTTAGCAGGTAGAGAGCTAGAAAGGGAGTTCTATGCAAGTCGTCTTCAAAGTCTTCTGTGATGAACCATGAGCCCGTAAAACTTGATTTACACTCAACCCACATCCTGTCCTTTAGCGGCTCATACCAAACAGCAGATTCTTTCCCTTCAAACATCAACACTTGCATTGCTCCGTTTAACTTAAGGTCTAATAATTTGCCCTGATTTATCGACTGCATAAATGCACCTCACAGACCAAATGCTTTCGATGATAAGATCTTGCCCACCTGTTTTTTTGCAGAAGTATTCATAGATCCTTTTCTCTCTGGCTTTCATGTACGGCGTGTTTCTGATTAATATTCCCATTGCGATTGCTATTACAAAAGATGCAATCATCAAAAAGACTAATCTCATTGTCTGTCACCAGATTCAATCCGTGAGACTCTTCGGTCCATTCGCTCTTCATCCTTTTCAACACTCTTAATGAACGTACGAAGCTCATGGAACATTTTCGCTTGATCTTTTTCCATATCGTCGATTTTCTTTGAGTCTGATTTTCTGCTTTCTTCAAGAGATGCTAACCTTTCCTTGTCGCGTTTGAATTGGTACCACTCACGGGCTGAGAAAATAATGATAGTCACGATAACGCTTAACCAATCTCTGTACTCAGCGATTGACTCAAAGCCCATCACGATATTGTTCCCGCCCACTTCCATGATTGGCTTAACAATCGGCTCAAGTGATTTCTTAGCTTCACTCAGGCTTGGGGTCCATATACATAAAAGGAGCGCAATCGTTTTTAGCATCGTCCTCAACTGGTTTAACCACCTCTAGTGAAAGTCTATGAATTGCGTACCATCGCTTGCCGTTGTCAGGAATCAGCTCTCACAAAATCACGTCCATAAGTGATTCCCATTCGTAACGTGTCATTTGCTAGGTTTCGTGCTCTTTAATAATAAACAATTCTTACAAGTAACCTTTGACCACTCGTCTGACATTTTCCAATCACGTGAATAAGCATTAGGGCTACATATTGGCTTCGCTGGCAGAAGGCGCGAGAGTATTTTATGAGTTACAATCATGGCCAGTCTCGAGGAGGATACATATTTGTTTTGCACGCAGGACATGGAGTCGGCACATCACTTGGCTTCACCATTTTCTTGTACTTACACCCTTCGCATTTCACTAATACTGATGCGAGAGTTTTCATTAGTTACTCACCAACTTATTAACCCTTGTGAAGGCCAATAGCTTTATGTCTTCAACGCCTGCGTGCACAGAAGGTACGAGAATGTCCTCAATGATTTTTTTTTCTTTTATATTCGATGAGCCTTCACCGTCCATGATCTTAACAATGGCATCAATTAGTAAATCGTCGGGATTGCTCATAATGCCTATGCTTCCATAGGTTTTACCTATCGCCAACTTTTTTTATTAATGTTTTAACAATGTGTGGGCTTTTGGCCTAGGTCCGTTATCGGGCGATTGATTTGAATCAATTGGTGAAGGCTCATTCATACCGCAGAGATGATTTAAACATGCGCCACATCGCAGACGCGTGCCTTCAAGGAACTATTTCTTCTTTTTCTTAACCGTGATTTTCTTTTTCGCTTTCGCTTTTACTTTCTTTTTCACAAGTACCTCCTTCTGTCTAAGTGCTTTAATTAACTTGTCCTCTGAGCTGAGCTTTCCTTGCTCGACTTATCTGCACGTACAGCATACTAACAATGTCTATTAGATCCATTTTAGCAACGTCAAGAATAGGCCTAGGTTGAACGGGCTCTTTCTCTAAAAGATCATGCTCTAACTGATCAAAGGCACTTCTTATTTTTGAAATCACTTCGCTAAGCTCGGTTTCGTCTTCAATGTCGACGGCCAGCTCCTCTGCGCGTTCGAGATTTGACTTGTTCAAAGAACCTCCTCAATTAAGAGTTTAATATAACCAAATCCCTTCTTGGCTTTTTCCCACTTACATTTAAGATCAAGCACCGATGGTTTGTCATCAGCTATAACTCTTGCGTAAACTAACCCATCTATTACAAATTTGAAACTTGCATAGAGATTGTCAACATCTGGCTCAGAACTAGAGCATCGGGTGCATGTAAGAATGGCTTTCTTAATTGGCCAACATGGGTCTTTTTGAAATAGTGCCGCGTGCTCCATCAAGCCCCGCCATTTCTTGCGTTCATTGTGTGAATGCCAGATAGACGCCTTACCGATGGAGTTACTTGTTTTCGGAAGCTCTCGAATAACAATCTCCATTTTGTAGCTCATTTTGGCAGTTCCTTTAATTCCTTAAGCTCATCAATCACTCTCTCAAGTGCTGAGATTGCTACATGGTAATCAACTCTGATTTTGCTAGCGCTCTTATCACCAGCTAGCTGTTTATTAAGTTGAGACCTGTAAAGCGTCTGATACTCACAAATGAGGGCGTCCACAAGGTTAATAGCTTTAGCAATACCATCTTCAAAGTTCATCCATCACCATCGCCATCACCTGAGCCTGAGCCATAGCCATAGCCTGAGCCATAGCCATAGCCTGAGCCATAGCCATAGCCTGCGCCATCACCTGAGCCATAGCCATCACCATCGCATGAGCCAAAGCCATCACCATAGCCTGAGCCTGCGCCATCGCCATAGCCATCACCCGAGATTGTTTCGTCTAACATATTTATTCCTTCCACATTCTCGTCTCTAAAGTTCATCCATCACCATCGCCTAAGCCATTGCCTGCGCCTGAGCCATAGCCTGAGCCATAGCCATAGCCTGCGCCATCACCTGAGCCTGAGCCATCACCATCGCATGAGCCAAAGCCATCACCATAGCCTGCGCCATCACCTGAGCCTGAGCCATAGCCATCACCATCGCATGAGCCATAGCCATCACCCGAGATTGTTTGCTCTGACATATTTATTCCTTCCAGATTTTTACAGCTTCGATTGATGCTTTTGCTTCAGGAGTAACATCAAGAATTTCTATCGCCTGCAAAAGTTCAACTCGTGAAACTGCAATTGGGAATTTGCACTCATCCGGACACTTAACACCTTCCATGGCGAGCTGACTTAAACTCGCAGCACCTTTCCAGTACCAAAGGCGTCTAGCATTTGTCATAACAACTTCTTGGCCAGTGCGCGATTCTAAAAACCCCGCAAAAACTCCTGCCGAATAAGTTCTAACTATTACGTATTTCTGTTCCATATTTTCTCCCTTTCAAAAGAGTATTGTTTCTCAAAGTTCATTTCATCCATCGCCTGTGCCTGCGCCATCACCAAAGCCTGAGCCATAGCCTGAGCCTGCGCCAGCGCCTGAGCCATAGCCATAGCCTGAGCCATTGCCTGCGCCATCACCATAGCCATAGCCTGCGCCATCGCCATAGCCTGAGCCTGCGCCATCGCCATAGCCTGAGCCTGCGCCATCGCCATAGCCATCACCCGAGATTGTTTGCTCTGACATATTTATTCCTTCCAGATTTTTACAGCTTCGATTGATGCTTTTGCTTCAGGAGTAACATCAAGAATTTCTATCGCCTGCAAAAGTTTAACTCGTGAAACTGCA